>OCTA010003226.1_pt1 | contig 14491 bp, 13 predicted proteins | sample 1538991 | NCBI WGS metagenome assembly OCTA01 (sample SAMEA3539302, study PRJEB22396) | soil metagenome | biome: tundra; feature: field; material: soil | place: USA | collected 2010-05 | depth 0.15 m | reverse complement strand
TCAAAGAGCTGGGCATCAAGGTGAATATCACCGAACTGGATGTGGACGTGCTTCCCGCGGCCTCGCGGCAACAAACCGCGGACGTCGGGCTCAGCGTGGAGGCGCAGGCCAAACTGAATCCTTATGCCGCGGGGCTGCCGGACGCAGTGCAGGAGGCACTGGCGCGGCGGTACGCCGATTTATTCGCGGTCTTCTGCAAGTATCGGGGCACTGTCTCGCGGATCACTTTTTGGGGCGTCACGGATGGCGACTCGTGGCTCAACAACTGGCCGGTCCAGGGAAGAACCAGCTATCCCTTGCTGTTCGACCGGCAGGGGCAGCCCAAGGCCGCGTTCCAGGCGGTGATCCGCACCGCGCAGAAATGAAGCGCCCAGTGAAGACCTTGCTGCTGGTATTACTGTGCAACAAACAGCGCGTGCCCTTGATGTGGGGCAGGTTGGCAACTTGCGCGGCGGTTGGTTACCGCCGCCGTTCCGCTGCACATGCGGCAGTGGGCCGATTGACAATCGGCCGCAGCTTACCAAGCTGCCCCACAAAGTCTGCGCCAGTTTGTAGCACCGTGATGCTCGGCCTCTGTCTGGCGGCCAACGCCTTTGCACTCGGTCAGGTGCGGTACGTCGAGACGGTGAAGGCCAGCGGCAGCTTCCCCCTGGTAGAGGCGAACGCTGCTGCGGCGGTGTATGTCGATTCCGGCGACTACGCTGGAGTAGTGCGCGCAGCCGGCGATCTGGTGGCGGACGTGGCACGCGTCACAGGCGTCACTCCGGCGATAGCGCACGACGATAAGGGCCTGGGCCCCAACGCCGTGCTGGCCGGCACCATCGGCAAGAGCGCGCTGATCGACCGGCTGATTCGCGAGGGCAAGATCGACGTTTCGCAGGTCAAGGGCAAATGGGAGGCGTTCCTGATTCAGGTGGTGGCCACGCCGCTGCCCGGCGTGGCGAGCGCGCTGGTCATTGCCGGAAGCGACAAGCGCGGCACGATCTACGGCATCTACGATCTCTCGGAGGAGATCGGCGTTTCGCCCTGGTATTTTTGGGCAGACGTTCCGGTAGTACACAAGGATGCCCTCTTTGTGAAGGCCGGCAAATACGGCGAAGGCGAGCCAGCGGTGAAGTATCGCGGTATCTTCCTCAACGACGAAGCGCCGGCGCTGAGCGGCTGGGTGAAGGAGAAGTACGGCACTTACAATCACCAGTTCTACGAGAAGGTCTTCGAGTTAATCCTTCGATTGAAGGGCAACTATCTTTGGCCCGCCATGTGGGGCAACGCCTTCAATGAAGACGATCCGCTGAATCCCAAGGTGGCTGACGAATGGGGCATCGTGATGGGCACTTCGCATCACGAGCCCATGCTGCGCGCCCAGCAGGAATGGAAGCGGCACGGCAAGGGCCCGTGGGACTATGCGAAGAATCCCGAAGTGCTGCGCCAGTTTTGGGAGGAAGGCGTCAAGCGCAATAAGGACTTCGAGAGCATCACCACCATCGGCATGCGCGGCGATGGCGATATGCCGATGGCTGGAAGCGAGATGGGCGCTAACATCGCCCTGCTGGAGAAGATCGTAGCGGATCAGCGCAAGATCCTGGCCGAGCAGGTCAACCCCAATGTCGCCACGATACCTCAAACGTGGGCCCTCTATAAGGAGGTCCAGGGGTATTACGACAATGGAATGCGCGTACCGGACGACGTGACCCTGCTATGGTGCGACGATAACTGGGGCAATATCCGCCGCCTGCCGACGGCGGAGGAACGCAAACGCTCTGGCGGCGCCGGCGTCTACTATCACTTCGATTACGTGGGCGGCCCGCGCAACTATAAGTGGATCGATACCAATCCGATTCCCAAGGTGTGGGAGCAGATGAACCTGGCGCTGGAATACGGCGCGGACCGAGTCTGGATCGTGAACGTGGGCGACCTCAAGCCGATGGAGTTCCCCATCGATTTCTTCCTGAATTTCGCGCGCGACCCGAAGCGCTGGCCGAAGGAGAAGATTGGCGAATTCACGCGGCTGTGGGCGGAGCGGGAATTCGGCGGCGCGCATGCGGCGGAGATCGCCGATATCGTCTCCAAGACGCTGAAGTACAACGGGCGGCGCAAGCCAGAGTTACTGGAGCCCGCCACCTACAGCGTGGTCGACTATCAGGAGGCGGACCGCGTGGTGGCCGAGTACAAGGCGATCGTCGCCGCGGCGGAGACGATTTCCGCCGGTTTACCGGAGAACGCCCGCGATGCGTTCTTCCAACTGGTGACGCATCCCGCGAAAGCCAACGCGCTGGTGACGGAACTCTACGTCACGGCGGCGAAGAATCGCCTGTATGCCGCGCAGGGGCGCGCCAGTGCCAACGACATGGCAGTGCAGACCCGCGCGCTGTTTCAGGCGGATCGCGATCTAACGGATTATTACAACCACACGCTAGCCAATGGCAAGTGGAACCACATGATGGATCAGACCCATATCGGCTACACCTATTGGCAGCAACCGCCAAGCAATACGATGCCCGAAGTGAAGGAAATCGAGATCCCGGCGGCGGCTGCGATGGGCGTCGCCATCGAGGGTTCGGAGACTGCGTGGCCGCCGGCCGAGTCGAAGGAAGCAATCCTGCCCGGCTTCGACGTTTTCAATCAGCCGCGGCGCTATATCGACGTCTTCAATCGCGGCGTCGGGGCCTTCGAGTTCACGGCCGCTGCAAGCGCGCCGTGGATCGTGGTGAGCGCGGCCAAGGGCACGGTGGAGAAAGAGCAGCGCCTCTGGGTCAGCATGGATTGGAGCAAGGTTCCGCGCGGTGCCAACCACGGCTCGGTGACCATCGCCGGCACGGGCGCCACAGTCACCGTTAAGCTGCGTACGGCCAACCCACAGACACCGGCGAAGAGTGCGCTGAAAGGCTTCGTAGAAGCCGATGGCTACGTTGCCATCGAAGCCGCACATTTCACACGGAAGGTGGACTCCGGTCCGGTCCACTGGGACAAGATCGACGATTACGGGCGGACGCTTTCGGCGATGACGGTGTTCCCGGTGACGGCCGCCAGCGTGATGCCACCGCAATCGCCGTGCCTGGAATATGAGATGTATTTGTTCGATCCAGGGAACGTGGAGGTGGAGGCGATTCTCTCGCCGACCTTGAACTTCGTTCCCGGCCGCGGCCTGCGCTATGCCATTTCCTTCGACGACCAGCCGCTGCTGGTGGTCGACGCGCTGGCGCAGAATTCGCTGAGCGACTGGGAGACCACGGTGAAGGACAGCGTGCGCAAAGTGAGGTCCAGCCATACGCTGAGCGGCAGCGGCTATCACACGCTGAAGTTCTGGATGGTGGATCCCGCCGTGGTGCTGGAGAAACTGGTGGTCAATCTGGGGGGCGTCAAGCCAAGCTATCTCGGGCCGCCGGAGAGTTATCGCGGGAGTAAGTAAGTTGACAGGCGGAAGCGCCTGCCCCACCTTGGGGGGAAGCGGCTAGTCGTTGGTGGCGCAGGCGCTTTCGCCTGCGAACCGCAGAGGAGCAAGAAGATGTTCACGCCGAAATTGACTCCGTGGTCCGTTGGCCTGGCACTGGTGGGGTTGGTGGTAGTGCCGACAGCGAGTCGAGCCCAGCAACCGTCGCCGGAAGCCCGGGCCGAAGCCAGACGCCTCGCCGACCAGGATCTCAAAGAGATGCCGCTGCACGAACTGCGCCGCCCGTTACCTGACGCAGCAGCAACTCGCCAAGACTCTTGAGATGACGCAGGCGGCGGTATCGCAGTTGGAGCAACGTACGGATATCTATCTCAGCACGCTGGAGAACTTCGTGGAAGCGATGGGCGGACGGCTGGAAATGTACGCCGTGTTTCCCGATGGGAAAGTGAAACTGGGTCTCGAGCGAGAGGCATCATAGCTGTCGGCCGGTCGTGCTGCTTGCATGCCGTCCACTTGCCGGGCGTTATACTCGTGGCAATGAAGGCCGATGTGCAGTGTGGGCGTGCGGAGGTAAACCTCGAACTCCCCGATTCCACCGTAGTGTTGGAGATGGAGCCTCTTACGCCGCTGGCCGACCCCGCGGCCGCCGTGCGCGATGCGCTGGCCCATCCGATTCAGAGCCCGCCGCTGGGGCAACTCGCCCGCGGCCGCCCGGGCGCCTGCATAGTGATATCCGATATCACGCGGCCGGTGCCCAACCAGATCATTCTGCCGCCCCTGCTCGAAACCCTGGAGGCGGCTGGGATTGCGCGTGAGGCCATCACCATTCTCATCGCCACCGGGATGCACCGGCCGAACCTGGGCGAGGAACTGGCGCAAATGGTGGGGCGCGACATCATGGCGCGCTACCGCATCGAGAACCACTACTGCCGGGATCCGGAGAATTACCGCAGAATCGACGTGATTGACGGCGCGCCCATCGAAGTGAACCGGCATTATCTCGACGCCGGGTTGCGGATTCTCACCGGGCTCATCGAACCGCACTTCTACGCGGGCTTCTCGGGCGGCCGCAAGTCCATCCTGCCGGGCATTTCGAGCTTCGAAACCATGAAGTTCATGCACTCGTACCGCATGATCGATCATCCGCGGGTGGGCAATTGCGTGCTCGACGGGAATCCGTTCCATCAGAACGGGCTGCGCATCTGCGAATTGGCCGGCGTGGATTTCATCGTCAACGTGGTGCTCAACAAGCATCGCCAGGTGGGCGGAGTCTTTGCGGGCCACTACGACGGCGCACACAGGGCGGGCTGCGCGGTGGTGGAACGCCACTCGACCCTGGCGGTGGACGAACCCTTCGATCTGGTGATCACTTCCGGCGGTGGGTTCCCCCTGGACGCCACGTTCTACCAGGTCGCCAAGGCCCTGACCTGCGCCAAGAACGTGTTGCGCAAGGGCGGAACCATTTTGGTGGTTTGCGGCTGCCAGGAGGGTCTCGGCGGCAAGGAATTTTCCGCCATCCTGCGCTCCGTGGGGAGCTTCGCGGAATTCCGCGAGCGCTATCGGGACCCGAAGGACTTTGTGATCGACCAGTGGTGCGCGCAGAGCATCTATCAGGCGCTGGACCACGCCGGGCAGGTATACATCTACTCGCCCGGTCTGGCCCGCGAAGACGTCGAGAAAATGGGCGCCATCCAGGTGACCGATTTGCAGCAGACCGTGAACCGGCTGGCGGCGCGCTGTGGGCGGGTGGCGTTATCGCCGGAAGGCCCGTATGTGGTGGGCGCGGTGCGGGAGGCGGTGGGCGCGCTTAAGTCATAGGAAACAGAGAACAAGGCCTTGAATAACCGGTGGCGTGCTAGAATCCGGTTTCATGGTGTGGCGCCGCGCAATTTTTACGACTGCCTCGCTGTGGCTGGCCTTGGCGGTTGCACCTTTCGCCGCCGGGGCATCCAATTCCTGGCTAATTGATGCGGCGAGATTCCACCTTTCCGCGCACCGCCAGCTCTCCTGCGCCACCTGCCACGACAGCGTTGCCAACAATGCCGCGCACCCCGATCCGCACAACGTGAAGCAGCCGCCCGCGCGGTCCGACCCGGCCGAGGGCTGTTGGGTGTGCCACGATGCGGTGCGGGCTGGTGTGGCCCAGGGCCAGCACGGAGGCATGACGGGGCAGGACGCAGGGCAGTTGCGCAACTGCATCTCGTGCCACGACCCGCACTCGGTCATCAAGGCCGCGGACCGGCAAGGCAAACGGGTCGAGGACGAAGAGCCTTCCCGGTTTTCGGCGGATGACTCCAGGTGCATGGCGTGCCACGACGAGCACGCCGATTTTCGGGAGCGAAGGGCACCGCTTTGCCTGTACTGTCACGCGGATGGCAAAACCGATGCGCAGGTAGCTACCGGACGCGTTTCCACCTTGATCGACGGCGCGGCCTATTCGCGTACGCCACACGCCATCGTGGCGTGCGCCACTTGCCATTCGAGAGCGGCGGCTTATGGCCACGCTCACCAGGCGGAAGGAAATTGTCTGCGATGCCACAACCCGCACTATGCGCAGGCGCGCGACCCGCATGTGAATGTCGAGTGCCGTGCCTGCCATGTGAGCGGAGGCCGCATGGCGCTCGCCGATCACCGCGTGGTGCGCGAACGGGTCGCGGGAGCGGGCCTGGCCGCGCAGACCCATGGCATGGTGCGGTGCCCTTCGCGTCAGGCCTGCGAGCGCTGTCATTTTGACGGCAACCGGCTGGGCGCTTCCGCCTTGGTGTTGCCGGCCAAGAGCATCCTGTGCGTGGGCTGCCACGCGGCCACGCTTTCGGTGAACGACGCGGTGACCATCCCTTCGCTGGTGGTGTTCGGAAGGCACCCTCGGGATTGTTACCGAGATTGCGCTGAAGATCAATCCGAAACCTACGGTGAACTCTCCGGATACGCGTGCGTATTCTGCAATAACAATAGCAAACTCCTCGGGGCTGTTAATCGGCAAATCTCCCCTGCCGGACTTCTGTTCTGACCAGCTTACGTCTGGAAGGACACCAATTCAACGTCTCGACGGAGTGGGTCACCAGCAGCGTGGCACCGCCGGATCTTGGCCCCTGGACATACGGCCCATAGCAGAAGCCGATAATGGGACACCGAATAATATTGAATTCAGCGGCGCGTCGCTTGTTCAACCAAATAGAGATACGATCTGTAAACGCGCCCGGTGGCTCGGGTGAGTCCGATCTCGCATGTCCTGCTGCTGGAGAAGTATCCATCGGATACAATTGTCCGGACCTCCTCGCCCTCCAGGCGCGTGGCAGATTGGGTAAGCTCTGGAAACGTAAATCCTCGGTCTCCGGCAAAGCCACAGCAACCGGTGTTCGCCGGCAATATGACATCTTTGCTGCAGGCCTTCGCCACAGCCTCAAGTTTGGACGCCAGATTCAGCTTGATCAATGAGCAGACCGGATGTAGCACAACCGAGTCTACCTTGTTTGTCGCATCAAGATGAGGCAGAAGGTAATCGTGTGTGAATTCGACGCTGTCTAGGATCTGAAGCCGGTCGAACTTCTGCTGATTAGCAGAAGTGAGATGCGATCGACACGTCAATAACCCATAGGTACAGGGGCTGGTGTCCACGACAACAGGCATTTGACCATGGTCGGACCAATCCCAGAAACGTTCGATGGCGCGGTTAGCCAGGAACCGAAACGCTTGATCGTAACCCTTTGAGGAGAACGGGACGCCGCAGCACACCCCAGGTGCATCATCCGGAATGAACATCGTTATTCCAGCGCGCTCCGCGATGGTCAGGAACGCTTCTGAGAGTGACAACTCAGCGGGTTCGCCGCGTTGATGGCCAAGAACGCGCGAGATGCAACTGGGGAAATAGACGACCTGGGCGGCATCCCGCCGGGTTTGCAGACAAGGCCTGGCGATCCGTGGTAGATCGCCGGTCCACAGCGGAAGGGGTTGGCGACTGATAAGACGGAGAATGCGCGTGACGTTATGCAACACGCCGGCACCGAAGAGTGCCTGCACTATATGGCCTAGCCCGAGAATAGAACGTGCCCCGCGCTCCAGAAGCGCAAATCGTTTAGCAAGAAAGAGCGCTTTCTTTTGGGCTGAGGACGAGTGCCGCATGCTGCGAAGTCGCTTAGTTAGCTGACCGGTGTCTATGCCGACTGGGCAAGCAGTTGCACAAAGTCCATCGACGGCGCAAGTGTCAAGGACCATGTAAGGGAAGTCGGTTTCAAGTGCAGCAATGGAACGATTGGTGCCCTCAGTGTCCTTGAGCCGCGCAATCTCGCGCTGGACCACAATCCTCTGCCGGGGCGTCAGCGTCAGGTCACGACTAGGGCATTTGCTCTCGCAGTATCCGCACTCGATGCATTTGTCAACTTCCTCCTCGATTGTTGGAAGCCGCTTGAGGTGGTCAAGATAAGCTGTGGGCGCAGGGTTGATGATGACTCCGGGATTAAGCAGGTTTTTCGGGTCTACGAGATGTTTCAACGACTTCATGATTCGATAGGCGTCCGGGCCCCACTCATACTCAACGAATGGAGCCATGTTCCGACCAGTACCGTGCTCGCCCTTGAGTGCCCCCTGATAGCGTTCCACGACAAGCCTAACCACATCGTCAATGAGCCGGGCGTAGTGATCAATTGACGCACGGTCATTAAACGATTGTGTTAGGACGAAATGCAGGTTGCCGTCTTTTGCATGCCCAAAGATGATCGCATTATTGTAACCGTGTCTCTTAAAGAGCTCGGCCAATTCGATCGTGGCGTCCGCCAAGTGCTCAATTGGGAAAGTGACGTCCTCAATAATGACAGTAGTGCCGCTCTTACGTACCGAGCCAACCGAGGGAAACATACCCGCCCGAATCTTCCAGAGCAGGGCTTGTTCCGCTGCATCATGGGTGAAGAATGGAGGAGCGACGAACTGGAGTTGAGCAACGGCCTGTTCAGCCTTCGCCTCCAGGATCGGACGATTGCGTTCCTCGGCACATTGAAATTCGACGAGTAGAGCGGCCGCTCCATCAGGCAGAAGTTTGATTGTGGATGGGCTGCCAGCTTGATTTTCCACGGAGCGCAACGACGCACGGTCCATCAGTTCTAAGGCTAACGCTCCAGCGTCTCGGAGCGGGACGATGGCTGCGCAGGCCGCATACAGATCGGGAAAAAGCAGCAGACCGGTATATTTTACAGCGAGATCGGGTACGGTCTTCAATACAGCTTCCGAGACAAACGCTAGGGTGCCCTCCGAACCAATCAGCAGATGGCAAAAAATGTCCACTGGCAGGGCGAAGTCAATAAATGCGTTGAGCGAATAGCCGGTGGTGTTCTTAGTCAGGTACTTATGGCGTACGCGCTCGTAAAGTACGGTGTTGCTTTCGATTTCCGCTTTCAGCTGTAACAGGCCCTGAGCGAGCTGCGGTTCGGATTCCCGGAAGTGTTCGTCGGCACTCGGATCAGCAGTGTCAATTAGGGTACCAGAAGGAAGGACGAACGTTAGTGATTCAAGTGTATGATACGCGTTCTGACCAACCCCGCAGCACATCCCGCTAGAGTTGTTGGCCAGAATTCCACCAATCATGCATGCGTTGATGGACGCCGGATCCGGGCCAATCTTGGCACCGTATGGCTTCAAAACCCTATTCACGATCCCGCCTATCACTCCAGGCTGGACGCGAACCCTCGACCCGCCCTTTTCTACCCTGACGCTTCGCCAGTTTCGCGCGACGTCAACGAGAATTCCATCGGTGATCGCCTGGCCAGACAGACTTGTCCCGGCGGCACGAAAAACTAGTGGAATTCGATGCTCGTGGCTGAGCCGGAATAGCGCTTGGATCTCTCCGACATCACGGGAAAGCACGACCGCACGCGGGATCAACCTGTAAAAGCTTGCGTCTGCGGCGAAACTGATCAAATCGATGGGTCGGCAGAGGATCCTGGCCGGTTCGATTTCTCGCGCCAGAAGGTCTGCCAGTGAAGTGTTTTCTGCCATAGGCGGATAAAGAGACCGGGACATGACAAGTGTATCAAGGCACGCTTTGCCGCGTGGCCGGGCATCCGTCAGTTGCCAAGCCCCTAGCGCGCAGTCACCTACTTCCTGCCTTCGTTTGACACGACAACGACCATCGGCCTCAAGGACCTGTGGCTCTCGCTGCGGTCGGACATGGTGCATTCCGGTTCCTACCCCGCCAAGATCGACATGATCCGCAAGAACCTCGCGACCAGCCGGAACGTGTTCGCCGAGGACAACGAAGAGCGCGCCGATTGGGTGGAGGACATGCACGATGCGCCCGACGACGGCCTGGTGAAGGACCATGCCGAGGTGGTGTGCTTCACCGGGTGCGTGGCGGCCTACTTCCCGATGGCGCAGAAAATCGCCACCTCGTTCGCCGAAATCATGACGGCCTGCGAAGTCGATTTCACGCTCATGGGCGCAGACGAGTGGTGCTGCGGCTTTCCCCTGTTGGGCGCGGGACTCAAGGACCAGTTTCAGGAGTTCGCCGGGCACAACGTGCAAGCCGCGAACGCCAAGGGCGCGAAGAAAGTCGTGTTTGCCTGCCCGTCGTGTTATCAGATGTGGCGCGAGCACTATCCGCGAGAGATGGAGATTGCGCATGCTTCTGAATACCTGCTGGGTCTGGTGCGGCAGGGGCCCGTGCCGATGAAGGAAACGCCCCTCACGGTCACTTAACACGATCCCTGCGACCTGGGCCGCGGCGCGCGCGTATTCGATGCACCGCGCGAGGTGATTCAGTCCGTTCCGGGCGTGCGCCTGGTGGAATTGCCGTGCAATCGCGCGGATTGCCAGTGCTGCGGCGGCGGCGGCAATCTGGAAATGCTCGACGCCGGGCTCTTCACGGAAATCGCCAAGCGCAAGATTGAGAAAGTCATGAGTACGGGCGCGCAGGCCGTGGTGACTTCCTGCCAGCAGTGCGTGCGCACCATGACGACTTACGTTCGCCGAAATAAGGTGCTGGTGGATGTGCTGGACCTGACGCAATTAGTTCGCAAGGCGCTGGTGACGGGGTAGGGGGCGGTCTTCAAACCTGCCGCTATTCGCGCAACTGCCCCTTGATCACCACCAGGTCCTCGTCGTCCGGCTGGAACGGGAAGCTGCGGATGTCGTCGCCGGGCGTGCAGTCGCCGAAGGGGCGGTTGCAGGCCACCATGCCGGTTTCATCGGGGCAACCGCTGGTCATGAAGGGAATGCCGGCCGCCGTCGCTTGTTCGGCGCGTTCCTGTGCCGCTCCAAAGGAAACAAGACGGCCCTGATCGTCGAAGGCGAACGTCTCCGCCGTGGCCAGGTCCTCGTCGATCAGGTAGCGCGCCACTTGCACGCGCCGGTACTGGCCCACGGGCGGTTGCGGGTGGTCGGCCAGACGCGAGCCGGCTTCAGGGAAGAAGGAGAACAGGTGGGTGGATCCGCCGGCCTGCCCAGCGTGCTAGTGGGCTGCCACCAGCCTTCGCCGCCGATTTCGGCGTGGAGTGGGAGGATGCCCATGTAAAGCCGTGGCGGGCATCAAGGCTGAGATCTGAAGTGCAGTTCGGGAAGATGAAGACAACGTCCCTCTATTCCGTATCAGGCTGGAACGCCGTTGACGTCCAGCCAAGCCGGGTTGCTGATGGGAGGGCAGCGACAGCTATCCGGATAATCGGCGGACTGGAGCCGGTGGTCTCGCCTCGGCGGAACTTGGTTATAATCGAGACGCGGATAATAAGGTCCTGAAGATGGTATTCCGATGGTCCGCCCGCGTCCTTGATTGCCGTCGCGCGATCCATGATTCGACTAGGAGAGTAGTGATGATCAAACGGGTATCGTTAGCGACAGTTGCTATGGTGTCCGTTGGCGCGCTGGCTGGATGTGGCGGGGCGTCCAAGACTGCGCCCGCGCCCGGCGGCGAACCTGTCCCTTCTGCGGCCACAGCGAAACCGGTGGGCGGTGAAATCAAGGGAGTGCTCCCTGCCCACACTGTGCCTACGCTGTTCTATATAGATCCCGCCCCGGGCACCGTTCGATCTGACGCCGAGAGGGCCAGGATTCAGCATGACGTCGACGCGGCGCAATATTCAGAACCCGACGCCTCAGGCCGGTTTGTGATACGAAACGTGCTCCCAGGAAAGTACGCACTGTTTGTCAGGATTTCGGCATCAGAATCGCGGCAATCGAGTGTACCCCCGTTCACTGTATCGCCCGGACAGAAGGTCGATTTGGGAACGGTCAGAGTACGGCAGAAGTAAAGCTCGACCTTTAGGAAATATGGCTCTGAACGAGAATCCGACGGAGGACCATTTTTAGGCGGCTTCCTTGACGTTCCCTTTCCTTGACCCGCACCTGCTCGCGCACGTCCGCACCCCGGGCCGTAACGTTTGGGGACGGTGGAAGCGTTGACAACCCTTAAGGAGGTTTGAGGCTGTGAAAAGAAATGCGCTTGTTCCGGCTTTCTGCGCCTTGTTGCTGACGAACATGATAGTCGCTGCAAACCCAAGAGACCTGGAGAGTCTTGCGGAGAATTGTTCAAACGGTGATCGAAAGGCCTGTCAGGAGCTTGCGGCCGCTGTCCGGAATCTGAACGACCAGCCGGCCCTGGCGAAGATTGCTGTCGAGGTTAAAGATCCGTATATCCGCAAGGCCGCTGTCGAGAAACTGAAGGACCAGGTGTTTCTGGCGAAGATCGCCGTCGAGGACGAGGCCCCGATCGTCTGTGGCGCCGCGGTGGGGAAACTGACCGACCAAACGGCGCTGGCAAAGGTCGCCATCGAGGCCAGGTACAACCACGAACTCGCCCTTCGGAAACTGACCGACCAGACGTCCCTCGCGAAGGTCGCCGCCGAGGCCAAGGATCCCCGCGTCCGCTCCGCCGCCGTCGGAAAGCTGACTGACCAGTCATTGCTGGCGAGGTTGGCCGAAAAGGGAGAGGATCGTCTGGTCCGCGCCAAGGCCATTGCCGCCATGAACAAATCGAACCCCGATATGAGAGGTTTGGCAGGGGACCTTGTTGCGTCAACAACTGACGCCGGAGAGTCCATCGCCCGCGTCAGGCTAGCCATTGAGGAACCAAGCATTCGGAACCGCCTTCCCCGGATCGTATTCGTACCCAGCGTTTCCGATGTATACCAGAGCTATTCCGGGTTCTCAGTCTGGCGGGCGGGCATGCAGGGCGAGTCGGTTTCTTTCGTGCTGAGCCAGGACCGGAAGACCTTGACCAAGAAGAGTTGGAGCACCAACTTTCCGGGGCAAACGCAGGCGCTCACCTTCCTGGCCGCCAAGGTCCATGGCGGGGATCTCCTGGGGGAATTACTGGGCGATGGGAGATTCACGCAAGACGATTTGGTTGAGCTTTGCTCATCGGAAATTCCAGAGGTCCGCCAGGCCGCCGTCGGGAACCTGACGGACCAAGCGCTGCTCGCGAAGATCGCCGCCGAAGACAACAACGCGAATGTCCGCCGAGTCGCTGAGCAGAGTCTTGCGGGGATCCGTACGAATGCGAAATGACGCCTTCGCGGAACCATCCCGTTGGACTCCGACGACGTCTTGGCTGGTAGTGGGGCTGCGGGTGTTTGAAACGTTTTGGTGGACCTGGACGGGTTCGAACCGTCGACCTCTTCCATGCCATTTAAGAAATATCAATCACTTGCAGAGATTTCCACCAGAAACAAAAGACTTAGCACGAGACCCCGTGGACTCCGGTGGACGCCACGGGGCGCCTTTGGGGCGTCTGGACTCCGGGCCGACTCCACGACTCCACATTGGAAATGGCACGACGCATGCTCTCACGCGCGCGGTTGCAAGCCGTTGTGATTGTTGTCTGCTTGAGCAGACAACAAATGATTTCTCTATAAGCATGATGCCCACTTGGAGCGGTGCCGCCTTCGCGGCTTCGCAAGCGAACTTGCGCTTTCGCAATATTGCGAATAGACTGGGATCGAGTGTCCAAGACCAGAGTCGCCCTCTACCGGGAGGAAGACGGATCATGCCCGTTCATCGAGTGGTTCGACAGGTTACCGGCGAAAGTACAGGACAAGTGCTACCTCCGGTTGGAACGCCTGCGCGAGATGGGCCACGAACTGCGTCGGCCCGAAGCGGACTTCCTGAGAGACGGCATCTACGAACTGCGCGCCAGCCTGGGAGGCGTTCATCACCGGATCCTGTACTTCTTCCACGGCGCGGTGGCGGCCGTGGTCTCTCACGGTCTTGCGAAAGAGCGGGCGGTCCCGCCGAAAGAGATCGATCGCGCCGTCGAACGCAAGAAGCGGTTTGAGGCGAATCCGGCGAAGCACACTTATGAGGAGGCTTGACCATGCCAGATAACAAAGCAAAGACGCTGAAACCGACCAGCGACGCGGTGGAGATCCTTCACCGCCGGTTCTACGAAGGCAAGCCGGCCCGGCTGAAGAACCTGGAAGAGGCGCGCGCGAATGAAGAGATCGCCCGCAAAATCCAAGAACTGAGGGCAGCGGCGGCCCTCACCCAAACTCAGCTTGCCAAGCTCATAGGCACCACCGCATCGGTCATCTGCCGCCTTGAGGACGCCGATTATGAGGGCCACTCCCTGGCGATGTTGCGCAGGATAGCGGGCGCGTTGAATCAGCGGGTCGAGATCCGTTTTGTACCGATCCGGCGGTCGGCATAGGCGGAACAAACTGAACAACGCCTGGAGAGCACAGTGTACATACCAAACGAGCCCGAACCGGATCGCGAGATTGAAACCCCAGCTCCCGAAGAAGAGGTCTGTTGCCCTTATTGCGGACGGGCTAACTATCATGGACCTGGAACTTGCCTCGATTGTGGTCAATAGAGCGTTTCGGCACTGGACAGGTCCAAAATGGTCCGGCTGTGCAGGCGCTCTTCCACCCCGTCGTGCAACTCACGAAAAAGTTAGGCGGTGGCGTGCGAAGATTGCCCCATCTTCCCGATCACGACATCAAAAGCCGCTGGCTGGAGTCCAAATTTTAGCCAGTTTGGACTCCAAAAGGACTCCGCGTGACCTCTTCCGCGATGTGGAAGCGCCCAAGCATTTTCGTAAGTCTATGTTTTGTTGGGGGTTGTTTTGGTGGACCTGGACGGGTTCGAACCGTCGACCTCTTCCATGCCATGGAAGCGCGC
>OCTA010003225.1_pt1 | contig 14497 bp, 16 predicted proteins | sample 1538991 | NCBI WGS metagenome assembly OCTA01 (sample SAMEA3539302, study PRJEB22396) | soil metagenome | biome: tundra; feature: field; material: soil | place: USA | collected 2010-05 | depth 0.15 m | reverse complement strand
GCTTGGAAAACGGCACGGGTTCTCGTGAATTGCAAGAGACTTAACACAGTAATACTAGGCCGTCACCTGCGAGCCGACAGTAGGTTTGCCCGCAAGCCTGCATCGCTGGCCCGATTCGCCCGGAATCCATTTGAGAACCTCGCCGCTGAATACTGGGACCGAGTCGATCTCAAGCCGCTGTCCGCCTGCCAGGACGAGCAGGAGAGAGGGTTTTTGTTTAAGTGCGTTTACGTCCCGCTCTTCGCAGCCTTGCGGATCGACTTGATCAACAGGACCGTCGCGGGGGACACCAAATTCTGGCTATATGAGCCCGCGACCTATCTGAACGCCTGGGAGCGGATGCATCTGGAGATGGTTTTGTCGTTAACCTGCAAACCCGAGAATACTTATCGGGGCGTAGCCTGGGAGAAGCCCTTTAGCGTCCGGAGCTTCAATGATCTGCCGAAACCGACCATGGAATGGTTCCTGCGGCCACCGGGTGAACGATCTCACTGGATCGCGAGGCTTGACGAATGGCGTAAGGCCGCCGAAAAATCGTTTCTAAACTTTCTCGCGTCCGTCAATCCCCAGATTGATGCTTGGGGCGCGAAGGAGTTAAAGAATGCGGCGGTTGCGGGAACGATTCAGCGTCTGTCGGCCTTTCCTCCGAGGATTCTTGGCAAAGTACTCGCCTCTTTTGCGCAATCTCGTGACCGTGCTTTGGAGGTATTTTTCAAAGATTCGACCAAGCCTGCGGTTCCGAATACCAGTTTCTATCCGAAGCTCGATGGCTGGCTGGTTGAGTTCTGGCCCAGCATTTGGGAGCGCAAATGGAAATATCGACATGTATCCAGAATTGCCGCCCGCAAGTTCAATCGGATTGACAAGCAGGCTACCGCTCCTTCCGGAATCGAAGCCCGGTGTGACAGGCTTGAACTAAAATTGCATCCCTCTGCGCGAAGAGGGGGACGCGCTAGAACCTTGACTGGGGATCCTTTCGAACTGATGGGTGGATGGTTGGAATGCTTTGCATCCCAAAGGCAGGCATGGATTAGCGGTCAGCGGGGACTGGCTTCAGAAGTAGAGAAACTCGTGGTCAACTTCCTTTAAGCGACCACGGGTTCGTTCGACGGGATTGGGCATCTTCCCTCCCGTCATGCACGAAAATTCATTCAAAAACGAGCAATGGCGGCAAGTCTTCGACCTAGTCCGCCTCAGTCACTCCAAAGATGCTGTAGATATCTGCAGCAACACGATCCGGGCTTATAGCCGCGAAGGGCTTGCTCTTTACCGGAAGGGAAGGGCGGTCTTCTTCTCCATGTCCGAGTTGGAGATGTTCATCAAAACGCGTCCTCGGCCAAGCTGCAACAGGGCGGCAAGTTCTACTAATTAGCCGGAGGTCCTATGCATACAAATCTCTCAGGTCACCGACCAGCAGTCACACCAGCAGTCGAGTCGCAGAACGTGAGCCCATACCAGCGGCTCGCTGCTTCGATGGACGCCGCAAGCCGAAAACAGCATTCATTACGGAAAGCCAACGGACAGACCTGCGTAAGCGTTTCGTTGAAATCACCGCCAATCCCAGGAACGCTGTCGCACGCGGGCAACCGCGATCTATCAGACAGTCCGGCATGGATCAGCGGGCGGCTGGGACCGGTTTCAGAGGTGACTAAACTCGTGGTCAACTTCCCTTACGCGACCACGCGTTTGTTCGACGGCATAGGGTACCATCCCTCCCCATGAACGACAATTCATTCAAACACAGTCAACGGCGGCAAGGTTTCGACTTGGTCCGCCTCAGTCACTCGAAAGAGGCTGTAGATATTTGTAGCAATACGATCCGGGCCTTCAACCGCGAAGGGTTGGCTCTTTACCGGAAAGGACGAGCAGTCTTCTTTTCCATCAACGAACTAGAGATGTTCATCAAGACGCGGTCCGCAACGCGTCCTCAGTCGAGCGTTAGGGAGGAGGTTTCTGGTGATTGTTAGAAGGCCCCCATTTTGAAACATCATTTGATTGGCCCGACCCAAGCGGCTGTTCGCTTTACGGCTCACCAGGCTGCCATCCAATATACTAAGATAACATGGCTCCCCAATTTTCCACCCCTCTGCCGCAATGAACACCCCTTATCCAGGGCCTCTTATGCCTCCACCGGGGGGTGCGGCACCGTCCACTCATATCCTTTGCCAGCAGCGCCTCACACTCGTCCCTGCGCCTCAACCATTCGCTACTCAATCACTCTGACCTAAACCCGTGAACTCCCCGCCCCCTGACTCATCACTAAACCACAGCACGCAACGACCTGTTGCAGCGAACTCCGTTCTACGACCTCGCCTCCTGCCGACCCACATTCAGGTGCCAGTCCCCTGTGCTTTGGCTCATCATAATTGGGCGGACCTCGACCTCCAGTTAATGCATGCTACATGCGGACGGACAAAGCTCGACCGTGAGTTCTTGATGTTGGCGCAGGAGAAGGTGAACCTGCCGCCGGGGACGAGCTTCTCAAACTGCTGGCCCTATCGCGCGACCTTCCACGCCTACGACAGCCTGGCCAGCATCATTGCGTGCTCGACCTACGCCAAGCAAGAAGACTTTATCCGCTGTGGTTATGGTTCGTTTCGCTGCCACGACACGTTGCTGTGCCCTCTCTGCTGCTATTCTCGGTTGGCGCGAACTCTGCTTGACGAGTTTGGCGACGCTTTTGCTGCGGACCGAGAACTATTCTACATCGTCGCGAGCGTCAGCGCCGACCCGGACGAAACTCACCGCCTGATCTTTCGGGATTATACCGGGGTGGATGTGCAGAAGGTCAAGACCGGTGGTTTGGCCCAGCCTTGCATCCCAGAGAATTACGGGGTCCTGTTCACCAAGGCTGACGATTTGCTTCAATGCCGATTGATTTGGGACTTCATAGCCGAAATGATCCGCGAGTTCACTGGCAAAGGTGCTGGCCCGTGTCTTAGTGGCGTCGTTGCCGGTCCCGAGCTGGCAGTTCGCTTTCAGCCTCTGCGGGTCCTTCCACACGCCAACTTCCTCTCATGGTCGTCAGGGTTCACGGTCGACGATGCGCGTCGATTGAGGCAATACCTTCGCCATAAGATGCGCGACTGTCGGCGCCTGAAACCCGGGTTGTATCCCGCGATCGCATGTTACCGGCTCGTCGCAGCTGATCACCTCCGCGCCGTTACCAGCTACATGTGCAAGCCCATTGACTTGGCTGCGGCTTACGGGGCTGCGGCCGAGCGGGTGGAATACGAACCCACGCACATGATAGCTCTGAACGCTCAAACCAACGCATTCCTCTATCGCCTGCCGTTGGTGTTTCATCGCCTGCCCCGGATTGTGCGATACGGCGCCTGCCATTCTTCCAGCCGTTCCTACTTTGGCTATGTGACGGAATGGCGGCAGCAGCAACGCGAGCGTGATGCAGGCCGGCGCCGTGATCGGCAGGATGTCTATGACCCTTTTGACCAGCCGGGCTATTCTCCGTATCGGTCCTCGCTGGGGAAATGGGAGGTGCATACGGCGCATCACCTTGAGCGGAAGGTTCTGCCGTACCGCTCACGGTACCCTTTTTGGAAGCTCAAATTTGAAACTCCGCCACCCGTGCCACCAACGATACCGCCAACTGCGACTGCGGCTCTGCCAGCGAAGAACGCTGTTGTCCCGGAGGATGGTGCAAACCTTAACCATCCCGACATCCCGGCGTCCAGCAATGCGACGGCACCTATGGGGTCACAACCAGCACCTACAACATGATGAAGATGATCACCTTATCCTATTCTCCCCGTGCGAGGATGGCCGCCCAGCAGCCATCATTGCTCTGCCATACGTGCTTTCCCTATCAACACAATGCATTCCTGCAACCATGTTGCATGGCTAGATTTGTACAGATCAATTTCCGAAGTGAGCCGCCGCGAACGCGGCGGCTCACGGGTCCGGAATACCGCAGGCGTGAACCGGAGCGGAGCGCGAGAGGAGCGGAGCCGAGTGGAACGAGCGCAGCGAGAGGAGCGAGAGCGACGCGTAACGAGTGCGCAGCGACGGTGAACCGCCGCAGGTCACCCGCTGAAAGAGTGGACTGCAGCAGCCAAATTATGGAGACAAGCCGCGGTCAGGAAGCTGCCCGGTTTGTCGTTCAAAAAGATGCCAATAGCCGAAGCAGGACAAGAACATCAACTACAATGAACAGAATAAATCAAGAGACGGACAGGATGGACAGCCTGACAAGCAACACGGAATGGACATCGGAAGACAATCCACGCCAGTTGGCGGATGCGTTTGAACAAGACTGTTTGGACGAGATTGCACAACAGGAGGCCAGGTTGGAACAACTAATGGAACAGGACCTGGCGTATGTCGTTGGTATAGACTGCCTGGATGCGATCGCGTAACCGGAAGCTACTCCAGGATGCTGGGCTAATCGCCAATAGCTGGGCCATATGCCGCGCTTACTAAATAGGCCAGCAATCTGCAGCGGGGCAATGATGACGATAACAATAAGGGGCACCACTACAAGCACGGTGGTGCATCTGAGGACTCCGTGCTTACCAGAAAATTAAAGACACACGAACACACAATTATGGAAAATATCGCAATCGATACTGACACGAATTACCAAGATGAGAAAGAAAGACACGCTGCTGCCAACCGTGGAGCCATGCTGCGGTTTCAGCAAGAAGGCCGCCACCGCCTCCGGGCCGTCCGGAATCACTTGGAACACCTACTGTGGTTCCAGGACCTGAAGAGGAGGCCTGATGGTAGGACAAACTGGGTACCCTGCTATGTGATGGAATTGCTTCTGGGCCTGGTGCGCATGTTTGCCGTCAAGAACAGCGCTGATGCCCCGCGCCTTCGATCCCCGGAGAAGTTTGTGGGTGAATGGCGCCGGCTGTCTCGGGAGGAGTTGGCCAACTTGCGCCTGCGATTCTTGAATGGCGTGTCCCTTCATCAGATGAAGCAGTTCCTGCGCCTCATGGAAGAATGGAAAATCATTGACCGCCGCCCGGGATTTAACCACGACAACAAGGTCACCACGTTGTACATCCGCTTCAATGCAGATCGCCTTCTGGAGATCATCAAGGTGGAGCTTTCCCGGGCCAAGAGGGAAAGGCGTCGTTCCGTACCAATCGTTGATGCTGCGCCATCGTCTGGTATGGCTCCCGCAGCAATGGACGCCCCGCCCTTAGCGGCATCGATTACTTCCATTTCTACTATGGCACCACAGGAAGTTGAAAGCGCCCTGGAACAGCCTGGTGATCGACTCGACGGTACTGCAACAGAGCATAATCAACCGTGTCCATAACCAATGAACAAGACTATTAACATGAAGACAAAGAAGAAAGTATCCACAATTTACAATCCGGTCAAAGCACTCTTATCCGCGGCATACGGGCCACGCACCATGTCGGCACAGTTATTGGCGGTGTTCTTCACGCATTATTATGCAGTCACAGCACTCGACCGTAAGTTGCGGGTGCAGGGCAAATTGAGCAATAGAATCGGCAAGTTGGAGGTGGGATACACCCATGCTCTGTCGGTGTACCTGAAGGTATTGTTGGAGGAAGTACGAAAGGCGGCCCAGACTGGTAATGCTCAATTTCTTAAGGACCTCGCATCCGCGTTTGAGGAACCGCGGGTAGCGCCGAGAGGGCGTCAGGCAGCTCGCTGCTGGCTACTGATGCACAAGCTTAAGAAGGCACCCCCCCAAACCGCTAGGCAGATCAGGGAGAGTGTGTTCAAGGAGGCGCGGACGAACATCAGCGAGAGACACGTTTACAGGCTGTGCAAAGAACTAGGAATACCAGTCGCCAAGGGGCAAGAGGGGCGTCCGCGCAAAACTGCGACAAGTGAGGTAATACAACGTCGTAGTTCTACGAAACCAAAAAGGTATAATCGAGATCGCAAATGAAAACAGGACCTACATTTTGTAATATTGAATGCCGGCTTGGGCCACCTTGGAACAAGTTGATATTGGCGGCGGAACCCAAACGTCTGCTCAAATCGACTATAGAATAGGATAGGTATATGAAACTTCCGAAAGAACCTCACCTCCGTCCTCGGTTCATCTATGATAACCTCGGACCATTAGTCGAAGAACTTGCAGCCGAGGGCTTCGCATCGGGGATATTTAAGTCTCCCTGGGACGGAATCGCCGACCCCCGCTATGCAGCAGCTCACCTTCTTAGGAGCGGCATGCTTCAATTCCTACCACAGTCGAAGGCCTTCCTCGTGATGGGGCCGGATGGCCGCTACGCGGAAGGTACAAAGGCTGAACTTTGTGAAAAGATGATTAGCATGATGCGCCGACTTTCTCGGCAGACGGGTGTTTCTTGCTACATCGTGGAAGAGACCCCACGTTATCTAATTCGGGCTTTGGAGGAGGTGGCGGAGGAGACGTGTTTGTGAGGGATCAAGTATTGTCAGACGACAGCAAGCCTTCGCAGGACACGGTCCGCCCGCCGACCACCACCACCACGGCGCCCACGTGCCAATTCCCGTTAGCGGCGCTCCCGGCAAGCTTGCGAAGCTTCTGCACCGCTCTGGCGCTTGAATGCGCCTTGCCGGTGGAAACGGTGGTAGTGGTGTGCCTGTGGACGCTAATGCGGGCTACGGTGCCGGGAGCACGGCTCTGCGCGGCTGGCGAGGAGATTCCAGTTGGTAGCGGTGTAGACTCCCTCGTCCTCATTCACCAGGACACAAAAGAGCTGGAGACTCTCCTGGACCGCATTCTGGAGCCCATCATGAATGCCCAAGCTGGTCTTGTTGAGGCATCTGAGCGTCTCGACAAAAACAAGTTGGCACTCCGGGAGGCTCAACTCAAACGAACCGCCCAGATGGTCAGCCGCGAACGGTTCCCTGACCCCACGCATCTTGAGTATCTTCGTGCTGAGCTTGACGTAATCCAGGCGCAACGACAGCCGCTTCTCATGCTCAAGGACCCGTCAGCACATCAACTCGAGGATTCCCTGCCTCACTGTCTGGACAATGCCCCCGGGGTAGTGCTGACCGATGCACGCTCCAGCACAGAGATACTGGATTACTTGGCCAAGCTGCAACCGGAAGAGTCGTGCGGGGTTTCGGAATCTGCTCGGGGCGTATCCTCTGGGCCTAATCACCATTCTGGTGCCACCACCGCCATGATCTCCTGCCCCGGGTCGCAACTAGCTGTGCTTTGCTGCTGCGATGCCCAGTTCATCGACGAAGTTATCAACCGGTGTAGTTGGATGGTCCACAACTCCTTCTTCCTCAACTTTGGCAGCGCCCTGGTTGAAACCACGCAGTCGACTACCGCGGACATTGAACCTTGGCATGCCTTGGTTCGCCAGGCAATTGCGCTAAGGTTGTCGCGCGCTCATCCTGTTTGGCAACTCAGCCCGAAAGCGGCTACTAGACTGCATTCAGGTGCAGCTGCTTTGGCTGCGCCGGCCGGAGGCTTGTTCCCATATTCACCAATGGCCGTCACTGGAATGTGTGGCCGCCTCGCGCTGGCGTTGCACGCGTGTTTACACGCTCCCGGGACAAACCTGCCACATGAAACGGTCGAATGCGCCTTGGCGCTCCTGCAATGGCTCATGCAGGAGCGAGGAAGCGTTCTCCAGGCATCCCTGGCCGCCGTGCAGGCGAGGCAAGAGTCTGCGGCCGAGGCTATCATGCTGCAAAAGATCCGGAGCCGCGGTGGCCGATTACGCCGCCGGGAGCTGTTTCGGATGTATCTGCAACAACGGAAGGAGATCCAGGGCCCGGTGTTGGACCGATTGATTCGAAAACAGGCAGTCTTCTTCGACAAAGCGGGGTTTGTAAGCCTGACCGAACGACTTGACCAAGCGACCCTCACGCAAAGGATTACCATCAAAACATACTGACGGTTTGAGACATTGACACATTGACGCACCGACGAACTGACACACTGAAAGCAACACAACACAAACACTGAGTAACGAAAGGACACATATTATGGCACTATCACAACGGGGACAACGAATCATTGAACGCAAAATACAGATGCCGGTTTACCCGGAGAACCCACCCACAAAACCGAGTGAGCAAAAGGTGATTCACCCGGAATGCGGCGAATACGACCTGTGCGTTGAAATCGAGTGTGAGCTACATTCACGCGAAGCCCGTATCTTCCATATTAAGTCGATGATCATTATTCCAATGGCCGCTCACCCGACGTTTTTCGAGGAGGGAATTATACAATTCAAATCCTTCTTCGATGCCTTCGGCCGCACTGTGGAGATAGCGCTGAATGATTACTTGGACAAGCATGCCTCGCCGCCACCAACCCCTGATGGCACAGTGGCCTTGGATATGGAAGTGAAATTGCCATCGGCAGACAAATCCGCCTCACCGAGCACAGACGTCCCACTGATTACGATCAAGCCCGCGGTCCCGCCTGCAGACGGACAACCGAGTCCTTAGTCGCTGCCGGCGCTGGCCTTTTCTGGAGCCGCCCCCGCGTCATAGTGCGCTTGTTGGGCAGCAATTCGCCGAAGTACATCGGGCTGCTGGATTTTTGCGATGTTGTTTAGAGTTGATTGTCCGGCTCCGATTGCGCCAAGCCCGGCAACGTCATCGCCAGTTCGGTCGGGCTGCCCTGCTCTTTTGCTGGCGGCCACAAGGGTCTTGGCGCGGTCAATGGCCGGAGCTGACTTGGCGTTGGCTCCCCCATGCCGCGCTTGGGTGAGGGCATCTTCCATCAGAATGCCTTCGAATTCGTCGGCTGATTTGGCAGGCTGAAGGATTGTGTTTCTGGTCGTGGTCAGGCCGGCCATATAGAGCACTTCTTCAGCACCGAATTTGGCGCCCGCGCGGAGCAACGCCTGTGCATAGTCTTGATCTCCCCCGCCATCCTGTTCTTTTGATTCAAAGCGCGTTTGGGGAAACACCAGCGACGCGATGTAGCTCTTGTCTTCCATTCGATCACGAACATTGAACCATAATTGCTCGTATACGCCGATCACGTATTCAGGCAGGCTCAGCGCCTCTGAGATTTGGCTTAGTTTTGTATCCCGGCAAATCAGGAGCGCGTTCAGGGTCCGCCGGTTGGCAGCGTTTGCTGGGTGGACAAGCGCATTGGCCTCACTCATCACCTCGTCCATAGTGTTGCGTGCAAAATAACGAAATGCCCGGCGCAGGTTCGTATCGAGCACCCCGGGATGGATCGTTCGTCCGGTACTGACGCAGGACATGACAAAGTGGTACCCAAACTGGGCATCGTTGAGGCAGACCGCGAGGCAGAGTTCCCGAAACGCTCTCCCCGACGAGCCGCGTCCAGAGTGGATCGCGCCCGGATATGGGCCATCCGATGGCAGATACCTTGTCAAGTTACGGATTTGCTTCGCTGTCATATATGTGCTTCGGACTGTGCACATAGTATTATGTTTGCTTGGACATTTCCAGGACAAAGCAGACACTGTGCATAGGTGGGAATTAGGTACGATAACTCGGATAGTGCAGTTTGAGGACGTAGAAGCTTGCGCTTTGGTGCCTGGGAGGCGCGTTGATGACCTGGACCACGTCAACGCACCAGCCGAGGATCAAAACGCTTCCTGGAGGCTGTGGAATACTGGGAATGGCGAAATGTATAATTGGCCAGTATCTTTAAGTTTGGGGAGAATCAGAACACAGAAATAGCCGCTCGCATCACGTGCTCGGTGCCACATCGCGGCTCAAGCACGGCGCAACGATTCGGCTCCAGCGACTGGTTGGGAAGCAGATTAGTCAACCTCTCTCTTCTCCTGTGTGCCATCCACCCGCAAGACATTGACGAGACGCATCTGCGAATCCTTGAAATACCCGTTATCGAAACCAGAGAACGTGACGTACTGCACCTCATCGACGCTCCCCCCATGCGCCCCGAGAACCAAGCCTCTGTGGCCGGTGGTGCCACCATCCTTATCGACCAGAATCACGACATGGCCTCTCCATCTCTCGGCCTCGTCTCGATACCCATAGACCAGGAGATCCCCAGCCAGCGCATCCTCGAAGGAAATCTTGTGAAGGCCGTTGGCTCGATCCAGCCTGGACAAGGCCATTGTGCTGAGGAATCGATCATAGCCCATGCCGAGAAAGCGGTAGAGCTGCCAAGTATAGTTCGAACAATCAATTCCCTCGTCCATTCGTGTCCCTCCCCATTTATAGCGCACTCCAATCGTGGGTTTAGCAGCCTTGAGCAATCTGCCCACGGTGTCCTCTCTCCCGGCTGCCTTCGTGAGGAGCGTATCTGATGCTGGAATTACTCTAATCTGTCACGTCCGCGAATCCGACCCAACCGCTAGCGGTGCAAGCTCGGCCGCGCTCGACACAGCAAGGAGCAGACACCCGATGACAGAGTTAATAAACCATTTCATGACTCTTCCCAACGTTTGTTGAACGAACCATCCGCTCATATATTGGACCACAAGAAGTTGCAGCGCAAACACTGCCACGGGAGCAGCTTAGAAACTTCGCGGCCACCCCGTCAACCTCGCCGAAACTGCGTCCCAATAAAGTGCACTCGTTCGTGCTGCACCCGCCCCCTCACCCCCTCATCTCGCGCTCATACCAGAACGTATCAATATATGCCTGCATGCGGTCATTGCACGGCCACCCTTCGGTCCAAGACCTTCTTGATGCTGTCCTTCCAGCGCACCTTCGGATTTCCCTCAAGATCGTCCACAAGCTTCAGGATGTCCGCGTCGGTCTGCTGTGCCTTGATCAGCGCGGCGGCCTCCTCAAATCCTGGCACGCGCGCATTGTATTTGCGGGGGATTCGCTGCATTTTCCCCACCCAGATCGTGTCGGTCACAAAGGGCTCGACCCTCGCCACCAGTTTGACGATTTCCCCCCAGGCGGCCAGCATCGGCTCAATGCTCACGCTTGTGGCAAAACCTTTGCGGTAAGCATGCTGCAGGCACCGGATCCGCTCAGTTGGGGCCGGGGCTCCCGGCTCCCAAAACCGGCACAAGGGCTCGCTTAGTGCCCCGATCGTGAACCGGAACAGGATGTCGTCCTTGTGGTCAGTCAGCTCCTTACACAGCACTCGCACCACGGACAGATGCGGCTTGGACACGATGAGAACCTGGTTGTTCGCCAGCAGGTTCTTGATGGTCTTCACCGACCGCCTCAGAAACCTTGGCGTAATGTCGTGGGTCGTTGGAAACATCACGACCCCCTTGGCCCCAACTTCAGCACCCAAGGCCTTCTTGTTCGGGCTCATCCGTTGCTTCTTCCACGCGCCCGGAACCCTCATCGCCTTGTTAAATCGACATCGCATCGCCTTGGCGTAGCAGTAGAGGCATTCGTGCTCGCACCCCAAGCAGATGTTGTACGAAAAGTCAGACCACTCCTTCGTGCCTTTACCGTCCCGATTGTCGTCGAATGTCGTTTTCTTGGGTGTCATTTGCATTAAGGCCGATTCCGCCGACTCTGAGCTTTCGAACATCAACATCCGCGAGCCGCTCGATTCAGACGCCGGCGCTAACTCTTCCGCCCGCACACCGCCGCCGTCCTTCGCCTGGGAGGCAGTAGCTTGTGGTTTCACCCTTGCACCAGACAATTGATTGACTGGCGCGACCTGATCCATGGGCTCATCGCTTGGCGACCGGGAGACGCCGGCCGTCTCAGCCGTTGCACCGATATTTCGATCAATTTCTAATTTGCTATTGTCCATAATAATTTCACCGAATTAACTATTAATCTTCGGCCTTCCGAAGACTTGGACACGCGGGCGCAAAAACACTTGCGCCAACAAAGCCGATCACGGGCCTTGCACACATAGCGCGTGCCCACAGAAACATCATTGGGAACATCAGTCGAAAAACCGGATAACCGGGCGACTAACCGAGAACATCTTCCGGATGCAATCGGCCGGCCAAATCAGGGCCGGAACTGCAGGTGAAGTAAGCTCACCACATCGAGACAAACCATCCGCTTCGTGCTCAATAAGACGCAGAAGCGATCATCAAGTCTCCGGCAAAGCCACCCCGCGGCTATGCCCTTGCGCAACCACTTTGCAGCAGAGCGGTCGATTTGTCAACAGAGGTTTCTCACACAGAGGTTCTCACCTCCTCTCACCACCCGTCCGGCATACCACTGCCCCGGGTCCGAACGGTGTGACCCTTTGTAATCGACATGCGGGCCTCCATGTGCGAGAAGCCTGGAAAGAAACAACACCACACTGAACATGAACTCAAACACTGGTGAATACGCGGTCGGCTGGTTTACCCTCTCGCTCATCAACGCAGGCTTGGTGCAATCCAAAGGCAGAAGCGGGTTAAACTGGTGGCTTATCTCGCTGTTCCTGGGTCCCATTGCCACATTCCTCGTCGTGGTGTTGGACCCGCTAAGGAAGGTGTGAAACTTGACGCAAATCGCGGGATTAAGCACCAACACCTAAACAAAGACATGCAGCGAAGCTTTTTCAGTTTGCTTCTGGTTTCCCTCGTGGCGCTCCCGGCCTGCACAAAGAACGAAAGGCCAGACGCCAGGGTAGTTGTTACCACAGCCTCTTTCGATCAGCTCATCAAGGACTCCAAGAAACCCATTGTCCTGGACTTATGGGCTCCATGGTGTGGGCCGTGTAAGATAATGGACCCAGTCTTTGCCGAGTTGTCTGTGGAAAGGCCGGATGTCGTGTTTGGCAAGGTGAATGTCGATGAGGAACCAAAGTTGGCGCAGAAATATGAAATCCGCGCCATTCCGACGATGCTGGTTGTTGTTGACGGGAAGGTGGTGAAGACAAGCGTCGGCGTACTCAAGAAGGAGGCGCTACTACAATTGCTGGATGCGGCGATCAAGAAGTCGCCGCAGCCTGCAACTCCCTCCGATCGACAGCCCAACGTGAGCCGACCGACGAAGGCTGGAGGATTCACCTACACGGGCGGCGATGGCTCTACAATAGACCAGGCCGTAGTCATTAAGGGTGCCACGGATGAAGAGACCGGCGTCAAAGCGGAGTATACTTGGCTCAGGCAGAAGTATCCCGGCTATCGCAGGGGAGGGCAGTCACTGATGGGCAAACAGGGAAGACACTACGACAAGATCGAGTTCACAACCGTCGATGGACACAGTCTGAGCACGTACTTCGACATTACAGATTTCTTTGGGAAATGAGGAGGCTTGACCTCCACCAGCAACCGTTAGCATTCAGTCTTTCTGCTCGCCTTTGTCCAGCCTGCCGCACGCCCACAGAAGACCACGACTGAGCAATAGAACATAATCCGGGCTTTGGCTTGTGTGCAGGTCGTGGCCTAGGGTCGTGCCAAACACCCGGCCCTTCCCATAAGTGTGTGTCCAGCAAACGATGTGCCCGCGGCCATCCTGTGGGCTCTTGACCTTGAGCAGGGGATGGGAATCGGGCGTCATTTCGATGGTCTGGTAAAGTTCGTCACCGGAGGTTTGCCAATGGTCTGGAAAGCCCTGCAAGATGATGCTGCCGGGATCGACCTTCTCCGTCTGAAACGGTTGGAAGGGATCGTGGACTCTGGAACGCATTCCCACACAATTCTGCCAATCACGGATACGAGCAGACTTTTGAAAGGAGTGAACGGCGCAATGGATCATCACGGCGGGCTTCCCCTCCTGGATCGTTCGCAAGATGTTCTCCAGCACTGTCGAATCGACCTCATCAACACAAACGTCGTAAATGACGATGTCGTAGTTCTTGGCAAACAGCGTGTTGGTCAGATGGTCGAGGTTGTAAGCGACCTCGAAATTGACTTGGACCTGGTGATTGATGTTCGAAACCAGTAGCGGGACTTGCCGGGCGTAGTCGTGATAACCTCCTCCAGAGAGCAGCAGGGCTTTAACGGGCTTGGGTTGCCCAAAAAGAACAAATGGCAGGAAGATCGCTGTGATGAGGATAGTCCGGACGTTCATTATCTTTTTCTGATCGTGCATTGGCTCGACGGTATCTGTCCAGATCGAACCGCAGCAAAAAGGCGCAACACCCAGAAAGCATTGCGCCTTAATCAAAACCGTCCAATTACAGCCTGCTTTTCCCCGCAGCTTTAACCTTGGCCCATCTTCAGGGCGACGGAGGTGTGGTACTCGTGGCAGTGACGCTCGGTGGCTGCTCGGCCTTAAGAATGGCGTCCTTGGCTGCCTTAGCCACCCGAAATTTCAGGGCCTGTTTGGCAGGGATCTGAATCTCGGCCCCGGTGCTAGGATTCCTCCCGATCCTCGCCTTCCTGTCTATCACAACCAACTTCCCGATACCCGGCAATGTGAACTCATCCTTTGCATGTTCGTAGGCCAGTTGAGCGAGGCAGTCCAGCATGGCCTCGGCGACTTTCTTGTCAACGCTGGTTTTCTCAGCGATGGCGTCGATGATTTGCGATTTTGTGAATGCCATAATGTTCTCCAGTTTCTCGATTCCGCGTCAGGGTCGTATGACCCACATTCCACAGCAATACGAGAAATGGCCGCCGGAAGACAAGAAAAATCAAACCATGGACGAAGCCTTGAAATCGGGCGGCAAAACCAATCTCTGCCAACTGCGCTTCATTGGTCACAAACTGCAACTGACCCAAAC
>OCTA010003223.1_pt1 | contig 14501 bp, 11 predicted proteins | sample 1538991 | NCBI WGS metagenome assembly OCTA01 (sample SAMEA3539302, study PRJEB22396) | soil metagenome | biome: tundra; feature: field; material: soil | place: USA | collected 2010-05 | depth 0.15 m | reverse complement strand
AGCGTCCAACCTCAAACATGTCATTGCTTTGGCGCGCAAGGCGCGGTGTGCACTTGTAGTCATATGCAGTCGGGAAGCTAGGGCCTCAGAGGTGCAGAGCATGCTCACTGAGCTTTCATTCACGCCGGCCCTGGTGATCGATCTGCCCCACGCATACAGTCACTCGCTCTTCGAATTCGCCACCACGTCTTTTGGTGACCTCGGGACGTCTGCGCCTCGAGACTCCGACCTGAGCATGAAGCGGAATCTCGCCCTCGTTCTCGCACGCGGTCTCGGATGGCGCAGATTGTTCTTCATGGATGATGACATTCGAGGCGTCAAGCTTATCGACTTGCACCGGACAGTTGGCATGCTCGACTCATATCCTGTTGCGGGGATGCGGGTCAAGGAGTTTCCGGACAATTCCGTCGCCTGTCTGGCCAACCGGATGACCGGATCCATCCAGGATGTTTTCGTCAGCGGTTCCGTGCTGGCTGTGGATTGTGCAGTTCCGCTGGGTTTCTTCCCGGATATATACAACGAAGACTGGCTCTTTTTCTATGAGGACGTGGCAAACGGCCGGCTCGGCCGTTCGGGTGGCTTTGCGAGACAATTGGAATATGACCCGTTTGCCGACCCGCTACGAGCCGCCCGGCAGGAGTTCGGGGACTTGCTCGCAGAGGGCCTGTATGCCTTCCTGCACGATCACAAAGATATTTCGAAGGTGGACACGGACGACTGGGCGAACTTTCGGCTTGTCCGGAAAGGTTTTCTCGAGGACATCAAAGCACGAGCGGCGGCCCCGAGCGTACGCCTCGACGCCGAGACGCGAGGACGCATTGTCACTTCGGTGAACAGCGCTCTGGAATGCCTGGAGGCAATTACTCCAGAGATCTGCACAGACTACGTGCAGAGCTGGCTGTCGGATCTGAACGAATGGGAGAAGCGGATAGGCTCACTTCCCCCCATGAAGCAGGACCAGGCGCTTGCCATGCTGGGCCTGTCGTCGCATGCTCACGTCTTGGGGGAATGTGGTGGTGCGCGGGCGTCAAGTCATGAATGGCGACGCTTCCGGATTACCGGGGCTCTGGCCGTGGGAGGTGCGCTCCTGGCGCTGGTTATTCGCTCGCAGGTTGGCCTTGAGTCGGTACTGCGCATGCGCAAGCCGGGCACGGCTGGGATACCGCCTGTCCGGGGAATCGGAGCCGTTGGCGACAGCGCGGGCAGTAGCAGCTCCGATCCAGCCGAGGCGCATGGCGGGAATCGCGGGCGCGCGGCCTGGTCCGCGATCGCATCGGTCCGCCGTCGGAGGTAGCCGGGCAGCCTCGAAGGATGCTGCCGTAGCACGGCTCCGTAAATGACAGTGCCCGCCGCCAGGCGAACTGGTCCGCGCTGCCCTTTCTGCCACGGAAGGATACTAATGCGCATATCCCCGGCTGCCCGGATCGGGGATGATCAGGGCAGCCGGGGAAGATCAGCGCGGCCGGGGAGGATCAGCGATCGGTCAGTTACTGGCCCTCGTTCCCGGCGTGAACGAGACGCCGCGCAGCACCTGGCCGAACCCGGCGGTCCGTTCCGTCGCAAAACTCTCCGCACCAGGCGCGGTCGCTGCCAGCTGGTCGGTGATGGTGACCAGCTGGTTGGGGTCGGCGCCCTGGTCGCCATCGCCGCTGACGGTCGAGGTGATGGCCCAGATCGTCACCGTGCCGTCGGGGTTGACCCGGCCGGTGATGTTCCGCAGGCCATCGGTGGCCGGGGCCCACGGCAGGCCGGTCGCCGGGTTGTTGCCCGCTGGGTATCCGGGCACCGTATAAGGGACGCCCAGCGCCAGGCCATCGTCCAGCGTGTAAGCGAGCTTCCAGGTCCCGTTCTCCCGGACCCACTTCTGCAGACCCGCGGTGGCCTGCGCGGCGGCCCCGGTGTACGCGCCGGAGGCGGTCGAGTAGGTGGTGTCGCCGTTACCCTCGTCGGCCACGTAGAGCGTGCCGGCGTTGGCGAACCAGACGCCGAACGGAAAAGCGGTCTTCGACTTCAGCGCGGCCGGGAAGCCCTGCAGGATGCACATGTTGTAGGGCTGTACACCGGTGGTCTGCAGCACGGCCGGATTGTAAGCAATCGGCGCGGTGGGCAGCTTCGCGCCGGGCTGCGGGACGCCGGCACCATTCGGGCACGCATGGCCGGTCGTGTCGAGGAAATAGACGGTGTTGACGCCGTTCCCGCCGCTCCCCTTGGTGTAGTACAGCACATTGTGGAAGATCGTCAGGCCGCGGAAGTTGGTGTCCTTCCCGATCTTGTCGGCGGGGTCACCCAGCTGGGTGATATTGAAGCTGCCGACCGGCGTGGGCAGGCCGGGGTCCTGCGCGCTCTCGGGCTTGCGCGACGGCGACATGATCTGCGCGCCCGCGCCGAGGATGACGCCGTCAGGCTGGGGGTTGCTGCCGTTACCCGCGTTGCCGGAGGTGTAGAGCACCCGCGCGCCATGGCTGTCGTCCAGGATCGCGGCTCGCCCGTTGTTGCCGCTGTAGGCATTGGTCTCGGTGAAGCGGAACCTGCCATTGCGGTCCACCTGCGCGACCACGCGGTAGTAGGCGCCTGCGACCGGGTTGGTCGGATCGATGACGCCTGGCGTGTTCGAGTTGGAGACATCGATCGCACCGGGCCGCGCCGCGTACCCCATGAACGTCACCGAGCGGCCGTCCGTCGACAAGTTCAGCGCCAGCTCCGACTTGGAGGAGAAGCTGGTCACCAGGTGGTCTCCGGCCAGGCCCCGCTGCGAACCGTCGGGCACCCACAGCTTGTTCACCAGGTGGCCGGACGGGGTGAGCTGGTCGAGAAATGCCGGCGACGTGATGCCGAAACTGCCGTCGACTAGCGCGTTGTCCCACACCTGCGGGAACGTGCCGCCGTTGCTCGCCGTCGCGCAGCCGCTCGTGCAGCCCGGTGGCAGTACCGTGACGCCCGGCACCAGATTGACCGCCCTGGCGTCATACACCGAGCCGCTCACCAGCAGGTTCCCTGGCCGGAAGTACGAAGGGCCGTCGTGGCGGGCCGACCCGGCGGGCACGTTCGCCGCGGCCATCAGCAAACCGCCGGTGAGCACGGTCACCGCAAGCATCATCGGCATGCGCCAACGCGAACGTCGGCGGATCATTGAGTGCAAACGCTCCGGCGTCATCGGTCGCGACCCTCCTCCCCCGGCCAGCCCCATGCTGACCCGGCGAAGGACACGTTGCTCACCCGGGAAGGCCATTCCCTGACAACCGGGTAAACCCGCCATGAACATTCAAGCCCATATAACGGCTGCCGAAAAATGGCCCGGGCATCAGCGCGATTCAGCGCAGCCCGGAAAGCTGCACCAGCTCACGTGCTCTCTCCGCCAAGCCCATCGACTCAGCCTCGTCCAGGCAGAGCGGCTCAGCGGCCGCCTGGCGGGGTCCCTCGATGGCCAGTACCCGCGGCGCCGGAATGGCCGGCACCGGCCGGCCGGCGGGCAGGGCGTGCGACGGCGTGGCGCGGAGCGCACGGGCCTGACGGCGATGCGAATGAATAACGATGAACGCCACTGCCGCCAGGGCGGCCAGTCCCGCGGCTGCCGCCGCAGCGATGAGCGCGACCTCCAGGACGGTCTCAGCGGCATGCAGCACAGGGCGGGCGACCGCCACCGCGACAGCCGTGACCGCGACGACGGTCACCGCCGCGCCGAGATCAGGCGACCCGCTGCGGGATGAGCGGCACATCAAGACCACCTCCGGTTAGCGCCCCGTCGGATCGGGCGGCAGTTTCTAATTCACTATGGAATGTCGTTCTTGTCGACTTACTCCATCGCTAGGACTATCTGTCCGGTCTCGTGAAATTTGCTAACCTTTGCCGTCCGGTCCCAGGTTGCGCCGATGGCGTCCGCACTATGCCCTCGGCAGGTACCAGCGTCCCGCGGGATGCGGCACGCTGGATGCGGCACGCAGGAAGGCGGAGGTAGCGAATGAACGACAGCTTGTTCAGTGAGGAGCGCTCAGCGGAGGTCGTCGCGGCCAGCTTCGGCGCTGACGCCGACCCGCGGTTGCGGCGAGTCATGACATCGCTGGTCCGGCACCTGCATGACTTCGTCAAGGACGTCGAGCTCACGAACGCGGAATGGGAACAGGCAATAGCCTTCCTCACCGCCACCGGCCAGAAGTGCGACAGCGTGCGGCAGGAGTTCATCCTGCTCTCCGACGTGCTCGGCGTCTCGATGCTGGTCGAGACCATCAACCACCGAACCGGCGGGCAGGCCACCGAATCGACCGTCACCGGGCCCTTCCACCTGGTGGCCTCGCCGCCCCGGCAGCTCGGTGCCGATATCGCGCTGGCCGGCCCCGGCGAGCCATGCCTGGTCACCGGGCAGGTCACCGGACCGGAAAGCGAGCCGCTCGGCGGGGCCACGATCGACGTCTGGCAGGCCAGCGCGGACGGCTTCTACGATGTCCAGCAGCCCGCCGTCCAGCCCGAAGGCAACCTGCGCGGCCTGTTCACCGCCGGCAGCGACGGCAGATTCTGGTTCCGCACCATCGTGCCGAGCCATTATCCGATTCCTGGCGACGGGCCGGTCGGCGACCTCCTCCGGGCCACCGGCCGGCATCCCTACCGGCCCGCGCATATCCACTTCATCGTCAGCGCGCCCGGGTACCGGCCGGTGACCACCCACCTGTTCGTCGACGAGAGCCTGTACATCGACTCCGACGCGGTGTTTGGCGTGAAGGACAGTCTGGTGCGGCGATTCCCGACCGTCGACGATCCCGCCCGTGCAGCCGAGGCAAGGGCTACCCAACCCGTTTCGCACCGCGCACTTCGACGCCCGCCTGCTCCGCGCCGAGCAGGTCGCTCAGCCCGAGACGGCCGGCCCGCGCCAGGAAGGCCGCTAGGGTGCCATCGCGATGAAGTTGGTTGCGACGGTAACGCGCCTCATCACGGCTTACCCCTTCAGGTGTGCGTCGAAGAAAGCTGTGATGCGGCGGCGGGCATCTTGCGTGGCTGCTTCGTTGTAACCCATGCCAGAAAACCTCGCCATGATGGCAATGACGGCAGGCAGCTTGTCGCCCGCTCCCTCATGGTCGTTGAGGAAGCCGTGCCCGGCCCCCGGATACTCCTTCACGTCGTGCTCGACCCCGACTGCCGTCAGTACCCGGTCGAGGCGGCCCGCCGCACCCCGCAAGGTCCGGTCCATCCCGCCGTAACTGCCGACGATGGGGCAGGCCCGGCGCAGGAAGTCGGCCGTGTAGGCGCTCTTCGGGGCGGCGCCATAGTTGACGCTCGACGCGGCGAACCCGCGATCAGGAGCGAGCAGCAGGGCCAGCCCGCCGCCCATGCAGTACCCGATCACCCCGACCGCGCCCGTGCAGTCGTCCCGCCCCGCCAGCCACGCCCGCGAAGCCTCGATGTCATCGAACGACCTTCCCCGGTGGCGCGGGTCTCGCGCATCACCGAGACCATGCACGTCAGCTTCCCGCGCCCGGCGAACAGGTCGGGCGCCACGGCCAGGTACCCCTCGCTCGCCAGCCAGTCAGCCTGATTCCGCAGGTCCTGAGTCATCCCCAGCGCGTCATGAATGACGACGACTCCAGGCCACGGGCCCGGGCCGTCCGGCGTCGCAACGTAGACGGGAAGCTCGCCTTTCGGCGCAGAGATCGTCGATGCCGCCATGCCCGCAGCATCCCATCGTGTCGCGCCGGGCGCGCCGCCAACCGCCATGCAGGCAGGAAGGTGCGCACGAGCCACGGCCGCCAACGGCGCACCGTATCGGTGTATGGTCTCTCGTATGGCGCAACGGAAGGTAACGCTCTCCCTGCCTGGGCACACGGTGACCGCCGCCCAGGCCGCAGCTAAGCGGGCCGGGGCGCCGTTCAGCGTCTACGTCGCCCGGGCGCTGCGCAACGAGACCCTCAGAGAGCAGCTCGCGTCGTCCCCCCTGCCTGAGGATCCAGAGTGGCTGGACATGGCCGAAGCTGACGGTTCGTGAGGCGCGGCGAGGTCCGCGTCGTACATAGCAGGGTCACGGGCAGGGAACGTTACGCCCTCCTCGTGGGGAACGATGCGCTGAACGAGTCCGATGCTGTCCCGACCGTGCTCACCGCGCCGATCGACACCGAAGGATTAGCACCCGAGACCCTGGTCACCGTGCGGCTGGGTGCGCCTGTCGCTGGACTGGTGCGGCTGGACAATATCGCCTCGGTCCGCAAGGAGCGGATCGGCGAGCTGGCCGGCCGGGCCGACAGCGAGGCGATGGAAGCTGTCAGCATCTCCCTGCGGGCGACGCTGGACCTGTAGGCCAGCAGCCTCCCGCCTAACGGGGCTGTCCCTGGGCTCAGCCGGTCGGCGCGGATGCGGGGCGCTGGCCCGAGATTTCGTTGACGAGCAGGACAACGCCGTCGGATCCAGCGAGCCGGTCGACGGCGATCACCGCCGCTGCCTGCCGTCGTAGTTGTCCGGGCGCTCCCGCACCCCTTTCTTTACCGGATCAAGAAAAGATCCGGCTTTACCGGATCGCGATCATCATCATGCCGCGCGATTGAACTCGGCTTTGCCGGGAAGGCCAAGATCGCGTGCAGAAGCCAGCCGGATCGGCCGGCCTCAGCACGGGCTCGACGTGATAGGTACCGCCCTCGCCTTGTCAGGGACCGCCCGGCCGGGGGATAGCGACCGCCGCAGGCCGCAGGGCCTGCTGCCGTGCCTGGAGGTGGATGGCGTGGAGATCAAGATGGTGCTGTTCCTGCCCCGCGATGCCGCTAGCGTGCCGGTGAGCCGCCGGGTGCTTGATGGCTGCCTGGGAATCCTCGGCGTGACGCCAGATACTCGAACCGACATTGCCCTGGCCCTCGATGAGGCATGCGCCAACGTCATCCAGCACGCCGGGCGCGGCGACGAGTACGAGGTGCGGGCAAGCGCCGTGGACGGGCGGTGCATCATCGAGGTGGTGAACGCCGGGAACGGCGCAGCGGTGCTGCCTCCTGACGACGAGCCGGTGCCGCCGACCGCCGAGCACGGCCGCGGCCTGAGGATCATCGATGCGGTCGTCGACAACCTGCGCCTGACGGGCAACGAAGCGAACGGGACGACCGTCCACTTCGAGAAGGAGCTGAGCTGGGTACCCGGCACGCCCGGCGAATTCCTCTTCGCGCAGGCCACAGCGGCGAGCGAGGCCTGACGCCCGGACCAGCATCGCAAATCCGACCTACCGCTGCCGTCCTGGCCGAATCGTTATATAGCGAAGCAAGGCAGGCCTATCTCTTTGAAACGCGCATAGCTATCGTTCGGTACGGACCCATCACGTAGCGACGTCCTCATGGATCTGGCGGCCAGCCGCCAGAGACCAGCCCCGCCGCTCGCGGAGTCGCACGCTCCTGGACCTGACAGTACTTGGTTGACAGCAGCCGGCCGGGTAACCGGACGGCGCGGCCCTGGAGTTTGTCATGCAACGACGCAGCCTCGTCACCGGCGCCCTGCTGAGCTTGTCCGCCATCTTGCTGGCCGCGGGGGCCATTGCCGTGCCGGCCAGCGCGGCTACCCCGAACATCACCATCACCTCGGCCGGCGCTACCAACGGGAACGCGGCCGAACTGACCGTCGTGGCGAACGACGCCAACTCGCTGGCGATCGAGACCATGACCGTGCACCTGCTCTCGGGAACGGCCGACGTGCATGACGTCCCCATGAGCGCCGCGTCCACGACGGACCCGGCCGACCAGACCTGGACCGGCTCGATCGCGCCGGGCGACGTCCCGGCTGGCACGTACACGATGACCGTAGCTGCGGCGGACAGTTCCGAGACAGACACCGGGCTCTTGCCGCCGCCGGGCACCGTGCTGGCTTACCTCAACACAGCGACGCTCACGGCCAGCTCAAGCCCGATCAGCTACGCCGACCAGACCACCACGATCACCGGCCAGCTGAACGGCACCCTGCCGGGGGCGTCGCCGACCGGCCTCAGCGGGGTACCTGTCAACCTCTACGACACGACCACAAGCACATCACAGCCGATCGCCACGATGAGCAGCACCGGCACCGGCGCCTTCCAATTCACGACGGTGCCCAATCCCGCTGACAGCTACGACGTCGAAGTGGACGCCAGCTCCAGCATGACCACCGCCAGCACTCCGCTTTCGCTCAACGTGGTGCAAGCCAAGACGAGACTGCAGTCGGTCACGGTCACGCCCGCTGACCTCAGCTACGGAAAGACCGGCACGATCTCTGGCACCGCCCAGTATGACGACGCGGGTACATATAAGGCGCTGGCCAGCACGACTGTCCAGGTGAGCGCCGGCGGCACTCAGCTGCCGGCGGTGCATACCAGCCCGCAGGGCCGGTTCAGCTCGGCCATACCGACCACAGCTGGTCCGTCCTGGACGGTGTCTGTCGGAACCGGGAGCGCCTTTCTCGTCTCGTCGCAGTCCAGTGGCGCGCTCAGCATTAGCGCCATTCCGGTGACGGTGCGCTGGTTCCGCGCCGGCCTCAGCTCGTTCGGCATTATCAACGCCCACGGCTGCCTGCAGGCGCCAGCGCACTTCACCGGGCCAAGTGCCCCCCGGGTCGAGATCCAGTACTCCAAAGGCGCTAACGGGCCCTGGAACGAGCTAGGCACGGCCTCGTTGACGGTCCGGGGCAGCACTTCTTGCGCCGCCAGTTCCGAAGCCTACTTCACTACCTCGATTCCGGCCCAGCTCGCCAGCGCCTACTACCGGGCGGAGTACCTGGGGAACGCCAGCTTCCTGAGCACGGTCAGCAAGGTCGTCCACGCCTGGAAGCACTTCACGGAGGTCGCGTCCGTGAGCCTGTCTCCCCGCAGCGTCAAACGCGGCGGAAAGATCACCATCAGCGGGCGGCTTCTGCAGTACGTGCGGTCCTGGCGGGACTTCGGCGGGCAGCAGATCCTGATCATCTTGAAGCCGAAGGGCAGCAAGACCTGGTACTGGATCTATCAGGTCGCCGCGAACTCCAGGGGATACTTCAAGAAGACCTTCGTCGACCCGCAGAGTGCGACCTGGTCGGCCGAATATGCCGGTGACGCGACCCACCTGGCCTCCGCCGGGGCCGCCTACTACATCCCCCTCAAGTAGATCGCCAGGACGAAGTACGCGGCGTCAGCTGGCGGCGGACGAGGTACCGCCCAGCTGCTCGGCGACCGCGGAGCGGGTGGCCCGCCAGACGGCTTCGGCTTCGCCGATGGGGGTGGATGGCGGGCCCTGGACGAAGGGCCAGATCTCCTCGGCGATCGACCGCCAGTCGGCGGTGGCGGTCAGCTGCCCGAGCACGGCGAACAGGCCCAGGTTGATGCGCTGCAGGATCACGTATGACCGGGGGATGCTCACGTAACCGGCCACCGGGCTGCGCAGGTCGAAGAACCGGCGCACCACCGCGGAGGCGTACTCGCCGGTGATGGTCAGCGGCCCTCGCTCGCGGATGGTGTCGTAGAAGACGGCCATGTGATCGACGACCGTCTCGGTGCTGAGCGGTGCGCCAGGGATCAGGAAGCCGGCCTTCTCCATGCTCTGCCGGAACGCCTCGGGGTCACCCCGGACGCACAGGTGGCGGGCCATCTGCATGAGCGGTTGCAGCTCGGCCAGGGTGAAGTGCTTCACCAGGCCGAAGTCGAGGAAGGTGACCCGGCCGCCGCCGTGGAACAGGTAATTGCCCGGATGCGGGTCACCGTTGAACGCGTGGACGTCGTACAGGCTCCTGAATACGAACCGGTAGATGGTCTCGGCGGCCAGGTCCCGCTCGTCCTGGGACCAGCTGGCAAGTTCAGCAAAACGGGCTCCGTCGGCAAGCTCGCTCGTCACCACCCGCCGCGTCGACAGCTCACTGATGACGGCGGGGATGTGGATGGTCGGATGGCCGTCGTAGTAGGCCGCCAGGAGGCGCTGGTTATCGGCCTCGCGGCGGTAGTCAAGTTCCTCAAGGACCCGGTCCCTGAGCTCGGCGACCAGCCCGTCGACGTCCTGGCTCGGCGCGGTGACGCGCAGCATCCGGCGCAGCAGCGCGACGTTGCCGAGGTCAGCCGCCATGGTCTCGGCGATCCCCGGGTACTGGACCTTGACCGCGACCGCCCGGCCGTCGTGCGTGATCGCGCGGTGCACCTGGCCGATCGAAGCCGCGGCGATCGGCTCCGGGTCCCAGCGGGCAAAGGCCTGCTCCGGTGGCAGCCCCAGCTCTTCGGTGATCACGCCGACGGCGAGTTCTGCGGTCATCGGCGGTACGCTGTCCTGCAAGCGGCTGAGCGTCCGGCGGACCGACGGCGACAAGCCGTCGTCGACGTAGCTGGCCATCTGGCCGATCTTCATCAGGACGCCCTTCATCGCCCCCAGCGTGGTGGCGACATCCTCCGCCGTCTGCAGGGCGAGATCGTTGCGCAGCCGCTCCCTGTTCTCCCCGGCCGCCGCGAACAGCCGCGGCGCACTGCCCGCGTAGCGGGCCGCGCCGCGCCCGGCGAGCTGAAGAGCGGCCAGGCCCCGGTCGAACCGCAGCCGCCCGATCCGGCGGCGCAGCAGGAGCACCACCACGGTCGCGGCGCCGGCCGACGCCGCCACCCCCGCGACAAGCCTCTTCACCGGTACCGGCGTAGTGGCTCGCGCCGGCGTAGTGGCTCGCGCCGGCGTCCTCACGCGGCCCGCGCCGAGCGCATCCGCACGGCGATGCGCTGCCGTGCCTCGAGCACGCCCGGCTCACCGAGGAACACCATGTCCAGGACGCCGAGCGCCTGCCGGATCTCGGTCCGGCGGCCGGGAGTCAGCGACTCCGGGGCCGGGTAGCCGTACATGTCCCTGGCCCACTCCGGGAGCGAGCCGATCGCGCCGTCCCTGACGTCCTGCCAGATCTCGGCAATGTTCTCGTCCAGCCCCGGCGGGTCCAGCAGATACGCCATCGACTCGGCGGCCGCGGGCGTGCAGCGCAGCTCTGGGCGGACCGACAAGATGTAGCCGTCGAGCTCGGCGCGGCTGGCGGGCACCAGCGCGCGCGGCACGCCGACGAGCTCGGCCGCGACCACCATCTCCGCGACGTACCGGCCGGCGTCCTCCGGCGACAGCGGCGTTCCGAACAGCTGGCCGGCAACCAGGGCGGACTCGACCAGCGCAGCGTGCACCCACAGCAGCAGCGCCGGATCGCCGGCCGCATATTCGCGGCCGGTCACCGCGTCCACGCCCCGGACGTGCTCATGGATCCGGCGGACCCGCGCCGCGGCCCGCTGCGCTGCCGCCCGCTCGCCGAAGGTGACCGTGGCAACGTAGGCCGAGGTCGCCGCGAGCCTGCCAACCGGGTCGCCGCGCCAGTCACTGTGCTGATCGACTCCGGCCATCGCGAGCGGATGCAGCGCCTGCATCAGCAACGACCGCAGGCCGGCCACCGACGACGCCAGGTCGGTGCTCACTCGCCAGGCCACGCTGGCCGGCCCGAAGAAACCGTTATCCGCAGGTTTTTCCGGGATGCTGGACGCGTAGGCTGCTGCCGAGCGCTCGACCAGCCCCGCAGCGGACGCGTACGGATCCGCGGTCACGCCGATGCTCCTTGCCTGCCGCCCGCATTCCCAACGGGGCAGCTCACGAGCCGGACGATGTTCAGCCTCATAGAGCCAAACTACCTACTGCCCGGTAAGGCATCGCCATGCGTGCACGAACAACGGGCATCTCGGCAGCCGCAGGCCGGCCTCGTCCGCGCCGCCGCCGATGAGGCTGGCAGCGCCGCACGCTTGATTCGCGTGGTTACGCGCGGTGCCGGCCCACGGGCGCCTCGACGTACGCGTTGACCTCTCCGGTCAGGCCGCGCCGCCTGCTGCGAGAGCCGATCGCCCAGAAGAGCACGCCGATGGCAACCATGGCCCCGAGCGCCCCGAGGGTGACGGACTCGAAGAAGACCCGCGACACGCCCCAGCCGCTCTGGATTGAATAAGACTGCCCGAGCCAGGAGTTGACCGCGCCTGGCCAGACCAGGGTGATCGCTGTCACGAGGACAAACAGCTCGGCGATCCCGGCCGCGAGCCAGGCTCCGGCCATGCCGCCGGGCACCCGGTAAGGGCGATGCACAGCCGGATGCTTCCGCCGGAGCACCACCAGAGCAGGGAACACGAAAACATAGCTCAGCGACGTGGTCGAGATCACCAGCGAGATCATCACCGAGAAGAAATGCGCCAGGCTCCCCTTGGTGATCAAGAACACGAAGAACACGAACGCCGAGGCGATCAGGCCTGACATGAGGTTCACCGCGATCGGCGTTCCGAAGCTCGCGAACCTGCCCATCCAGGCAGGGCGCCGCGCCGTCGAGCGCGGCGATTGCCTGCGTCCGGTCGGCGCCCTCGAGCCAGACCGAGCCGCTGCCGACCAGCGTGACGATGATCAGGATCCCGAAGGTGACGTCCAGCGGACGGGAGTGCAGGTCGCTGGCGACCGCCTTGTAAGCGTCGGTGAATCCCGACACGCTCGACAGGTTGGCCTTGGAGACCACCAGGATGATCCCGGCGATCGCCAGGCCGTACAGGACGGCGCCGATCAGCCCCGATCGGAGGATCATCCGCGGCACGTCGCGCTGCGGGTTGTGCATCTCCTCGGACGCGCCGTTCGACAGCTCGAAGCCGACCCACAGGAAGACAAGGACCCCGATCACGGTCAGGAACCCGTTGACCGAGGGCTTCAGGTCAGCCGCGGTGGACACCCCCGCAGGCCGGCCGTGCTGGGTCAGGAACACGATGAACAGGACCGTGAATATTACGATGACCGCGATCTTGACGAAGGTGCCGGCATTGGGCGCCCACTTGCCGTAGCGAAAGGCGACGATGGCAGTCCCCACGGTGACCCAGGTGAAGACAAGGCCGACGACGATCTCGCCAGTCGTGCCAAGAGGCTTGTGTAACACGAAATCATTCAGGGTGGCGATCGTGGTGGCTGACAGCGTCCCGCCGACCCAGATCGGGTTCGACAGCCAGTAGAGCACCGCGGTAACCGAGCCGGCGAGCCTGCCGAAGGACATCTTGGCCCACTCATACGGGCCGCCCTCGACGGGAAATGCCGATCCGAGCTCGGCGACGAGCATCCCGTAGGGGATCAGGAACAACACGAGCGAGATCGCGAGCCAGGTGATCGCCTGAGCGCCTGCCTGGGCCGCGAAGGCGACACTGTCCAGCCCCACGATGGCGCACGCGGTGAACAGGACCAGGTCAAAACGCCTGAGAACCTTACGGAGCTTGGCCTTTTCCGGTGCGACGAGCACGCCCTGCGCCCCGCCCGCAATAGGCACCTCAGCCATGAGGACCTTCGCCGTGTCGCGCTCTCGCCATCGGGACCTCCATGACGCATGCTCAGCCCATACACCGATGATCGGGAATCGGCCAGGAGATGACAACTGGCGCGCTTCAGCTATTTCTGGCGAGCCGCCGGCCGGCGGCGGGACGGGATGGGGACCTTCGTCTCTAGGAGGCCCGTCACGAGGGGCACACGCTTAGTCAATGTCCACGAGGTGCCATGGCTGGCGATAACTCGGGCCGCCGGCGATAACCCGGGCCACCTGACAGGAGCCGCACGATGAGCCAGGTACCAACCGTCCGTGGCCCCGTTGATACGGCTGTCCTGGGGCGGACCTACATGCACGAGCACATCTTCAGCCTCACCACCGACATCCAGCAGAACTACCCGCAGGAGTGGGGCAGCGAGGAGGCCCGCGTCGCCGACGCGGTGAGCAAGCTGCGCGCCCTTGCCGCCCAGGGAATCCAGACCATCGTCGATCCCACCGTGGTCGGGCTAGGCCGCTACATCCCGCGCATCCAGCGCATCGCTGAGCAGGTGCCCGAGCTCAACATCATCGCCGCGACCGGTATCTACACTTACGACAGCGCCCCGTTCTTCTTCGCCTTCCGCGGCCCTGCGCTGAACGAGGCGCTCGGCGCCGAGGTACCCGATCCGATGGTCGACATGTTCGTCGGGGACATCACCGGCGGAATCGCCGGCACCGGCGTCAAGGCAGGCATGCTGAAATGCGCCATTGACGCCAACGGCATGACGCCTGGCGTGGAGCGCGTTATGCGTGCCGTCGCCAAGGCGCATCTCCAGACCGGCACGCCCATTACCGTGCACACCCACCCAGGGTCCCAAGCGGGGCTGGAAGTCAAGCGGGTGCTCTGCGATGACGAAGGCGTGGCACCCGGCCGCGTCGTGCTCGGCCATAGTGGCGACACCACCGACTGCGACCACCTCGCCAAACTGGCCGAGTACGGCTTCGTCCTCGGCTTTGACCGGTTTGGCATCAACACTGAGACGACGTTCGAGGCGCGAGCCGGCACGCTGGTAGAGATGTGCCGGCGCGGTTACGCGAGCAGCATGGTGCTGTCACACGACGCGTCCTGCTACATCGACTGGATCGACCCGCTGGTCCTGCCAGTCCTGCCGCAATGGCACTACCTGCACATCGGCGATGAGGTCCTGCCCTACGTCCGCAAGCACGGTGTCACCGACGAGGAGATCACGACCATGCTCGTCGACACCCCGCGCCGCTTCTTCGAGGCCCGCGCC
>OCTA010003222.1_pt1 | contig 14503 bp, 10 predicted proteins | sample 1538991 | NCBI WGS metagenome assembly OCTA01 (sample SAMEA3539302, study PRJEB22396) | soil metagenome | biome: tundra; feature: field; material: soil | place: USA | collected 2010-05 | depth 0.15 m | reverse complement strand
CCAATGTGCTGGCGAGTATCGTCTATCAGGCCAGTTCCCGCGATCCGGTGGTGATCGGGGCGGCTGTGCTCGCGATCTCCGCCGTGGGCCTCGCGGCAGCCTGCGGGCCAGGCCGCCGCGCCCTGCGTATCGATCCGGTGCAAGCACTACGCCACGAGTAGCCTCTGCTCTGCGATAATGGGTCAGGCATGGACACTAAACTGGAAGTCGTGCTCAAACCGGATATCGAAGCCGTGCTGTTCCAGCGCGCTAAGGCGGAAGGCTTGTCGCTAGATCAGTTTGCCGCCCGCGTGCTGGAAACGATGGCTTTGACCCAGTCCCCCCCGAAGCAGGCGACCCCGGATGAGCGAGTGAAGGCTTTTGACAGTTTTGTTGCTGGGCTAGAATCAAGCGCCGTGCTCCCGGAGTCGGCCTTCGAACGCGAGAACTGGTATCCGGACCGCTGATTGGGCTGGATGGACTATCTCGTCGATACGAACGTCTGGTTACGCATTCTCTCCCTTGCAAGCCCGCTGAGACCGCCTGCGCGTCATGCCATCGCGACTCTGCTACGGAGGGGCGATGATCTCTGTGTCGCTCCACAGAACCTGATCGAGTTTTGGAACGTGTCTACGCGTCCGCAAAAGGACAACGGCTTCGGCAAGACCGTTGCGGAGACGGACCGTTACTGCCGCTTTCTCGAATCGTTCCTGACCGTGCTTCCGGAGACGCCGGCTTTGTTTGCAAGATGGCGTGAGTTGGCCGTAGACCACGAGGTGTCCGGAAAGAAAGTCCATGACGCGAGGCTCGTGGCAGCGATGAGTGTGCACCGAATCCGACTGATCCTAACGTTCAACACGAAAGACTTTGTCCGTTACAAAGACGTCGAAGCGGTGAGACCCGAGGAGGTGTGATGGCCGGCCTGCACGTGAGCAGGTCAGCGGATTACCGGCGCTGGAACCACTTCAGCCGCGCCAGCAGGCCGTAGAACACGAGGCAGCACCAAAAGTCGATGGCCAGTCCCCAATCGATCTTGTAGGGCACGTGACGGCCGGGCGGCGGCAGGAAGCGGTCCAGGCTGAAGTAGGCCGCATTGCCCAGCACCACCGCCGCCAGGCTGTGCCAGAATTGGCGCATTGAGAAAAGCCGGGGCTCAACCACCCGGGCGCCTTCCGGTGGGCACGCTATTCCAGGGCGCGTCGAGAACCTGCCGGACCTTCTCCACCAGTTCAACCGATGTGAACGGCTTCGGCAGGAACGCCACCGAGTCGCGGCCGAGACGCTGTACCACCGGCTCGTCCGTATACCCCGACATCAGCAGGATGCGCAAACCCGGGCGCGCACGGCGCAGGCGTTCGGCCAGATCCGCGCCCTGCATGTTGGGCATCACCAGATCTGTCAACACAAGTTGAATCGGCTCGGGGTGAGTTTCACAGACGCGCAAGGCGTGATGTCCGTCGCGCGCCTCCAGCGCCCGATATCCGTTCTGCACCAGCATCAGACACACCAGGTTGCGAACGGCGTCCCCATCCTCGACGACCAGAATCGTTTCTTTCAACAGAGATCTCCCGCGGCTCCCCATCCCTACTATTGCACGTGCATGGCATCGCCGAAGTACGACAGAATCTGCTCCGAGCAGCGGCGGCAGCACTCGTCTTCATCCGGGTCGCGGGCTTCACACCGTATCAGCTCGCGGTCCTCAAATGCCATGCTTCTTCCGCAAACCCAGTCTTCCCCGTCGCGGATGTGGATATGATTAAACTCTATCACGCGTCTCCTTAGTAGCTATAGTACTCGCCATATTTGCCATTGTGAACATTGACCCAGATCTTCAAGATAGCGTAAGATTTGGTTACAGAGTGTCGCCGCGCTCGAATCGCGGATGACCTTGGATCGATCATCGCGAGACCCATGCATATGTCCATCGAAAAAAGCCAAGTGACAGGACCCAAACGGCGCGCTTTCAGTATTTTGGCGGCCTTGACGGTGCTCGTTTATGCGCCCTGCAAGGCAGACGTTCCGACACCGCCGGCGCCGCCAGCCGTACCTGCGGGTTACTGCAACTCCATCTATAGCGAGCTAAACGGCGATCTGCAGGCGTTTAACACCCAACTGGCGGCCCCTCCCACCTGGACGCCGATACCGGGCGGTCCCACGCTGTACAGCGCCAATCTGCAGTCGGCCAATAGCAACGTGGGTCCGTCGATATCCGGCCCCAACTATTTGCAAACTGTTCTGACCCAGTTGCAGGAGTTGAAAGCTTTGGGAATCCAGGCCGTGTCGGTATCGGTCCTGTTTCCCGTTCTTTATGAGCCTTTTTATGGCAGCGCGGCCGCTCTCCAGCCGTACACGACCTTCTATTCGCAGGTGGCCCAGGCTGTCAGGGCCGCCGGTCTCACACTCATTGTGGACGATGAGACCCTGTTTTCCAATGACGTAGCAGCCGGTTGGACCAACATGAACACGTTCTACGGCACGCTCACCTGGCCGCAATACATGTTGGCGCGCGCCCAAATGGCCGCCACGATCGCACAGACGATGCAGCCGGATTATATCGTCCTCGCGAACGAACCCGATACGGAAGCCACGCAGACAGGCCAGCAGAATTTGAACATCCCGGCGGACGCCGCGCAGATGGTTGCGGGCGAGATCGCGGCCGTTCAGGCGCTGAGCTTGTCCCCAGTCCCCAAGCTGGGCGCCGGCTTTGGCACTTGGCTGCTGGTTTCCGGATCCCCTGGCCTGCTGGACTACACCAACGCCTACGTTGCCCTGCCCCTGGACTACATCGATATCCATATTATTCCGATCACTACGACGCCGCAGCAGAACAATTTCATCGGTAACTCGCTGACCGTCGCCAGTATGGCCGCAGCCGCCGGCAAGCCGGTCGCAATAAGCCAGGCTTGGCTGTCGAAGGCGACGGCCAGCGAATGGGATGTTCTCTCCGTCGACGCGATCCGCGCCCGCGAGCCTTTCAGCTTCTGGGCTCCTCTCGACGCCTATTTCCTGCAGACCATGCAAGCTCTGGGGAACTACACGCAGATGCTCTATCTCGTGGCGGAAGGGTCGGCTTACTTCTTCGCGTACCAGACATATGGCGGAACCGGCGCCAATGGCGGAGCCGCAAACTGCACGTGCACAACCACGAGTTGCTCGGCCTACGACATCACGCAGACCGAGAATTCGCTGGCGAGCGCGGCCATTTCGCTGCCCGCGTTCACCACTACCGGGTTTAGTTACTACAGCCAACTGGTCACAACGCCCGACGTCATTCCGCCGTCCGTCCCGGCCAACCTGACCGGCACGGCCGGCGTGACCGGGGCGAACTTCTCATGGACCGCCTCTACCGACAACATCGGAGTAGCGGGTTACAACGTGTATCGCTGCACACCGCCGGGGTCCGGCCAACCCTGCGCGGGCGTCTGGATCGCCGAGACGACCCTGCCCCCGGCCGGGACGCCGCCGGTAATATCTTTCACCGACTCCTCGCTGACGAGTGGCACGCTGTATAACTACCAGGTCGAAGCATTCGATTTAGTCAACAACCATTCGCCGCTTTCGACAACGCTGAGTTTGCAGACCTTCAGAACGTCGGCAAACTCCGCAACGAACCTGGTGGCTACGGCGATTTCGTCCAAGGAGATCGACCTGAGCTGGTCGCCCCCTTCGAACACTACCGGCCTAAACAAGTATCTGGTTTATAGCGGGACCTCGGCGGCAGATCTCCAGCAGATCGCGGTTACGCCGTCCACCGTGACTACTTACAAGAACATGCCCCTGGTGCCAGGAACCATCTATTACTATGGAATCGTAGCCGTGGAACAGGGGATTGACGCGCCGATGTCTCCGTTCGCCTATGCCACTACGCTGCCGCTGCCCAGCCCACCCAGCGACGTAGTCGCAGCGCCTACCCCCACTACGATCGCTCTGAACTGGCAGGAGAACCTCCAGCGTGGTGGCTTACCGGTCAGTTCGTACCAGATCTTCGAGGGCACCACGTCCGGCAAACTGGCCAAGCTCGCCTCGGCGACGGCCACCACCTACACGGCGAGATCCCTGAGCGCCAATACAATTTATTATTTCGAGATCGTCGCGGTTGACAACAAAAACAACGATTCGGCGCCATCCGACCAGATATCCGTCACTACGGATCCGCTGCCCGCCGCGCCGGTCAACGTCGTACCAACGGCAAACTCCAGCACACAAGTCACGGTAACCTGGTCCGAAATCATCCCGACCAATGGTCTGCCGATTAAGTACTACTATATTTTCCGGGGGACGTCGCCCACTGGCCTCACCAATCTGGCCACCCGGACGGCGTCTCCATTTATCGACACCGGACTTTCTCCGAGCACGACGTACTACTACGCGATAGAAGCGATTGACACCAGCTACGATGTCTCGCCCATGTCGGCTACGGTGAACGTCACTACGCTTCCGCTGCCCGCCGCGCCGGTCAACGTCGGTGCAACGGCAAGCTCCAGCACGCAAGTCACGGTGACCTGGTCTGAAAATATTCCCCCCCATGGTCTGCCGATTCAGAACTACACTATCTTCCGGGGGACCTCGCCGACTGGCCTCACCAAACTGACCACCCGGACGGCGTCTCCATTTATCGACACGGGAGCTTCTCCGAACACCACTTACTACTACGCAATAGAAGCGACTGACACCGGCCACGTCGTCTCGCCCATGTCGGCTCCGCCGGCGCAGGTCACTACGCTTCCGCTGCCCGCCGCGCCGGTCAACGTCGTGCCAACCGTAAACTCCAGCACAGAAGTCACGGTAACCTGGTCCGAAAACATCCCGACCAATGGTCTGCCGATTAAGTACTACTACATCTTCCGGGGAACGTCGCCCACTGGCCTCACCAAACTGGCCACCCGGACGGCGTCTCCATTTGTCGACACCGGGGATTCTCCGAACACCACTTACTACTACGCGATAGAAGCGATTGACACCAGCTATGATGTCTCGCCCATGTCGGCTACGGCGCAGGCCACTACGCCCAACTAAGACCTAAATGGCCGCGCCGCTCCGAGGGCCAGGTAGCGCCTGACCGCAGGCTGGCGCAGGGCGTAGAGGAACGCGGCGGCGGCCGCAACCCCGGAAGCGCTCTTTACCAGATCTCCCGTGACGGGCAAGCTCACCAAGTCTCCGCAGCCGTCGATCGCGAACAACGCAACCGCAAACCACCAGGCCCACTTCCTGCGCCGCGGCAATGACGGCGGCCAGGAACAGGAACGCCGCCATGATCGGAATCGTCTTGGGTCTCACCGCCACCGGAACAGCTTCAGCGCCACCGGAAAGCACACCACCAGCCAGGCGGCCAGCACTATCAGTTGCGATGACACCTGCGCCAGGCTGGCCCCCTGCAGCATGTTCGCGCGTAGCGCATCGATGGCCGCAGTCAGCGGCAGCGCCTTGATCGCCGGCTGCAGAATGTCGGGAAACCGCTGCGCCGAGAAAAACACGCCGGAGACAATCCACATCGGCATCATCACCAGGTTCATCAGTCCCGACACGGCTTCGATGGTCCGCGCGCGCGAAGCGATCAACAATCCCAGCGCTCCGAACGAGAGCGAGGTGATCACGCACAACAGCGCCAGGTCCGGCAGCGAGCCGCGCATCGGCACCTTGAAAACGAAAATGCCGAAGCTGAGGAGGAAGCCCACTTCGATCACCAGCATGACCAGCCGCGACAACAGGAACGACAGCAGATAGTAATGCCGCGGCATGGGCGTCGAGATCAGCCGCTTCATCAGCTTTCTGCGCCGCGCATCCACGATCGCAAATCCCATTCCCCAAATGGCGCTGCCCATCAGGTTCATTCCCAACAAGCCGGGAATCAGGAAGTCGATGTAGCGCGAGCCCGGCTCGCGCATCAGGCGGTCGCTCGCCGCCACAGGATCCACGCGGCCCGCGGCGCGCTCGACGGCGCGATCCGCCAGCATGCGCGCGGTGCGCCCTTCGGGATTGGTGTCGTCGTAACGGTACACCACCGTTCCGCGCGGCCCCGGCTCGGCCAGCAGCGCGACCTTGCCCGTGCGCAACGCTTCTTCGGCGGCCGGCGCCGGCAACTGTTGCACGTCGAGCAGCTTGTCCTGCCGCAGGGATCGCGCCAGCTCCGGCGTGACCGTGGCAATCTTGAGCACGTCCGCCGGCCGGTTGCGAAACGCCAGGCCCAGTCCCGCCGCCAACAGGATCGGGAAGATGAAGACCCAGAAGAGAGCTTCGGGTTCGCGCAGGAACTCGCGAAACCGGGTGAGCGTCAACTGCACCAGGGCATGGTCCGCCAGCCCGTTTTCCCGGGGCGCCGGGCCCAAAGGGCGCCCCGCCGCTTCTCTCGGGCGAATCTCGGGAACCACCGTTGTGTCACTCATCATGTCACTCATCGCGCAAATGCCGTCCTGTCAAAGTGACGAAGACGTCCTCCAAACTAGCCGAATGCGTACGCAGCTCGGTGAGCGGAACTCCCTGGCGTTCCAGCTCGTCGAGCAGGGCGGGCACGGCGCGATGCAACTCGGTCACCTGCATCTGCACCGTCCCATTCTCGGCGCGCACGTCGCGCACGCCCTCCATCCGCCGCAGCGCCGGAATCTCCAGCGCCTTCGCCGCGCCGCCCGCCGAAAACTCCACCATGTGCTCCACTCCGATCGAGGTGATCAGTTCGCGCGGCGTGCCCTGCGCGATCACCTTCCCATGATCCATGATCGCCACGCGTTCGCAGAGCTGTTCCGCCTCGTCCATGTAATGCGTGGTCAGCAGAATGGTGCGGCCCTGCAGTTTGAATCGTTCGATTAGCTCCCAAAGCTGGCGGCGGGCCTGCGGATCGAGGCCCGTGGTGGGCTCGTCCAGAAACAGAAAGTCCGGATCGCCTACCAGCGCGCAAGCCAGCGCCAGCCGCTGTTTCTGCCCTCCGGAGAGGCCGCCCACCCGCGAGTTCATCTTCTCCTCAAGCTGCACCAGCGCGATCACCTCGGATGGCGGCGGACCGTGCCGGAAGAAGCTGCGGAACAACCGGATGGTCTCCAGCACCGTGACCTTGTCGGCAAGCTGCGTCTCCTGAAGCTGAATCCCCAGCCGCTGGCGCAGCTCCGCCCCGTGCGAATCCCAGCGCATTCCCAGCAGCTCCACGTCACCCGAGTCGGCGTCGGTCAAACCTTCGCAAATCTCGATGGTGGTGGTCTTGCCCGCGCCGTTGGGTCCCAGCAGGCCGAAGCACTCGCCCGTGCGCACCTCCAGTTCGAGGCCGTCAACCGCCACCACGTCTTTAAACGTCTTGCGCAGGTTGCGGACACGCAGGGCGGCCGTCGGCGTGGATGGGAGCATCTCCTTAGTATCGCGTCCGAGGGGCGCACGGTCAAACGCGCGTGCCGCTTGGCTTTTTGGGTGGACGAGGTCTGGGTCCCGAGGAAAAGAATCAGCATCACTGCTTTGGACGCGCCGCAGCCCCGGAACATCTCGCTTCCTCCTGATTACCTACCCTCCGTTCGCGCTAATCCTCCCTGGGAAGGACACCTGCTTCGTGCGCACGCGGAGATCGCGGTTGACTCCAGCCGGTCATATCGGTTAGTTTAAATACAATCGTTTTTCGGATTGGCCGCCAGGAGGATATCGGTGAAGTATGCACTGTGCATAGCGTCGGTCGTGCTGGCTCTGGACCTTCTGGGCCAAACGCCGCCACCCGGCGGGAACCAGGCGCAGACCGCGCCCGTCAAGAAGCGCTCCGGGGCCAAAAAAACAAAGTCAACCGACGATAAGAAGGCCACGTCTCCCCGCGATCAGAAGGCCACCCAGTCTGACAAAACACCTCCTTCCCCCGGTACCCCAGTTCCGGCTCCGTGCGCAACTCTGACTCTGCAATGCCAAACTCCGGCCCCGGCTAAGAAAAAAGCCCCGACCACCACGCCGCCGGCGGCCTTCAAAGCGGTAGCCGTTTATCCACTGAAAGAAGGGCACCTTCAAAACGCGGCATCCATCGCGGCGGAGCTCAAGGACGAGGCCAATTTCAAGTTCGTCCCGGATGGGAACAGTCGCATCATCGTCTTTTGCAAAATCAAAGCCTGCACCGAGGACTCGAAGGAGGTGAAGGCAGTTGAGCGCATTATCGACCAATTGTCCGAGCCCCCGAAAGTCCGTGCGCGCGGGGTGAATCTGCCGTTCTTTTGCCTCTCGGGAAAGCTTCACGGTCCCCAGCCTCAACGGATCGACGGGGTCGGTTGCGGCCCGGAAGGACGAGTACAAGGCTCGAACGCTGCGGATATCGAAACCGCGCTGAGTAAAGATGCGAGTTTCACGGTAAAAGCTGAGGGTGCCAACCGCGTTCTTGTCTCCTGCAAAAAGGATTGCACGGAGCTCGACTTCGCCCGGATTCGAGACGAGATTAGTGAATTAGCCCGGCCGGCGCCGGCTTACATCGAGGACCAAGACGTGCCGGAGGGCAGGGCTGCCGATATCGCCACCAAAATCAACGCTCTGAAGCTTATGGGCGTCACCGCGGACGCAATTGGGTCCGCTAAGGTCCGGTTGAAGAGCGATACCCCTGTCTCGGAAAGCGATGTGATCGCAATCATCCGGCCATACCTCTTTGGAGGTCAGGTGCCGCCTGCGTTCCGCATGTTCTACCAATCCCCAGGTGTGGTGGTCCCGGCGATGGCGCCGCCTCCCAGCGGAGGGTCGGGCGGGACGCCAGGGGGGTCCTCCACGCCGTCGAGTACCACGGCGTCGAGCACCACGCCGTCCAGCACCACGCCGTCCAGCGCCACTCCATCCAATGCCGCAGCGCCGGCAGCGTCGTCAACTGCCGCGCCGGGGACTGCTCCCGCCTCAACCACCGTCACCTTTACCACTAAGTCGGACACCTCTACTTCCGTGACGCCGCCGGCCCAGACGGCCGGAAGCAACGCCACCGATGCGAGCGCGGCAGATGCAACCACGACAGGCTCCACCGCCAAGCCCGCGTCGCCCACCACTACGACGACTTCGACAACTACCACCACCGTCACGCCGCCACCGCCCCCGGCTCCCGCTCCGGCTCCGACCCCTGCTCCGGCCCAAATCGGAGCGGGCATGGCGCCAGTCGTTGATAATGTCGTGTTCACCGACACCAGCAACGATGCTTTAGTCTGGCAACGCGTGCGCCTGTTGACCATGCTCGACCTGCCGCGCCCCGAGGTCCTGATGAACGTGTGGAGCTATCAGGCGAGTTCACCCGACGGCAACGAGGTATTGCGGCGATCCGAGCAGGTCCGGGATTTGGTTTCCGCGCACAACGATGCGCTCGAGAACTCTATACAGTACGGATGGGCTTATCTTAGCCGTCAAATGAATCAGGACGCCCTTCACCAGGTTGTGGAAACCGACACGCCGGAGCTCAAAGAAAGAGAACCATATGCAAGCAGTGGGCGACGGTCGCCAGAACCACCGACGCAGAATCTTCCGGCGGGCGCCCCGGGCGAATTCTTCGATCGCGAGTTTTACGATTACATTACGCAGAAGTTCGTGGGTGATCCTGATGGTAGCCTGGACACCGACGATCGGACGAGGTGGGGCTTCTGTCCGGTCGCGAAGTACTGCCTCGGATATACGCACGCATTCCAACCGGTAAGGCCCAACCTGACCAGCATTCTGATGGGTGCGATGGCTGCCAGCCATCCGTTAAGCACCATTCTGACAACCATCGGGTGCATGGAGGGAAAGTACGAGGTTTACGGCCGGGAATGCTTCCCCGACAGAGTATCGTTCAACCTGTTCATCCAGCAGACCCATAACGCCAACAAAGAACTCCAGTACACCAGGACCTCAACGCACCAAAAGAACGAACCTCTCACGGACAAGCATAGAAGTTCCAGGCCATGCGGGACTATCCCGGAATGTCAAGAGCAGCTGAAGGGCTTGGGGAAACAGATTGACTCCTTTAAGAGTAAAGTCGCGGCTGGAGAGTGCCGGGAGTGTGAGAAAGAGCAGGCTTATCTGCAAGACGAGCAGGTGTATCTGGAAACCCAGGTGAAAGCGCTGGCGGGCCAGACGAGCAAGCCGGAGGAGCACGTGAGCACGTACCAGGAGGCATACGCGGATGATATCGAAGCCGAAAGGAGCTGTCTTCGCTTGCAGCGCAGGAAGCTAATGAGCGAAAAGCCCTACAAAGATCGGGTCAGTTGCGAGGTACTGGATGCAGTCGCCCTTGATGCGCAGGAAACCTGCCGGCTCGCGCAGACGCTGCCATTGAGCTGCTTCACGATCGAGGCAGCCCAGGCGTTCTCTTCACCCACCAGCTTTTCCACTTTTACGCTCAAGGATCTTAACGAAATCGCGGAAGAGCCGATCGCAAGATCCTGGGTGGTGACGGAAGGCGACGACCGGCCTGCGAACACGACCCACTACGGCACCACTCGAATTGGTCTTCTGCGCGCGGCCGTCGCCGATTTCCTTTTCAATTACAAAATGTCCCAGGAGTTTCCCAGAGATTTCACTCCGTACGACCTGCAGCATTCCGCGCAGGAACTGAATGCGGAGTTGAATCCCCTGGTGGTCGCGTTCAACCAGGATGTGGCCGCCTACTCGCAGCACCTCTCGGACAAACTGGATGTGGGATCTTCGAGCTTTCCGCAGTTGTGGCGAAACCACCGGTCGTTCCTCAGCGATGGAATCATTACCGTACGCGGAATCGGAGGTGTCCAAAGTACGGTGGATACTACCACGCAGAATTTTTTCGATGCCACACAGGCGCAGTCGTTGAGCGCGATCCTGAACAACTTCACGGGCCAGGGGGCTGCGGGATCGGCAAGCGGGACGACGGCTTCGCCGACGGCATCCGTACTGTCCGCGCTGCAGGCGGGGACCCTGAACCCGACTACGGCGATCGCGGCCCTGGCGGCGATCGTACCTCAGGCCACCAAGGTTCAGATCGGACGGGCGATGTCCTTCTACGTCACACCCTATACGCTGCCTGGCGCATCGTCGGCCGAACTTCAAGTGCAACTGACGGTCGGGGATAGTGCGGAGCCAACTCTTTATCAGGCCGGGAATGCCACCGGCGCGATCGATACGGTTTCTCACGTCGCCCAGCATAACGTGAGCACCAGGGTGCGGGTGGAATCGGTGAAGTTGTTCGAATTGTCCTCTTTCTCAGCGTTGTTGCAGCGTCCGCGGGCCAAGTTTCCATTGGTTCCGCCGTTCGTCGAACTGCCGCTGATCGGCAGCGTGTTGAGCGTTCCGTTGCCCGGCGCCAAGGAATACCATCGCAGCACGGCGATTGTCAGCGCCGTGATTGTCCCTACCGCGACGGATCTGGCGTACGGCATCGATTTTGCGCACGACCGGCTCATCACAAATGAAGAGAAGACCGTGTGGGGGCGCCAGTACGAGATGCGAAGCGTAGGTTCGCTTTCCGATTTCTCGCGGGCGCCGATCCACAGTTTCCACAAGGCCATGGTGAATTGCCTGGCCACGCATAACGGACTGACAGCCAGCGGCGGAGTGCGATCGCTGGCTACAAGTTGGTTCGAGGCTCAGAGTGCTTGCCGCGATCTGGACTTCCGGAACGTGCCGCCGGAATTCTAGCCGTCTATCCGGCCGGTGCGCGGCGCCGCTTACTGGAAATTCACGATCACTATGTTTGACATGAGATTCGATGGCTTTGCTGCCGCCGAAACACTCACGGGCACTGGCCCCTTGCCAGCCAGCGTCGCCGGGATCGCCACATTCACCTGGTCCTCTCCGGCGAAGCTCGAAGGGCCGACATAGGACGGTGTTAGCGAAAGAGCGCCAATGGCTACCGTGAGGTTCGCGGCGGTTGCGTTGTGAAGGCCGGTTCCATACAGCACGAGTTGGCAAGCTCCCGTTTGGCAAGGGTTGGGTGGTTGCTGTGGTTGCAAATCGACCGGAACGGTAATGCAGGTTCCCGCTCCTCCTGGGCACTGGAAAACATCGGTGACCGTCTGAAAGCCATTCGGCAGGGGAGTGATAAGCTGCGCTGCGGCCACGCCTTGGCCCGTCTCGTTCGCCGAGAACAATGCAGGCGCGATCGGGCTTAGCACCACGGGTCCGGACTGGCTGCCCGAGGCGGTGAAGACCGTAAGGCGCGCCGCACCCGCAGCCGCGTTCTGCGGAATCAGGGCGTTAATCTGCGTGGGACCCACATAGAACAAGGGCAGGGAAGCTTGGGAGTTATCGCTGAAGGTGATCGTTACGCTGGTCCCACCCAATTCGGTGGGCAGCGGCAGTGCTGTCGCCGGCGTTCCGGTTGCGGCCAGGCCGGTGCCATAGATGCTCACAATGGAACCGGGCGCTACGGGCAATGTGCCGCTGGCCGCGGAAACCGTCACAGGAGCATAGAAGCTATTCAGCAGGACTGTTACGCTATTGCCGCCCTCGTTAGCAATGGCGAGATCGGGCTTGCCATCCCCGTTGAAGTCCGCGACCACCACGGAGTGAGGCAACGCTCCCACCGGGTAGGGACTTCCGGGCGCTGGAATGAACCCGCCTTGCGGGTTGCCCAGCAAGACGGTGACTGTTCCGTCCTTATAATTGACGACGGCGAGATCCATAATGCCATCCGAGTTGAAGTCTCCCGTCGCCAAGGAAACCGGTTCCGATCCCACCTGGATCGGGCTGTCCGTGGCCGGCGTGAACCCACCCGTCGCACTTCCCAGCAGCACAGTTATGTTGTTGGCAGCCTCATTTGCGATGACGAGATCCGGGTAGCTGTCGTGGTTGACGTCCAATATCGCCACGGAAATTGGGGACCCTGGGACCTGGGGGGTGGTGCCAAGCGGAGCTGCCGGGTCCGGGAACGCGCCGCTCGGTTCCGCCGTGTCCGGTGTGAATCCACCCTTCCCATCGCCTAGCAGCACCGTTATGTTGCCGCTATCCAGATTCGCGATGGCAAGGTCCGGGATGCCAGCCAGGGTCAAGGGTGCTATGGCCAAGGAAACCGGCCGCGTCCCAACGTTATACGGCATGCTCGATGCTGGCGTGAACCCGCCCTTCCCGTCGCCGAGCAACACCGTTACGGTGTTCTCGACCTCGTTTGCGACAGCCAGGCCCATGTTCCCGTTGAAGTTCCCTGCCGCTATGAAGGCCGGGTGCGGGACGTTGATCGGGCTGGCCTGCGCCGGATCCGGGACGAACGCGCCCGTTCCGTTGCCCAGCAGCACCGTTATTGTGCCGTCGCCGAAATTTGCGATAGCCAGATCCTGAAAACCGTCCCCGTTGAAGTCCGCCACTGCCACGGAAGTGGGATTTGTTCCAACCGTGATCGGGCTTCCCTTCGCCTGCATGAATCCACCCATGCCGGTGCCCAGCAGCACCGTTACGCTCTTGTCATTCAGGTTTGCGATGGCGAGATCCGGAATCAGATCGTTGTTGAAGTCCCCTACTGCTACGGAGACCGGATTTGCCCCCGCCGCGAATGGGCTGCCTGTCGCCGGCGTGAACTGGGCGCGTGCGGCCGACAGGGCAATAAGGATCGAGACAGCACGAGCGAGGCACAGCAGCCTATCTGTCACCATGGTCAAGCCCCTCCTTGAGATTTACGGATCACCATCGCAAACCGGCGGATAACGGCACCAGGGTCGTCCCGCTATTGATTGCCAGCCCGCGCAACAGCCGCACCTCCACAAAGGCCCTTAAACCTTCCCCCTTCCCGCAAACTTTCCAGTCTACGCCGCCGGCGGCATCGAAGACGCCTGAATTCCCGCTAGGCCCAAACACAGCCGGGTAGGTGGGTTGAATCAGCCCTCCTTGAAGGGAAACCCCGTTGAAAGCCAAAGAGCGCTGGAGCCATCCAAATCCGGCAAGCCAATAGGCCCCGACAGAGCCAGAGAGCTGACGGCGAAGCATCAGGTCGAGTGTCGCGCTGTAAAACTTCGCCTTTCCGGATGTCGCACCCAGTAGCGCGGTGTTCTGCGGGTTCATGAGAATCGCTTGTTGGATTGCCGACGCCTTGATCCCCGACCGGTCGAACATGAAGTTCCCGACGATAAACAGACTCGTACGGCGGCGCGCAGGGCGCAATTTGCCATTCTCGAATTCCGGACTCGGAGTGTGCCAGACCGAGAATCCGGCCCCCGCCCGCAAAAACGGGCCCCAGACGAGGCTCTTTCCGTCCGTTCCGGCAACATAGGCGGTGCCGCCGGCAATGGCCACGGTTTTCGAGTGAAAGTCCGTCTCCGAATCCAGGGTTTTCTGGGATACCTGGGTCTCCTGGGCTTGGCATCTCAATGGTGCGCCGAAGATAGCCGCTAACGACGCCATCGCAACGCAGACGAAAACGCGGTTTCCACCACGCCTGGCCGTAAACAGGGTTCTTGCGTGCAAAGTTCCACCTCCGCAGCGGTAAACACGCGACACATCGCAGTCTCGACAAGCGATCAAAACAGTGTATCTGATATTACTTTGATTGCTTGAGAATTGCAAGCTGCTCGGCGGACTGGCTCCTCGGGTGGGACGGGGGCTGAGTCCTGCGGGAAAGAGTTAGCATCAGTATTGAGAGGAGATTCTTCATGAGTTCTACGCCTGC
>OCTA010003221.1_pt1 | contig 14509 bp, 17 predicted proteins | sample 1538991 | NCBI WGS metagenome assembly OCTA01 (sample SAMEA3539302, study PRJEB22396) | soil metagenome | biome: tundra; feature: field; material: soil | place: USA | collected 2010-05 | depth 0.15 m | reverse complement strand
GCTACTACGGCAAGTATTATTCGAAGTATTACAAGCCAACCAAATCGTAGGTCCGTCAAACGGAATTGTGGGAACGTAAGGAATTGGGGGGCATGAGCGCGGTTGGAACACGTCGCCTCGGCACCTTAAATATCATGAGCGCAGCAACCACTATAAAACCACCGTTGATCGATCTGCGCCATACTCCGTGCTGGCATGGGCGATGCCCAGCTCGCTCGCCTGCTGGCTTGCGGGCCTTGGGGGCGAGAGCGACGTGGCTGCCTCATTAGTCGACCGCCTTGTGCCAGCACTCCGCCTAGACGGATCGAAGGCTGGCCGACGCGGGAAGGAGCGGTATGTGCGCGCGGTCCTGACAGTGGCATCCACCGTCTTGAACAGAGGATTGGCCACGTTGACCCTGCTCATCTCCGTGCCCCTTACCGTCAGATACTTAGGCGTGGAGCGGTACGGCGTCTGGCTTGCTCTAAGTTCTCTTATTGCAATCATAGCCCATGTCGATTTGGGACTGTCCAGCGGGCTTGTAAATGCGATATCGGCGGCCGATGGCAACAAGGATCGAGCAGCGGCCGCACGGTCAGTGGCCAGCGTCTTCCTTATGCTGGCAGCTCTGGCTTGCGTGCTCTCCGCCGTCTTCTTCGTAATCTACCCGTGGCTGCCGTTGGCCCACCTCATCCGGGTCACCTCTCCTATCGCCGCAGCCGAAATTGGCCCGTCGCTTTGCGCCCTAATAATCTGCTTCTTCCTGAGCATGCCTCTCGGCGTGGGCCAGCGCATCCAGATTGGCTACCAGGAGGGATACAAAGCCAGCCTGTGGCAAAGCGCAGGTAACGTGCTCAGCCTCTTGGCGCTGCTCACTTTCATCCACGCGAAGGCGAGCCTCCCCTGGCTGGTTCTGGCCACTAGCGCCCCACCACTCCTAACCAGCGCCGTAAATTGTGTCCACCAGTTCTGCTTTGCTCGTCCATGGCTAATGCCCACACGCGACAACTTTCATTGGCCAACGGCGAAGCACATCGTCCGAACCGGTCTGCTGTTTTGTATGGCGGGACTCGCAACCATTCTCACCGCGCAGATTCCCTATGTGATGATCACCCGAACCCTCGGTCCGGCCGTAGTGGCACAATATGGAGTCGCGCAGAAACTGTGGTCCCTCTTGCCAGTGCTGGCATCAATCGCCACCGTTCCGCTTTGGCCGGCGTATCGCGAGGCCCTCGCCAGTGGAGACCTGAACTGGATTGCGCGTACGTTCAGAATAACCCTGATTGCCGCGCTGGCTACTTCATTCAGCGGGACCTTCGTACTACTGGTGTCGTATCGCAAAATAATTTCTACATGGGTCAATCCAAATCTGGTTCCCGACGCCACAACAGCGATCGCGCTCTCAGTTTTCGTCGTCGCAAGCAGCTTAAAATGGACCACGTGGATGTGCCTGAACGGCCATAATCGGCTGCGAGGCCAAGCCACATATCCCTTCCCGATCATAATCGCGGCCAGCATCTCAGCGGCAATCGCGTGGCGGCGTTATGGCGTTGGCGGTATTATCTGGCCCTTCGCGCTGGCGGAATGCCTGATCCTGGCCGCGCAGGTGCTAGACCTCCGCGCCGTAATGTCGAAAATCCACGCCGGCTCCGCCTTACCCCGCACCATTACGCAAGCCAATGGGTGTTGAGTCCGCAGCAACCCGAGGCACTCCGGCGCAAACCTGAGCCGGCTCCTGGACGCTGCACCACCCTCCCCAGGATACAGAAGAACCCAATCCACAATCTGATGAGACAAGAAACGTTCACCTTAAACCTGCTACGGAACAGCGGCGCACGTGAGCGCACATGCTAGCGGGCCTAGTGTCGGTCATCACTCCGACCTTCAACCGGGGGCACCTACTACCTCGCGTTTGGCGAAGCCTTCAGCATCAGAATGCACCCTTCGAATGGATCATAGTCGATGATGGATCAAAGGACGATACGGCCCGTGTCATTGAATCATTCGCCGACCCTCGCATAAGCCTCATCACGTTTCCAATCAACCGAGGAGTTAATCGCGCGAGGAATGCGGGTGTGCGCGAGGCACACGGTCAATACGTCGTGTTTCTGGACAGCGACGATGAGCTGTGTTCCGGGGCTTTGGAAGCCGCGGCCACGGCGCTTCTGACCGCCCCAATCGATGTCGGCGCTGCAATCATGCACGCTGAGATATTCCAGACACAAAGACCGATTTCGCCACTGAAGCACGGCACCCTTTTGGACGAACATGCAATTGTGTGCCAGGGCGCGCTGCATGGGGATTGCGGGGTGATGTACAGAATCGAGGTATTTTCGTTCCAGATGCTCCCGGAAGATTTGCGTGGCTGTGAACAGGTTTTTGTCTATGGCATTACTCGCCGTTACAAGTACTTGTATCTTGACATACCTTTTAGTGTCGTGCATAGGCAATCTGACAACCTTTCTGATGCGGCTAGCGTCATAGCCCGCTCCAGCGACATCGCTTTGTCATACGAACGCATTCTGATCACTCATGCTGCCATTCTACGGCACAACACTCACGCCGCTCTAGGGTACGCCCGGAAGGCTTTGTACCGGTATCTCATAGCCGGTGAATACGCTGCCGCTTTCCGCATCTACCGGCAGACATGCAAGCTCACAATGAGCTTTTATGGCACAGTTATCATGACCGTAGTCGGGCTAGCCGGGCTGGCCTTCCGTTGTGGACCCGAACGTGTCCGCCTGCAATACAAAGAATGGCGACTCCAACGCCCGGCACGCGAGACAGTATGTTAATTTTCGGTGCGCTGACTCTCGCGCTCTTGTTCATCGTCAATCAGCGGTTGCATGCCAGCTATCTCCATCCGGCATGCCTATTCAGCGGCATGTGGTTCGCGTTGCTGACTGGGCTGATATTAGCCGGGGACGCGTTCAACCCCATCTCGGGTGTTACGGTTTTGATCTATTTGTCAGGTGCGCTCTCCTTCACACTCGGTGGAAGGCTAGTGACAAGGTCAGCCGTTAGAAGACCTCGACTGCCTCAGCCCGCCTTCGAGGTGAAGAGGATAGGCCGCATGATCGACGCTGGCATCTGCATTCTGCTAGCGCTGCTTCCTTTCTACTGGAGCAGGCTCAGTATGATAGCCGAGATCTCTGCCCATCACGTGTTTCTCACGGGCGTGAGGGCGGCCATGGTTGAAAACCAGAAAGACTCCTTTGGGGTGTTTACGTACGTTTTGTCCGCGGGCATGCTCTTATCATTAATCGCCGCCGCGATTGATGACGGCTCGTGGTGGGCACGCATTCGGACGGTGGCGATAATAGCAATAACTCTTGGATATTATGCAGTCACGGGTTCGCGTCTTGGCTCGGAGGTAACCCTTATCGGAGTCGCTGCGGTCGGTTGCCTTCGATCAAACCGCCTGTACGTTGGCAGGCTCCTCCTAGCGGGGTCTTTGTTGCTAGTCATCTTCACCGTGCCGGCCATTATTCTCAACAAGGGCGGTGATTCCCGCCTTAGCATTAGCGACAATGCCGGCGGCGTGGCAGGGTCAATGCGTATGTACCTTCTTAGTGGATTGGTTGCTTTTGATCAGGTCGTCACGGGAAGCGCGCCCTACATGCGCCCAGAATACAGTCTTCGGCCGTTTTACCGCGCCGCGCAAGTGTTAGACTCTACCATTGAGGTTCCGCCGCAAAACTTGCCATTTACCCAAGTACCGGAATCGGGGAACATTTATTCCATTTATTGCGGGTACTACCTTGGCTTCGGCTCGCCCGGAATATGCATCGCCATGCTGATCATTGGCATCGCACTTGCCTGGATATATGAGCGCGCCAGAGCCGGCTCGTCTCAGGCTACGGTGTTCTATGGCCTGGGCGTGTCGTTCATTCTGATTTCCGGTGCCGCCGATCCGTTCCTGTCCGGGATGAGCTTTAACATCCAGGCGGTTCTCTTCGTATATATGGTCTTTTTGGTCGCCAGACTAGCGCCACGTCACCAGAAACTAGGCCGGCCCAGAGTGGGCCGCCTCGTTTTGGCCAGTTAACTCCCAACCGCAACGCTACTGCATTTCCTGATGCTTACCCTTGGAATAGTAATTGTTAACTGGAATGCCGGAGAGCCCTTGACCGAGTGTCTTCGTTCAATCTTCATGGCCACCCAGACATGTTTTAGATTGTCCGGCGTCGTGGTGGTCGACAACGGGTCAGCGTTGCGGCCGCTCTCAAGTTCGATCCTGGAAACTCCTCAACTCACCGTACTGCGCAATTCCGTGAATCGAGGTTTCGCCGCCGCATGTAATCAAGGGGCAGCCTGCCTATGCACCGACTTTCTCCTCTTCCTTAACCCGGACGCCAGCGTAAAGCCGGATACGCTTGATAAAGCGATATCGTTGCTGGAACCACTCGACAACGCCAAGATAGCGGTATGCGGGGTGAGCATGATCGACCCGTTTGGGCGGCCATCCTTCTGCGGCGCGCGATTCCCAACACCTCAGTTCTTCCTCCGCGAAATGCTCGGCTTGAACCAACTACTTGGCCGTTTGGTTACGCCAAGGTTGTTCACCTCGAAAGACCTGACGGGGAGTCAGTTCATCGACCAGGTGATAGGGGCCTTCTTCCTGGTTCGAAGCAGGGTATTCGAAGAACTCCGTGGCTTCGACGAAAGGTTCTTCGTATATTTCGAGGAAGTGGACTTTTCCCTTCGTGTTCGAGATGCCGGATATCTCTCATATCATCTGGCGGAGGCTGAGGCCGTTCATATTGGCGGCGGATGCAGCGAGCAAGACATCGCATCCCGGCTATTCTACTCGGTCCGAAGCAGGTTGGTATACGCACGAAAGCACTTCGCTCCGCTTCCCCGAGGCATCCTGTTTCTAGCCACACTAATTATCGAGCCACTGACTCGAATATTAAAATGTGTGTGCTCCGGTTCCTGGCAAACCTTGCAGGATACCGTCAGGGCGTATCATCGCCTGTTCGTAGCCATCTTTCGCGGTACACTATATGGCCTTTATAGATAAGCAGGCCTTGGGTACCGATCAAAGGCCCATCAGGGTGTTACTGTTGAGCCGTTACGGCAATCTGGGTGCGAGTAGCCGGTTGCGGACTCAGCAATTCCTTCCATACTTAAGAAGTCACGGCTTCGATGTCTCGGTCGATGTGCTACTCGATGACGACTATGTTAGCCGCCTGTACTCCAAGAGGAGCCCAAACATCCTGCGGATTGCCGCGGCCTATTTCAAGAGAATAGCCCGGCTCATGCAGGGTAGGATGTTCGATTTGGTTTGGGTTGAAAGAGAAGTGTTTCCCTGGCTATCCGCTGCGGCAGAGTTACATATATTGCGGGCCATGGAAGTTCCCTATGTCCTTGAACTGGATGACGCTATTTTTCACAGATATTCAGATCATCGTTTCGCTGTTGTCCGTCGGTCCCTTGGAAACAAGATCGAGCAACTCATGCGGGGCGCCGGGCTCGTGATTGCCGGAAGTGAATACATTGCTCAACACGCACTCAGCGCCGGTGCTTCCTGGGTCGAGCGAGTTCCAACTGTGGTCGACATGGAGCGGTACAGGTCTTGCTGTCCCGAACACGACCGCTTCACAATCGGCTGGATCGGCACTCCCGCGACGGTCCACTTCTTGCAGACAGTGGCAGCTCCGTTACGCGAATTCTTCCTGCGGCACGACGACGCCCAACTAATGGTTGTCGGTGCAAAGCAAGCGGAAATCGAAGGAATAGACATCGTGGCGGCCAACTGGACGGAGGCAACCGAGTGTCAGGAAGTCGCGAGGTTTGATATTGGTATCATGCCGCTAGCTGACGGAGCGTTTGAGAAGGGCAAGTGCGGCTATAAGCTGATCCAATACATGGCAGCGGGCAAGCCCGTGATCGCCTCGCCAGTAGGATCGAACAGAACTATTGTTGAAGACGGTACGAACGGCTTCCTCGCCGCTGATGACCGCGATTGGATCAACAAGCTCGAACTTCTGTACCAGAACCCTGGACTACGTCGAAGCATGGGATCCGCGGGACGGGCGGTCGTTGAGCGCAGCTTTTCACTTCAGGCGATTGCGCCCCGCGTCGAATACCTTCTTCGACGTGCGGCTGAAACACAGGCGTCGCAACGACAAGATGAATGCTTCTGGTAACAAACGAGGTTCAATGACACATGACACTCATCCTGTACCGGTGGGCCAGCCACCCACGCCATTAAGTGACAGCCTGAAAGTGTACGCTCCTCCGCGCCGGCCTATTCGCGTCATGCAGGTGCTCACGCGCCTTGGGGCCGGCGGTCCGCCGGTGCACGTCCTCTGCCTCAATCACGAAATGCATCGGTACGGATTCGAGATGCTGCTCATAACGGGAAGCTGCGCAAAAGGTGAGCTGGACATGGAATACTTGGTGCAAGAAGAGACTCGCGTCCAGTATATCCCTGAAATGCAACGCGAGGTCTCCCTCTCGTCTGATCTTGTCGCGCTTTGGCGCTTGTTTCGCGCGATGAAGGAGTTCAGGCCCGATATCGTACACACGCACACCGCCAAAGCCGGTGCGTTAGGAAGAATTGCAGCCCGTCTGGCAGGGGTCCCGGCGTGTGTGCACACGTTTCACGGCCACGTGCTCTCCGGTTACTTCGGTCCGCTCGGCAGTGTGGCCGTCCGCTTGTGCGAGAAACTCATGGCGCATACGACGGACGCAATAATCGTTCTTTCACAGCAACAGGCGGACGACATTTGCGATCACTTCAAAGTGGCGCCGCGCCGCAACGTACGAGTCATACCACTCGGGCTAAAGCTCGCCCCCTTAGTAAAACTACCCGTCCCGACCGACCACATGCTCAGCGTGGGTTGGCTTGGCCGCTTTGTTCCCATAAAAGGCGTGCCACTGCTTGCGGACATCATCGAACAGGCACTGAGCCGGATGACCTCCATACGCTTCATCATCGCTGGCGATGGACCGGAGCGTCCGCAAATTGAGGCCGTCGTCGCCCGCTTCGGACGGACCCGCGTTGAGTGGCTCGGCTGGTGCGAGGACGTTTCTGAGGTGATCGCCCGCTGTGATTTGCTGATTGAAACCTCACTGAACGAAGGTACGCCCGTTTCCCTTATTCAAGGGATGGCCGCTCGCAGACCTTTTGTTGCGACCCCGGTCGGCGGAGTGATCAACCTCGCAGTCGGCCAAGGTCAACGATGCGGCAACGCGGTTTGGCACGACAACTGCGTTCTTGTTCCACCCGACCCGGAAGTCTTTGTCAACGTGCTTTCCAGCATCGCCGCTGATCGGAGAATTCTCACTCGAATGGGAGCCGCGGGTCAAGACATGGTCTTGCGATGCCACTTATCCGAGGCCATGCTGGCTCGGATAGCAGATACCTATTCTCAGGTACTGGCCGCGAAGGAACCAACCGCTCCCGGTGTCCGGCACGATCCGGTCGTGGAAACGGTGAGTGGTGCGAGCCTCTGACTCGCTAGCCCCGTCGCCATTCATCTGAGGCTCCTGTTTCTCGCAGGTTCTCAGCAGGCGAATCGACTCACCGCGGATTCACTTCCCCAACACCGAAGGAGACCCCATGTTCTCATGTGCCCCGTTTGAAGGTTTCGCCCTTCTGCTCACTTTGGTCTTTCACGTGTGCCGATCTGCGTGCACCCGCCTGGGCTTGGTAGACCGGTCCGGTCTCCATAGGGTCCATTTGGTTCCGGTTCCGCGCATGGGCGGTATCGCCATCCTCGGGTGGGAGCAGGGTATTTTATGCTGATTACCCTGACACTCCTTGCAGTACTTGCGCTCCTCCTCACCGTAGCCATCAGCACGCTGTCTGGGCGCAGATTCATTGAGTTTCAGACCAGGCTGTCGGGCCGCTTCGACGGCCTTCTTCCCGAAGGCTTCCGCATCGACGGTAACCGCGAGTTTCTCGATAAGCTTGTACCCGCGTTCCTACAGCCCCGCACTGTAGTCTACGATGTGGGAGGCGGAGAGAATCCGGTGGTCGGTCCGGAGCGCAAAACCGAACTCGATCTGCGGGTTATCGGTGTGGATATCGACGGTGGAGAGTTGGCCTCGGCGCCGGCCGGATCGTATGATCAGACCGTGTGCGCCGATATCAGCGGATACCAAGGCCCCGAAGACGGAGACCCGGTGATCTGCCAGGCTCTTCTCGAACATGTGCGGGATACCGGCGCAGCTCTGCGGGCGATTTCCACCATTCTTAAGCGCGGCGGGCGGGCGCTCATCTTCGTTCCCTCTCGCAACGCGGTATATGCGCGGCTCAACCTTCTCCTGCCTGAAGCGTTGAACCGCAAGATTCTATTCACGGTTTTTCCGGAAACACGGCGGGACCATGGTTTCCGGGCTTCTATGACCGATGCACGCCTGCCGGTTTTGTCGGCATGGCAGCGCAACGCGGTCTCCTGACCGAGGATTGCCGACTATATTTTCAGAGCGGCTATTTTCGCTTCTGCTTTCCCCTACACGCTGCGTGGCGTTTGTGGATGCTCCTGTTCCGGCGGTTCGCCGGTCGGCAGGCGGCCGAGACGTTTACCTTGATCCTTCGCAAACAGTAGATCTCACCATCTTGCCACCGTTCCCCGGTTCCCAAACCTCAGCCCTCGATGGTCGTTTCGGGCGTGGGCAGCATTTTGCAGTCCGCCAATTCCCGACTCTCTCTCTGTTGCAGACTCGCCGATGTACCAGACCCTTTGAACGGTCCTGAATATCAGGAATATCCATGTACTCTCTTGCCCTTCTTGCAATTTCCGCCCTCCTACTCACCCTGGCCTTCACCCCCATCGTCCGGACTGTCTCCGCCCGCCTGGGCTGGCTTGACCAACCCGATCCGCGTAAGGTCCACCTGGCTCCAGTTCCCCGCACCGGCGGTGTCGCCATCCTCGGCGGTTACGCGGTCGCGTTCCTCATCCTTTTCTATTCGCCTCTTGGGGGCTCTCGCGCCGTTGCCGCCGCCCTTCCCGGTGTGTGGGCTCTCCTGCCGGCCGTTCTCGTCGCGTTCGCCACCGGCCTTCTCGATGACGTCTTTGGCCTGAAACCATGGATGAAGATCCTCGGCCAGATCATCGCCGCCGCCCTGGCCTGTAATGCGAATGTCCAGATCCACGCCGTGGCCGGTCATTCCATCGCGAGCACTTGGTGGCACGTCCCGATTACCATCCTCTGGCTGGTCGCTTGTTCCAACGCCTTTAATCTCATCGATGGCCTCGATGGCCTCGCCGTCGGTGTGGGCCTCTGCGCCACAGCCACCATCTTCCTGAGCGCCACCCTCAGTGGCAACTACGCCTTGGCCCTCGTCACTGCCCCCCTCCTCGGCGCCCTACTCGGATTTCTCCCCTACAACTTCAACCCCGCCTCCATCTTTATGGGCGATTGCGGTAGCCTGACGGTCGGCTTCCTCCTCGGATGCTTCGGCGTCATCTGGTCCCAGAAATCCGCCACCCTCCTCGGCATGACCGCTCCCCTCATTGCGCTAGCCATTCCCCTCCTCGATACCGCCCTCGCCGTTGCGCGCCGCTTTCTCCGTCACCAACCCGTCTTTGGCGCGGACCGCGGCCATATCCATCATCGTCTCTTGGCCCGCGGCTTCACCCCGCGCCGCGTTGCCTATGTCCTCTATGCCTCCGCCGGAATTGTCGCCGGTCTCTCGCTCCTCCTCAGTTCCGCCGCGAACCACGTCGGCGGCATCGCACTGGTCGCATTCTGTGCCATCGTCTGGCTCGCCGTCCAATACCTCGGATATGAGGAATTCGACGCCGCTCGTCACATGATCTTCGGCGGGATATTCCGTCGCGCCCTGAACGCCAACCTTTCCATCAGCCAGTTGGAAACTGCCGTCCACGTCGCCAACACTGTGGATGAATGTTGGGACGCTCTGGTAAAGACTAGCCGTGACCTTGGATTCAGCGAAGCCTCCCTGCAGTTCAACGACCGCCGCCTCACCGCCCGGCTCGCCGAGGTCGATTCCGCGGAATGCTGGGATCTGCGCATCCCGCTGAACCATTCCGGCCACGTGTACCTCCACGTCCCCCTTCATTCCGCGCAGCCCCCGGCGACCATCGGCTGGCTCGTGACTTCAGTGGGAACAGTCTTCGCCAACAAACTAGCCGCGTTCCCCGTTCAGCCCACAGCCTCCGCCGGTGATGGAACCACCAACCAGGAGATCAAGTCCCTCGCCACGTCCGCTAGCTCCTGATCCCGTTAGCCGGCTTGCCCGGTGCCTCAATCGGCCCCAGAGGGACTGACGAATCTGTCCCAACGCCCCGCTTTCGGGCTGTGTGGAGCAATTGAGCGAACGCCTCGCGGGTGTTGTGCTGCGCCTAAAGCCCGAAGGCCTATAATTAGCGATAGTTGGAGCGTAGAGCATGAGCCGTGGAATGAAGGCGTGTTTATCCGGTCTGGTTATTGTCAGCATCACCTGGTTTGGCAGGGATGTCTGGCTCGGGGCCGTTGGCCGTTATCTCACGTCTACGGGCGGAGGGGCTAGTTCGAGTGCCGACTTCGCCGTAGTTCCGGCGGCAGACTACATCCGGCCTGATGTAGGCATGGAAACTCTGGAAGAGGCGGTGCGGCTGCAGCGCGGAGGTAGTGTAAAGCGCATCGTCATGAGCTGCCGGGAATTTTACGGCGTCAGTGAATGTGAACTCGCAGAGACCGCGCTGAGGAGTAGAGGATATCTGGGAGCTCGGATCGAATGGTTGCGAACAGAGCCTTTGCCGGATGAGATGGAGGCGGTTAAGACGATCCAATATCTGAGGGAACGCGGCGCCAAGTCGGCAATCATCTTGCTCCCCAATTACAAAGTGCGGCGGCTTGGTCGTGTCTACCGTCGGCTTGGATCTCAATCCGAAATCGAGGTGACCGTGTCGCGCCAGAACAGGGAGTTTGATCCACAAAGATGGTGGAGATCTCGGGAGGGGCAGAAGCGGTTTGTCGAAGGACTCGTGAGGCTGACGCGGCTCTTATGAAACCACCAGCCTGGGGAACTCACGAACTCTGAGCTGTGGGTGCGCAACACGTCCGTCCGGCATGAGAAATGCAAGCTCCCCCAACCGAAATAGGCAGCCATTGATTGACAGCATGCTTCGACAGCGCAACAAATCCACACCGCGATTCGGTCTCCTGAAGACGTGGCGCACCCTGATTCTGTCTCTCTGGGGTGTGCTGCTCGGCTGCGTCATCATCGGTTCCTTGTTGCCCGCCGCCTCTCCAGTTATGGCGGACATCGGCCGCCTGCACATTAGCGACAAGGTTCTGCACTCCTGCGCCTATCTGGCACTTTCGCTTCTACCTGTGATCGGATTTAGGGACCGCCGGAGAGGGCTTAGGGCAGGCCTCTCGATGTTCCTTCTAGGAATCCTCATGGAGGCGGGCCAGCACTTCTCGCCCGGCCGCGCTGTTGAACTTGGGGATGTAATCGCCAACGGCGCGGGCGTCAGTTGCGGTGCCCTGCTGGGCCTGCCGATCCGCGCCTGCATCGCCATCCTCTGAGTGGGACAGACGATCGCCTTTTGTCGTCTGTCAACCTTCTCTCCTGCGCGGCCTCGCCAAACCGACAATCTGAAACCCACGTTATGACCCACGAGGAAGGAGGTGTGTCTAAAGAGTGTTACGCCCGCAAGTGACCTCCGTCAATCATGCGACGGAGGTAGTCCTCGTAGCTCATCTCGCATTCCACGAACTTCAACAACTCCGCCCTGGAAAGATGAAGCTCTCTGGCCATGAGTCGCAGCAACCGATCATCCAGTTTCCTTTGTCCATGACTGACCCAAGTGTGAATACTCGTGCGGCGGCCCTGGACCATAAACCACAACATTGTGTGGTGGGTCTCGACATTTTCAAAGCCCTTCCTCAACAGAACGTTGATTAGTAGCGATGCGAGGATCTCGGCCATGCAGCGGGCGTGACGGACCTCACGAGGCTCCGCATCTTTCGCTTCAATCGCCGGGCGTCCTGCGTGAGTTTTGGGTCGTCCGCCGACGCAATCCATTCCCACATGCCCCAGAATTGATCGGCAAAGGACTCCAGGGCCTCTTCCTGATCCAGCCCACGGCCTTGCAGCCCAAGGGGTTCATACTCGACCAGGCAGTACGGGCCCTCTTCGCGCACATCGAGGTCGATTGGCGCGCGCAGACTAAAAACCGTGTTGCCATGAATGATGCGTACCACTCGCTGAGTGGCATTTGCCGCGAGGGTCGCGAAGTTCTCCGCCCGCCTAGTCATCATCCGTCATTCTACCGCACGGTCCATTCGCATGCTAAACCGCTGACGCCTCACCCCTTTGCGAGAAATATTGTTTTCCCGCATCGCCCAATTGATCTGCCGCCGCCCGCAGCCGTTCATCCCGCCTTTCGCTTTTCGCGGGTGACGGTCCCGGTGGTGCCAGGGTTGCTGTCTCAACGGTATGCTTCGCGGCGGTTGCGAATGTGCAGAATCCGGATGATGTCCGGCTTCTCATAGATGAAACGAACTCGCCAGTCTCCCACGCGCAACCTGAGTTGGCGCCCCTCGCCTGTCAGCATCTTTACGTCGCCAGAGCCGGTTTGGATAAACCGCTCGATGGCCTCCTCCACCTGGTCCCGGTCGCGGTTTGGTAACCGTTCCAGATCCCTGGCCGCCTGCGGGCGGAACAGCACTCGCTTCATGCCCGTTTGCGCCGGAGTTGTTCAAACGGGATGTCGGGAGATGCATCGGCCAGAGACGACGCCACCGAGGCTCGCTCTTCCTCCGTCTCCGGCTCGTCGTCCAGGGGCGCGGCCAGAATCGCCAGTTCCACTGGATCCGCCAACGCGCGCAGAACCTTGCGCGCCGCCGGCACATCGCTCTCGGGAATGTGGTCCACCAAGGTGTGCAACTCGTGGCGGTCGATATCGGCCATAACACCTCCTCTTTCGAGTTTACTCCCTCTCTGCCGTCGTGCCCGGGTCGGCGCGCCCCCAGTAAGGCCTGCCTGCTCCGACGAATCGGGGAACCAGGCGAATCCGTCTGGTGCTGGCTCGCTCCTGGAAGGCTGGACACCGTCCTCTTGTTTGGAGTCCTCTGCCTGGCGTGCCAGTTTCTGTTTTGGTCCAGGGTTGTGCAGACCGATAATGGCCGATCCCGCCGATAGTAGGACGCTGCAAGGCCAAAATCCCATCTGGTGATGAATCTATAAACAAACGCGTCATGCGGTTCCATCGGAAGTTCACGACATGCTCGTACCCTGATGCTGCTTCTGTGGGCCGCGCTGATGTGCTGCGTCGTCATCGGTTCCCTGCTGCCCGCCGCCTCTCCAGTGATGGTGGACATCGGTCGTTTGCACGTCAACGACAAGGTGATGCACTTTTGCGCCTATCTGGCGCTGTCGTTTCTCCCTGTGATCGGATTTCGGGATCGGCGGCCTGGGATTGTGGCAGGCCTCTCGATGTTCGTACTGGGAATCCTCATGGAGGCGGGCCAGCATTTCTCCCCCGGCCGCGCGGTGGAACTCGGGGATGTCCTCGCCAACGGCGCGGGCGTCAGTTGCGGCGCCTTGCTGGGCCTACCGATCCGAACGCTGGTCGCCATTTTCTGAGCCGCGCGTAATTCCCTCCAGCGCGGCCTCATTCCCCTGACAATCTGAAACCCGTCGTGACCCGCAGTGCCGGAGGTGTGCCCGGAGCCCCCGGGGCGTACCCACTGTGCTGCGCAGGCTAGAGGTACGACGTATTTCTGCCGATATTATCGATTACGCCTTGGTCGGAACTTGTGGTGATTCGAGAAGCGAGAGAAAAACCACCGCAACGGCGCACTCTCCCATTGAGCGGCTAGGTGAGGCAGGAGCTGCCAAGTGCCAACCGCTGTTCTCGCGGGCTTCTGCGCGGACGAGACGATCGATTATGGACAGAGACTTGGCGAATTGGAACCTTGGTATGGCGGACGCCGAATCTGGCAGCTTGGCGGCATTAGGCAGATCGCGAGACTACTATGATGGCTATGATTACGCGTATGCCGTCAATTACGAGTACATCGGGGCACTGCCTGAATTTGCCGGCGAAGGAGACCTAACCCAACTTCCGCCCACCCCTAATCAGTGGTGCTGAGTTTCGGTTCGTTTGCGCGGACGAACTCGTGCGTTTTCAGTGAAGCTTATCGGAAAATTAAAAAATAGTGACTAAAATGTTGTCGCTATTGTCAACGGATATATATACCGTGACACATGCTATTGTTGAATAATTCGCAATTGACTTCGCTCCCATTTCAGCGCCTAATAGTGTCTACATATGTACATCCGCCAATCCTCGCGGACTTACAAAGGCAGGACCTACATCAACTACGTCCTCGTCGAAAGCATCCTCACTCCCAAAGGCCCCCGCCAGAAAATCATCTGCTCCCTCGGCGACCTCCGCCCTCGTCCCCATGCCGAGTGGCTCGCCTTGGCTCACAAACTCTCCTCCGCTTTGTCCGGCCAAGCCGACCTCCTCGACACTCCCGCGCCCGACAGCGAGTGGCAGGATCTCCTCGCCAAAGTGCAGTCCGCTGCTCCACCTTCGTGGGCGACCGACGCGAC
>OCTA010003220.1_pt1 | contig 14516 bp, 6 predicted proteins | sample 1538991 | NCBI WGS metagenome assembly OCTA01 (sample SAMEA3539302, study PRJEB22396) | soil metagenome | biome: tundra; feature: field; material: soil | place: USA | collected 2010-05 | depth 0.15 m | reverse complement strand
TCCCGCGCGACGAGAGCCGCAAGCTACGGGATTACCCGACGCTGGCGCACGTGATTCGGTTCGTGTATGAGAAGCGGCCCGACCTGGCTGAGGCAGCTTCTTCACCGAAGAAGGCCGAGGTACCTGCGGCCGCACCGATTCCCGTCGCAACCCAACCAACTCCGACGATGACATCTCCTAAAGACGGCGCTGCCGAGGCCGTCAAGGAACGCATCCTCGAATTGATGGTGGAGAAGACCGGCTATCCCAAAGATATGCTGGATGTCGATCTTGATCTGGAAGCGGACCTCGGTGTCGATACCGTCAAGCAGGCGGAGATGTTTGCCGCCATTCGCGAGATCTACAGCATTCCTCGCGATGAGAACCGCAAGTTGCGCGATTATCCCACGCTGGCGCACGTGATTCGGTTCGTCTATGAGAAGCGGCCCGACCTGGCTCAGGCCGCTCAGTCCGTCAAACCAGCCTTAGCTGAGACGATTCCCGTCGCCACTCAACCGGCGCCACTACCGACGATGACATCTCCTAAAGACGGCGCTGCCGAGGCCGTCAAGGAACGCATCCTGGCGTTGATGGTGGAGAAGACCGGCTATCCCAAAGACATGCTGGATGTCGACCTCGATCTGGAAGCCGATCTCGGCGTCGACACCGTCAAGCAGGCGGAGATGTTCGCCGCCATCCGCGAGATCTACAGCATTCCTCGCGATGAGAACCGCAAGCTGCGCGATTATCCCACGCTGGCCCATGTGATTCGGTTCGTGTATGAGAAGAGGCCCGATCTGGCTGGCACGGCTCCGTCGTCCCCGGCCATCGCAGAGCCAGTCGCTCCAACGCAGGCAACTGTCGCGGCTCCAGCTATCACAGACGATTCCATCAAAGACAAGGTGTTGGAGATCGTGGCCGAGAAGACGGGCTATCCCAAGGACATGTTGGACCTGGATCTCGATCTGGAAGCCGACCTCGGCATAGACACCGTCAAGCAGGCGGAGATGTTCGCCGCCATTCGGGCGGCGTATAACATCCCGCGCGATGAGAACCTCAAGCTGCGGGACTTCCCGACCCTGGCCCACGTCATTCAATTCGCCCATGCCGGACAGCGGACAGCAACGATAGCCACCGCATCTGTCCCCGCAACACCTGCTGCGAAAGCGGTTGCGCCGGAGCGCCCGCCAGTCGCGAGTTTTGAAGCCGCAGACCTTGTTCCACGCCGCGTGCCAGTACCCAACTTGCGGCCGCCGCTTAAGGTTTGTAAGCCAACCGGTGTGACCTTCGCCCGCGGAAACCGCGTGGTGATCATGCCCGACAATGGTGGAGTGGGGCAGGCGCTGGCGCAACGGCTGGAGACGATGAGGGGTGTAGAAGTCCTATGGATCAAGGACGCGCCGGACGCCAATGCGCTGAGCAATCGTCTCAAAGACTGGCTCGCCGCCGGGCCGGTGCAAGGAGTCTACTGGCTGTCCGCGCTGGACAACGAAGGCGATCTTGCCGGCATGGACCTGGCGTCGTGGCACGAAGCCCTTTGGGCTCGGGTGAAATCGCTTTACACCACCATGCGTGTTCTGTTCGACCAGGTTGCGAAGCCAGGCACATTCCTGGTGTCGGCGACACGGTTGGGCGGGCAGCACGGTTACGACGAGGCCGGAGCGGTCGCGCCGCTGGGCGGCGCGGTCGTGGGCTTCAGCAAGACGTATAAACGGGAGCGGCTGGACGCCCATGTCAAAGCGGTCGATTTTGAACCTGAGCGCAACCCGTCGGAACTGGCGGAAATCCTCATCGAGGAAACCCTGCGTGACCCCGGTGCAATCGAGATCGGCTACAAGGACGGACAGCGCTGGACGGTTGGGCTGCAAGAACAACCCGCGGCCGACGGACAGCCCGGATTGAAACTGGACAGCGACACCGTCTTCCTCATCACCGGCGCAGCGGGAAGCATCGTCTCGGCCATCACCGCCGACTTGGCGGCAGCTTCGGGCGGCACGTTCTACTTGCTTGATCTGGTGCCCGAACCTGATCCCAACAACCCCGATCTCAAGCGCTTCGTGAGCGACAAGGAAGGCCTGAAACGCGATCTGTTCGCACGCATCCAGGCGAGTGGCCAGCGAGCTACACCGGCGCTGATCGAAAAGGAGCTAGCTGGCCTCGAAAGGGCACAAGCCGCTAAGAGCGCAATCGACGCGGTGCGAGCCGCTGGAGGCACCGCACACTACTTCGGCGTCAACCTAACGGATGCGGACCGTGTAGCCGATATCATCCGCCAGGTGCGCGAGCGCAGCGGTCGGATTGACGTACTGCTGCACGCTGCGGGAATCGAGCGCAGCCATTTCCTGCCGGACAAGGACCCGCGCGAGTTCGACCTGGTGTTTGACGTCAAGAGCGACGGCTGGTTCAACCTCCTGCACTCAATCGGCGACATGCCTCTCGGCGCGACGGTGGCATTCAGTTCGATTGCAGGCCGCTTCGGCAACGGAGGACAGACCGACTACAGCTCCGCCAACGACCTGCTGTGCAAGATCACGTCAAGCTTCCGCACCACCCGGCCGGGTACGCGCGGCATCGTCATTGATTGGACGGCGTGGGGCGGTATCGGCATGGCTACGCGCGGCTCCATCCCGAAGATGATGGAACTGGCCGGCATCGATATGTTGCCGCCCGAAGCCGGCATTCCTCTGATCCGCCGCGAACTGACCTCAGGAAGGACACGCGGCGAGGTTGTCATAGGCCAGCGCCTGGGCATCCTTCTGAATGAATGGGATACCACCGGTGGCCTTGACACGGACGCTCTCGCGGCCGCCGCCAGAAACCTGCGGCAAGGACCGATGGTCGGCAAGATCACCGGGATGAGTATTCACGGTGGCTTGACCATGGAGACCACTCTCGATCCCAAAGTTCAACCATTCTTGTACGATCACCGGATCGACGGTACGCCGGTGCTGCCCGGAGTCATGGGGATCGAGGGATTCGCCGAGGCTGCCCTGCGCGTGCATCCCGGCTGGCATGTCGAGGCGGTGGAAGAGGTAAATTTCCTGTCACCGTTCAAGTTCTACCGCGATGAGCCGCGCACGGTGACGATCCAAGCCGTGTACTACCCGCAAGGTGACAGGTTGCTCGCAGATTGCCGATTGATTGGCCGTCGCCTGCTACCCAACCACCCGGAGCCGCAACAGACCATTCACTTCACGGCACGGGTGCGACTGTCGAAGCTGACGCCAACCGCTGTGACCGCGAAGGCCCTGGTGACGTCTTCCGATTCCATTCTGGAAGCCGCCGAGATTTATCGCGTTTACTTTCACGGACCGGCGTACCAAGTCTTGGAGCGGGCTTGGTGGGATGGAAAGCGGATGATCGGGTTGATGGCTGGAGGCTTGCCCAGCAATCACCAGCCGTCCGACCGGCCGACGCTTATGGCGCCACGGCTGATCGAGCTTTGCTTCCAGACCGCCGGGCTCTGGGAAATGAGCGTGCAAAACCGGTTTGGTCTGCCACAAGACGTTCATCAGGTGTCCCTGCTGCGCGCGCCGAACCTGGCTGAAAGCCAGTTGTACGCCGTGGTCACTCCCCATCCCGACCAGGAAAGCTTTGATGCCGAAGTTGTGGACACGAAAGGAAACTGCTACGTGCAGCTAAACGGCTACCGCACGGCAGCGATGCCCAACAGCCTCGATGCCGAGCCCTTGAAAGCACTGCACGCCGTCATGGCATAAACGAACATAACTTGCTCAGCTTAACGATTGGTTGATCGGAAAAATTATGCAGCACGAATTTCAACGTGTGGCCATCGTGAACCGCGGTGAAGCAGCGATGCGCTTCATACACGCGGCGCGGGAGTTCAATCAAGAGTACGGCGCATCGCTGTGTACCATCGCCCTCTACACCGAGCCCGACCGTCACGCGATGTTCGTCTGCGAGGCGGACGAAGCGGTGTCGCTCGGCGCCGCTCTGCTCAAGGACCCGGCCACGGGTCAATCCAAGAGCAGCTACGTCGATTATGACCTGCTCGAACAGGTGTTGACCAAAGCGCGCGCCGAGGCGGTCTGGGTGGGATGGGGTTTTGTCGCCGAGCACCCCGGGTTCGCGGACCTTTGCCGCAAGCTCGGCATCGTGTTCATCGGTCCGGATGGCGACGTCATGCGGCGCCTGGGCGACAAGATCAGCTCAAAACTTCTGGCTGAGCAGGCCCAGATACCGGTCGCGCCATGGAGTGGCGGGCCGGTGGAAACGCTCGCCGAGGCCCAGCATCATGCCGAGCGCCTGGGCTATCCGCTTCTGATTAAGGCAACGGCGGGGGGCGGCGGTCACGGCATTCGTCGCGTGAATTCTGCAGCCCAACTCGCGCTGGCTTTTGAAGGTGCCCGCGCCGAGGCGTTTAAATCCTTCGGCAATGCCACCGTTTTCATGGAGCAACTGGTTCAGGCGGCGCGCCACGTTGAGGTGCAAGTCATCGCCGATCATTACGGTACGACATGGCCGCTCGGGGTGCGTGACTGCACCATTCAACGCCGCCACCAGAAAGTACTGGAGGAAGCGCCCTCGCCGGCGCTCACCTCGCTGCAGGACCAGGCGTTACGCGAGGCGGCGGTGCGCTTGAGCCAGGCGGCGGGATATCACAACGCCGGAACTGTCGAATTCCTGTACCAACCGGAGAGCCACCGCTTCTCGTTCATGGAGATGAATACCCGGTTGCAGGTCGAACATCCGGTGACCGAATGCACAACTGGTTGCGACCTCGTCAAGCTGCAGATTCACGTCGCGCGCGGCGGACGCCTGGAAGGAGAACCGCCCCGGACAACTGGTCACGCGATTGAAGTACGGCTGAACGCCGAAGATCCGGAAAATGGTTTCGCGCCGGCTCCCGGGACGATTGAGCGGTTCAGGCTTGCGACCGGCCCGGGGGTGCGCATTGACACCGGGGTCGCGGTAGGCGATGCCATCCCACCGGAGTTCGACTCCATGATCGCCAAGATCATCGCCTATGGACAAGACCGAAAGGAAGCACTCGCGCGGCTACAGCGGGTACTCCGCGAGAGCGTTGTGGTCATCAAGGGCGGAACCAGCAACAAAGCATTTCTGCTGGACTTGTTGAACCGCGCTGACGTGCAGCGCGCAGAAGTGGATATCGGATGGCTGGATCGTCTGTCAGCGCATGGCGGGCATTGTTCCAGGCGTCACGCCGATGTGGCGCTGGTGCAGGCGGCGATTGAAGCCTACGCTGCCGAGTTGGCGGTGGAGCAGACGCAATTCTACGCCTCAGCCGTCCGCGGACGGCCACACGTTCGCAACGAGCTGGGCCGGACGGTGGAACTGCGCTACCGGGGACAAAGATACGCGCTCAAGGTTTGTTGCCTCGGCCCTCACCAGTACCGCGTAGAAGTGGACGGATCGCGCATTGAGGCGCTTATCCACCCTCTGGGCAAGTTTGAATATTGGCTCACCGCCTTCGGGCGGCGCTTCCACGTCGTATCCATCGTTCAAGGCCTGAATTACCGGATCGAGGTGGACGGCGTGTCGCACTCGATCAATCGAGATGACGGCGGAATGGTGCATGCGCCCGGGCCGTCGGTAGTCGTTTCCATTGCGGTGAAAGCGGGCGACATGGTTTCGGTCGGGGATACCTTGGCCGTGCTGGAAGCCATGAAAATGGAGATGGCGGTCGTCGCCCCATTTTCCGGAAGAGTTCGCCAGGTGATGACCATACCGCATGTGCAGGTGGACGCCGGAGTTCCGCTGCTGCAAATCGAAGCCATTGCGGATGACCAGACGCCGGCAACCACGGAGCGGGTGGTATTTGGCGAGTCGCCCACTGCGAACGAGCCCGGAAAGGACACGCAATTTCGCTGGCGTCAGGACCTGGAAGAACTACGCCACCTTATGCTGGGCTTTGATGCTGACCCGGCCCAGACGGCGCGGCTGTTTGCGCAATGGAGCCAGCTCAAGGAAGCTCCCGCCGATAGCGACGAAATAAGACGCCGCGAAGATGAGGTCCTCAACATTTTTGTGGATATATGCTCGCTGTTTCGCCGGAAACCGAGCATGCACGATCTCGCCGGGGGTGAAGCGCCCAGCACCGAAGCCTATCTCTTTTCCTATTCGCGCATGCTCGAAACGCACGGCGAGGGCCTCCCGCCCGCGTTTGTGGAGGCGCTCCGTCGCACTCTGGCTCATTATGGCGTGCAGACGCTAGACCGCTCGCCCGAACTGGAAGAGAGCTTGCTCTGGATCTACAAATCGCACCAACGAGTGGAGCAGCAAGTGGCGCCTATTCTGGCTTTGCTGGAACGGCGTCTGGCGCGTGTCGACGCCTTCGCGCGGTATGCGGACGAGTCGTTCCGTTTACTGCTTGACCGGATCATCGCCATCACCCGCGGGCAGTTCCCCTCCGTCAGCGACCTGGCCCACGAACTGCACTACCGCTGCTTCGAGCAGGCGCTGTTTGAGCAGGCACGTAAACAGATCTACGCGCAAGCGGAAGGTCACCTCACCTACCTTGCCGCCAATCCGGAGGCCGCGGACCAGCGCGAGAGAGTAAATGCGTTGATCGAATGTCCGCAACCGCTGGCCAGCTTCTTCTCCGGCCGATTCGCCGTCGCCGATCCCGGCTTGCGTCAATTGATGCTGGAGGTAATGACATCTCGATATTATCGAGGACAATCACTCACGAACTTTCGCGCGATGCCGGTAAATGGACACTGCTCGGTCGCGGCGGAATACGTACAGGACGGAAGGCGCGTCCACGTCTTCGCCGCTCATGCTGCCTACGATCGATTTCACGAAACAGTAGGCGCTATGTGCTCTTGCCTCGCGGAAGTGCCGGCAGAGAATGACGTTGTCATCGATCTTTACCTTTGGAATTCCGGCTCGTTGGCCGATCCGGAGCTCACGCAACAACAAGTTTGTTCCGGGCTCAATCAAGCTCGTTTTCCGCGGCCCATCCAGCGCATCGTAGTCGCGGTCGCCGGGCCAGGTTGCGGCGAGAGCATAGCCGGAATGCAACACTTTACGTATCAGCCCTCCGCGAGCGCTTACGAAGAGATAAAGCTCTTCCGCGGGGTCCATCCCATGATGGCCGAACGGCTGCATCTGTGGCGCTTGAAGAACTTCAACGTTGAGCGGCTACCTTCGGTGGAAGATGTTTACCTCCTGCATGCCAAGGCCAACGATAATCCCAAAGATGAGCGGCTGTTCGCGGTTGCGGAAGTCCGGGATTTGACGCCGGTGCGGGATGAGAGCGGCCGCATTGTGCAACTGCCGCACCTGGAGCGCATGTTTGCCGAAGCGGTGGCAGGCATCCGGCTGTTTCAGTCGCGGCGTGCTCCGCACGAGCGGCTCTACTGGAATCGGATCTTTCTCTACGTTTGGCCGGTGTTCGACCTCAAGCCGGATGAACTCAATGACATCGCTCACAAACTGGCCCTGTCGACAGAGGGGCTGGGATTGGAACAAGTGGTGGTTCGCGCCCGTATTCCCCATCCGCAGACCGGCCAGTTACGCGATATGGTGATGCGCATCTCGGCGCCTGGCGGCGCTGGTTTGCTGATGACCTTCCGGCCGGTCAGTAAGCTGCAACTGCTCAAACCGCTGACCGAATACGACCAGAAAGTTGTCCGCATGCGCCGGCGGGGGCTAATTTATCCTTACGAAATCATCCGAATGCTAACTCCTGGGAAGGAGGACACGCGGGGCGAATTCCCCAACGGCGATTTTATCGAGTACGATCTTGACCCCGATGGCCGGCTGGCGCCGGTCGATCGTCCGCCCGGGCAAAACAAGTCCAATATCATTGTTGGCGTAATCCGCAACTTTACCGCCCAGTATCCCGAGGGCATGACGCGAGTGGTGCTGTTGGGAGATCCGAGCAGGGACCTGGGCGCAGTCGCCGAATCCGAATGCCGGCGCATTCTCACCGCTCTCGATCTCGCCGAAGAGATGGGCGTGCCGCTGGAGTGGTTTCCCATCTCGGCCGGCGCGAAGATCTCGATGGACAGCGGCGTGGAAAACATGGATTGGATTGCCCGTGTGCTGCGTCGCCTGATCGAGTTCACGCAGGCCGGCGGCGAAGTGAATCTGGTGATCAACGGGATCAACGTCGGGGCGCAACCCTACTGGAACGCCGAAGCAACCATGCTCATGCACACTCGCGGCATTCTGATCATGACCCCGATAGCGGCGATGGTGCTCACCGGCAAGCGCGCCCTGGATTACTCGGGCAGCGTTTCGGCCGAGGACAATGAAGGCATCGGCGGATATGACCGCATCATGGGCATCAACGGCCAGGCGCAGTACTGGGCACGAGACATCGATCAAGCCTGCCACATCCTCTTGCGCCATTATGAGCATACCTACGTAGTGCCAGGCGAGCGATTCCCGCGCCGGGCCCCTACCAGCGATCCCATCGATCGGGATGTGCAGACGTATCCGCACGTTAGCGGCACGGACAACGGCTTCGCTCGAGTGGGCGAGATCTTCTCCGACGACACTAACGCCGGGAGGAAGAAATCGTTCGACATTCGCAGCGTGATGAAGGCCGTAGTTGACCAGGACCATCGCCCCCTGGAACGCTGGCCCGGCATGCGAGGCGCCGAGACTGCGGTGATCTGGGATGCCCATCTCGGGGGCTATCCCGTTTGCGTCGTCGGCATCGAATCCAAGCAGGTACCCCGGTTGGGTTTTGTCCCCGCAGATGGCCCCGACCAATGGAGCGCGGGGACGCTGTTTCCTCTCTCGTCGAAGAAGGTGGCTCGAGCCATCAACGCGGCCAGCAACAATCGACCGGTAGTGATTCTGGCCAATCTGTCGGGGTTTGACGGATCGCCAGAGTCGATGCGCAAGCTACAGCTTGAGTACGGCGCCCAGATCGGGCGGGCCGTGGTGAACTTCAAAGGCCCCATGATCTTTTGCGTTATCTCCCGCTACCACGGGGGGGCGTACGTGGTCTTCTCGCGGGCGCTGAACGAACAACTCGAAGTGGTGGCCTTGGAGGGAACCTACGCTTCCGTAATTGGCGGCGCGCCGGCGGCGGCGGTGGTGTTTGCCAGCGAAGTCGCAGACAGGGCCCGCAAAGATGAGCGCTTGGAGGCGCTAACCCAAGCGATGGCCAAGGCCGACAGCAAGGAAAAAGCCGGGTTGCGCGCTCAATACAACGAACTCTTCAAGGTCGTTCACTCCGAGAAGCTGGGCGAGATGGCCGAGGAGTTCGATCACGTGCACAGCGTGCATCGCGCGCTCAGAGTAGGTGCGCTGCATAATATTCTTCCCCCCGCAAACCTTCGCCCGTACCTCGTCGATGCGGTCGAACGCGGCATAAGAAAGACGGAGCAATCAATATCCAAGGAAGCACAACTTAGAAGACAGGTGCAACGAGAGATCAACGTCGAGGAAATACTCATGGTTTCTCCCGTCGGGCAGGCATGATGGACGTCTTTTGGCTGGAACAGACTGAAGCCGACCTGCCGCCGGAGAATGACTGGTTGAGCGCCAGCGAAATGCTTCGCCTGGATGGCATGCGTTTTGCCAAACGCCACGCCGACTGGCGGCTGGGACGCTGGACCGCAAAGCGCGCGCTGGCGGCTTACCTGAACCTGCCCAGTCATCCGCGTGGCCTTATGGACATCGAGATATGTCCGGCGCTGTCGGGCGCGCCGCAGGTCTTTATTGCTAACCAACCAGCAGAGGTCGCAATTTCACTCAGCCACCGGGCCGGAGTGGCCGCCTGCGCTGTCACGCTGCCCGGGGCGGAACTAGGTTGTGATTTGGAGATCGTCGAGCCGCGCAGTGACGCATTCATTGCCGATTACTTCGTGACTGAAGAGCACGAGTTGATTGAGCGGACTTCCGTGGCGGAGCGTTCCTTGCTCGTAGCTCTGCTCTGGAGTGGAAAGGAAAGTGCTCTGAAAGCGCTGCGCGCTGGGCTTCGACTGGATACCCGCAGTGTGATAGTTCGTCCCGTACTTCGGCAGTCGGACGGGAACGGGTGCGCACAGGATTCTGCTCTCGACGTTCCGGCGTCATCCGGGCCCAAGAGCTGGCAAACCCTGCAGGTGGTTTATGAGGGTGGGCAAATCTTCCATGGCTGGTGGCAAAATACAGGTGACCTCTTGCGGACCATGGTCGCCTCTCCACGTCCGGCCGCCCCGATTTTCTTAGAAAGCGCGGCCCACTCTGCCAGGAGCAGATGAAAATTAACCACGGAGGCACCGCGACCACGGAGGAAACTCGATAGAAACCAAAACTCCGTGTCCTCCGTGTCAGAGCCTGCCCTAAGCGAAGCCGAAAGGTGTGGTAGGTATTTTTCAAGCGCCGCGTTCGCGCTCTAGCCGAAACCTTGAGACTGGTGAGACATCCCTATACTTGTGGCTGTGATCAAGCCCCGAGTGAGACGTGACGCAGGGCACAGACTCGGATGGCGCTTACGTGAGATAGATATGGTAGTCGGTGTGAATACCGATCTATCGCTGAGCGAAACGGTCAACAGATCTCCGCTCTCGCGATGCAGCTTCGAAGGAGATTGTCTTATGAAACCGGATGGATCCTCAACGGCATATCTTCGCTACGGACGAACCCTAGTCAAGTCCGGAGTATCGGGGCTGCGCAGCGGCCGGGAATCCCATCTCCATGGACAGCCTCTTTCCGAAATCCTGACCCAATCTGCGCGTGCGTCGTTAAGCCTAGCTACCATCGGAGCGTGCGCCGGCGTCCTGCGGTTCTACGCGAATGGCCGTCGCGATCGCCTTCCAAAAACAATTGCCTGGAGCATGCTCGGTAGCGCGATCGGATTTTGTGCCGGATTCGCCTGGAAGACTCGTGAACTCACGGCAAGCATGGGCCGCTCTTCCCTGAAGCAGATGGGGGCGGTCCGCGATCAACACTGGCTCGAGCGCCATCCGATTGACTACGCCTAGGAATTGCTAATGGCCGAGCCGCCATAGCACGCAGGCAAACCTCCGAAGACAAACCGTCTAAAGCAGCTTGCGAGTTGGTGTGTGCGGGGCTTGAGCTAGGCCGTCTTGGCCTTCCTCTCCAACCATCTTTTCTTCATCATTTCGGAGAGACGCTTTCGAGAGGCTGCGCTCATCGGCTTGCGCTTTGGCGCGGCCTTGTTCTTGCGTTCGGCCCAGCGCTTCCTCATCATCTCGGAGAGCCGCCGGCGTCCGGCAGCAGTAATGCCGCCTGTCTTGCGAGCGGGTGCTGATTTCGCTTGCTTCGTTCCGGGAGGACGGCCACGACGGCTGGCAGGCCGAGAACCGAGACCTTCAAGGGCAGCAATGGCTTGGTCGAGGCGATCACGATCGCGGTTGAGGTCAATAAGGATTTGTTGAATGTCCATGTGCATCCTTTCAATGAGAAATGGGATTATACGCTTCGCGGTCAACTCTGCTGATCGGTTTGACCAGAAAGCGCTGTACACCCTCTAAGTCGTTCCAGGGTTATCGTGTGTCATCCTCCCGTTGGAGTTCAGGCAATTGGTCGGCCTGCAACTTCCCGATTTACAATGTGTTTACTGCCCAAGTGGTTTACATTCTCAGGGAAGGCTGTCGGCGCTATTTCGCGGCGCGAAGGTAGCTTTTGATTTCCAGGGGGATGGTACGGATACGAACGCCTGGGGGCGTACTCAATCGCCTGATCGTTCTAGCTTGCCCCAAGGCTGTTGCACTTTGGCTTAACCTCTATGCGCCCACGGCACTTCCGGATCAGCATTCTGGCCGCGACGACGCTGTTGCTGCTGCTCGCACCCGCCGTTGAGGCGCAAACCCCAGCGCTGATCACGCTTGATCAGGCGATTGACTTGGCGCTTGTGCACAGTCACTCGCTCAAGGCCACGCGTACCTTGATTCTTCAGAACCAGGCACAGGAAATTACCGCCAACCTTCGGCCCAATCCAACTCTCAATTTTGATTCGCAGTTCGTCCCGATTTTTAATCCCAGCGATTTCAGCGCCACCGCTCTGAACGAGATCCAGCAGTTCGACATTGGACTCGGATATCTGTTTGAGCGTGGGCACAAACGGCAGCGCCGCTTGCAAGGGGCCCAGGACCAGACAGCCGTTACTCGCGCCCAGACTACGGATGCGGAACGTACCCTGACACTTAACGTGGCGCAGCAGTTCATCGCGGTCTTGTTGGCAGAATCGACGCTACAGTTTGCACTGCAAGACCTGAAAAGTTTTCAGCAGACGGTTGACATTGGGCAGGCGCAGTATAAGTCGGGCTATATCAGCGAAGGCGATTATCTCAAGATCAAGCTGCAACTGTTGCAGTTTCAGACCGACGTCTCATCCGCCCGCCTGGCGAGAGTACTGGCACTGGTTGCCTTGCGGGCATTACTTGGCTATGACGCTGTTCCTGCCAATTACGATGTGGTTGGCGATTTGTCGTACGTGTCGGTCACGGCGACGCTGGAGGGCTTGCAGATCAGAGCATTGCAGGAACGCCCTGATTTTCTTGCCAACAAGCTGGGAGTAACCGCTGCACAAAGCCAGATTCTACTGGCGAAGGCCAATGGCAAACAGGATGTGAATGGTTCCCTGAACTACACCCACGTTGCGGGCATAAACACTGCTTCGTTCTTCGTGAATTTTGCCTTGCCCATCTTCAACCGGAATCAGGGTGAGATCGCGCGCACGCGCTACGCTCTTACGCAATCCCAGGAACTGGAGGCGGCGGGTAGCGACACGGTTCTCTCCGATGTTAGCGATGCCTATGAAGCGCTCCTCAGCAACGAAGAAGTGGTACAACTTTATGCTTCGGGATATTTGAAGGAGGCACAGGACTCGCGCGACATCAGTGAATATGCTTACAAGCGAGGTGCGGCGAGTCTGCTGGACTTTCTCGATGCGGAACGCAGTTACCGGGCCACGCAGTTGGCCTATCGCCAGGCACTGTCTTCCTACATGACTGCGCTCGAGCAGTTGAAGGAAGCTGTGGGAACGAGGAACCTTCCGTGAAGATTTCCAAAGATCGCTGGCGTGGCGTAGCGGCGTTGACGGTTGCTTCGGCGATCATGCTGGGGTGGATCGGGTGTCATGGCACCGGATCTGATGCAAGTGGGGAGAATCACTCCGCGAACCATTCGAACACTGCCGAATTGTTCACTATTCCGCAGGACCAGATGTCGCATATACAGGTGTTGTCGGTTGAGCCCACCACGCTAAAGCGGACCTTGCGCCTGACCGGATCCGTTGCTTACAACAGCTTTCATACGACTCCGGTAATTACGCAGGTCAGCGGGCCGGTCAGCCGAATCGTTGTTGTTCCCGGGCAGAGGGTGACGCCGGCTGAGCCCATGCTATACGTGGCCAGTCCCGACTTTTCCCAACTCCGGACTAATTACTTAAAGGCAAAAGCTGCATACGTTCTGGCACAGCAGGCCTCCGCGCGTGCGAAAGACTTGTACCAGCACCATGCCATCGCAGAGCAGAATCTGGAGCAGGCGGAATCGGCCGAGGTCCAGGCTGGCGGAGATTTGGCTGCCACCGAGGCTGCACTGAAGGTGCTCGGAATTACCAATCCGGATGCCCTAGTGAAATCGCCGCCCTCGTTCGAGGTCCCGGTCAGGGCGCCCATTGCCGGCCAGGTGGTCGAACAGAACGTGGCGGTAGGTCAGTTGGTCCAGACCGGAGCCACACAGTGTTTTATGGTTTCCGATACCAGCAATGTGTGGGTGCTGGTGAATGTTTATCAAAAGGATTTGCCTAATGTGCGCGTGGGAGACCCGGTCACGATTCAAACCGAATCGTATCCTGACATATTTCATGGGCGCATTTCCTACGTGGCGGCTTCTCTGGATCCGGCCACCCGCACGCTGCAGGCGCGCATTGAGACCAGCAACCCGGGACAGAAGTTGAAGAAGGACATGTACGTGGTGGCGTCGGTGGACGCAGGCACCATTCAAAACGCAACGGCACTGCCAGACGCCGCAGTTCTGCGGGACAGCGAGAACCAGCCCTTCGTTTATGTCGAGACCTCTCCGCAGCAGTTCGGACGGCGCACGGTAACTCTTGGCGACAGCCTGAATGGACAAACTCAAGTCACTAGCGGGCTAAAGCCCGGTGATCGCATCGTCGGCAATGGCAGCCTGTTCCTGCAGTTTGCGAACTCGCTGCAGCGCTAGGGGAACATAGTCACACTCTGGGAAAAGGAACTGTGAGACGGACAGTGGCGTCCACATCTGAATGATTCACCGAATCGTACAAGCATCGCTGCGTCAGCGCTTCCTGGTGTTGATGCTGACCGGCTTCATCATGGTCGCCGGCATCATTTCGTTCCAGCGCATGCCGGTGGATGCCTATCCTGACCTTTCCCCTCCGCAAGTCGAACTCATCACGCAATGGCCCGGCCATGCCGCGGAAGAAGTGGAACGCCTCGTTACCCTGCCTCTGGAATTGCAGATGAACGGCGTGCCACACATGGTGGTGATGCGGTCCATCTCGCTGTACGGTCTTTCGGATGTGAAACTGACCTTCGAGGACAATACCGACGATTACTTCGCCCGCCAGATCGTCTTTCAGCGAATTGCCGATGCCAGCCTGC
>OCTA010003219.1_pt1 | contig 14517 bp, 9 predicted proteins | sample 1538991 | NCBI WGS metagenome assembly OCTA01 (sample SAMEA3539302, study PRJEB22396) | soil metagenome | biome: tundra; feature: field; material: soil | place: USA | collected 2010-05 | depth 0.15 m | reverse complement strand
CCCAGCGCCAATCCGTTCACCGAGCTTTCGCCCACCACCGCCGAACACGTCCGCCGATCGCTGGGCGATGCGGTTGACATGGTTCTCGATGGCGGCCCGGCCACCGTCGGCATCGAATCGACTGTGCTATCGCTGGCCGGCGAGGAGCCGGTGCTGCTGCGGCCGGGCGTGATTCCGCTGCCGGAAATCGAGTCGCTTGTTGGCCCGGTGCGCATCGCGGAAGGCGGGGTGCCCCCTGGGCCGGCAGGCGCGCATGCGTCGCCGGGGATGCATCCACAGCATTACCGCCCGCGCACACCGCTGGTGCTGCTGGCCCCCGGCGACAATCCACCCGCCGGTCGCGGAGAATGGTTGCGCCTGGGCCGCGAGATGCCGGCCGATCCAGGCGCCTACGCCGCTGCGCTCTACGCCGAACTGCATCGCTTGGACGCGCAAAGCCTCGACTGGATCGCAGTGGAACGCCCGCCCGATGCGCCCGAATGGGCGGGCGTGCGCGACCGCCTCAAACGTGCGGCGGGTGCATAACAGTCCGCGCATCGCGCACGTTCCCGGTGTTCAGCGTGCCCGTGGGCTCGAACAACAGCACATGCACTTCCTCGCTGGCTACCGGCCTGTGCTCCACACTGCGCGGCATAATCAGGAATTCGCCCTCGTGGAGCTCGATGGCGCGCTCCTCGCCGCCTTCGCGGTAATCCATCCGGAAACTGCCATGCACCACCAGGAACAGTTCGTCCTCCGCATCGTGACGATGCCAGACGAACTCGCCCTGAAACTTGACCAGCTTCACCTGCTGTCCGTTCAGCTGCCCGGCAATCTTCGGTTTCCAATGCTCCGTAAACTGCGAAAGCTTCTCAGCCAGATTTACTTTTTTCATGATTCAGCGCTTCCATCTCGTCCAGAATCGTCCGCACCACCACATCGTCCCCCACCGCCGAGTTGATCATCAGATGATACAGGTGACGGCTGGGCCACTCCTTCCCGAAGTACTTCTTCACGAACGTGGCGCGTTCCTGATCGATCGCCCCTACCAGCTCGGCAGCTTCCGCCTCAGTCTTGCCGAGCTCGCGCACCCGCCGGATCTTCTCTTCGGCCGGCGCATACACAAACACGTGAAAGGCGTCCTGGCGGCCGCGGAGCACGTACGGCGCGCCTCGGCCCACGATCACGCAATTGCCCGCGGCCGCCGCGCCTTCGATCACGCGCTGCATGAAGACCACCATGCTGTCCGCATCCAGATGTTCCAGGCCGCTCACCGGCAGGCTCCGTTCGTAGCTGCCGCGCATGAACACCTTCATGAGCCGGTAGAATAGCGGATCGACCCGCTCCTCCAGGCGCGCCACCGAGCCCTGATCGCAGCGCGCCAGGCGCGCAATCTCCGCGGTCAGCGCCGTGTCCCACAGCTTCCAATTCAAGTGTTCCGCCAGCTTCTGCGCGATGGCGGAGCCGCCCGCGCCGTACTCCCGCTCCATGGTAACGATGCGGATCATGTGCCCTCAAGCCCGCTGCGCGGTCCACCGCGCCTGCCCATACTCGCCCAACTTCACGACGCCCTCCATCCGGCCGCCCGCCACGTCGCCCGAGAATTCGTAGTTGAGCGTCGCGCCTTCGATGCGCTGCCCACTGCGGAACGTGACGCGGCGGCCTTCCACCGCGCCCGTCAACCTCCCGGATAAAACATCGCCGCGATGCGTGCCGCCGATCTCGCCATCGTGCTGCTCGATGGTGAAGTGGTGCCGGGACGATCCCGAGACGAAGGCCAGGTCCGCGACCCACTCGCCGGTGACGTCCACGGCGGCCGCTTCCGGCTCGGGGACCGTGATGTGCGGGGGGTTCGCCAGCAGCCTGCGAATGGCCGCAGCCGCGACTTTGTCGTCGCCCGGCATCATCATGTAGGGCATGATCGTGAGGGAACTTGGGGCGCGATCGCGGCGCGTGCCGCTCGACTCGTTCACCGCGATGCGCGGCTGCCCGTGCCACAGAATGTCCTCCACCTCCGCTCCGGTGATGCCGATCCGCGCCGCATCCCAATGGAGCCGCAATCGCGGCGCATGATTGGAGAGATCTTCGGGCTGCAGAATCTCGCTGGTCACTCCGGCCACCTGCGTGGCCTGCGCCGCGATGGTGTCCAGCCACGCTTGCCACTCGTTCCACTCCGCGTCATGGTCGCGCTTCACCCACATCTCGACCGCCGCCAGCATCCCCATAATTTCTTCTTTGCCGACCTTCAGCGAGCGGCCGAAAGCATGGTGTGGCGCGCTGTTGATCCACGCCGCGCGCACCAGGTCCTTTTGACCCAGCAGCAGCCCGGCAGCCTGCGGACCGCGCAGGCACTTGCCACCGCTGTAGGCCACCATGTGCGCGCCATGCGCGAGGTGGATGTTGGGGATCGTCAGCGTCTCGGCGGCCGCATCCACTATCACGGGGACGCCCTTCGGCCGCGCCATCGCGCAAGCATTCTCGATCGATAGTTCGCCCTTCTCCGCGGCCGGGCAGGAGAGAATCATCACCATGGCCGTCTGCGGCGACAGGGCCGCTTCGAACTGCGCGGCGGTTTCCGCCTCCACCATCTTCACGCCCAGCATGCGCACGGCGTGGTCGTATTGGTTGCGCGAATAGCGGGGCACGATTACTTCGTTCTTCAGCCCGGCGAGATTGGGCACCCGCTGCATCTTTTCCGGATCGCCGCCGGCGATGCAAGCGGACGTGGCGTGCGTCAGGGCCGCGGCGCACCCCGCGGTGACGATCCCCCATTCGGCCTTGGTCAGCTCCGCCAGGCGTTGCCCCACGGCCTCCATCAGCTCGTCCATGTGAACGTAAGCGCGCGAAGCCGCTTCCATGGCGCGCTTCACCTCGGGCAAGGTCTGCGATCCCGTGACGATCGTATACGTGCCCCGGCAGTTCACTATTGGCGTGACGCCGATCGACTGGTACAGATTGCCGCCCAATTCGAGCGCGGGGGCGGCGGGAGCAGGCTCCGGGATGGATGCGGACACGCCCGCGGCAGCCATCACTGCGCCCGACCGGAACAGCCCGCGGCGGCTCATCTTCTTCGATGGCATGGAAGCCCCTCCACTTACGTGATGCTAAACGGTGGAGAGGCGGAATGCAAGGCGTGCCGGCGAACACCGAGCGGCGCCCACCCCCGGCGCGCCAAGCGCAGCGGGTGTGTCTGGACTACTGGAATTCCGTAGTATCGTGAGAATTGAAGTTTGAATGGCGCGAGGCCAACTTGCAAGCTCACGGTGTGAGCTTCGATTTGGCAAAGACGGTGTTCGAGGATCCGTTCGCCATCGAGCGCCTCGATGACCGTGAAGACTATGGCGAGGAGCGTTTTAGTCATCATTGGCGTGGCGGAAAGTCAGCTTGTCCTGTACGTAGCCTACACCAACGCGACGAGCGCATTCGCATTATTTCCGCCCGGAGGGCGACACAACGTGAGCAAGACGACTATTTCCGGCAAAACACCTAGTCCTCCCAAACCGATGTCCTTCGAGGCAATTGAGCGGGCGGCGCGCGCGGATCGCGACGCACAACCGCTTACCGAAGCCGACCTCAAGCGGATGAAGCGAGCACCACAGGCGAAGATCATCCGCCGTGCGCTGGAACTGACGCAAGAGGAATTTGCCGCCCGCTATCACATTCCCCTCGGTACGCTACGGGACTGGGAACAGGGCCGCGCGGAACCGGATCAGCCTACGCGGGCCTATCTAACACTCATCGCCCGCGATCCCGACCATGTGAACCGGATATTGAATCGAAAGCCAAGCTTGACGCCACCCCCACGCGAACACCCCTTCGCTGTCGGCGTAACACCGATGGGCTCGCACAAATTGCCGTGCAATTCGACCGCGGGCGACGGCGCGGCCAGAGCGCTTTCCGGGATTGATGCGGACACGCCCGCGGCGGCTCATTTTCTTCGATGGCCATGGTAGCCCCTCCACTAACGCGATGTTAAACGGTCGAGGTGCTCAACCGTTTTGGGGATTTCCGAAACGGCTCTTGCCAAAGGGCAGTGTAGGCGAGGGCAGTGTAGGCTAGAATGAGAGGAGCAGTTTGAGAGTCGGGGCGTAGCGCAGCCCGGTAGCGCACCTGCCTTGGGCGCAGGGGGTCGTCAGTTCAAATCTGACCGCCCCGACCAAAACCTGTCATTGATTCCAAATGAGTTGTTCGATCCCGGCTTCCTAGCGGGCGCTCATGAGCCCACGACAAAATCCGTTCACGATTCCTTCGGCGGTCACCGCGGCCTCGGGGTACATGGAGGTTTGAATGAACCATATGGCTGGCCAACCGCTCGCGACTGCGTTCCGATGTCAGAAGAGATCGCATTTGATGCAATACTTTCGTCTGGCAAATAGTGGCGACGTCGCGGCCCAGCAGTTCCGCACCTGCCAGTTCCATGTCGAAGCCCACGGTTTCCAATAAATCCATTTCATGGTCATAGAGACGATCGGCGTTCCCCGCATCGGCGTAGGTTGTGAGCAACCGTGAGTCGGTGGGATCCTTGTTATTTTCCAGACCTCGGTCCACCCACGCGGCTAGCTTGAGCAAGGTCAGGCCGGGTACGGACGCCACGCGCACCGTGAGACCTCTCTCTATTTAAATCAAAACAGACGACTCCAATGCTGCCTCTTCGAAACCGGCTACATTCATCACGATGTCCCGGTCTGGGGGCCACGCGAAGGTTCCGTCGGCGGATTCGATTCCGCGGAATGGAATGAGATCGACCGGAATGGAGAACCCGGCGGTTTGATCCGTATAGATCAATCGTTGTTATACTTTCGGAGCGGCTGCGAACTCGCGGGTCGCGATCAGGCGTTCTTTCAGGAGTTCAAATTGCGCCCAGCTTTCGACAGCGACTCCAAAGTCGACGTCGCGGGTGGCGCGGCCCGGCCGCAGTCCATGAACGTTTACCAGGATGAGGTCGCGGGCCGTGGCGCCCGCCACGAAGTATTCGCAATCGGCTGAACGCGCAGTTGGCTCCAGCAATCGAAGTACTCGCACGATGGATGGATCGACGGCATTACGTAGGGGCGTGCAATGTTGGCGCGATTCGTTGTTCATAGATCATCCGTGCCGCCTCCACGTTGCGGCCGTCATGCGTCGCCAGAAGGTCGGCATAGGCAAGAACGGGTGGCACCACATCCGCTATATCCTTGTGTGCGGCAAAATCCCAGAATTTCTCCAGGATCTCGACATTTCCGTCCTCCTGGGCCCGCATGCGGCCGGCGGCGATCAGTTTGGGGAGGGGCTCGCGAGTGTAGATGGTGAATTGCACGGGTTTCAGATACCGCGTCAATCTCTCGGCGGCCGGCTCACCTCCCCAAAACGCGTTTTGCGGCTTGAGGTCGGTCCGTTGCAGCCGGTCCGGATCGGCGCGGAAGCGGCGGGGGTTGAGCTTGGGGCGGAGAGTCGTGGGATAGTATGTGGCCCATTCTTCGAGCATTCGTTCCGGGTCGAGGAGTTTGCGGCCGCGCCCGGTTTGGAACCGGAGAAAGCGGCGGGCTTCGAGGTCCTTCAGGACGGGCCCCACCGTGCCAAGCGCCACGCAGGCCCGCGCCGCGATCTCGCGATAGTTCGTGCGAACCAGTTCCGGATGGCACAGCAACGCGAAGACGATCCGCAGCCCGGCGGGATTCAAAGCGCGGAATTGGTGATGGCGCAGCTCGGCAGGCCGGGCCTGGCCCACCACGTAAACCAGCAGCCCCGTCCCTGCGAGATAGGCGTTTCCAGCAGTGTCGATGAACGGCAGATGCAGTTGGCGGCAGCGTTCGGCCACCTCCCGTGTGATGTAAGGCGCGACCAGCAACGGCGGTTCGCGCAGATCACGGGCTTTGACGGCCGCGGGAGTCTCGAATCGATCGACGGTTTTTACCTCGGCGCCGAAGCGGTGTTGGCGGCGGCCCATCTCGATCGCGACAATGGCCCCGGCCAGGCGGCCTCGCCCTGCCAGGGTCCGGCGCACGCGGGCATGGATCCCGGTGGTGCGCTCCAACGCGGCAACGGCCGTGTGCAATAGGCGTTGCTCCTGGGTTGTCATGGCCGCGCGCCGAGAGATGTGCTCAAGCTTTTGTTCACTGCTCTCAATTGTACACGTTCCGTGAACAGATTGAAATAGTGAACAGGAGCGGCTGTGTGGGTGGCAATGTGCTTGCGAGACTCCGCGCGCGGTGTGGACCGCGCATTCGAAGATGCCGCCACGATCCGGGTGCCCGTGGAAGCGCACCAACGAAACCGCACGCGCGCGGGGCAGCATCCAACGAAATGATCGTCAACCCATCGCGGCCGGGAGGCTCATTGCGTGGCGCGCCACTCGAGCATCACCACCGACAGCTTGGGTATATCGCTTTCCAGCACCAGCTTGTAGCCGTTCTGCGGCCCGGGTTGCTCCAATACCTTGATTCCGCCGGCGCGCTTGGGATCCCAAGTGTAGGTCGTGGGATTCCATCCGTTCTCCGCGCCGGCCTTCTCGGTCATCGGCTGGGAGTACCTGGGGTCCGCCGTGAAAAGGGTAATGCCGTCGGCGGTCAAGTCTCCGGGATATGCGCTGACCCGCGCCGCCACCGCGGGCAGCAAACCGCTTATGGCGCCGGACGATGCGTGATTGCGTTCGACCACCAGGCGGCCGTTTTTCGCGAGCCTGCCTGTCCAAATGATCCTACCCGAGGCGGCTGTCGCGGCGATGGCCGCACGTGACGGCGCGGGGGCGGCCGGCACACGAGGGGCCGTTCCCAGCACCGATGTGAGGCCAGCGGGCGGGGCCATCGGCAAGTTCTCGAGGGTCGGCGGAGCGATGCTCGGCATGTCGGCGGACGACTGCCGTGGGGCTTGGTTCGGCGCCTGGAAAGGAATCACGCGCCGCGTGGATTTCGCCGGAGCGGGAGGCTGCAGGGGAGGTGGCAGCTCGAGGCGCGCCTGGCTGGCTTCCGTTTGGGGCCGCGCTTCCGGCTGCTGCGCGGCCTCCAGGGGCGGCGCCGTACGGCTCTCGGCGGGTCTCAGAAAACGGGTCGTCGCCACGACAGGTGGACTCCCCGGGACATCTACGGTCAGCCGCACCGCTACATCGGCGGATTGTCTCTCATAAAACAGGTTGCCGGAGCGGAGATCGGCCGGAGTCAGGTTCAACTGGGTCCGGACGCCTTGGTCGTCGATCTCGATCGATCCGCTCTTGGCATGGCCAATCGATCGCGCCGCGCCATCCCAGGCGATCCGCAGGTGGCCACGCATATCCGTGGCCGACAGCGTCAAGCTCGGGTGGAAAGGCGTCAGTAGCCAGAATCCCAAAGCAGCAATGGCCAGCACAATCAGGCTCGCCGCGTACCATTTCCATTGCGCGCCGATGCCGCGGAGGGGCGCGTGCGGTTCGGACTCCAACGCCGGACGTGGTTCGGTTGCCGTCACGGGCGGAGGTTCAGGCGCAGCCATGACGGTCCGCGGCACTTCGGGCACTTCGGCCGCGGGCGGCGCTTGGACCCCGGCCACGGGCGTCACCGTGAATTCGAAATAACTGCTTTGTACGTGAATACTCCCGTCCGCTTCGCGGAAGAAGAATCCGGCGCGGGTGGGCGCGAAACTGGCGGGGCGGACAATCAGGCCCACCTGCCAAGGCTGCGGGAAGAATTTATTGAAGAAAGCCAGGTCCGCATCGGCAAGCAAGACTTCGCTGCGCGTGTGGGCGCGGTACCAGCCGACGGGTTCCAGCCGGGCCAGTTCCGCATCGCCGCGCCACCCCTTGAGGGCTTCGGCGAGAGCGGCCTCTTCTTTCTCCGAAAGCAGGAAAGACGGGCCTTTGGCGTACGCGCAGGCAATCGGCCGCCAGGCCATGATGCGCACCACGTTCTCTTGATGCGTGCCAAACAGAATGCCGCCGGTCTCCACGCCGCCGTGAGGCACGCGATGGTATCCGTCCACCGCGATCTCCCGGATTTGTTCGAGCACCGCTGCGGAATACTCGATGCGGAAGGAGTGCCCCGGAGCGCTCCACGTTGCAAGGTTTGGGGCCATGGCCGTTCCGGTCATAGGTGCATGCCAATCTGGCTGTAGCAAGGTACAATCACTAGCTTAGGTCATTTTATCGAGACTGATGGGATGGCCATCGGAGGAACGACATGGACCGGCTGCAGGCCCGGTGGGCGACCCTGGCGACCCAATTCCTGGCCGTATTGCTTTGCGCCGCGCTGGCGCGGTCCGCCACCACGGTGCCCCGGATCGAGGTGCTCGAAGGCGACGGGGCCATCAATAATATCCGTCTGCACCGCGCGAAAGAACCGGTGGTGCAGGTGGTGGATCAGGACGGCCACCCGATCCCGAATGTGGCGGTGACTTTCCTTCTGCCCGGCAAGGGCGCGAGCGGAACGTTCGCGAACGCACAAAGCTCCCTGACGATCATGACTGACGATAACGGCCGAGCCGTGGGGCATGGGCTGCGGCCGAACGGCAGCGCCGGACAATTCGCGATCCGGGTGACCACGTCGTTTGAAGGCCAGGCGGCCACGGCCAATATTATGCAGACGAATGCGGAACCGGCGCAGGGCGGGGGGTCGTCCAAGGCCATCCTGATCGTGGCGCTGATTGGCGGCGCAGCCGCCGCGGGCGCGGCAGTCGCTTTGAAAGGCAAATCTTCGACATCCACGCAGTCTACCAATTCGGGTGCGGTGATTAGCCCGGGCAACCCGAGCTTCGGTCCACCGAAATGAGCGGCGCAATTGCAAGATCGATCGCGCTGGTTGCGCTGGCCGCGGGCGCCGGGTGGGCGCAGCAGGTCGCGATCACTACAACTTCGCCGCTGCCCACTGCAACGATTGGCACGGCTTACTCGCAGACGTTCAGCGCGACCGGGGGATCGGGATCCTATACCTGGTCCGCGAGCGGGCAGCCCGGCTGGCTCAGCATAACTTCGGCGGGCGTGTTAGGGGGAACGCCGCCTTCGATTGCTATCACCTCGACTTTCACGGTGACGGTGACTGACGCCAATGACGCTACCAACTTCGCTTCCGGTCAATTCACGTTGCCGGTCTTGGTCATTGCCACGCTTTCGCCTTTGCCGGCCGGCACGGTGGGCGTAAACTATTCGCAAACCCTGGCGGCTACCGGCGGCAGCGGGACGTACACGTGGGCGGTGACCGCGGGATCCTTGCCAGGCGGTCTCACGTTGAATTCGGTCAACGGCATAATCCACGGCCAGCCGACGACAGCGGGACAGGAGAACTTCACGATTCAGGTGACCGACACCAACCAGGGTGCGGCGACGCAGGCGTTTACGTTGACCATCAACCCTCCGCTGGTCATCACCACGACGTCGCCGCTGCCGGTCGCTACAGGCACGGTAGCCTATAGCCAGACATTCGCAGCCTCGGGAGGCGCCGGCGGATACAGTTGGTCGGCAACGGGCTTGCCGCCGTGGTTGGGGTTGACTGCGGCAGGCGTTTTATCGGGAACGCCGCCTCTAACCGCGGTCGATGCAACCTTCACGGTGAAAGTCACGGACAGCAGCGGCAATACGACTTCCGGGTCTTTCACTGTGCCTGTGACTCTGGCAATTACCACCACTTCGCCATTACCAACGGGCCAAGTGGGAGTAAATTATTCGCAGACTTTGGCGGCCGTCGGTGGAAGCGGGACGTACACCTGGACGGTGAGCGTGGGATCCTTGCCAGGCGGTCTCACGTTGGCTCCGGCCACCGGCGTGATTACCGGCCAGCCCACCACCGCCACCATTGCGAACTTCACTATCCAGGTGGCCGACAGCAACCAGGTCATGGCGATCAAGGCATTCGCGCTGACCATCAACCCGGCGCTGGTCATCACTACTAACTCACCTTTACCGCCCGGCACGGTGGGCGTGAACTATTCGCAGACTTTGGCGGCTACGGGCGGCAGCGGGACTTACACATGGTCGGTGAGCGTGGGATCCTTGCCAGGCGGTCTCACGTTGGCTCCGGCCACCGGCGCGATTACCGGCCAGCCCACCACCGCCACCACTGCGAACTTCACTATCCAGGTGGCCGACAGCAACCAGGTCGCAGCGATCAAGGCATTCGGGCTGACCATCAACCCGGCGCTGGTCATCACTACGACGTCGCCGCTGCCGGCCGCCACAGTCACGGTAGCCTATAGCCAGACATTTGCAGCTTCCGGAGGCGCCGGCGGATACAGTTGGTCGGCAACTGGTTTGCCGGCGTGGCTGGGGCTGACTGCTGCAGGCGCCTTGACGGGAACTCCGCCTCTAACCGCGGTCGATGCAACCTTCACGGTGAAAGTCACGGACAGCAGCAGCAATACGACTTCCGGGTCTTTCACTGTGCCTGTGACTCTGGCAATTACCACCACTTCGCCATTACCAACGGGCCAAGTGGGAGTAAATTATTCGCAGACTTTGGCGGCCGTCGGTGGAAGCGGGACGTACACCTGGACGGTGAGCGTGGGATCCTTGCCAGGCGGTCTCACGTTGGCTCCGGCCACCGGCGTGATTACCGGCCAGCCCACCACCGCCACCATTGCGAACTTCACTATCCAGGTGGCCGACAGCAACCAGGTCATGGCGATCAAGGCATTCGCGCTGACCATCAACCCGGCGCTGGTCATCACTACTAACTCACCTTTACCGCCCGGCACGGTGGGCGTGAACTATTCGCAGACTTTGGCGGCTACGGGCGGCAGCGGGACTTACACATGGTCGGTGAGCGTGGGATCCTTGCCGGCCGGTCTTACGTTGAATTCGGTCACCGGCGCAATCAGCGGCCAGTCCGGTACGGCCGCCACGTCGAACTTCACTATCGAGGTGACCGACACCAACAGCGTGATGGCAACGAAAGCATTTGCCTTGACCATCGACGCGCCGCTTACGATCGCCACGACCTCGCCGTTGGCTAACGGGACCATAGGTTTCTCCTATAGTCAGGCACTGACGGGGACAGGAGGCGCCACTCCGTATACGTGGTCGCTGGCGGGCGGGTCCTCCCCGTTGCCGGGCGGCTTGTCGCTGGCTCCTGCCACCGGTACGATCGGCGGCACGCCAAACGCCATTGGCACGTTCTCCTTCAACATCCAACTGACCGACAGCACGACTCCAACGGCGAACACGGTCAAAAAGCAATTCGTGATCACGGTGGCGGCTTTCACGATCACAACTGCGCCAACACTTCCTAATGCGACCGTGGGTGTGCCTTACTCTCAAACGCTCAAGGCGGCCGGCGGCGTGCCGCCCTATGTCTCATGGGTGGTTACCCCGGGTTCCTTGCCAGCGGCGCTGTCATTGAACTCCTCTAACGGACAGATTTCAGGCACGCCGAATGCGGCTGCCAGCGGCGTCACCTTCACGGTCACGGTTACCGACAGCGCCTCCAACACTGCAAGCCAAAAGTTCACCCTGACCGTTGTCAACGCGCCGGTCATCACCACGACCTCGCTGCCCAATGGCACCCTCGGCGTTTCCTACTCGCAGCCCCTGGCTGCTTCTGGGGGCACATCTCCCTATACTTGGGCAATCACAGTCGGCAACCTGCCGGGAGGATTGTCGCTATCCACGACGGGCATGATCGGTGGAACTCCCACCGCAGCACCGGGAAGCTCCACTTTCACGGTTCAGTTGACGGACGCCACCTTAGTCACGGCCAGCCAGAAGCTTACGCTCACCATTGTCGCGGGCCTGACGGTTTCGACCACGTCGCCGCTGCCCACCGGAGAAGCGACCGTCGCATATTCTCAGAAACTGGCGGCGACTGGCGGCGCGTCCCCTTACACGTGGTCCATAACCGGCAGTGGCGCGCTGCCTCCCGGGTTGACGCTCGCCGCGAACGGCACTCTCTCCGGCACGCCAAGCTCGGCGGGCGCGTTCAGCTTCACGGTGCAGGCGACCGACAGCAACAACCTCACTGCCACTGCGCCACTAGCAGTCACCATCGCGGGGGCGCTGGGCATCTCCACTCCCGCCACGCTCAACGGCGGCTCAGTGAATTCGAGTTACTCGCAGACCCTAACCGCCTCCGCCGGAGTCAGTCCGTATACGTGGTCGCTCACCGCCGGTGCGCTTCCTCCCGGTCTGAGCCTCTCCGCCGCCGGCGCCATCTCCGGTGTTGCGACCAGCACGGGAACATTCCCATTTACCGCGAAGGTCGCGGATTCACTGGGCGCTGCGGCCAGCCGTCAGTTCACCATCGTCATTGCCACAGGCCTGACCATCGCCACTCCTCCCACCTTGCCTGGCGCGATCGTTGGCGTTCCATATTCCGATTTGCTCCAGGCTGCGGGCGGTAGCCCGCCCTACACTTGGACCAACACGATAGGTTCGCCGCCGGCCGGTTTGTCCCTCAACACCAATGGGAACGTTACGGGTTTTCCCACCGCCGCCGGATCGTCTTCCTTCACCGTGCAAGTGACCGACACCCTGGGGCGCGTGGCCTCCGAACAATTGTCCATCACGGTCGCCCCGGCGCTGAGCATTACGACCAGCGCGCTCCCTGGCGGAACGGTGGGCGCCGCCTATTCGCAATCGCTCGCGGCAACCGGTGGAACGCCGCCCTATACGTGGTTGCTTCTGAGCGGATCTCTACCGGGAGGGCTCACGCTTTCCTCCGGCGGCTCCATCGCGGGCAACGCCAACGCCGCGGGAACGTTCGCATTTACAATCAAGGTCACCGATAGCGCCGCTTTCGTCGCGACGAAACAGCTCAGCATGACCGTGGCTGGGGGACTCTCGATCGCTACGGCAGCCGCGCTGCCCAACGCCTTCATTAGTGTGACTTACTCGCAAAACTTGGCTGCCGCCGGAGGTACGCCGCCGTATAAGTGGGCGCTGACTGCCGGCGCTTTACCAGGGGGCCTCACGCTCAGCCCGACCGGCGCCATTACCGGTGCGCCCGGTGCGACCGGCACCTTTCAATTCACGGTGACCTTGACTGACAGCGCGGCGGGCACGGCCAGCCTGCAGTTTACTTTGATTGTCGGCGGAGGGCTGGCCATCACCACAACCGCGCTGCCGGGCGGAAAGGTGGGCGCGTCCTACAGCCAGACACTAACGGCCGCAGGTGGAATACCGCCCTACACCTTTACGACTACGACGAGCGCGGGTTCGCTGCCACCCGGCATTACACTCAACGGCGCCGTCCTCAGCGGCACACCCACCAAGACCGGCTCGTACACTTTCACAATCCAGGTGACTGACAGCACCTCAGCCACCGCCAGCGAACCGTTCACCATCGTGATCGGCGGCTTGATCATTACTACTTCCGCGCTGCCGAGCGCCGCCGTGGGCACGGCGTACTCGCAGACGCTGTCCGTTTCGGGAACCGCGCCTTACACCTGGACCATCGCGCAGGGCGCACTACCCGGCGGTTTGACGCTGGATGCATCCAGCGGGACGATCAGCGGGACGCCTCAGGCCGCGGGCAGTTCCAGCGTGACGATTCAGGTCGCCGACAGCACCAATGCGACCGCCTCGGCGGCTTTCACGCTGACGGTGATATCGGCCAGCTTCACCGGGCTATCGAGCACGGCCGCCTCGGCGCAGCAATTGAGCGGCGCGCTGACACTTGGCGCGGCGTACCCGCAGGAGATCACCGGCCAAGTCACGCTGGCCTTCCAGCCGGATTCATCGTTGGCTTCACCGGCGGACGATCCAGCCATCCAGTTCTCGGCCGGCGGAACTACCGCGAGCTTCACCATACCCGCGAACAGCACTGCGCCCGTGTCTTTCTCGCTGCAGACCGGGACCGTGGCCGGGACCATCACGCTCACCGTCAGTTGGCAGGCGGGCGGCGCGGCTCTGGCGACACCGGCTGCGTTGACGCAGACGATCCAGATAGCGCCTGCCGTGCCGGCGATCAATTCGGTCACGGCCACTGCCACTTCGTCCGGCTTTCAGGTGGCGATCACCGGGTATTCGAACACGCGCGAGGTGTCGCAAGCCGTTCTGCAGTTCACACCCGCCTCGGGACAGACGCTGCAGACGACGAGCCTGACCGTATCGCTTACCAGCGCGGCCACCACCTGGTTTCAAAGCAGCACCTCGGACCAGTACGGCAGCCAGTTCATTCTGACCCTGCCGTTCACGGTGACAAACGGCAGCGCCGGCGCGATCGGATCCGTATCGGTCGAATTGGTGAATGGTCAGGGCACTTCGACTTCGGCCAGCGCCACGTTATGAGTGCCAAATCGGCGAAAGCTAAGGCATCCGCGGAAATCGGACTTAAAAGGGAAAAACAACTAATTCGTCCCCGACATGACACGTCCCGAGCGCCGGAGGTCGAGGTCTAGCGCCTAGCTTCGTCTACACATCCAGATTCTTCACATCCAGCGCGTTATCCTCAATAAACTTCCGCCGGCTCTCCACATCCTCGCCCATCAGCGTGGAGAAAATCTCTTCGCTCTCCACCGCGTCTTCCAGGCGCACCTGCAGCAGCGTCCGCTTCTCGGGGTTCATGGTGGTCTCGGCAAGTTGCTCGGCGTTCATTTCGCCCAGACCCTTGTAGCGCTGCACCGAGGCGTCCCGCTTGCCTTCCACCTTCACGAAGGCGAGCAGGC
>OCTA010003218.1_pt1 | contig 14525 bp, 8 predicted proteins | sample 1538991 | NCBI WGS metagenome assembly OCTA01 (sample SAMEA3539302, study PRJEB22396) | soil metagenome | biome: tundra; feature: field; material: soil | place: USA | collected 2010-05 | depth 0.15 m | reverse complement strand
GGGTCTCGACCGGCTGATCGGCGTCCAGATAAATCGGCCGCGCCTCGCCGGCCGCCCGGGCGGTGCCGCCCGCCGTCAGCATTATTGCAATGGCCGCGAACACGCGCCCGCCGGGGGACCAGGCGTGGAAATATCGCTTCATGAGTCGCGGAGTCCTTACGGCAGGTGCACCGCGGTGGATTCACCCCGATAGAGCACCCGACGGCCGGCACGCGGCGCGGACAAAAAACTGCCCGGTTTGTCCTTTGACACCAGCACGACCGCAAATGTGCGCTCCCCGATCATGCCGGGGAATGTTCCCTCCCGGCGGCCAATCGTCAGCGTCTGTGCGGCTTCGCTCCAACGGATCGGGATGCGCGCGGCGGCCCCCCGTTCGTAGCCGTAAGTCAGCCCATCATCTTCATAGAGGGTGAAGGCCCCGTCCGCCCCGGCGTACACATAGAGCGTGATCGGGTCGGCCGGCTGTTCCGAGATGTACTGCAATTCCGGACCGAACGGCACGATCGCGCCGGCGCGCACGAACAACGGAATCGCGTCATACGGCGCCGGTGCCTCGATCGTCTGGCCGCCCGCTATCGCCGCGCCCGTCCAGAAGTCGTACCACGCTGCGGCCTCCGGCAGGTAGACCGGCCGGCTGCGCGCCTTGGGCACCGTCACCGGATTCACCAGAAATGCCGGACCGAACATGTATTCGTCGCCGATTTCGCGCGCCTTGGCGTCGGCGCGGAAATCCATCACCAGCGCCCGCATGATCGTGCCGCCCTCGTGCGTCACCCTCCCGGCCAGCGAGTAGATGTACGGCAGCAGGCGATAGCGCAGCCGGTCGAATTTGAGCTGCGCCTGATAGGCCGCCGAGGTCTCGCCCCCGAACTGCCACATCTCGCGAAACGGAAATTGTCCGTGGACCCGCAACAACGGCGTGAATGCGCCGAATTCGAACCAGCGGGTGTTCATCTCGCGCCAGTCCGCGGCGTCCGCCGCAGTCGGCTCCCCAACGATCGGCTCGCCGTCACGATCGTTGGCGCTGGGGGGCACAAAACGCGCGGGCACCGCAAAGCCGCCGACGTCCATGGTCCAATACGGCAGGCCCGACAGGCAGAAACTCAAACCGGCCTGCACCTGCTTCCGCATCGCGGTCCACGTCGCCGAACTGTCGCCGGACCAGACGGCCGCCGCGTACCGCTGCTGGCCGGCAAAGGCGGAGCGCGTCAGAATGAAAACCCGCTGGTCCGGCGCCGCGGCGCGTTGCCCGTCGTAGACCGCCTCCGCGTTCTCGAGCGGAAACGCGTTCAACACGCGCGCTCCGGGCCCCAGCGCCGTCGGGTGCATGGCGTCCCGCTGGCCCTCGAGCGCCGGCACTCGCGTGAGATCCGGTTCCGTGGCATCCAGCCACCACGCGTCGACGCCCTTGCGGAACAGCTCCCGGTCGATCTGCGCCCAGAACAGCTTCCGCGCCTCCGCGTTGAAGGCGTCGTAGAACGTGTACGGGTATCCCGGGCCCACCCAGTCGCGAATCCCCTCCTGCAGATTCTGCTCATAGAGGAAGCCGCGCGCATGCATCGCCTCGAAATTCCTGGTGCCGGGGTAGAACTTGGGCCAGACGGAAATCATCAGCCGGGCGTGCTGCTCATGAATTGCCTGGATCCAACCGGCTGGATCCGGAAAGCGGCCGGGATCGAACTCGTGGGAGCCCCACGCGTCCTCCTTCCAGTAGAACCAATCCTGCACGATGTTGTCGAACGGGATGCCGCGGGAGCGGAATCCTTTGACGACGTCGAGACTCTCCTGCGCGGTCTTGTAACGTTCCCGGCTCTGCCACAATCCAAAGGCCCAGCGTGGCGGCATTGGCGCCGTTCCCGTGATCTGGCGATAACCGGCGATCACCCGGTCGAGGTCTGGACCGTAGACAAAGTAGTAGTCGATGCCATCCGCCACCTCCGACCAGAGCGACGTCGCATCGGCCAAGGAAGGCGTCTTCCACCGCAATTGCATCGCCGGCGGATTCTGGTCCTTGATCCATTCAAGCTTGATCGGATAACTCCGGCCGGCCTCCAACCGCACCCGCGCCAGGTCGTACCATGGCAGCCATCCCTGCCGCCAGTGATCGGCGACCAGTCGGCCGTCGATCCAGAGTTTGCAGTCGCCATTCGAATAGGTCTGAAACTGGTATTCGCCGCTCACCTCCGGCTGCACGCTTCCCTCCCAGCGGACGCTGAAATCGCCCTGGGCCGGCAGGTCGGGCTGGACTGACGTATTTGGCGTAACGTCGCCGGCCGCCAGGATATCGACCCGCTCATCCACCCTGCCGGCAACCCGCCGGCCAAACGCACCGTCCGCGTAGTAGGATCCGGTAAGACCGCCAGGACGACCGGCCTGGTCAAGCAGGCGCGCTCCGGGAATCGGCTCGAACCGCCGCAGGTCGCCAAATCGGGTGTACGATGGGTTGTCCCACAGAATGCCGTAGCCGCGGCTGGAAACCAGAAACGGGATGACCACCGAGCCGTTGTGCTGCCAGAGATCGAGATCGTAGCCCTTGATGTCAACCAGCCCGAGCTGGTTCTCCCCGAGGCCGTAGAGCGATTCGGCGGCGTCCGGCTCCCATTGCTGGCGGACCTGCCACGTCTGCGCGCCCTGGACCTCCGCCAGCGTGAGCGTCCGTCCGCCTGCGCGTTCAGCCAGCACCGGATGACCGGCCGAATCGAAGAACGTAATGGCGCCGGTGGCCAGATCCACCCGCGCACGCACCTTCGCGGTCGCCACGATCGCTTCGCCCGGCCCGGTCGTCAGCTCCCACGAGGCGACGGAGCCGCGCTTGGGCTCCACCACCAGGCTGGGGTGCGTGAAAAACGCTCGGTCCTTCGCGTAGGCCACGCGGATGACGTTGTCTGCGCGAACCTCGATTTTGAGAAACGCGTTGTCCAGCGCGAGGACAACTCCGTCGGCTTGCTTTTCCAGCGCGGGTCCGGCCCTCAAAAGAGCCGCGCCCAGCAGGAAAGCCGGGAGACATCGGGTAATGGGATTCTTCTTCATGGCAGGCTTGATCGGGCAATGGTGCGGGCGAGGCTTTCCTGATGATAATTGAAGTGCAACAAGAGATTGCAGCAGCTTGTCGGACTCTGCGTCCTCCAGCAACATGGTTTTGTCACAGACGCGCCGCCCGGTCGGGACTCGGGAAGCGGCTGGAGAATGCGGCCACCGGGCGCGTGCGACCTTCGAGCAACGACTCGAGCAGTGAGTGCAACTCCGATGGCTTACCGTGCGCAAGAAGCCAATCGGCACGGACGGCGCGCTTGGTGTGCCTTCCAGCGCCCGACAAGTACTGGCGTGGACGCTCGCTGAAGACTGATCAAAAAAGCCCGGTCGTATGCGTCACTTCCGGGCTGTCGGGTGCGGCCAAGACCCAGCGGATGCCACCGGCAATAGCCTCCCCAATGCCGTCGACGCTGGCGAGTTCGGCCGCGGAAGCTGCCGCCACCGCCTGAACCGAGCCGAAGCGATCGAGAAGACGCGCTGCGCGTTCGGGACCAATCCGGGGCAATCCCTGCAACAGAAACAACTGCCGCGCCCGCCGGCCTTTCGGCCTGTAACCGGGGCGGGGCAGAGCGCCATGAACGAATGCCCGAGCCTGCCGACCGAGGTAAACGAGCAGTCGTGCCGTTTCTGCGGCATCCTGAGCGCGCAAGACCGCCAAGCCGAGAAATACGCTGACGCTGATCAGCGCTCCTTGAAGCGCGTCACGTTGGACCCCGATGGTGCGCAGATCGGCGCTGACGCCTTCCAACACCAGCACCCCGCGATGCGGACCGCGGGCGATGGACGAAGCCTGCTTGAACAACCGGCTGTCGACGATCGAACTCGCGAAGTCATGCAGCGTCTTTCGCTCCACGATGAACCGGTTTTCGACCAGGAAATCTCCGCACGTCAGGCGCCGCACCTCGACATTGACTCCGACCAGCTCGCGGATTGCCGCGATCACGCCGCCGGCATTCTCTCGATCGTCGGCGATAATTCGCACCGCGGTCTGCGCTGCGTCCATTCCGCGCGGCCTAGGCAATATTGCGGCAGAGTGCACGATGAATATCTCCTCCCGGCCAGCAGCCCATTGGACTTCGGTTCCGGGCTGCTGTCGAAAAATGGCCGAGGCCATTCTTCTGACCCGAGAGCGGGCAAATGATTTCGGCGGAACGCGCGAGGGATATTTATCATCGCACCGAACGACACGACGGCCGTCCCTTCACCGGCAGGATCGGATCCGGGAAAAACTCCGGGTCAATCCATTCCTGGCGGCGAAGGATTGCGACGGCGTCGTGAATCGCCTACGCCATGTCCCTCCCATGCCTCCCGGTCATTACCCGATCCAGAGTCTGCTGGTGAGCTGCCATCTGCTGGTGGACGGCAACGAGGCGGTGTTGCTCGACACGGGTCTGGTCGGAGAACCCGGGCGCATCCGCCGGCTGGTGCGGCGGCTGGGTCTGGCGCCGGACAGCGTCAAGGCGGTCCTCCTCACGCACGGCCATCTCGACCACGCGGGCAATGTCGCGTGGGTGAAACAATGGACGGGCGCCAGGGTCTTCGCGCATCCGGTGGAGCAGGCGTACCTCGACGGCCGGTTTCCTTACCGGGGCGTGAACCGCTGGTGCGGGCGGCTGGAACGCGCCGGGCGCTTCGTCTTTGGCTACCGCCGCACGGCGATCGACGAACCGCTGGCCGACGGCCAGGTGCTTCCGTTCTGGGGCGGGCTGCGCGTGGTGCACCTGCCGGGGCACACGGCGGGGCATTGTGGCTTCTTCAGCGAACGTCACGGACTGCTCTTCTCCGGCGATCTGTTTGTCAGCTATCGATCGCGCGCCTCGCTGCCGCCGCCCATCTTCAACTCATTTCCCGAGCTGATTCCTGCTAGTCTGGAGAAGGTGCGCAAACTCGATCCCCCCGGCATCGTTCCCAGCCATTATTGGGGAACGGACTGGACGCGGCATCGTCGGAAATTCGCTGCGCTTTGCGCGCGACTGGCTGCGCAACGCCGCCAGGTTTCGCCCTCCGAACCGCCGCCGTGACCCATGCGCGGCCCTCCCGCGATTTCTTCATCCGGCGACCGGCCCCCATTGAGTCTCCCGGCTATCGATGGGTACTCTGCAGCGTGACTTCTGCGGGCGCCAAGCCATCGGATTGAGCCTTGAGCGTGATCGCGCCCGGCTCGCCGGCCCTGGTGCGCACGATCACGAGCGCCAATCCATTATAGGCATGGCGTTCCTGCGCTTGGAATGGCGCAAAACTGGTGGCGTCGCCGTTGTCCACCGCCGCGATCTCGCCCGGACCGCTCAGCTCGAACTTCACGAGATTCCTGGCGCGCGGCACGAGGAGCCCGTCCCCGTCGGCGATCGTCACCGTGACGAAGGCCAGATCCGAGCCGTCGGCCTCGAGCGTCGCGCGGTCCGCCGCGAGCGCGATCCTGGCCGGGGCGCCCGTGGTCTTGACGACGTCTTCCGCCCATTTCTGACCGCGCTTGTAGGCCACCACCTTCAATTCTCCGGGCTGGTATTTCACCTCGTCCCAGCGCAGCCGATACTGTCGCGGCTCCATCTTCCTCCGACCGAGCGACCGGCCGTTGAGGAAAAGCTCGGCCTCGTCGCCCGAAGTGTAGACGAAGACCGGTGTGACCTGGCCGACGCGATCCGGCCAGTTCCAGTGCGGCAGGATGTGCGCCATCGCGAAATCCGGCCGCCAGCGCGCCTGGTAAATGAAGAACCGGTCCTTCTTGAATCCGGCGAGGTCCAGGATGCCGAAATAAGAACTGCGCGACGGCACCGTGATCTTGCCGAGCGCCTTCAACTCCTGCGCCATGGCCGCCTGCTCCGCCGGGTCGGAGAAATTCAGGAGGGCGGTGGAGTCGGCATTGTAGGGCGTGGGCTCGCCGAGGTAGTCGAATCCGGTCCACACAAATTCGCCCGCGGCGAACGGCGCCTCGTCGAGTCCCTTGAATTCGACGTCGGGCGGCCAGGCCCACGGCGGCGCCGAAAGATCGTAGGAACTGACCTGGAAATCCGCGCGGCCCCCGGCCATGTCGTTGCTGACGGGAAAGAAATATTCGCCCCGGGAACTCACGCACGACGCCGTTTCGCTGCCGAACACGGGAATCGTCGGGTGCTGCTCGTGGAACGATTTGTATCCCGTCGGCTTGTAGTTGTAGCCGAACACATCGACCGCCGTCTGAAATCCGTTGTCGCCCGATTCAAGTTGGTTGCACGCCATCGTGATCGGCCGCGTGCGATCTTCTTCCCGCACGATTCCGGCGAGGCGGGCCGCCAGCCTCCACCCTTCCGTGTCTTGCTGCTCCATAATCTCGTTGCCGATGCTCCAGAGGATCACGCTCGGATGATTGCGATCGCGCCGGACCAGGGCCCGCAAATCCTTCTCGGCCCAGTCGTCAAACAGCCGGTGGTAATCGTTGGGCCGCTTGCCCTGGCGCCAGCAATCAAACGCTTCGTCCATCACCAACATCCCCAGGCGATCGCAGAGTTCGACCAATTCCGGCGCGGGCGGATTGTGGCTGGTGCGGATGGCATTGCAGCCCATCTCCTGGAGCAATTGGATCTGGCGCTCCAGCGCGCGCGCATTGACGGCGGCGCCCAGCGCTCCGAGATCGTGATGATCGCAGACCCCGTTGATCCGCACGTGCTCGCCGTTCAGGAAAAACCCCTTGGCCGGGTCGAAGCGGATGGTGCGGATGCCAAAGGGCGTTTCGCAGCGATCCACGATCTTTCCGTTTTGGTCGACCGTCGTGACAGCCACGTACCGGTTCGGATGCGGGAGGTCCCAGAGCCGCGGATTGCCGACCGTCAGCAGATGCGATCGCGCGGCCGTCCGGGCCTTCGCGGGATCGATCTCCACGAGGATCGTGTCGGACGTCGCCACCGGAGAAGCGCCGGCCCGGCCGTCCGGCCCGAGCTCGTAGATCCGGGTGGAGACGGACGCCTGGATCTTGTCCGCCGAGTCGTTCTGGATCACGAAATCCACGTTCACGGTGGCCGTCTCCTTCGTCACTTCCGGTGTGGTCACGAACGTCCCCCAATGCGCCACATGAACGGCCGCCGTCTTCAGCAGCCAGAGATGGCGATAGAGGCCGCCGCCCGGATACCAGCGCGAGGAATCCGGAGGATTGTCGAGGCGGATCGCAACGACGTTCTCCGCGCCCCATTTGACGAATGGCGTCAGATCGAGCTGGAACGAGGCATAGCCGTAGGGCCAGCCGCCGACGAATTGCCCGTTGAGCCACACGGCCGCGTACGCCATCGCGCCGTCGACCTCCAGGTAAAGGCGCTGCCCGGCCTCCGTCGATTCCGCGGTGAAATGTTTCCGGTACCAGCCGACGCCCGACCACGGCAGCTTGCCGGTGTCGCCGGGATACTCCTGTTTGAAAGGCCCTTCGATTCCCCAGTCGTGGGGCAGATTCAGTTTTCGCCAGGCGCCGTCATCAAAGCCGGCCTGCACGCACGGAATCTCTCCGCCGGGATTTCCCGCGGGCCGGACGGATTTCGCCGCCATGGCATTGAGCAGATCGCCCCCCGTCGCAATCACCCAGCTCTTGATCTTGCCATACTCCAGGGCGTCGCCCACGCCGGCCGGGTCGCCTTTTTGAAATCGCCAGCCGGCATCGAACAACACGCGGTCGCGCGGCAGGGAATCGGCCCACGCCGCGGCGGGTTGGGCCGCCAGAATACAGGCGCCGGCCATGAGGACCGATGACAGCCCGGCTCGCCCGGTCGGGGAGGAAGTGGAGGTACTGCGCTGAACGGGAAGCATAAACCGAAGATGTCTTGCGACGTTGAAGTTCGTTGAACGCGCCAAGATACCATCCGCCACCGCTTGTGCAATGCTGCGCTGAGCCGGCTGCGCCCGCAGCTATGCCTCAGGTTTCTGCCCGCCCGGCGCAAAACCCGTCTTGCGAATGGGGCGGCATCGTTCCCGGCAAGGCCCCCAACTTGAAATCCGCGGTTTCATCGCCACAGTGGACAGATGCCATACTGGGCCTGACCTATGCCGCGGTTGGATCCGATCAAGAACATCGTGGTGGTGATGATGGAGAACCGCTCCTTCGATCACCTCCTCGGGTGCCTGAGCCTCCCGGAAAAGGGACGCGCCGATGTCGATGGCCTCCGGACTGACGCCGCCTGGCTGAATGAGCATGCCAACCTCGATCAAGAACGGACGTTTGTACCGTTTCCTTCGCTCAATCCCTACACGATGCCCGGCGCGTTCGATCCGCCGCACGAACGCGCCAATGTCGCGGCCAATCTGGGACCGCTGCAGAGTGGCGTGTACCCCATGAAAGGATTTGTCAGCGGCATTCCTGCCACCGTCGCGGCCGACCCCGAGGTCCGCCGGCTGGTGATGAGCTACTTCGCCGCCGCCCAGGCGCCGGTCAACGAATTCTTCGCGTCGAATTTCGCGATCTGCGACCGCTGGTTTTCCGCCCTGCCCGCCGGCACCCAGCCAAACCGCCTCATGTCCATGAGCGGTTTTTCGAAAATCGAGGTCAACCAGACCCCGCTGCCGGATCAGGAGCTGGTGTATGACTGGCTCAACGCCCATCAGATCACCTGGCGCGTCTATCATCAGGGAATCCCGTTTTTCGCCCTGATGCCGAAATGGATTCCGCAGGTTCTCGGCGATGACCATTTCCGTTCATTCGGCCGCTTGGAGGAGGATGTCCTGAACAATCCGCCGGCGGCCCTGCCCCGGGTGATCTTTGTTGAGCCGACGTACGGCGATTCTCCCCACTTGGGCCGGAGCACGGATGACCATGCGCCCGCCGGCATCAGCGACGGCCAGGAGTTCCTTCTCCAGGTCTACAACGCCGTGACGGCCGGCCCTGATTTCTGGCGTCAATGTGTTTTGATCGTCGACTACGACGAACACGGCGGATTTTACGATCATGTCTCGCCGCCCCTGATCACCACGGCGCCGCCGCCAGGAGCCGCCTACGCGCCGTTCGACTCCCTCGGCGTCCGCACGCCTGGGTACGTGATCTCGCCGTTCGTTCGCCGGGGCTCGGTGAGCCATGCCCTCTTTGACCATACCTCGGTGCTGAAGTTTATCGGTGAAAAATTCGGCCCCGGCGGCTCTTATTCGGATCTCCTCGATCAACGTCCCGTCGGCAGCGTTTCGGCGGCGCTCGATTTCGACCAGCCGATCAACGATCCCCCCGCAGTCCCGCCGCTTGACGGTTACCTGGCCCAACGTCCGCCGGCTCCCGCCGGCGCGACGGCGCCGACTCCGAGCACGCCGTTGCAGCAGGCCTTCGCCGATGCGTTGAGGCATCTCCAGGAAAATGGAGCCGGACCCGATCACCCGAAATTCGGCCCGCTGATTGCAGCGCTCGCGGCTCCGCCCGTGCCGGCTCAATTAAATCCGATTTCACCATGAACCCGTCGCGGCCGAGCGATCTTTGGAGGGGCACCGTGGCGTTGGTCGCGGTCCTGATCGGAGGGGGATGCTTCCTGTTCCCCGCCGCCCGCAGCACCTATCGTTCCATCCACGAATATGCGATTGCGGGCGATGCTGCCGGGGTCGCGGACGATCTCAATCGCACGCCCTCGGACCTCAACCTGCCGGATGACGCGGGCCAGACTCCCCTGCATCTGGCAACGGTCCACTGCCGGATCGACGTGGTGAAGCTGCTCATCGCCAAGGGAGCCGATCTCAATCGCAAGGCGAAGGGCGGCGCCACGCCGCTTCACCTCGCCGCCCAGGAAGGCTGCGCCGACGCGGTCACCGCGCTGCTGGCCGCGGGGGCCGAGGTGAATCCGCGCGACGATCAGGGGCGTACCCCGCTCGGAAGGGCAAAGGAGTGGAACAAGCCGGCGGTGGTACCACTGCTCCAGGCGCACGGCGGAACCGTTTGAGCCGCTGTCCCGCGCGCGCCGAAACCTACAGCTTCTCGTCCGCAACCGGCCGATCGCGACGCGTGTCCGGCAGGCCGGGACAGTTGTGGGCGACAAATCCGTCGACGTTCTTGAGCACGACCGTCGGCACGCCGGCCGCCGGCACCGCTTTCACGTGGTCGAAATCCGCGCCCACCACGTCGTCGAGGTTGATCGCCGGCCGAAAATCCTCCTTCTGGGTTCGCAGTTCAACGTGGTCGAGGGAGAGGTTTTTCACGTGCCGGGCAAACAGGCCCCAGGATGAAATCGTGCCGAAGCGACCCGGCTCGGGATACTCCTTCTCCTCTTCCGGCACGGCGCGCGCGGCCTCCTCCTTCGTGCCGCCGCCCCGGTATTCGATCAAAATATTGCTGAGGCTCACGTCCTCGATGCGGCTGCCGGGAATCCCGACGATCAGGATGCCGTGCGCCGGGGCAACATTGGAGGCGACCACGTTGGCGATCGTGATCCGCCGGGCGACGCCCACCGGCGGATGGTTGGGTCCGCGCAGCCGCGCGCCCAGACGGATGAAAATCGGCGCGTTGACGATGTCGCGCATCGTGAGGCCCGTGACCGTCACGTCTTCCATCCAGCCGCCGTCGACCTCTTCGAGCGCCAGGCCGCTGCAATAATCGAAGACGCAGTTGGCGATCGTGATGTTCTTGAAACCGCCGTTGGCCTCGGTGCCGAACTTGATCCGACCGGTCGGTCCGCCGTACGCCCGCGGGGTGCGCCGACAGGTGCCATCGAGCAGCGAGCCTTCATCATAGCCGCTGACCTGACAGCCGGTGATCGTGACATTCTGGGTCAGCCGGTTGTAGCCTAGCGCGAAGCTGCTCTTGAGACAGATGCCGTCGTCGTTGGGCGAGTTGACCGTGCAGTTGGCGACCCGGACGTTCTGGCAGCAGTCAAAGTCGATGCCGTCGCGGTTCGTGTCGATCGTGAGGCCGTCGCAGACCCAGTTGTCGACCCCCGTGGCGAGAATGGCGAAATGGCCGCCGTAATAGATCGTGAAGTCGCGGAAGATGACGTTGCGGCAGTTCTTGAGCGCGATCGCCTTGTTGCCAGTTCCAGCGGCCAGCGTGTCTTCCGGATTGGGATAACCGAAAGGAGTTTTGGCGATGCCTTTGTCGGACGGCGGAGCCGCTGGCAGTGGCGGACGCGGTTCACCGGGCAGCGGATCCTTGCGTCCGTACCCGCGACTCAGCCCTTTGCCAAAAATCCGGCCCGGCCCGGTGATGGAGATGTTTGTCAGCCCTTCTCCCCAGATGAGGCTGTTGTGCCAATGGCAATGGCCGAAGTCCTGGTAGTTGTCCCACGGATTGGGCTCGGGCGCATCGTAGCCTCCGGGGGTTCCTTCCGCGGGCGGATCGGCCGCAAGGATCGTGGCGCCGTGATCGAGATAGAGCCCGACGTTGCTTTTCAGGTGAATCGAGTAGCTCGCGTACGCCCCCGAAGAGAACCAAACCGTTCCGCCGCCGGCGGCCGCCGCAGCTTCGATGGCGCGGTTGATGGCATCCGTGTCGAGCGTCCGGCCATCGCCACTCGCGCCGTAGGCCCGGACGTCAAATGTCCGCGCCGCAGGCTGCGACAGCATCACTGAGATCGGCGCCAAGAGGGCCAGAAAAAAAACCCGGGCCAAGCCGGATCTGTGCAGTTGAAACTTGTAGGGCGGGGTCGCCGAACCCCGCCGTACCTCCGGAAACAGGGCGGCATCAGGCGATGCCGCCCAACAACCATTCGGTATCGTCGCGCATATTCGAGGGTCCTGCTTCGTCTGCATAATGAAGAGCTCGGCGCCTCAGCGCGGGCCTTGGTGTTCATCCTCGAGGGGCGCCTCTTCAGGAACCGTCCCGTCTGGACGCGTTATGACAAAAGCGCCGCGCAGACGAATATCCTCGGACGAGGCGCCAATCATCACGGTGAACCGGCCCGGTTCGACCATCCAGTGGTTGTTCCGGTCATAGAGCTGAAGGTCCTCCGGCGTCAGCGCGAAGTGAACCGTCCGCGACTCCTTCGGTTCGAGGTGCACGCGCGCGAAGCCGCGCAATACTCTCTCAAACGTAATCACACTGCTGTAGTCGTCCCGTAAATACAGCTGCACCACCTCGTCGCCGGCGCGGCCACCCGTGTTGGCGATGTCACACGAGACGGCGATCCGCCCGGCCGGTCCCTGCCGCAATGGATCGATTTGCAGATTGGTGTAGCTGAAGGTCGTATAGCTCAGTCCATAGCCGAAGGCAAAGAGCGGGCCCGTGACCTGCCCCGGATCGCGCGCCTGGGCGCCGGGATGCGTCGGAAAGTTCAGCGGAATCTGGCCCACGCTGCGGGGAAACGTGATCGGCAGCCGGCCCGCAGGGTTGTAGTCGCCGACCAGGATGTCGGCCAGCGCATGCCCGCCTTCCTCGCCCGGAAACCACATCTCCAAAATCGCGGGCACGTGCTTCGCCTCCCAGTTGATGCTCTGCGGCCGGCCGCTGGCCACGACCAGGATCACCGGCGTGCCGGTCGCCGCCACCGCCCGGACGAGTTCCTCCTGATATCCCGGCAGATTCAGGCTGATGCGGCTGGCGGATTCGCGGCAGATGGCGTCGTTCTCGCCCACCACCACAATCGCCACGTCCGCGCCTTTTGCCGCCGCGGCAGCCGCCTCGATGCCCGCCTGAACCTTCGATGACGGCGGCTCCTTGTCGATATCGCTCTCGGGAAAATGTTCGTCAACGACGTCGCAGCCTTTTGCGTAGCGTATCTCGCATTGCGGCCCAAGCTTCTGACGGAGCCCGGCCAACGGAGTGACAAAATCCAGTTGTTGCGGTCCGTAGCGGCTGCGCCAGGCGTCGGGATCGTCGGCGAGCGGGCCCGTCACCAGTATCGTGCGCAGGTCCCGGCGCAACGGCAGCAGGCCTCCTTCGTTTTTCAGCAGCACGATCGACTCCCGGGCGGCCCGGGCCGCGACGGCGAGGTGTTGCGGCGCCCGCACGATCCGGTCGGCCGCCGCCGGATCCTCAACGTACGGATGGTCGAAAAGTCCGAGCCAGTATTTGACGCGGAGAATGTCGCGCACCCGGGCGTTGACCGTTTCCTCGGCCAATTGTCCGGTGCGCACCAACTCCCGCAGCGGCTTCAAGTAGGTCTCCGGCAGGGTGAAGTTGGTGTGGACGTTCAGGCCGGCCTCGACCGCTTGGCGTACGGCATCGGGGTAGTCGGCGGCAACGCGGTGCTTCGCCTGAATGAACTCCACCGCGTTGCTGTCGGAGACCACGTAGCCTTTGAAGCCCCACTCCCGACGCAAGATGTCGGTCAGAAACAGCCGGTTCGCCTCCATGGGAATGCCGTTGTAATCGTTATAGGAGGCCATGACGCCGAGCGCGCCCGCGTCACACACCGCCTTGCGAAACGGATACAGGAAAATTGTCTGCACGTCGCGCCATGTGACCTGCGGATCGGTGCGCGCGTCGCCGTCCCGGCCGCCTTTGGGCACGCTGTACACGGCAAAATGCTTGAGCGTGGACACGACGCGCTGCTCCTGAATGCCGCGCACTTCTTCCATTCCGAGCTGACCCGCCAGGAACGGGTCCTCAGAGTAGTCTTCGATCGTCCGGCCCCAACGCGGATCGCGGGGCAGATCGAGCACCGGCGAGTAGATGTTGGTGTAGCCCAGCGCGCGCGCCTCCCGGCCGGTCACGCGGCCGATCTCGCGCACGAGCTCACGGTCCCACGCGCTCGCGACCGCCAGCTCCGCCGGGAAGCTCGTGGCCTTGGAATGCAACAATCCCCGGATGCCCTCGTTGGTAAAATCGGCCGGCACCCCCAGGCGCGTCTGCTCGATGAAGAAGCGCTGCACTTCGTTCATCGCCCGCGCGTGCAGCGAATACGGGAGGGCGTATTTCGGCCACGGATAGTCGTTCGAGAAACCCGTGTTGCCGTTCATGTGCTCGTCGATGTTCCCGACGCCGTCTTTCCACGATGCCAGCTTCCACGCTGCCGTCGGCAGTTCGTCCTGCAGCACGCGGGCGAATCCGTAAAGCGTCCCCATCTGCGCCGTCTTTTCCTCCAGCCTCATCCGGCCCAGCAGATCGGTGATTCGACTCTCGACGTCCAGCGCCGGATTCTCGTACGGGTCCTCCACCCCGTTCTTGTTCAAATCGATCCAGCCATCGTGGTAGATGCCGGCGGCCGGAGCCTCGTGGACAAAGAGGCCCGGCGGAGGCGCCGCCGCCGACACCATCGCCGCGACGATCGCGAACAAACTGGCGCCGCCAACCACGCATCGACTGGCGGATGTGAGACGTGAGATCATGGCGACAAGGAAGACTTTTGAGACGGCCAAACTCGTGGGCCGGTGAAATGCGGGTTACTCTTTCACCGTCGCAGTGATTCCGGCTGAAAAACCCGCCAGATTCAAGCTCACGACCAAATTCGTGGCTCGATTCTGTTGAGAATCGGCCTCCGCGGCACAAACCGCGGAATCACTGCTCAGCCAGGGTGCTCCTTTACCCATGCCACGACCTTCTGACTGCGCCGCTGTGTCAGCCTTCGCCGAAAACTTAAGCTGCTCTCGTTTGCCCGCTTAGCGAAGCTGGTGCCCGGAGTCGGGGTCGAACC
>OCTA010003216.1_pt1 | contig 14534 bp, 12 predicted proteins | sample 1538991 | NCBI WGS metagenome assembly OCTA01 (sample SAMEA3539302, study PRJEB22396) | soil metagenome | biome: tundra; feature: field; material: soil | place: USA | collected 2010-05 | depth 0.15 m | reverse complement strand
TCCATCACGGCGATGAAGTCGAAGCCGGCGTCGTCCGCGGTGCGCCCGACGGTGGCCAGGTCCGCGCCCAGCCGGGCCGGGCCGCCCGGCGTGGTGAAGTCAGGGATCTGCAGTCCGATCTTCACGAGTTACCTCCCGAACCGAGGTTCTCATATGTCCGTCCGCGGGGTCAGGCCGGCGTCCGGTCAAGCGATCGTCATGTCGGACGGCGTTCCCGGCTGGGATGGTCGCGCAGAATGGTGGCATGAGAGGACCTGTAGTCAAGGCACTGACCCTGGTCACCGACGACGGAGTCGCGATCGACGCCGTGCACCTGCCGGGGGATCAGGATCTGGGGATCGTTCTGGCGCATGGTTTTACGCTGTCCTGGCAGCACGGCGCGGTCTGGCGGGCAGCGCGGCGGCTGAGCCGGGCCGGCGGGGTGGTGACCTTCGATTTCCGCGGGCACGGCCGGTCGGGCGGCCTGTCCACGATGGGCGACCGCGAGATCAGCGACCTGGATGTCGCCGTTTCCTATGCCCGCGAACTGGGTTACCGGCGGATCGTCGCGGTCGGGTTCTCCATGGGGGCATCGGTCGTGGTGCGGTACGCGGCGATCACCGGCGGGATCGACGCCGCGGTCTCGGTGAGCGGCCCGGGGCACTGGTACTACCGGGGCACCAAGCCCATGCGCCGGGTGCACTTCGCGGCGGAGCGCCAGATCGGCCGCCTGGTCACCAGGACCTGGCTGAACACCCGGATAAGCCCGGTCCGCTGGGATCCGGTCCCGCTGCCCCCGGCCGAGGCGGCCGCCCGGGTCTCGCCGATCCCGCTGCTGGTCGTGCATGGCGATAAGGACCTTTACTTCCCGGTCGAGCATGCCCATCAGCTGTACGACGCGGCGCGGGAACCCAAGGAACTGTGGATCATGCCGGACTTCGGCCACGCCGAGTCCGGCATCAACGGCGCCCTGCTTGACCAGATAGGGCAGTGGGCCCGGCAGAAGTCCGGAGCCACCGCGCAGCCGGGCGAGTCGCCGGCGCCTGCCACACGTTAGCCGCCGGCTGACCGGTCACCCGCTAAGTCGCTGCTCAGCGGGGGGGTGTCGGGCGCTGGCGCTGCGACGCCTGCCCCTTGGGGAACTTCCAGGCCTGCCCCTTGGGGAACTTCCAGCCGCTCGGACACAGCGCCAGGGTCCATAGCGCCGGGGTGCATAGCGCCGGGGCGCTCAGGCTCAGCAGCGGGCCCCGCCACCGCAGGTCCCACCGCGGAGGAGCGCTTGGCGGGGGCGATCAACGCCAATACCACCAGAATGACCAGCAGTGCGAGGCCCCCGAGCACGAAGCCATTCCCGGTGAGGAGCTGGGCGCCGTGCCAATGATATTCGGGGAGCCAGGGCTGATCGCCAACTTTGTTAAAGGTGACGATATAGGTGTTCGGTGCCCAGATCATTCCCATGGAGAACGCGGGCAGGTTCCTGGGTTTGCCCCAGAAGCCGCCCGGCCACGCCCAGTAGACAATGAGCATCCCCGTGGCCAGTGCCCAATATCCGAGGCCCGACAGACTGTATGCCCAGTCCCCGACACGCCTGGCCCAGCGCCGCCAGGCCGCCTGGCCGGGTATGGCCGGGCGGGTGCCCGTGGCCATGGCCTGTACCGCGTAATGCGCGGCGACGGCCACCCCGCACGCGACCCACACCCAGTGGTGGTCCCAGCTCACCGGGGAGATCAGCAGCCCGGTCAGCGCGCAGGTGAGGATCCCGGCCACCGCGTGGCCCTTGCGGTCAAGCAGCGCCGCGGCCGCGAGCCCGATGGCCGCTGTCACCGCCGCCGCCGCCAGCCACGTGTGCTCGGAGCTCGCCAGGCTGCCCATCAGCCGGGCTATCAGCCCACGCAGCGACTGGTTGGCCACCCAGCCGAGGAACCCGGTCCGGCCGGCGTCATTGACGAACAGCCCGCCGAACCACCACTTGGCCGAGTCCGCGGGCACGAACGCGAACGGGATTATCACGGTGGCCGCGAACGCCGCAGACGCCACCGCGGCCTGCCGGAACTTCCTGGTCAGCAGCAGGTACGGGATGAAGATCAGCGGGACCAGCTTGATCCCCGCGGCGATCCCGACCCCCGCTCCCTTCCACCACCGGCTCGCCTTGGTGTCCGGCTGGCACAGGTCCCACATGATCAGCGCCATCAGCGCCAGGTTCACCTGGCCCACGTAGATCGTCCGGATCACCGGCTCCGTCCAGAACACCGCTCCCGCCGTCAGCAGCGTCGCGCCCAGCCTGACCCGCCAGGACTGCCGGTAACCGAGCCCGCCAAAGGTGAACCACAGCGCCGCCACCAGGAACACGACCTGCGCCAGATCGGTCAGCACAAGCAGCAGCGACCATGGGATGAATGACAGCACCGCGAAGACCACCGCGGCAAATGGCGGATAGGTGAACTTGAGCTGGTACTTGCCATAACCGGGGTACTGATAGAGCGGCGTGGCCCGGTGCGGATTGTAATAGGGCGCCATGTGCCGGACGATAAGGCCACCAATGCGGTACACGTGCAGGTCGACCGGGTCCGACGTCGACGTCGGGGAGTGCGTGAACTTGTAGCCGGCGTAACTGACGAGGGCCGCCGCGAACGCGATCGCCCCAGCTACCAGCAGCCCTGTCCCCGGTTGGCGCCGCGCCGGAGAACCCGGTTGCGCACGGGTGAATGCTCGCTCCACCAGACCTACCATATCGGTCGTGAACGCCCTGGTTGCCCGTTCTACCAGCTGGTTGGCGAGGGCATTCCCTCGGTGTAGCCGGCCGCGCTCTGCACCCCGGCGACCGCCCGCTCGTGCAGTTCGTCGAGATCACTTGCCCCCACGTAACTGCACGCGCTGCGCAGCCCCGCGGTAATGCCGTCGATCAGGTCTTCCACGCCCGGGTGCCGCGGGTCGAGGTACATCCGGGCGGTGGAGATACCTTCCTCGAAGAGCTCCTTCCGGGCCCGGTCGAAGGAGGAGTCCGCGGCGGAGCGCAGCCGGACCGCCCGGGCCGAGGCCATCCCGAAGCTTTCCTTGTACAGCCTGCCGTCCGGGTCGCGGAACGCGTCGCCGGGCGACTCGTAGGTGCCCGCGAACCATGAGCCGATCATGACGTTCGAGGCGCCGGCCGCCAGCGCGAGGGCCACGTCCCTGGGGTGCCGGATGCCGCCGTCCGCCCAGACGTGCGCGCCGAGTTCCCGGGCCGCGGCGGCACACTCCAGGACCGCGCTGAACTGCGGCCGGCCGACGCCGGTCATCATCCGGGTGGTGCACATGGCTCCCGGGCCGACACCGACCTTGACGATGTCGGCGCCGGCTGCGACCAGGTCGGCCACGCCGCGAGCCGTCACCACATTCCCGGCGGCGAGCGGCACAGACGGGGCCGCCTCGCGTATCGCATGCAGGGCGTGGATCATCTTTTCCTGGTGGCCATGGGCGGTGTCCGCGACGAGGACATCGACGCCCGCGTCAAGCAGCAGCTTGGCCTTGCCCGCGACGTCACCGTTGATGCCGAGCGCGGCGCCGATGCGCAGCCGGCCACGGGAGTCGGTGGCAGGCTGGTACAGCGTGGCCCGGAGCGCCCCGGTCCTGGTCAGGATGCCGACGCAGCGGCCAGTGGCGTCCACCACCGGGGCCAGCCGGTGCCTGCCGTCGTGCAGCAGCGTGAAGGCCTGCCGCGGGTCGATGCCGGCCGGGAGGGTGAGCGGCTCAGCGGACATGACGTGGCGCAGCTGAGTGAAGCGGTCCACCCCGTTGCAGTCTGTCTCGGTCACCACGCCGACCGGGCGACCGTCCTCGATCACCACCACCCCGCCGTGGGCGCGCTTGGGGAGCAGGCTCAGCGCCTGGCCGGTGGTGTCGCCCGGGCCGAGCGTGATGGGGGTGTCGTGGACCAGGTCACGGCTCTTCACCCAGGACACCACGTCGGCGACCACGTCCACCGGGATGTCCTGGGGGAGCACGGCGAGGCCGCCCCGCCGGGCCACCGTCTCCGCCATCCGGCGCCCGGAGACTGCTGTCATGTTGGCCACCACCACCGGGATGGTGGTGCCGCTGCCGTCCGCGGTGGCCAGGTTCACGTCGAGCCGGGACGCCACCGCGGACCGGCCGGGAACCAGGAAGACGTCGCTATAGGTCAGGTCGTGAGCGGGGACATCCCCGGAAAGGAATCGCACATCACCGATTCTGCCCGCGATCGCCGACTACCTCGGCACTGGTGGTCTATTCAAATCACTGCTCCGCGCCGTCCTCGGTCAGGTCCCGTTGCTCCCTGGCCAGCATCGCCTCCTCCAGGTCCAGGCCGCGCAGCACGTGGTCGAGCACCTCGTCGTCGATCTTGCGCTCGTCCCTGAGCTGGATGAAGGTGGCGCGCTCGGCGGTGGTCATCTCGCGGCGCAGCCGCCGGAACGCGGCCGACGGAGCTTCCGCCCGGCCCGGCCCGCGGCCTTCGCCGAGCCGGTCCCAGGCGCTGAACTGCCGGTACTGCGCCAGCCGCCGCAGCCGGTCGACGATCTCGGGGGGTGCCGTGCCAGCCAGCTCATCGAGTCGCTGCACGCCCGCGGCGGAGGCGGCCTGCTGAGCTGTGGCCTCGGCCAGGATGTCGGCCTGCTCCTCGGCCGCGCCCCCCGTCACGCCCAGCCACCTGATGAGGACCGGCAGGGTCAGGCCCTGCACGAGGAGCGTGCCGAGCACGGTGCAGAAGGTCAGGAAGATCAGCAGGCTGCGCTGGGGCACCCCGGAAGGCAGGGCCGCGGCGGCGGCCAGGGAGATGACTCCGCGCATCCCCGCCCAGGACAGGATGGTGGTGGTCTGCCACGGTGGCGACGGGTCGCGCGCGGCGAGCCCGGGAACGAGCCATCGCGGAAGGTAGATCGCGGGAAACACCCACAGGATGCGAGCCAGGACGACCACGCCGAGCACGATCGCTGCCTCGGCGGCCAGCCGGCCCGGGCTGCGCCCGGCCAGTTCCCTGATGATCGGCCGCAACTGGAGGCCGATGAGCGCGAATGCCACCGACTCCAGCACGAACGTGGCCACCCGCCAGACCGCCACGTCCTGCAGCCGGGTCGCAAAATGGGCCTGGCCTCCGTGATGTCCCAGGTAGAGCCCGGCCACCACGACCGCGAGGATCCCGGACACGTGCAGCGACTCGGCGGCCAGGTAGGCGGCGAACGGCGCGACGACCGAAAGGGCGCTCTCCGCGAGCGGATCGCGCAGCCGCATCCGCGCGATGTGGATGACGATGCCGAGGATCAGGCCCACGGCCACCCCGCCGGCGCTGATGGCCAGGAAACTGCCCGCCGCGCCGAGCAGGGAAAGGGTGGCGGTCCCGGCCGCCGCGCTGACCGCGACCGCGTACACGGTCAGCGCGGTGCCGTCGTTCAGCATGCTCTCGCCGGTGATGACGGTCAGCAGGCGGCGGGGCAGGTGCAGGCGCCGGCCGATGCTGGCCGCTGACACCGCGTCGGTGGGCGCCAGGATCGCGCCCAGGGCCAGCGCCGCCGCCAGCGGCAGCCCGGGCACGGCGAGGCGGGCCACGCCGGCCACGACGGCCGCCGTGAACAGGACGAGGCCGACGGAGAGCAGGGTGAGCGACCGCATGCTGTCGCGCAGGTTCAGGTATGAGCTCTCCAGCGCCGTCGTGTACACCAGCGGCGGCAGGACCCCGAGCAGGACGAAGTTCGGGCTCAGCCGGAACTCGGGCATGCCAGGGATATAGGACGCCGCGATTCCCGCGACGACCAGCAGGATAGGTGCGGCGAAGCCGAGCCGGCGGGCCAGGGTGGCGATGGCGCATGATCCCGCGATGAGGAAGAGCAGCCCCAGCGCTTGCGTCGCGTTCATCCGCGGGCCGGGGCTACGGCGACTGGAAGGCGGCGAAGATGATGGCGGTGAGCCGGTCCACCATTTCTTCCTTGGGCAGCGGGATCTCTTCGCTGAGCAGGTAGTTCACCCGCTCAAGCATCATCAGGAGGGCGAACGCGGTGAGTTCGGCTTGCTCGGCTTGCTCGGCCAGCCCGGCCTGGCCGTCCGGGGACTGCGTGTCCGTTGAGGCTGTCATTCCCCGTGCCATGGCCTTGGCCAGCTTGTACAGCACCTGCATGCCGTCGCCCCAGACCTCCTCGCCGACCAGTTCCGCCTGGCTGAGGATGCCGATCACCGCCGCGTGGGCAGCGTAGGTCTCGCAGAAGCTGTTCACCCACTGCCGCAGCGCAGCCCGGCTCGCCTCATCCCTGCTCACCAGGGGAAAAGCGTCGGTGATGGCTTCCATGTCGTGCAGCGCGTCCCGCAGCAAGGCCTTGAACAAGTCATCCTTGTTCTTGAAGTACAGGTAGAAGGTGCCGTGCGAGGTTTTGGCCCGCCGCACCACGTCGTCCACGCGCACCGCCTGGAATCCCCGCTCGTAGAACTCGGCGAGGCCTGCTTCCAGAAGCCGCTGCACGGTCTGGCGGCCCTGCGCGCGCAGTTCGCGGTCCTGGGCTGGGGCGCCACCACCCAGCGAGGGCTGCCGGCTCCGGCCACCGGCCACCGGCGGCTTCGGTCCCGCCGCGCCATGGTCGGCTGCCGGTGCCGTCGCTTTCCGGCCCGGCACCGGCTCCCCGGGCGGCCAGTCTCCGGGCGCGGATCTCCTCGGCGCGGCGCCAGGTGGAGCTTCCCGACTCATGGTCGGAGACTAGCCTGTCGGCCGGTAGGTCCGTCGGTAACCCCCCGCTGCGGCGGGGCCAAAGCCGGCCGCCTGGGCCCGGAGGGTGCGCCAGGGCCGCCACCGCTCACCGACCGAGGACGTGCTCCAGGTAGGGATTGGTGAACCGGCGCTCCGGGTCGAGCGTGTCGCGCAGCGCCGCGAACTGGCCGAACTCCGGGTAGACGGTGCGCAGATAGGCCGTGTCCCCGGTGTGCAGCTTTCCCCAGTGCGGGCGCCCGCCGACGGCGGTCATCACCGCCTCCACGTCGCGGAAGTAATCCTCGTGCGGCGAGGCGTGGAACACGTGGATGGCGATATAGGCGGTGTCCCGGCCGTACGCGGTGGACAGCCAGATGTCATCCGCCGGGGCCACCCGGACCTCGATGGGGAAACTGATCCGCCAGTCGCGCCGGGCGAACAGGGCGCGGATCTCGGTCAGGACTTCCGCCAGGTGCTGCCGCGGGATGGCGTACTCCTGCTCCTTGAAACGCACCCGGCGCGGGCTGGTGAATACCCGGTAGGAGGCATCGACGTAACCGCGGGCGCCGAGTGCCTTCCCAGCGACCGTGTTGACCACCGGGATCATGGCCGGCAGCCGGTGGCCCAGCCGGCAGGTGGCCCCGAACAGGCTGTTGCTGAGGAACTCATCGTCGAGCCGGTAGCGCCATCTCGGCAGCGGCTGGGCCGGGCCGTCGCAGCGGTTGTTGCGCTTGGTCAGGCAGCCGTCGGTATGCGGGAACCAGTAGAACTCGAAGTGCTCGTTGTCGCTGGTCAGTTCGTCGAGCCTGCCGAGAGCCTCGGCCCAGCGCATCGGTTCCTCCTGGGCCCGCAGCAGGAATCCGGGGACCACATGGAACGTCACGGCGGTGAGCACGCCGAGCGCCCCCAGGCCGATCCTGGCGGCCAGGAACAGGTCGCTGCCGGCCGAGCATGACGTGATCGTGCCGTCGGCGAGGACCATCTCCAGCCCTGCTACCTGCGCCGCGATGCTGGCCAGGTCGCGGCCGGTGCCGTGGGTGCCGGTCTGGATGGCGCCGGCCACCGTCTGCTCCTGGATGTCGCCCATGTTCGCGAGGGCCAGGCCATGGGCATGCAGGCGGGTGTTGAGGACCCGGAGCGGGCATCCTGCCTCGACCGTCACCAGGCCCGCACCCTCGTCCACCGACCTGATCGCGGCCAGCCCGCCGGGGCGAAGCAGCACTCCGTCGGTCACCGCGGCCCCGGTGAACGAGTGACCGCTGCCAGCCATCCGTACCCGCAGTCCTTCCGCGCCCGCCGCGGTAACCACCTCGGCGACCTCGTCTGCGGACCGCGGCGATATCACCCGGCGTGGCTGGGCCGACTGATTGCCGGCCCAGTTCTGCCAGGTGGGGGACGCGGTGGCCGGGGAGCGGGGCATGGCCAGGGACATTACCGGAGAACCGGGCGCGAGCGGAGGACCGGGCGCGCCTGGCCAGGGTTCTGGCCCGAGCGTGCCGCACGGCGACCTCCCCCGGATGAAACCATCCAGCACTGATAAGGGGCATAACTGATAAGGGGCATAGCGGACGCGCCGGTGCCAGCCCTTCAGCCCGGGCGGGCGCCCAGCTAGGGTTGAGACGCGATGAGACGCCTGCTTTGGCGCGGTGCGCCGATTGCTGATGCTGCCGGGACGCCCCTGACACGGGCCCTGGCGGCAGGCGGAGCAGTTGTGGTGCTGCTAGCCGGCGGGACCGCCATGGCCTACCCTCCGGTGCCCACGCGGCCGGTCGCGAGCAGCATAGGCAGCAGCGCTGGCCGCAACGGCATGGCGTACCGGCAGATCATCCTGCCGGACCTGCTGGTGGTTGCCCCGAAGGGGCTGAGCGCCGCCCAGATTTCCAGGATCGGCAAGGTTTCCGGGGTGCGGAATGTGATCACCGCTGACGGGGCCGCGATCAAGATGGGTACCCACCAGGTCAATGTGCTTGGCGTCGACCCGCAGCAGTTCCGTTCCTGGACTCCGCTGGCCACCGCCTCGGACCAGAGCCTGTGGACCGCGCTGGCCAGCGGCCGCTTCGTGGCGTCGCAGGACGCGGCGGCCCGGCTCGGCCTGCGCGCAGGCCGGAGCTACGGGCTGACCGGGGCGGCCCGGCAGAACCTGGTCTTCGGCGGCTCGGCACCCCTCGGCGTGTCCGGCATCGACGTGCTGGTCAGCAAGCACGCGTCCGGCTCGCTCGGCCTGGTCCGCAGTGTGGTCGCGCTGATCAGCGCCCCCGGCGCTGCGCTGGCCGCGCTGACCCGTGGCGTGCGCGGCGCGGCCGGGCCGGGGGATACCATCGTGAGCCTGCGCAGCCAGCAGCTTCCGGTGCAGCCGGGCGCCCGGGGCGGCAAGCCCGCCAGCTACCTGCAGTTGTTCCAGCAGTCTGCCGCCGATTTCTGCCCGGGGCTGTCCTGGACGGTGCTCGCCGCCATCGGCCAGATCGAGAGCGGCGACGGGAGCAACGTGGGCCCGTCCACCGCTGGCGCGCTCGGGCCCATGCAGTTCCTGCCATCCACGTGGGCGGCCTGGGGCATCACCGCCTTCGGGGAAACCGGCCCGCCGAACATCATGGATCCGTACGACGCGGTCCCTTCGGCCGCCCGCCTGCTGTGCGCGGACGGCGCCGCCACCCCGGCTGGCCTGGCCGGCGCCATCTACTCCTACAACCATGCCAGCTCGTATGTGACTGAGGTGCTCGCCCTGGCCCGGCAGTACGCGCAGACCTACGGCTGACCGCCGCCCATCGACCTCCCGCTGGCCCGGAGCGGCGGGGGCGGCGGGGGGCGGCGGGGCTGATTGGATGGTGGCATGCCCAATTACGATGCGTTCTTGCTGGTTTCCTTCGGGGGACCGGAAGGTCCCGAGGACGTCATGCCGTTCCTGGAGAACGTCACCCGGGGCCGCGGCATACCGCGCGACCGGCTGGCCGCGGTGGCCGAGCACTATTACGCGGTCGGCGGAATCAGCCCGATCAACCAGCAGTGCCGGGACCTGGCCGCCGCGGTGGCCAAGGATTTCGCCGCCAGCGGGCTGGACCTGCCGGTCTACTGGGGCAACCGGAACTGGAAGCCCTATCTCACGACCGCTGTGGCGGAACTGGCCGCCGCCGGGGCGGCACGCGTCATCGCGCTGGTGACCTCGGCCTACGGCTCCTATTCCAGCTGCCGGCAGTATCTCGACGACATCGCCGCAGCCTGCGCCGAGGTGGGACCGGCCGCCCCGCGGATCGACAAGCTGCGGCATTTCTTCAGCCATCCGGGTTTCATCGAGCCGTTCGCCGACCACGCCAGGGCGGCGATCGAGTCGCTGCCAGCTGACGTTGGGCCGGACGTTCCGCTGGTGTTCACGGCGCACAGCGTGCCGGAGGCCATGGCGGCGTCCAGCGGTCCCCCGCCGGGCGGCCTGTACCAGGCGCAACTGGCCGAGGCGTCGCGCCTGGTCGCCGAGCGGGTCGGTGGTGCCCACCCGTGGCGGCTGGTCTACCAGAGCCGCAGCGGGCCGCCGGCCCAGCCCTGGATCGGCCCTGACGTCTGCGACCACCTTGAGGACCTGGCCCGCTCCGGGGCGCCAGCGGCCGTCCTGGTCCCGGTCGGCTTCGTCTCCGATCACATGGAGGTCGTCCACGACCTGGACGTCGAGGCAGCGCAGACCGCCGAGCGGGTCGGCCTGCGGCTCGCCCGCGCGGCCACCCCCGGCACCCACCCCCGTTTCGTTTCGATGATCACGGAACTGGTCCGGGAGCGGATCGACGGCCGGCTGCCCGGGGCCATGCTGGGTACTCTCCAGCCGCCGCGCGACATTTGCCACAACGATTGTTGCCCAGCCGGTCCCGTCAGGACGGGTGCCGGGCCCGGGCGGGTGATGGGGTGAGCGATCCGGAGCCGGGCGCTCTGCTCGACCTGGCGCGCCGCGCCGCTGGAGAGGCGGCGCGGATGCTGGCCAGCCGCCGTCCCGCCGGGCCGCTGGGGCGCCCGGAGGTGGCCGACACGAAATCGAGCCCGACCGACGTGGTGACCGAGATGGACCGCGCGGCGGAAGCCCTGATCGCCCGGGTGCTGCTGGCTGAGCGGCCGGAAGACGCGATCCTCGGGGAGGAAGGCGGGGAGTCGGGCCACGGCCGGGTCCGCTGGATTGTTGACCCGCTGGATGGCACCGTCAACTACCTGTACGGCCTGCCGGACTGGGCGGTCAGCATCGCGGCGGAGGTGGACGGCACCGTGGTGGCCGGGGTGGTCGCGGTCCCGGCGCGAGGCGAGCTGTTCACCGCGGTCCTGGGCCAGGGCGCCTGGCTCCAGTCCACCGCGCCGCCATCGGACCCTGCGCCGCCATCGGACCCTGCGCCGCCATCGGACCCTGCGCAGCCATCGGACCCTGCGCCGCCGCCGGTCGCGGCGCGCTGCAACGCGCCGGTGCCGCTAGATCAAGCGCTGGTGGGGACCGGGTTCGGGTACGCGGCGGCGCGCCGCGTGGTGCAGGGGCAGGTGGTCGCGGCCGTGCTTCCCCGGGTACGCGACATCCGGCGGGGTGGCTCGTGCGCGGTGGACCTGTGCTCGGTCGCCATGGGGCGCCTGGATGCCTTTTACGAGCGCGGCGTGAATTACTGGGACTTCGCGGCCGGCGGCCTGGTCGCCACGGAAGCGGGCGCGCGGCTGGGCGGCCTGAACGGCAAGCCGGCCAGCCCGGAGATGACCATCGCGGCCGAGCCCGGGCTGTTCGCCGCGCTCGGCGAATTCCTGGCCGCCCTCGATCCGGAGCGGGACGCGCCCGGCTGACTGTGCGGTCCGGTCAGGACTGCCTGGTCAGCGTGCCGGTCGGCGAGGGGCCGTTGGAGCGCTTGAAGCTGAAGATGAGGGTGTTGTTGGCCTGCTCGGTCAGGGTGACCACGCCGTCGTCGCAGTTCTGTTTCCCCGTGCTGATCTGCTGCTCCATGGTCAGCGTGCCGGCTGCCGAGGAGACGAGCAGGAGATTGCCCGAGCAGCTCAGCGCCGGGTAGGAGATGATGCCGGCCGCCGAGCCGGCGATGAGCTGGACATCGACGGTCACCTGCAATGCCGGGGAACTCTGGCGTACCTGCCCGGACCAGGAACCGGTCAGCGCGGCCGGAATTATCGAGGTAGCCGCTGGCGCGGGAGACGCCGGGCGGGCGGACGTGCTGCGGCTGGCGGATGCGGGCCGCAGCACGTCGCTGTGGCCCGGGTGGCGCGTGAATATGAGGGTGCTGGCTATGGCGATCGCGCCGACGCACGCCACGCAGGCCGTGACCCAGCCCACCCGGCGGGCCATCGGCCGGGCCGGGAGTTCCTCTGCTGCCCTCCTCGGGCTGGTCCGGGGCACACCCCGGGCGGCCGCGCGGGATCGTCTGGCCCCCTCCGCGAGCAGGCCCGCCGCTGGGTCGCTGCCGCCTAGCAGCGCCGTCAGCACGCTCCGGGCCGCCGGCCGGCCACCAGGGTCGGGGACCAGGCAGGCGGCGGCCGTGGCCCGCAACGGCTCAGGCAGGATGTCCAGGTCCTGCGGGCCGACAGCAGGACGGCCCGCGGCGGCGAAAAGGATCGTCTGCGCCCACGCGAACACGTCCGCGGACGGCGTGGCGGACCCATACGGCGGGGTAATGCTGAAGTGAACGACCCGGGGGCCATCGGCGCCGAGCACTATATTGTCCGGCCCAAAATCCCCGTGAACCAGACCGGCCTGGTGGACCGCGGCGAGGCCGGTGGCCGTCCCGATGGCCAGCGCCGCCAGCTCGGCATCCTTGAAAAGCCCGCTGGTCTCGACCACCTCGGTCAGCGACGGGCCTTCGACGAGCTCGCTGACCAGAAAAGGCTCGTCCCCTTCGAACCCGGCATCCAGGATCCGTGCCGTGCAGAACGGCGCTACCCGGCGCGCGGCCTTCGCTTCCGCCGTGAACCGGTCCCGCGATGCGCCGCCCGGTGCCCAGTCCGTGCCCAGCAGGGCGACGGAGGCCATCGCACCGTCCGCGAGCCTGGTGGCGTAGCTGTTTGCCGGGCCGGGATCAGCCAGATCGTCCGCGATGCGTCCGGAAAGCCGATAACGGCCGACGCGCCGGGGATCTTCGGGCCCCAATGGCGTGACGAAGGGCATGCGGTGTCTCCGCGGGTCCTGCAGGGATGGCCATGCTGCGTTTTGTACCATACGCACTTGTCGCTGGTTAGCGGCAGTGATCGGGGGAAGTTAACGTTCCGAGGCATGTTCTGGGGGGCTGTCTACGCGGGCTGCGGACGACGGCTGACCACGACACGCGAGCGCGCTGCCGCGCGCTGCGTGTGCCCGGCGGCAGGACGTGACAGAATTCCCCGCCGGAATCGGGCACAACCGCGGCTCGCCAAGCGTTACACCCGCGCGACGAGGCGCACAAACGAATAGGAGGGGGTGGAGTACCCACATGGCAACTGACTATGACAGCCCGCGGAAGACTGACGAAGAACTCACCGAAGACAGCCTGCAGGAACTGCAGGCACGCCGGATGGACAAGTCTTCCAGCACGATCGACATCGACCCAGACGATGTTGCGGAGTCGCTGGAGCTGCCGGGGGCGGATCTGTCGAACGAGGAGCTGTCGTTTCGAGTCATTCCGCGCCAGGCTGATGAGTTCACATGTTCCAGCTGTTTCCTCGTGCATCACCGGAGCCAGCTGGCTGAGGACCGCAACGGGCAGCCGATCTGCCGGGAGTGCGCAGCCTGACGGCGTGGCAGGACGGCGCGAGGTGAGCTCGGGTCCAGGCCTCCCGCCATGGTCGCGGCGTTTCACCGCTGGCGCCGCGACCGGCACGCGCTAAGGTGCAGCGCATGAAACCGGGCAGCGCATGAAAGCATGGCCGGCCGTGCGGCTCACCCCGCTGCCCGCAGTGCGCGTGCTGGCGCTCCCCGTGCTGGTGCTCATGGTGTTGGTGCTCGCGGCGTGCGGGTCGGCTGGCCCGGCCACCTCCGCGAGTTCCTCATCCGCGAGTTCCCCGTCCGGGCCGGGGGCGACTGCACCGGCGTCAGCCGGGCAGAATGGCTCCGCGGGAACCCCCTCTGGTGGCACCGGACAGGCTGGCGCGCTGCCGGCGGTCGCGCACACGGTGATCGTCGTCATGGAGAATCACTCCTACGGCGAAGTGGTCGGCAGCTCGCTGGCGCCATATATCGACCAGCTGGCCGCGGCAGGCGCGCTGTTCACCAACTCCCGGGCCGTCGCCCATCCAAGCGAGCCGAACTACCTGGCCCTGTTCTCGGGCAGCACCCAGGGCGTCACCAGCGATAGCTGCCCTGAGACGTTCGGCGCCGCGAACCTGGCTTCCCAGCTGATCGCGGCGCACCGGACCTTCACGGGATACGCCGAGAGCCTGCCGCCGCAAGGGGCGTCGGTGTGCTCGAGCGGCGAGTACGCCCGCAAGCACGTGCCATGGGCCGACTTCAGCAACGTGCCGCCGTCGGTCACGAAGTCATTCACCAGTTTCCCCGCTGGCAACTACGGCCGGCTGCCCGACGTCTCGTTCGTCATCCCGAACCTGTGCGACGACATGCACGACTGCTCGGTGGCGACCGGGGACGGCTGGCTCAAGCGGAATCTCGGCGGCTATGTGACCTGGGCCAAGGCGCATGACAGCCTGCTGATCCTGACCTGGGACGAGAACGATGGCAGCGTCGGCAACCAGATTCCGACGATCTTCGTGGGCCAGATGGTGCGGCCCGGCCGGTTCGCCATGCCCATCACCCACTACAGCGTCCTGCACACCGTCGAGACCCTGTACGGCCTGCGCCCGGTCGCGAACGCCGCGGCCGCGCCCGTGATCAATGCCATCTGGCGCTAGCCCCAGCGGCCTGCAACCCCGGCCCCCACCCAGCGGG
>OCTA010003212.1_pt1 | contig 14544 bp, 13 predicted proteins | sample 1538991 | NCBI WGS metagenome assembly OCTA01 (sample SAMEA3539302, study PRJEB22396) | soil metagenome | biome: tundra; feature: field; material: soil | place: USA | collected 2010-05 | depth 0.15 m | reverse complement strand
AACGCTCTTCCATCTTGCGCGCCACATTGATCATGGCCTTCGAGCAGACCATCATGGCCGCACGGGCGCGGTGGGAGCGCGCCACTTCGTGATACTTTGCATCGCCGGAGATGCAAGCTAGAATGCGAATGCCCAACTCATCAAGCAAGGGCTTGACCTGCCACAGTTCACCTGAAAGGTTGTATTCACCAATGATGTTGATGTCGTATGGAGTCGTCTCCGCCGGCTCTTCCGTGCCGATCACATAATCGAGAAGCGCCTCACCCGCAAGCTTGTTTCCAAGATTCTTCGACCCTACAAACCCAGGCACGTTGACGGGAATCACCGGCTTGGCGAGCTTCTTCGCGGCGGCCTTGCAGACGGCCTCCAGATCGTCGCCGATCATCGCCGGCACGCAGGTCTGGTAGACGAAGACCGCCGGCGGATTGTACTTTTCAACGACCTCCTTGATGGCTTTGTAGAGATGCTTTTCGCCGCCGAAGATGATGTCCTGCTCGGTGATCGCGGTCGTGAAGCTGGTGCGGTAGAGGGTTGGCCCCGACGACTTGGCGCCGCGGCCATCCCAGGAGTGTCCCTCGCAGTTGATGGGGCCATGAACCAGATGCGCCGCATCCGTGATGGGCTGAAGAGCAATCTTGGCGCCGTCGAAGGCGCAGCCGCCAGCCGCTGCGCCAGGAGCAAGAAGCTTGTTGCAACCCTTCTTTCGCTCCCGGCTCTCTTTCGCCTGGTTCGTGGCGCAGCCGGGCTCTTCAAAGACCTTCAGTACCTTCGCGCCAAGAGTACTCATCGCCACCCCGCTTAGCAACGCCAGTTTGCAGTGCGCTACCGGATAATGTCGAAGCTGTAGTCGGTCTTCGCCACTTCATTCGTTGTTTGGTCCATGTGATCGAATATCCTGTCGAGAATCGTCACCAGCACGTTGAGCCCCCCCTGATAGCCCCAGACCGGATAACGATGATGGTGGTGACGATCGAAGATCGGAAATCCCAGGCGAATCAAAGGAGTCTTTGTATCGCGCTCCAGAAACTTTCCGTAAGTACTTCCAATCAGGAAGTCGACAGGTTCGGTGAAGAGCAGCGAACGCATATGCCAGAGATCTTTGCCGGGATACACCTGGCAGTTTTTGCCAAAGGGCGATCCGGCCAGCAATGCTTCCACCTTTTCATTCCATGCCTTTCCACCGTTGGTAGAAAGAATATGCACCGGCTCCGCACCAAGCTCGAGCAGGAATCCAGTCAAGCCAAGCGTTAGATCGGGATCTCCAAAGATGGCAAACTTCTTGCCGTGAATATGCGCGCTCGAATCCGCGATGGCATCCACAAGCCTGCCACGCTCTTTCCTGATCGCATCCGGAATCGCTTTGCCTGTAAGGCGCGAGACCTCCATCAGGAAGCGGTCCGTGCCTTCCACGCCTACTGGATGATTGAAGGCAATCACCTCTTGCCCAGTGGCTTCGATCACATCCAGCGTCTTCTCGGTGCAGAACTCCTGCATGGAGATGGTCGCGCTGGCATGGATCGCATTGGCCGCATCTTCCAACGTCGTGCCACCGTCGTACATGCGGAACTGGCCGTCACCGGGTGTGTCCCACACGTCGCTGTTGTCGCCGAGGATTGTATATTCCACTCCCATCAGGTCGAACAGTCGCTTGATCTCGCGCATGTTGCCGACGGTATAACCGTCGAAGCCGCCGATAAAGTTCAGCTTGCCATCGGGCTTGCGTTCCAGCTTAGGAGCGGTCCCGGCTTTGCCGTTCCAGAAGTGCGCGATGATGCCCTTGAGCGCATTGTCGTAGCCGGTCACATGGCTGCCCACAAATGCCGGCGTATGCGCGAAGGGAACGTCGAGCTCGACTGGCACTGAACCCTTTTCCTTCGAGTTCTTGATGAAAGCGTTCAGATCGTCGCCGATCACCTCAGCCATGCAAGTCGTCGATACGGCAATCATCTTCGGTTTGTAAAGACTGTATGCGTTGGCGAGCCCGTCAATCATATTGTTGAGCCCTCCGAGAACCGCTGCATCCTCGGTCATGGACGAAGAGACGGCCGAGGTCGGCTCCTTGAAATGCCGGGAGAAATGACTGCGGTAGTACGCAACACAGCCTTGAGAACCATGAACAAACGGCAGCGTCCGCTCAAATCCCAGCGCCGCAAAGACCGCGCCAAGCGGCTGACAAGCCTTTGCAGGATTGATGGTCAGGGCTTGGCGAGCAAAGTTCTTCTCGCGATATTCCCCGCTCTTGGTCCACTCCTTCACCCGCTCAAGTTCTTCGGCCGGTACGGGATCCTCAAACATGCATTTCTTGTTGGCGAGCATCTCCGTGTACTCGGGACCGCGGAACAACTCAAAGTGATCGATCACCTTCTCTGCATTTTGGCTCATCTTGTGATTTCTCCTCTCAGGTTTCCGCGTTGCTTAAAAGGGCGCCTTCGTCATCCGCCACACCGGGGCATTGATCGCCATGTCCATATCGCGCGCGAAAACCGCGAAGCCGTCGTAGCCGTGATATGGGCCCGAGTAATCCCATGAGTGCATCTGCCGGAACGGTACACCCATCTTTTGGAAGATGTACTTTTCCTTGATGCCGGAGCCGACCAGGTCGGGCTGCACTTTCTCGACGAACTTTTCAAACTCGAAGCTGGTCACGTCGTCGTAGATCAGCGTGCCGTCTTTCACATAATGCGTGGTGCGCTGATAGTCGTCGTTGTGGCCGAATTCGTAGCCCGTGCCGACCACTTCCATGCCCAAATCCTCATAGGCTCCAATGACGTGGCGCGGGCGAAGGCCGCCGACAAAGAGCATGACCTTCTTTCCCTCAAGGCGCGGACGGTACTTGGCAATCACAGCATCGGTCAGTGCCTGATACTTGGCGATCACGCGCTCGGCGCCTTCCTTGATCGTGTCATCGAAGTGAGCCGCAACGTTGCGCAGAGATTCGACGATTTTTGTCGGTCCAAAAAAGTTGTACTCGACCCACGGAATCCCATACTTCTCTTCCATGTGGCGTGAGATGTAGTTCATCGAGCGGTAGCAGTGCAGGATATTGAGCTTTGCCTTCGGCGTGGCCTCAAGTTCCGCAAGCGTTCCGTCGCCCGACCACTGCGCAATGACACGCAGGCCCATCTCTTCGAGCAGAATGCGCGAAGACCAGGCATCGCCGCCGATATTGTAGTCACCGATGATTGCCACATCGTAGGGCGTGCTCTCAAAGCGCGCCGGTTTACCGGTCTGCTTGTCGAAGACCCAGTCGCGAATCGCATCGTTGGCAATATGATGTCCGAGCGACTGCGAGATTCCACGAAAACCCTCGCAGCGAACCGGCACGATCGTCTTTCCATACTGCTTGCTCTTGGCGCGAGAGACGGCCTCGATGTCGTCGCCGATTAGCCCGATCGGGCACTCCGACTGGACCGAGATTCCCTTGTTCAGCGGAAAAAGCACTTGAACCTCGTCGATGAGTTTGCCCAGCTTCTTATCGCCGCCGAAGACGATGTCGTTTTCCTGGAAATCCGAGGTGAATTGCATCGTGCCAAACGCGTCCACGCCCGTGGTGCCAATGAAGTAGTTGCGCCGCGCAGCCCAGGAGTACTGGCCGCAACCCACCGGTCCATGGCTGATGTGAACCATATCCTTGATCGGTCCCCACACCACGCCCTTCGACCCGGCATAGGCGCAGCCGCGAATGGTCATCACGCCCGGAATGGTCTTGAGATTGGACTTGACTCCGCAATCAGGCTTGTCTGCCTCATAGGTTCCAAGGTGCTTGGCGCGTCTCTTCGCGCTCTTCTCCGGATAGGCCTCAAGTACTTCGCTGATCATCTGCTTGTTGCGTTCTTTGATTTCCTCAACGCCAGCGTTTCCGCTCATATGCACCTCGCCAAAGTAGGATTTGTGAGTTCTAGCGCCGGTTTCAATGGATCAGCCGGCGCCGGATGAAGAGCTACCCGTTACGCCGCGACCTCTGCGGCCTTCTTGCCAACCAAAGACTCGTCGACGTTCTTGATGATGCCGTGCTCCATCAGCATGTCCTCGAGTTCGTCCATGGTGATTGGCGTGGGAATCGTACCGTTGCCGGCATTCTTGTGTATCTTCTCGGCAAGGGCGCGATAGTGGCCGGCCTGAGCAGAGTCGGGCGCATACTCGATCACCGTCATGCGGCGAAGCTCGGCGTGCTGAACCACGTTGTCGCGGGGAACAAAGTAGATCAGCTTGCTGCCCAGCTTCTTGGCCATATTCTCGGCCAGCTCAAGTTCCTTGTCGGTCTGGCGCTCGTTGCAGATCAGTCCGCCCAGGCGCACGCCGCCAGAGTTGGCGTACTTCAAAATGCCTTTCGAGATGTTGTTGGCCGCGTACATGGCCATCATCTCGCCCGACATCACGATGTAAATCTCCTGTGCCTTGTTCTCGCGAATAGGCATTGCGAAACCACCGCACACCACATCGCCAAGCACGTCGTAGGAGACATAATCCAGATTTTCGTAGGCGCCGTTCTCTTCCAGAAAGTTGATTGCGGTAATCACACCGCGCCCCGCGCAGCCCACACCCGGTTCTGGACCGCCGGATTCGACGCAGCGAATACGCTGGTATCCATACTTCATGACCTCTTCAATCTCGATGTCCTCGACGCTACCCTTTTCCGCCGCAAGACTCAGGATGCTGTTCTGCGCTTTCGCGTGCAGGATCAGGCGCGTTGAATCTGCCTTTGGATCGCAGCCAACGATGAGGATCTTCTGCCCCATCTCTGCCAGCGCCGCCAAAGTGTTTTGCGATGTGGTGGACTTGCCGATTCCACCTTTGCCGTAGAAAGCAATCTGCCGAAGTTTCGCCATCTTTCCTCCTCCTTGATTCGGTCCTTCGTTCCTGTCACTCAAAATCCCTGCCCAGCGGCGTTCGGCTACATGAAGCAAAACAGAGGCCAGGTTACGGCCGGATCAGGGATGCGATCTTGGGTGCGCATCCTTGCGCTCCGGTATTGGTATATGTATATGCAATCGCCTGGCCAAACAGGAGAACTACTTAAACCATTGTAGAATCAGCACATTATGCATATTGATGGCAATTTCATGACCTGTGTTGAACGCGACAATCGAGAGTTTCTTTGTAGCGAATGCGACGAAGTCGCCTCTAACTATCTTCAATCGATATGCTGCTTCTTTGGGAATGCCGCGACAAACTCACTCAAGGTCATGTCGATGCGTTCGATGTGGTGTTCTTCCAGGAAGCGCGCTTCATTGCGAGTTGGCTCCTCTGGCAAGACGGCCCAATGCTGCTCAGAGGAGCGCTTCGTGATCTGGTGCGCAAACAGCCTCTCCAGTTGCGTTGAAAACCGGCAGCCGAGGAAGAGGAAACTTCTTCCCTTCCGTATCTCTTGCACGGACTCTGGTATCGGCGTCTGAATATCGATCTCTGTCAGCACCTCGACAAAGTCCGAGTCGGAGACAAGATAATTCCGTGCTGGCCATACCGAACCGAAAGGCTGATAGAGCAGAGTCTTCCAGTCATCGTGGCCGCCAGCCTCGACGCCGGCTTGCGAACCATCCGCTTCGAAGTAGTGGACCCAGTTGCCGAAGTGTTCCGACTGGCTTACGCCTTGCGCCATGCCCCAACCGGAGCGAGAGCGCAGCGCCTTTTGCGGAAGATCGTCGTACCAGGCATGAACCACCAAAGGCAGAGCGGGCAAGCTCAGCAGCAGCGTGTGCAGCGAGGTGGGCTGCGCGTCGGCACTGAATGCTTCGGTCATTGCGTTTGTCACTGTGCTGCGATGCTTGAAGTTTTCAATGAACTGCGCCGCGGCGCCAAGATTGTTCTTGATCTTGTGCGGCACACTGGACTTCGAAGTCAAGTGCCCTGCAAGAGCAACGTTGGAGCCAGGCAGCTCGTTCCCGGGCAGGGACAATACCCCCGGTCCGAGATAGGGAATCGCATTGCCTTGATCGAAACTCTGTGAGATCGAGTCAAGTGCTGTGGTATTCATGCAGGTATCTCAACGTCCGCAAGTTTGCGCGCTTCCACGGTGATGGGCAATGCCGTTGCGGCATCCATCGCCGGCAATTCAAGTTGCCATCCATTGGCCAGTGTGACTAATCCTCCCCAGAGTTCCGGCTTTTCTACTTCGACGATAGGTTCCTCAAGGTCTTTTTTAGCGATATATGCGGACAATACACCTGCCTGGTTCCTGCGAATCATGACTTTCATCGTGCCTCCCCATCCGATTGGCATGGGATCAGTTCCAGCTCCATGCAACCAACGACCTGGTTAAGTGCAAACTCGACCATATAGACAACAGCACCGGAATCGACGTGCCGCCCGACTTGGACAATCTCTCCGGGCTCACCGACACCAACCAGCAACGCATCGGGCCGGCGCTCGGGATAGGAGCCATCATTGAAGAGGTCCGCCGCGGCCTGTACGCGCTGGCCCCATTCGAAGCGCGGATTGCTTGTCTCTTTCATGCCATTTCTCCAGTGAGGTTAGCGCCCACAGTCTCAAGTTCCTTGCGTTTCATGCCGACCCGGTATCCGCTGCCGAGAAACTCAACACCGTAGATATAAAACTGCTGAAGGAATGTGCCGATCGAAATTACATACCCCTCCTCGCCCTTCTTTACCAGGACCTCACCGATCTCCTTGCCGGGAAATGTGCCATCGTTGCGAACCATCCGGTTGGACCGGACTTTCTGCCCATACTCGAAACCAGGAGGTCCATCCAACTCCACGACCCATCCATCACGAATGATATTCGACATATCAATGCCTCCTACCTTCCCACCGCGTCCGATTCATTTCAATTACGGCGTGCTCGCCATCACTCGATCCGTGAGCCGCCGCAATCCTCTCTTCGACGCGTTCGCGCACCAGCGGGTCCGCATCCTTGCGCATTGCATCCAGAGCACTCACGGCAACCCTTCCCGCCGCCTCGTAGCGGACGCGGATGTCGGAATGGAAACGCAGGGGTAATAACTGCGCCGGAGTCAGCCGCTCTGCAACCGCAAGGCAGACCGAAGCATCGGGATCGTCGATAAGCTCCAGCAGCCACTCGGCGGAGATCCGCTGCGCAACCGCACGCCGCACTTCAGGATCGGGATCGTCGATCATGTACTTCAATTGCGGTACTCCGATGCGCTGCGCAACTACCTGGCGCACAAAGTAGTCGGGGTCCGACATCATCGGCATCAATTCTTCACCCTCAAGGTGCGAGGCAATACGAATACGCACCTCGCGGTGAGCATCATCGCGCAGCCGCAAGAGGAAGCGATGGGGAAGCCGCAGAGCCGCATGCCAGCGAACGGATTCGTCTTCATCGTTGAGCAAGGCCGTCAGCCGAAAAACGTCGGCGTATTTGGCCGCTGCCGCACGCACCTCAAAATATGGATGCGCAAGAAACTCGTTGGCAAGCCCAGGGTTGCTCTTGAAGAACTGCTCGATGCGCAACGGAGAACGGTCCTGGACGCAGACATGCTTCTGCCGGCAGCGATCTTCGCGAATCAGTTCGCGGTGGACGCAGCCGGCGCAGCATACTTCGCGTCCCTGCCAATCCAAAGCTTTGCCAGGCTTAGCCGTCATGGTCCGTTTCTCCTTTCAATGCGCATCAACGCCGCGTGAGTGATTCGACCGGCACCAGCGTCGAGGCCGGCGCACACGCTTGAGCAGTCCTCCCCGGTGTCGTGACAACAAAGCCTGTGAGCGAACGGCTGTCTATAAAATCCACTACCGATCCGTTCAGCAACAGACAGCTCTTGCTGTCCAGGAAAATGCGCAGTTCCGCGTGTTCCCAGACAACATCGTTTAATCCAGGCTCAGGCGCAAGATCGAACTCGACGGCAAGGCCGGAACATCCGCCCGGTCGAACCTTGAGCCTGAAGCCAGAGTTTGAGTCCGCTGTAAAACGCATCATCCGGCCGATGAACTTCTCAGCCGCCGGAGTCAACGTCGTGTTCATCTTCGCCGCCTCGCTCATCTATATCGCCGCCGCAAATCGAGGTACATCCGGGTTGACGATGCAAGTCTTCGGCATCGGGCAAATTGCAGCGCACTGCGGCTCGTCGAAGAAACCGATGCACTCGGTGCACTTTGCCGGGTCAATGAAGAATGCGAAGCTTCTTTCGAAGATTGCATCGTTGGGGCATTCATTCATGCACGCCGAGCATCCCGTGCAGCTTGACTCTTTGATCGTGTACGCCATCTCGTCCCTCCTGTTCGAATCGTTGTCTGCTTTTCAAGCGATCAGCGCGCCCTGCCGGATATCTGCATCGCCGCGCTGTATATGCTCAATCTCACCTGTCCGCACCCGCTCCAGATATTCCCTGAAATACGCAATCGCCGACTGCTCGATGTACTCCAGCGCAAAGCGGTCCACCGGCTCAATGCCCGCGCTCTTCAGGCCTTCGCGCGGGCAGCCGCCGATTCTGGCCACAAACACCGCGACGCAATCGTTGATGGCGCGAACAACCGTCTCCAGACTGTCTTCTTCCGCGTATCCACCCTGGCAATAGTTATCCACTCGGCGGTGGCCAACGAACTTTGCGCCGGCAGTGCCGACCTCGTACACCTGAAATTCTCTCGCGTGGCCGAAGTGCTCGTTGATGCGCCCTCCGCCCTTGGTCGCAACGGCAATCAGAATCGAAATGTCGCTATGCTTGCCGGCCAGCGTCTCCAGTTCCGCTTTCCTTGCGGAAGCCACGGCCTCGCGTTGTAACTCCACCTTCCCTTGATAAGCCTGTCTCCGGTCCAGATCGTAGTTCACTTCCATGTTCATTACCTTTTCAGTCGTGAACTCGGCGCTGCGATCCTCGCCTAATAGACCCACCGCATCGGCGCGGCACTGCCGGCAATGCCGCATCATGTTCATCTCGCCCTCGCAGCTGTCCTGCAGAGCCTTCAGCTCCTGCGCCGTCGGCCCAGGCAGCCCGCTGAGTCCGAAGACAGTGCCGTGCTCGGGCGCGGAGATCAAAGGCATGATGTTATGCAGGAAAGCGCCGCGCGACTTGACCGCCTTGTTGACCGCTGCCAGATGGCGGTCGTTGATGCCGGGAATCATCACCGAATTCACCTTGCAAAGAATGCCGCGCGCAGTCAGCATCTCCAGGCCGAGCAGTTGCCGATCGCTCAAAATCTTCGCAGCCTCCACGCCTGTATACCGCTTGTGGTTGTAAAAAATCCAGGGATGGATCTTTGCGCCCACCACCGGATCGATCATGTTGATGGTGATGGTCACGTGATCGATGTTGAGCGCATGGATGGTATCGACGTAATCGGGCAGCATGAGTCCGTTGGTCGACAGGCAGAGCTTGATATCGGGAGCCGCTTTGGAGACAAGCTCGAAGGTTTTGAAGGTCTTCTCGGGATTGGCCAACGGGTCGCCGGGGCCGGCGATGCCAAGCACGGTCATCTGCGGAATGACCGAGGCCACGGCAAGCACCTTTCTGGCTGCCTGCTCCGGTGTCAGCCGCTCACTCACCACTCCAGGCCGCGATTCATTTGAGCAATCGTACTTGCGGTTGCAGAAATTGCACTGGATGTTGCATGCCGGTGCAACGGCCACATGCATTCGCGCATAGTGGTGGTGTGCCTCTTCGCTATAACAGGGATGGTCCTTGACCTTCTCCCATATCTCCGCCGACAGATCGCCTTGTCCAGCGGCCGAGCCGCAACTGGACTTGCCGCTGCCCCCCTTCGAACCACAGCCCTTTTGTCCGCTCCCAGGCAGGGTTGGCTGCATCACGAGCAACTGTGCGACGGCCTTTCGAGTGCCAAGCTCCATTGCATCCCCCTGCGGTGTTGGAGTGTCCCGGACTGCGGGTGTTGCAAGGGTCTATTGCAACTCAGCTACCAAAGTGGAAGTCGCAGATATTGCATGGCTTATGGGATTTTTGTTTGTGTCGCAATCGTGACACAAGACGGTAGACGCGAGGATTTTGTCGCAAAGCAGCCATCGCGAAAAACGCAGAGACGCGGAATTTCAGCGCGATAGAACGATGGGATTTGTACGGGAAAGAATAGTCAATTACGCGGAGAAAAAATCAGAATCGCTTGATTTCGATGCTGTGCTTGCGCAGCGCATAGCCCATCTGCCGCGGTGTCAGACCCAGGATGCGTGCAGCTTTGGCTTGGACCCAGCCGGATCGCTCCATGGCGTCAATCAAACGCTGGCGTTCGGTGGAGGTTTTCTCGTCGCCGCGTGCGTCCTCCACGGGGTTGGGCTTCTCAGCGCCGTTTTCGGAAGCAATACCCGCAGGCTCGGCGATTCTACGCACAGGCCAGGGGCGTTCCTGCGCAGGCGTGAAGACTGGGAGAGGAATATAGCCTGCCTCTTGTGGTCGCATCTTGCTCATCGACTTACCCAGGACCGCCGAAAGACAGCTTTCGTTGCTACAGGCAAAGTCTTCCACCACGATGATTGAATTCTTTGCCAGCGCCGCCGTGCGCCGTACGCAGCTTTCCAACTCCCGCACATTGCCGGGGAAGTCGCAGGCGCGCAGCACATTCATGGCGCGCTTCGAAAGTGTTAGCGAGACTCCGTGCTCCTGATTGAAACGGCGCAGGAATTCATGGGCCAACAGATCGACATCCTCGTGCCTCTCCCGCAAAGGCGGAAGAAATATGGGGACCACGCTGATGCGATAGTAGAGGTCGGAGCGGAATTGGCCTGAAAGCACGGCAGCCTCCAGGTTCCGGTTCGTTGCAGCCACCAGACGCACATCCACCTTGATGGTGCGGCTTCCGCCTACGCGTTCAAACTCGCCCTCCTGTAGCACTCGCAAGAGTTTGGCTTGAAACGCCCCCGAGATTTCTCCGATCTCATCGAGGAAAAGAGTGCCTCCGTCAGCTAACTCAAATCGCCCTTTGCGCAATCCGACTGCACCGGTAAACGCCCCGCGCTCGTGACCGAAGAGTTCCGACTCCAGCACTGTCTCAGACAGCGCCGCGCAATTCAGCCGTATGTACGGCTTCTGACTGCGTGGGGAATACTCATGAATGGCGCGTGCAAACAGCTCTTTCCCCGTGCCCGATTCTCCGCATAGAAGAACAGGCAGATTACATCGCGCGACTTGTTGTATCTTCTCGACCACTTCGCGGATCGCCGCACTCTCGCCGATGATCCAGTCGATTCCCTCGTGCTTGGTCTCGGTGCGTTGTTCCAACTCTTTTTCCAGACGGTGACGATCAGTCATCAGCCGTTCACGATCTCTGGCCACCAGCGTTTGCAGGGCAACCGTCTGGCCCACAAGGTTGGCCACCATGCTCAGGAAGCGCACATCTTCGTCAAGCGTATGCGGAGAAGAGTTGCCATCGAGCCGCTCGATCATAATAGTGCCGATGGTGCGGCTTTCCCCCTTGATCGGAACGCCCACAAACGATCTTTGCGAGGTGGAATCGCCAGAGTTCAACTCGCTCCAGTCCGTGAAGAGGGGACTCTCAGCGATATTGCGCACCACCAGAGGCATCCCCGAAACAACGATCTGTCCCACGGCCTGTTCGGGAAGCCGTTCAAAATGCTCTCTAGCTGCCGCCTCGCTCCACCCTGCCCCGACAACCGTTGAAGTCTGGCCCTCTTCGTCCAGCAGCGCAATCAGGCCGTTGTTCATGTCCAAAAAACTGGCCAGAAGATTGATGACCCCAGAGAGCGCCATCTCCAACCGCGCCGGCCGCGTGAGCAGCTTTGAAATCTCGTAGATGCCGATCAGAGCGGAATTCGCACGGCCGCTCGACTGCATCGCACGTTCCAAATTCGACACTTCGTATTGGTTCGACACGCCCCCCTCCTTTCGGGTGAAGGCAAACAAAATGCTACGGAATCGGAAAAACTACGCAGGCTTGATGAGACACAGGATTAGGAAAATTACGTGCCCGGCCTAGCCTGAGCGTGCCAGATGCCAATATCCTGCAACCATGCCGGTTCGTAGCCATATCTTGGCAGAAATTTGACGCAGGGTCAAACCGAACTGCTGGCGGAATAGTCCTGCGAATTGCTCAATCCACGGCTAAATCGTTGACATTCCGAGCTTTTTGAGCCGGACTCCCTGAAGCTCTACCCTTCCAACAGCAGCAACCGCGCGGGATCGAGCTTGACCTGCCACGGTTGAGGTTGCGTGCTCAATGTGCGCCAAATATCTTTGGGGACATCGGCTTGCAGATGAGGCGGATCGCCAGCCAGCGGCGCTGCGTGCAGGCGCAGATAGAGCGTCATTTCATGCGGCGCTTCGCTGCTGCCGACCAGCCAGCAGGGGAAGATGTTTTCGGCTTGCCCTGCAGGCTGAAAAGCGATTTGGTGCGAACGAAAACCAACGTGCGTCAGCGCATCTGGAACCGGGATAGCCGTATGTAGCTCGCAGTCCCAAGCCTTCACCGCAATTCGATCGTTCGCGATGCGACAGGCTGGGACAATGTTCTTGCAGCCGGTCAGTTGTGCCGCCACGACGGTTTGCGGCCGCTCGAAGAGCTGATGCTTCGGTCCGCTGGCTATAACTCGGCCACTGTCCAACACAAGCAGATCGGTACAGAATCGGAAAGCTTCCTCCATATCGTGAGTTACCATGATCACAGCGCCGTTGTAGCCTGACAGCGTTTCGCGAAGCTGCTCCTCCATTTGCCGCCGCAGGTGCGGATCGAGCGCCGCAAACGGCTCATCGAAGAGCAGCGCGTCAGGCTCGATAGCCATGCACCGCGCAATCGCAACACGCTGGCGCTGCCCGCCCGATATCTCCGCCGGATAGCGGCCAGCCAGCTCGGCAATGTGCATTCGTTCGAGTTGCCTCTGGACGTGTGCTTGCCGCTCCCGTTCTGGCAGAGCGCGCAACCCAAAGCCGACATTCCCGGCCACTGTCATGTGCGGAAAGAGGGCGTAGTCCTGAAAGACAACGCCTATCTTCCGCCGCGCCGCGGCAATGTTTTGTCCCGTCGAGCTGTCAAAAAGAACACGGCTATTGAGAACAATGCGCCCGCGATCCGGAGCGACGATGCCGGCAATCATGCGCAGGGTCATGGATTTACCCGCGCCGGAAGCCCCCAGCAAACCGACTGCGCCCTTGCCTGCGTGTAACTCCACCTCTAGCTCGAAGTGTTCCAACGCCTTTTCCACGCTCATATCGAGCGCGGCGGGAAGCGCGGACTCATCTATTCTTCGAGGCAGCGGCAAAGTCGGCTCAGGAAGAGAAGCCAAAGACGGAGTCCCCCGTTTCTGCGCCGATCTCCGCGCCCCGCTCTGCCTGTTCAGCAAACGAATAATCGCCAACGACAGCAAGACGATCAGGCTTACCCATAGAAAGGCAACTCTCATGTCGCCGCCCTCCGCCGCGGAGAAGATGGCGATCGGCATGGTTTGTGTTCGACCGGGAATGTTACCGGCCAGCATCAGCGTTGCACCAAATTCTCCGAGTGCTCGCGCAAAGGCAAGAACCGTTCCAGCAAGCACTCCGGGGGCAGCCAGTGGCAGCAGCACTCTACGAAAGACAACCTGCTCCGAGGCCCCCAGCGTGCGCGCCGCATCGAGAAGATTTGGATTGACCTGTTCAAACGCGCCGAGTGTGGTGCGATACATCAGCGGAAACGCTACGACAGTTGCGGCTATAACCGTTGCCGGCCATGAAAAAACAATGATGATGCCGATTTGTTCCAATGCATGGCCGATGAAGCTCCGCCGTCCGAGAAGCAGCAGGAGAAAGAAGCCGACCACGGTCGGCGGAAGGACCAGAGGGAGCGTCAGAATGCCGTCGATCCATGCGCGAAGGCCGCCATGCACGCCGTACATCAGTCTTGCAGCCAGCAATCCAAGAAAGAACGTGGCAACCGTGGCCGCGCAGGTGGTAGCCAGCGAGATATAGAGGGGCGATGGGTCGAAGGGCAGCGTCACGGTGCTGCTATTGTAAACCCATGCTTCACAAAGATCGCTTGAGCAGTGGGGTTTCGGAGATACTCGACGAACTTCCGCGCGGCCTTCTCGCTGTGGCTCCCCCTTACCACCGCCGCGGGATAAATGATCAGATCGTGCGTAGTTTCAGGAGCGGTTGCAATAACGCGAACCTTCACGGAAGCTCGTGCGTCGGTGGCATAAACCAGGCCCGCATCCGCGTTTCCGGTTTCAACATAAGTCAGAACCTGGCGAACGTCTTTTGCGAGAACAAGCTTCGCGTTGAGTTTGCCTAGTAAGTTAAGAGCTACCAGCGTTTGCCGCCCATACAGGCCTGCCGGAACGCTGGCCGGGTCGCCAAGAGCGATCACCCGCACGGAAGTACCTGTGAGTCCTTGAAAGTCTTTGAGTTGAGAGTCGAGCGGCGCAATCAGAACCAGCGTGTTTCGCAGCAGATTGTGGCGCGTGCCAGCGACTATCAGCCCCTTCGCTTCCAACTCGTCCATCGGCTTGGCGGCGGCCGAAAGAAATAGGTCCACCGGCGCGCCTTGGTCGATCTGTGCAGCCAGGGTTCCCGAGGAACCGAAGTTATTGCTGAAATCCACATTCGCATGGCTTTGCCGATAGGCAGCCTCAGTCTCCGCGAGCGCATCCTTCAGGCTGGCTGCCGCGGAGACAGTCAGACGCGTTTGCGCTGAA
>OCTA010003211.1_pt1 | contig 14548 bp, 13 predicted proteins | sample 1538991 | NCBI WGS metagenome assembly OCTA01 (sample SAMEA3539302, study PRJEB22396) | soil metagenome | biome: tundra; feature: field; material: soil | place: USA | collected 2010-05 | depth 0.15 m | reverse complement strand
AGCTGACGGAGTATTCTTTCAAAGCAAATAAATTAGCGGAAGAAATTAATTTATTTAAAAATGAAAACAATATTTGGAGGTTGAAAGATGGCATCAGTAATCCGGCAGGGAATCTGGTGTTGCATTTAAGCGGTAACCTCAATTATTTTATTGGGACAATTTTAGCTAAAAACGGTTATGTAAGAAAAAGAGATAAAGAATTTTCAGAAAAAAATATACCACGATCTCAATTGATTGTTGAGGTACAGCAAATCATTCCTCTTATACAAAATACCCTACCTAATCTTTCGAAAGAACAACTCCAAAGTGAATTTCCTGTTCCGTTAGGAGGCAAAAATTATGTTATAGAAGATATGTTGATTTTATTGCTGGCGCATTTCAATTTTCATTTGGGGCAGGTAAATTATTTAAGAAGAATTCTGGAAGCATAAGATAGATGGATTTCCCATTAAGGAAGGACACAAAGTAGATTTCATCCATGATTGTAGAATACTCTTAACGAATGAAAATCCAGGTTAAAAAATATATTACTAAATTTGGACAAACATCATTCTGTCACTACTTTAATTTTCAGACTCGACTTGGGTCACGTCATTGGAGTTTGCAAATGTATCTTACTATTGGAAAAGGCCTCATCATCAAAGATTTTCAAACCAATGAAAATTCCCTGAAAGAACTGGAATGATATTTCGCTGAATGAGGATTCGTAAATTTGCCGCGTTTGAATTTGTTAGTTTTAGCAGGATAAAAGCTAATCGGATATAAAGATTCCTTGCCAACATTCAACAAATCAATCAAATAATTAATCAAGGATACATTCTCAATGGTCTTTACAAAGATTGCCATAACTGGGTATAAAAATTACCAATTACAAACTTTTCATTTTACAGAAAGGATTATAGGAATATGCGGGCTAAATGGTAAGGGAAAAACAAACCTGTTGGATGCCATTAATTATTTGTGCTTTACCAAAAGTTATTTTTCCAAGTCCGATATTTTAAACGTACGATTTGGAGAAGCAGGTTTTCGGCTCGAAGGTGAATTACTAAACGGAAAAATTGATTCGCAACAAAAGGTTGTATGTATTTACAGGAATGAAGCGAAAAAGGAATTTTATCTTAATGATATTGCCTATGATAAATTCAGCCACCACATTGGTAAGTTTCCCTGCGTTATGATTGCGCCGGACGACATTAGCATGATCACCGGTGGTAGCGAAGAGCGCCGGAAATTTTTGGATACGCTGATAAGCCAGGTGGATGCAGAATACCTGCAACAATTGATTGTTTACAATAAGATTTTGCAGCAACGAAATGGATTTTTAAAGAATGAATCGTTCCAGGCAAATTTCGATTCTTATTTCCTTGATGCTCTAGATGCTCAATTGGTAGCCCCAGGAAACTATATTTACCGGTTGCGGCAACTGTATGCTGAGAAATTGATTTCTTTGGTGCAGGAATTCTACAGCAATATTTCCGGAAATAAAGAAAATATTTCCCTGGAATACAACAGCCACCTGAATAATCAGGTTTTTTCAGAGCTGTTGATAAAATCAAGGCAAAGAGACCTGCTTGCCCAGAAATCAACGACCGGTGTTCATAAAGACGATGTGTTTTTTTTCCTGAATGAAAATAATTTTAAAAATACAGCTTCCCAGGGGCAACGGAAAAGCCTGCTTTTTGCCTGTAAACTGGCTGAATTTGAAATTTTTCGGATTGCGAAAAAGACTCCCCCGCTCTTATTGTTAGATGATGTATTTGAAAAGCTTGACGATTTAAGAATGAAAAACCTGCTTGCATTTGTATGTAAAAAAAATAAAGGCCAGGTTTTTATTACTGATACCCATAGAGAAAGACTTGAAAAAGAATTATCAGAATTTGGAGCTGAAGTGCAAATAATAGAATTGGCTGAATGAATAGAAAAGCATAGATATTCCGGAATAAATGAAACCCATTTCAAATCAATTTATCCTCTATAAATGTGAAATTTCAAATAGCTAATCGTTAACTTTATACAATGGCAGAATTCTCAATAGGTGAAGCATTAAAGGAATTTCTTAAGAAAAGTAAGCTTAAAACCGGAGTGCAGGCTTTGCAGGTGGAAGAGGCCTGGGGAAAAATAATGGGCAAAACAATTGCAAGATATACCGATAAAATAGAGATCATTAACAACACCTTGTTTATCACAACTAATGTGGCCCCATTAAAAAATGAATTAATGTTTCAAAAAGAAAAAATAAAAGAAAGGGTAAATGAAGCCCTTGGGGAAAAGGCGATTAAAGAAGTTGTGATAAGATAAAATATCTTAAGAGGTTAAATTCAGGTATTTATTATTTTTTAGAATCGAAATTAATTTTTTGGTAAATAATTCAGAGCCAGTCTTATTTAGATGCTCAGCATTGTAGAAGTATTTCTTTTGAAATGACAATGAATCATTAGAAAAGTCATAGAATGGGATGTCGAATTGCTTGCTAAAAGAAGTAAATAGGCTTAGTATATCGTTTCTGTTTTTAATGAATTTTTGACCTTTTATGTATTCTGGAGTATAAACGAATATTATTTTTATATTATTATTTTTACATTCTGTCAAAAACCTTTCGAATAATTTTATTGTTGGAGTATCCAGTTTCACCTCATAATATTTAATTTTTTTCTCAGCTGCCTCAAAATCGGAATTCCAGGTTTTTTCCCGCCCCAGATAACCTCTAACCCTCAAGGAAGAAGGCCTTGGAGGCCGTATGAATGATTTTAGAGCATAAAGTATTGCAGTTCTATTTCCATAATACCTAATGAGTGGTATATAGTAGTCAGAAACACTAAAACCTTTATAGCTAATTGTTGCATTTTCAATCTCCTTATTGAAAAGCATATAAGGCAAAAATTGGTCAGAATTGTAAAGATCCTCTCTTTTCTGAAGGGTATAAATATCCAATGAAAAGATAATTAATTTAGGCTTAAAATTATGTTCCAGCAGCAATTTGTGTCGTAGGTATTCAAGCCAAAAGTTATGACCGTCAATTCCCAAATTATAGACTGATGTATGTAAACTATCACCTATCGTTGTGGGATCAATTTGCACCCAGGCTCTTGAACTTCCGTAAATGACAATATTTGAATTTACTTTCCCATCTATAATATCGTTCCAAACAGAATATTCATCCCCGCTCCTTCTTAACTCTTTACTGATAAAAAAATCGGCCAAGAATGAAAATACTAGCAGTGCAATTGAAAAGATTGTAATATTAATGATAAATTTTTTCATGCCTAAAATTGAAAATAAATAAACTTTTGTTGGGAACCGGCGAATATAAAAATGGTTAAGATGATGCAGAAATAAAAAGTCATTCTAAACAATTTTGGCCATTTTAACCCCATATTCGCAAGGGCATATTGGTGTTCCCTGCCCAGCCATTCAATTACAAAAAACAGTCCTATGAGAATCAAAATTGTTATATATGGCAACCAGAAACTGCCTAAAAATATTTCCGCCGGATTTTTAAACATTCCTGTAAAAATTTTGATAACAAAATGGAAAGCTTTTGATACATTTTCTTCCCTGAAAAATATCCACGCAAGAACAGTTAGACCAAAAGTTACCAACATCGAAAAGAACTCTCTTATAGTCGGCAAGTAATTTCCCTGACCCACTATATCAAGATTATTTCTATTTGTTTTTCTCAAAATAGACGGCATTATATAGATTGCATTCAGAAAACCCCAAATAATAAATGTCCAGTTAGCACCATGCCAAAATCCACTCACCAGGAAAATAATTAAGATATTGCGAACTTTCATCCACCTCCCAACTTTACTTCCGCCCAAAGGAATATACAGGTAATCCCTGAACCATGTAGAAAGTGAAATATGCCAGCGTCTCCAAAATTCTGCAATATCTCTTGAAAAGTAGGGGAAGGCAAAGTTTCTTAATAAATCAAGTCCAAAAAGACGAGCTGTTCCAATAGCAATATCAGAATACCCTGAAAAATCGCAATATATTTGGACTGCAAAAAAAAATGCACCCAGGAAAAGAGTCGCTCCTGAGAAATTGTCTGAATAATTAAATATGTTATTTGCAAATTTGGCACAATTATCTGCGATGACCATTTTTTTAAATAGGCCCCATAATATTTGTCGAAGTCCATCAGCCGCTTTTGAATAATCAAACGCTCTTTTTTGTTGTATTTGAGGTAACAGATGAGTCGCCCTTTCTATAGGGCCTGCCACCAGTAAAGGGAAAAAGCTAACAAAAACTGAATAATCAATAAAGTTCTTCTCAGGTCTTATCCTATTGTTATAAATGTCGATTACATACGATAATCCATGAAAAGTATAGAAAGAAATTCCCACAGGAAGAATAATTTTTAGCGTCCAAAAGTTTGCTTTTAGGCCAATGTCAGAAAGACCTTCTGCAAAAGATTGTACGAAAAAATTATAATATTTAAAGAATCCTAAAAATCCTACGTTGACGCAAATACTTAACCAAAACCAAAATTTTTTCCACATTTTATTTTTTGAATCATACATTTTAATCGCTGTTGAATAATCCAGGAATGTTGAAAAGACTAATAAGAATAGAAATCTCCAATCCCAGCAAGCATAGAAAAAATAGCTTGAAATAAGCAACAGGATGTTTTGGTATAATAAATTTTGTCTTGTGACAAACCAGTAAAGCACAAATACAATGGGCAAAAACAATGCAAATCCAATGGAATTAAATAGCATAATTTCTAATTAAAGTATCCCAATTTTGAATATATATAAATATTAGAAACCGTTAAAAGAAAATTCTGACTCAGATCAACCGCTGTCTTATTAAAACCAGCAGGAAAGCTGGAAGGCCTGCAATTCTTCATAATTTTATTTACTACATAAAAAGAAAGACCTAATGCACCAGATTTTTTGAACGAAACGATCTTGCCAATTTGAATTGGATTTTCAATAAATAATTTTTTTTCCATTTTCTATAAAATAGGGATTTTAGCTAAAAACCGTAAAGAGGTAAAAATTAGACCCAAACATAAACGAAAGATATGAACGCTTTATTATGAAATTTATATTTTGGATCTAATTGGTACGCCCGCTTCAATAATACGGAATAATGAATGGAATTCTATTATTTGGGACTATGGTATTTATTATTATTTACGATGCCCTTTCGTCCTGACCCATTAGCCTTTTTCTTCAGGGAGTAAATTAACTATATGAAGAATAATGTTTATAAAGTAAACCCCAACTACTTAATAATATCTTAAAAAGTAAAAGTTGCAGAAATTGAGACTAAAATAATAAAAACTATACTTTATCTCATTTTTACCCTGGGATCAATGAATCCATATAACAGATCTGAAAGAATATTAATCAATACAAAAATAGTAGCAGCAAACAATACAGATCCCATAACAACAGGGTAATCTAATTTCTCCAGTGCATCAACCGTTACTTTTCCGATTCCCTTCCATCCAAAAATATATTCCACAAAAAATGCGCCTGCCAGTAATTCCGCAAACCAACCTGTAATAGCTGTTATGACAGGATTCAAAGCATTTCTCAATGCATGCCGGTAGACAACCTGGCTCCTGCTCAGACCTTTTGCATATGCAGTCCTGATATAATCCTGGTTTAGCACATCCAGCATCGAACTCCTGGTTAATTGGGCAATAATTGAAAGAGGCCTGATTCCTAAGGTTATTGCAGGTAAGATCAGATTCTGTAAAGTAAGGTAGCGCTTACCGGTAGTTTCATCAAGAGTGAACCAGCTGCCGGTGAAAGGTAGCCCTGTATAAGCATGCAAAGCGATACCAAACAGGTAGGCAATAACAATTGCCATGAAAAATGACGGAGCAGATATACCAATAACACTTGCAAAAACTGACGTTGTATCCAACCAGGTATTTTGTTTCACAGCAGCTATAACTCCCAGGAAAATGCCCAGGATAGTTGCAAATATCATTGCAGCTAATGCCAGCATCAGTGTGCCTGGTAAGGCTTCCAGCAATACATCAATTACATCTTTTTTGGTTTGGTAACTTCTCCGCAGGTAGGGAATTTTAATACCAAATTTTGTATTTCCGCCAAAAAAGAAACCTTTAATATTTTTGTCAGCAATTTCGTTCTTTGTATATGTGGAGATTGGGGAAACATCGTTAACATACAATACAAATTGCTTCCATTTAGGTTGATCAAGGTATAATTCTTTCCTGATGTTATCCATAGTCTTTTTATCTCCGGTCTGGCCCACAATCAATCTTGCCGGATCTGCGAAGGCCTGGAAAATAAGAAATACAATTATTACCACACCGAAAAGAACGAGCACTCCGTAAACCAATTTTTTTATGAGAAACCGGAGCATTGAATTATTAATTGAATTATTTAAAGTTAAGCTATTGCATCTCTCCAATTACTGTAATGCCTTTTTGAAATCGGCCCAACCCCACTTATTTTGAACCACGGGCCCTTTCATCAAATACAATTCAGGGTTAGTGCGAGCCGCAGTTTTTAAAGCGGTGGCATCAAGGCCTAAGATGGGTAAATTAAAATTATTTATCTCATTAAAAAAATGCTGAGCAGCATCTGCCTGGGAAGCAACAATATAGACGGGAACCTTCTTTTTATTTGCATCAGTATAAAGTGAAGTAAAATTACTTAACCAATTATCAGTCCTAGCAGAAAAGTCTTTTACAAAAAACAGGTAATACTCACCGGGAGTATTTAAAACGACTGCAGTAGTATCGTTTCCTGAAAGGGTCGTCAGGTAAAAATCTTTAATGGGGGGTTCGTTATCTTTTCCTTTTTCCACAATGAAGTCCTCTCTTTTTACAAATTCCCAGGTTGAATCCGGCAGGTTTCTACTTGAAAACTCCTGCTCCAGTCCATTCTTCTTATAGAAAAATTTAAAATCCTTTTTATCAGGAACCGCATCTGCAGGCATTTTCCTAAGTTCTACCAGGTTATTGCCTGCCTTAAAGGGAAGACAATCTTTAACCGGTAAATGGCGTAAAACATACCACTGAAAGCCAAGTACAAAAACTGTAGATGCAGTCAGAATAAGGAAATTGGCTGAGCCGGATAAAAAAGCCTTCATGTGCTTTACTCCAAAAAACAAAAGCAGTATTAAGGCAAATAATACCAGGTCTTTGATAAAAGACTGCAAAGCTGTTAAGGGGATACAATCTCCAAAACAACCGCAGGTAGCTATTTTTCCGGATAAAACTGCATATCCGGTGAGGAAGCTAAAAAAGATAATGAGGAGCAAAAGCAGCCAGTTAAAAAACTTTTTCCATATGCCTAAGAGGATGCCTACCCCGACAATTATTTCAAGGGTAATCATTATTATAGAAAAAGGTAAAGCATAATTATCGAGCAGGAGCATCATATCTTTCAACGAGGCGTTTCTTCCCCACACATCAAAAAATTCCTGCATTTTGTAGGAAAGCCCCAGGGGGTCGTTAGCTTTTACCAACCCTGAAAAAATAAACAAGACGCCTACCAGAATCCTTGCTGCATTTACGATAACTTTCATGGTACTATTTTAAATATTACGACCATCCTATAAATGAAGTGTTTATTTTTTTTATTCGGGAATTAATATTAATGCAAAAACAGCATAGTTGATTATGTCAAAATAATTGGCGCCTATCCCTTCACTAACCAATGTTTTTCCATCATTTTGAACAATTTTTTTAATGCGCAGCACTTTAGCTAATATTAAATCTACAAAACTTTCCTGGCTCATCTCTCTCCAGGCCTCACCGTAATCATGATTCTTTTCCTCCATTAATCTCCTGGCTATCTCTATTTTCTCATCATATAATTTTGAGGCTGATTCCAAAGGAATATCCTCTACTTCATCATCAAAGATGTCAAGTTGAATAAGTCCTATAATGGCATAATTTACTATCCCTCTGAACTCTCCGGATATATCATCTTTAATTTTTTGTAAACCTGTTTGCTGAATGTTCCTTATTCTTTTTGCTTTTATATAGATCTGGTCTGCTATTGATATGGTGCGGTAAACCCTCCAGGATGTGCCGTAATCTTTTGTTTTTTCAATAAAGATTACCCTGCAATTTTTTATAACAAGGTTGTATAGCTGATCGGTGGTAACTTGCAACATAATAATTGTCAAATTTAATCATAAACGAACAATGTTTACCTTGAACTGCAGGGGAAAAATTATTAAAGTTGAAAAGCCTTTATTGATGGGTATTTTAAACATTAATGATGATTCCTTTTATGCAGGAAGCCGCTATAAGGCACTCGATGCAATTGCCACCAGAGCCAAAGAAATGATTAGTGAAGGCGCTGATATTTTAGATATTGGTGGCCAAAGCACAAGGCCTGGAAGTACGAGAGTTTCTGAAGAAGATGAATTGGGAAGGGTGATGCCTGTAATAGAAATGTTGGCCGGAAAATTTGGCGAAGTTTTGCTTTCAATAGACACCTATTATGCCTCTGTTGCAAGAGAGGCAGTAAATGCCGGAACTTCGATAGTTAATGATATCAGTGCCGGTGAAATGGATCAGCATATGGTAACGACGGCAGCTTCGTTGGAAGTGCCTTATATCTGCATGCACATGAAAGGTGTGCCTGAAACGATGCACCGGAATATTTCTTATAAAGACCTAATCACCGAAGTTTTGGATTTTTTTATAAAAAAAATTGATCAGTGCCGCCAGGCAGGTATAAAAGACATCATTATAGACCCCGGATTTGGTTTCGGCAAGACAATCAGGAATAATTTTTACTTACTTAAAAACATGGCTCATTTTAAAATGCTTCAAAAGCCAATAATGGCAGGTGTTTCGAGGAAATCGATGATTTATAGGACGCTGGACAAAGATGCCGAAAATGCACTTAATGGAACAACCGTACTGAATACGATCGCATTGCTTCATGGGGCGAATATCCTGAGAGTTCACGATATTAAGGAAGCAAAAGAAGCAATTCTGCTCACCGAAGCATTAGCTAAAGCATAAACGCCGGACTTTTTTTGTGGTCCGGCGTTTTTATTAATTCAGATTTGTCAGATTATTTCTTCTTCTGGCCTTCCTCATTTTTATTACCCTTCGTCATTTCCTGAAGTTTACGCATCTGTTCCATTTGAGCCTGCCTTACTTTTTGTTCTTCCTCCATTTTGGCTTTGTACTGGTCATTTGTAAGCACATCCGCTACATTCACATAGAAAACAAGAGGTGTATTTGGTTTAATCGCGGAACCTGCTCCTCTTGGTCCATATGCGAGGTACGAAGGCATAAATATTCTTCCTGATCCACCTTTCTTAAAATATAGAAGGCCATCAGACATTCCCTCAATAGAACCTCTCTGCCCTACCACAAATGTAAACGGTTTTACTGATTTGCCTGTAGCGTCATAACTTGAATCAAATTCCTGGCCATCAAGAGTCATTCCCCTGTAATCGACGGTGATGGCTTTTCCGCTATCTATAGCTTCACCTGAGCCGGGATTTATTATTTCGATATAGGTGCCTTTTGCTGTTTTAACAGCTTTAATATTATTCTTGGCTAAATAATCAGATAGCGTTTTATCATCAATTACCTTTTGCTTTGCAATTGAAATTGAATCAATCTTTCGCATACTTTCATTTGCCTGAAGTCTAAGTCCTTCAACTTTGGTATGATCGGGGATCACATCGACTATTCTAAAATGATATCCAATATATCCCTTTTTTGAAGAGTCTACGGTAGGGTTATACTTCCTGATGGAATCAAAGGATGTGCGGGTAATAATGCTGTCACCTTTTTTGGCTGACGTGAAGATCTTGACATAATCTGCAGGTAATTTCGTAGAATCAATTTCAATGACCTGCAAAACAGAATCGATTGGTGAGGTCATTAAAGAGTCATTGTAATAATTGTATGCCCTGAAAAGAATTGCATTACCGTATTTAACAGGTTCACCGTCTCCTGAACCGATAATCCTGTATTCAAGCCTGCCGGATTTTGTCTTTTTAAAATTTTGATCTGTACACCCCGCAGCCAGAATCAGCATTGCTATAGCGACAAGGTTGATTGTTTTGTTCATGTTTTATTTTTTTATAATTGTTAACTGTTTAATTGTTCTTTATTTTCCTCAATTGCTTTTTTAAATTTCTGAACAACTTCTTCAAGAGGTTCAGTATTTCTTCCACCTGCAGCATTAAAATGCCCACCGCCATTAAAATACTTGCGGGCAAAGGTATTTACATCAAAACCTCCTTTACTGCGGAATGAACTTTTGCGTTCATCTCCCCGGTCTATGATTACAGCAGCAAGCTTGATACCTTTAATACTTAACGGAAAGTTCACCAAACCTTCGGTATCGCCTGTCTTCACATTGTATTTTATGAGGTCTGATTGCAGTACGGCTATCAGCGCAGTATTATATTCATAAAAAACTTCCATCCTGTTCAATAAAATATTACCAAAGAATCGAAAACGGCCTTCCAGGAAATTATCGAAAAGATTTTCATGAATCTGGCTGTGCTGTAATCCTTTGTCCTTAAGAGATGCCACCATCCTGTGCACATTCGCAGAAGCGGAGTTAAACCTAAAAGAACCCGTATCTGTCATCACTCCGGCGTATAAACATTCTGCAGTTGCCGGATTTATTTTATCAGCATGCCCGGAAGCTTCAATAAAATCATAAATCATTTCCGAAGTTGAGCTTTTGCCTGCATCACTGATCCCATAATCAAAGGCATCGGACTGAGGTTGCTCATGATGATCGATCAATATCTTTTTGGCGCTGAGAGAGGCCAAAACAGGCTCCATTCTTTTGGTACGATTAAGAACATTAAAATCAAGGCAGAAAACCAGTTCGGCTTCCTTTAAAATTGCTTTCGCTTTCTCAGTCTGCATTTCAAAATCTATCACATTTTTGGCACCGGGCATCCAGTTTAAAAAAGCCGGCCAGTTTGTAGGAGAAATTACTGAAACCACATGCCCAAATTGAATCAAAAAGTTATACAGCCCCAGACCAGAGCCCATAGCATCGGCATCTGGCTTCTGATGAAATGTGATAACTATTTTCCTTTGTTCCTTTAATAAGCCGAATATTTCGCCGATGGGTTTCATAAAAGGTTGCAAAAGTAGCTTAAAAAACCCAATGAGAAACCCTGTAAATCAAAATTTAAGATTGCAATAATTCGAAACCATAGTTCTAAAACTTACCTCTCCCGGCAAAGTCCTGTTCTTTATTATGTACCAATATGATTTTGAGCCAGCAGAATTTTGCCTGATTTCTGAAATTAAGCTCTATCCAATACTGCATTAATTGGCCGTCCAGGAATTATTTTCAAAATTTATATCAGGGAAAATATGATCGGGATCAATGATTACAGATTTTAATTTCTCATTCGTATTTAGCTTTTGTACCCATGTGTGCCCGTTTTGCCATACTTCTACCGGAATTTTTACCATCCCTGTTTTTCCGCTTCCAGTTTGATATTGAAGATAAACAGGCATAGCCATCCGATCCAGGTTCTCAATAGTTACAAGGGCTCCTTTGGAAGAATCTTCCTGCACATAATTCACGCCGGTTATAGCCTGGTCAAGCTTGTAATTTTTAATAAACACGCCTTTCCAAAACCACCCAAGATCCTCTCCCGCGGCATTTTCCATAGTCCGGAAAAAATCCCACGGAGTGGGATGTTTATAGGCCCATCTCTTTATATAAGTCTGGAAAGCATAATCAAATATTTTTGGTCCAAGTATTTCATCACGCAATAAAGTAAGCGCATAACCCGGCTTTGAATATAAAGCCACGCCAATATTAGCTTCTTTAAGAGCATCCGGCTCACTCATGATAGTTTCCGACCTGTCACTAAACATGTATTTATAAAGAAATAATTTGTTTTGAGATTTGGGTTTATATTCACCATTATTAAAATCGAGGTCAGCGATGGAATTTATGAAAGTATTAAAGCCTTCATCCATCCAACCATATTTTCTTTCGTTGCTTCCAACCACCATAGGAAACCACGTATGCCCAAACTCATGATCTGTAACCCCAAAAAGGCCGCGGCCCTTTGCCTTGTATCCGCAAAATACTATGCTGGGATATTCCATGCCACTTATATTACTCGCAACATTTGTCGCGGTATTATAAGGATATTCATACCACCTTTTTGAATAATTTTCTATACTTCCTTTTGCATATTCTGTGGCTCTTCCCCATGCACTATCTCCCGCGGATTCAATAGGGTAAACACTCATCGCAAGGGCCTTTCTGCCTGAAGGAAGATTCATCCTGGCTGCATCCCAGATAAAAGCTGTCGATGCAGCCCATGAAACGTCTCTTGCATTTTTTATCTTAAAATGCCAGGTCAATTTTTCTTTTTTAGGTCTGGAGGAGGGATCAGCAACCTCAGATGCGGACCGTATCATAACGGTCTGATCGCTTTTCCTTGCTTCCGCCAATCTTTCGATTTGGGTGGGAGTTAAAACTTCCTGCGGATTTTGGAGTTCGCCCGACCCAACTACTATCTGGTTTGCCGGAGCTGTAATATAATAATCAAAGTCGCCATAATCAAGATAGAATTCACCAGCCCCAAGATAAGGTAGCGTATTCCATCCTTCAATATCATCATAAACGCACATGCGAGGATACCATTGAGCTACTGCATATATCTTTCCATTTTTTGTATTTAGGATCCCTGTCCTGTCTGACCCATAAGCAGGTATCGGATAAGAATAATCGATCTTAAATTGAATGGATCCTCCGTTTGCGGCTAACGGAATAGGAAGGCGAAGCTGCATCCTTGTATCAGAAATAATGCTGGTTACAGTTGATTCCTTTGTTTTCCCTTTAGACACGAAAATGATATTAACCGATTTGATATTATATCCCCCTTCAAATTTGGAATTCACATTTCCGTATCTGCTCCTGGCAGTAGCTGGTATCTTTGCCTGACCTCTTGAACCGAGATTATATAAATTTTCATCAAGGTAAATCCATACAAAAGGCATGGCCTGCGGACTGTTATTTATATAGGTTATGATTTCGCTTCCTGCTATGGCATCATTGATAACATCGAGTGTAGCTTCTATTTTGTAGCTGGCTCTGTTAGTCCAATATTTTGGTCCAGGTTCCCCATCGGCTGCACGGTATTCATTAACAGATGATGGGTAGAAATTTGGAGAGAAAAGATCATGTTCATCATAAATTGATTTAGTATCCTGGGCAACAACTGAAAATGAAATCATTGCCAAAAAAACAATAAGCGGAATTTTTAGATTCATAAAGAATGGTTGTATAATTTAAGGGTTTTAATTTTCATTTTAAGTTGATAAAATATCATTTATTTGTTTTTGTCGAAAAGCCCCATATCTTAATTCCACTTTTTCAGAAGTGCCCTTCCTTCATTTTTGATTCTTTCATCATCCTGTGTCCTGTCAGGCAGGCTCAGCATGGCAAGTGACAGGTAATTTAACACAAAGCCCGGATTTAAGGTTTTAGCTTTTTCAAAGCAATGAATTGCATCTTCAATACTGGAAGGTGGAAACGCTCCAAAGAATATCTTTACTGCTGTCCTTTCAAAAAAATTCAGCGAATTTATTTCAAAATACCATTGGCCCAATACATACCATGCCTTATAATTATTATGATCGTAATGAATAGAAAGATCCGCATATTTCTTAATATCTTTTACAGCGTAAATTTTATCCTGACCTCCACCATGCAGCGCATCATTTCCTCTTGCTAAACACATTACAAAATTTGCTTCAGAATTTGTTGAGTCCAAACTGATAGCCTCCTTTGCATAAGATTTAGCTGATTTGAAAAGATAGGTTTGTTTCGATTCTTCATGTTCAAGCCTGTTACCAATTCTGGTGCTTAATTCGCTGCATTTGCAAAGCAAGAAAATATTAGATGGTTGAATGGAAAGTGCTGCTTTATATTTTATTAAGGCTTGCTCGTCCTTCATAGAATCCTCCAACTGTATACCTTCATTTGCGATAAGGCTTACATCCTGGCCCTTCACTATTGCAGAGCAGGAAAATATAACGCTTAAAAAGAATAGCTTCATTATAAAGTTTTCATTTGGTAGTATAGATTAGAATTCTCTGCGCCAGCTGACGCCAGCTTCTCCCTGCATCCCTTCAACAGGGGGATTCATTTTTCTTATAGAAATATTAATAGTTCGAATTTCAGGGAATTCCCGGTGGAACTCATTACCAATATCCATTATGATAGTTTCTAGTAATGGAGTAGGTACATTCATTCTCTCCCTGATAATGTTATACATATCCTCATAATTTACTGTTTTATTAATGGAATGTATCACTTTTGGTTCTTCCTGAATTTCGACAGCAGCATCAATGATGTAAAGATTTCCTAATATTTTTTCTTCTTCATGAATTCCATGAAAGGCTTTGAATTGAAGATTAACCAGTCGTATAGTGATCATTTGTTTCTGATAGATTTCATTCATTAACTAGTTCGGGAAAAAATTAATTAGCTCTGGCTATCCTCTTTTTCTGCAACCTTAGTAACATCAGCATGCTCAAGCATTCCTAAATATCTCTCTGCATCCAGGGCAGCCATGCATC
>OCTA010003208.1_pt1 | contig 14554 bp, 10 predicted proteins | sample 1538991 | NCBI WGS metagenome assembly OCTA01 (sample SAMEA3539302, study PRJEB22396) | soil metagenome | biome: tundra; feature: field; material: soil | place: USA | collected 2010-05 | depth 0.15 m | reverse complement strand
CCGACCCGCAGTTCCGCAACATGTTCATCGACGAGGCGCACATCTCGATGAGCCTGTCGCACAGCAACATCGCGCAGGTGCTGGATCTGGGCGTCAGCGCCGGCCGGTACTTCCTGGTGCTCGAGCTGGTGGACGGCTGGGATCTCGGACGGATTCTGCACCGCGCCGCGACCTCCGGGGTGCGGCTGCCGCGCGAGCTGGCGCTGCACATCGGGGCCGAGATCTGCCGGGCGCTCGCCTACGCGCACTCCAAGGCGATGGACGGGCAGGGCCCGCTGGGGATCGTCCACCGCGACGTGAGCCCCCACAACGTGCTGCTCTCCGAGCAGGGTGAGGTGAAGCTGACCGACTTCGGCATCGCCAAGGCGATGAACAAGCGCGAGCACACCGGGACCGGCGTGGTCAAAGGGAAGGTCGCCTTCATGTCGCCGGAGCAGGCGCTGGGTAAGCCGATCGACGCCCGTTCGGATCTGTTTTCGCTGGGCACGATGCTCTACCTGATGGTGACGCGCGCGCGTCCGTTCGAAGGGCCCAGCGATCTCGAGACGCTCCTGCGCGTCCAGCAGGGCGACTTTCCGGCGCCTGAAACGGTGGCGCCCGACCTGCCGCCCGAGGTGGCGGCGCTCATTGCCCGCGCCATGCGGCGCGATCCCAACGAGCGCTATCAGAGCGCGGACGAAATGTTGGCGGACGTCGAGCGCGTGCTGCGGACGGCGTTCCGGCCGGTCGGACAATCGGAGCTCAAGCGCTGGCTGGCCGAGCTGACCGCGCGGGATGGCGTGCTGCCGATCAGCCAGGCTTCGGCGAGGCCGACCGCCACCCAGACCAAGACCGGCACCGGCGAGCTGGAAGAGGAGGACGTCGTCTTGCTCGACTCGGAGGATGCCGAGGAGATCGACGGCGAGGAGGCGACCTCGCTGGCGTTCGTCAAAGGCGGCGGGACGGTTCGCCCGCGGATTTCGCGGCCCCGCGCGGGGCCCTTGCTTCCCGTCCCCGAGGACGCCGAGTCGATGGCCGACCGTTCGGAGCGCGGGCAGCTCGCGCTGCTTCCCGAGGGGGATGAGCAGCCTGGGCGACGGCCCGCCCGGCGCGGGAGTGGGTTCTCGATCCTGCTCATCGGTGCGTTACTAGTAGGCGGCGCCTGGGTGGGCGGCAAGTACGCGCGGCTCTGGTTTGGTGGCGGCGGTGACTCGGCGGGGAACGCCGGCGCCGGCGATCGCGCGGCAGCTCAGCCGGCGGTTGGCAAGGAGGGATCGCCGGGGTCGTCGGGGTCGTCGGACAAAGCGGGCGCCGCCGGCGATGCGGGCCTTCCGCCCTCCGAGACCGGCGAAACGACCGCCACCACCCGCCGCACCGGCGAGCCTTCGTCGGCGCGTGAGCCGGCCGCTCGGCGCGTGCACGGAATCGAGCATCCGGCCGAGCGTTCCAAGGACCACCCGCGCCACGACGGGCCCGACCTCAAGAACATGATGGCGCCCGACCCGTCGATGCTTCCGCCGACCCCGCCGCCGGCGTCCGCGCCGGCCGCGCCCGCCCCCACGACCGACAATCCCTAGCTCGACAATCCCTAGCCCGGCGCGTCGAAGCCGTCGCCGCTTGCCCCCTTTGCTCCTTTTGGGCCCTGCCGTGTCGATTTGAGCAGACACGCAGGACTGACGAAAGGGACAGATACAATGAAACGAGCTCTGAGTTTTGGTGGCCTTGGTGGTCTGGCAGCATTGGGCGCGGCGGTTGCGCTGGGCGGTTGCGCACGGATCGACGACAGCGCCTTCACTGGAAGCGTGCCAACCAAAGACACGGTGGCGGCCGTTCTTCCCGGCGGGTCGACCACGACCAACAGCAGCCTCACGGCCGGTGGCGTGACGACCAAGAAGAGCGCGCTGCTGGGGGACGTCGCGGCGGACTATCAGACCACGGTCGCCGTCACGACCATCATCAATGGCAGCGTCGGCGCGGTGCTGGATCTGGTGAAGACGGTTGTCGGCTACCCGGCCACCAGCGTCGAGGGCGAGACGGCGGTCTGGGGACCGCACACCGATCCGCTGAGCGCGAACACCTGGCGTTTGACGGTCACGCGGGTGGCGCCGCACGTCTTCAGCTGGGCGTTCGACGGCCGGGCCAAGACCGCCGACGACAGCACGTTCGTCACCATTCTCTCGGGAACGCACACGCAGTCGCTCGACGCCGCGGGCCACTCCATGGAAGGCTTCGGCAGCGGGACGTTCACGCTCAACTGGGACGCGGCCGATACCCTCCCGCAGCACGACACCAACGTGGGCCAGGCGGCCTTCACCTATTCGCGCCTCGATCCGTCGGCGACCGTGACGGTCGGCGTGACCTTCACCAAGATAAAGGACAACTGCGCTCCCGCGAGCTGCAGCACCACGGGCCAGATCTACAACGCCCTGTACGCCTACAGTGCGACCCCCGGCAACGGCGGCGACCTGCAGTTCGGCGCGGACGAGAACTTCAATCTGGCGACCGCCGCGATCGAGAACCTCTCGCTCCACAGCCGCTGGATGGAGACCGGCGCCGGCCGCACCGACATTCAGATCACCGGCGGTGACTACGGTACGACCATCAACACCTCCAGCGAGTGCTGGGACACCAACTTCGCCTCGGTGTTTAGCGTCGCGTCGTACGATCCGACCAACGCCACCTTGAACTGGGGCGCCGAATCGAGCTGCGCGTTTTCGGGCGCAGCCTTCGTTTCGCTTTCGCCTTCGTCCTAACCGATGATTGTTTGAACAAGGGCCCGGGGTCGCACGCGCGGCCCCGGGCAAACGCATGAGCCAACCGGTGTTGGAGCTAGTGAGTGGCGGAAAGCCGGCCGATTCTCGGGCGGCGCTGCGCGAGCTCTACACCAAGTACGGAGGGACCGTGCACGGGCGCTGTCAGTACATCCTCGGGGATGCGACCAAGGCGGAGGACGCGATGCAGGACGTGTTCGCGAAGGCGCTGGGCCACTGGCAGGACTTCCGCAACGAAGCGTCGCCACTGACCTGGCTGACCCGGATCGCGACGCACCACTGTCTCAATGTCTTGCGCGCCGAACGGGCACCGTGGCACCAGCGCTTCGCGCGCGAGACGATCGCGCGCGGCGAAGGGCACGGCGGCCCGCAGCTGTTCGAGGATCGCGAGGCGGCGCGGCAGCTGCTGGGAAAGCTGGATCTCGAGACGCAGCAGGCGGCGATTCACTATTTCGTCGACGAGATGACCCTGGACGAGGTCGCGGCGGCGATCGGGCGCTCGGTGCCGACCGTGCGCAAGCGACTGGCGGCCGTCTCCGCGCTGGCCGGAAACACGCTGCCGCTCCCCGACGCCGAGAAATGAGCAGAGAAATGAAACGGGAACCAGAAATGAATTGGAGTGACAGATGAACACCAGCGAGCACCTCGGCGAATTGACCTTGCGGCGCCGCCGCGCGGGCGAGCCTCTGGACGGTATCGCGGCGGTCGAAGCGGTGGACGCCCATCTGGCCACCTGCGCCGCATGCAAGGCGCGCAGCCGCGCCCTCGACGACGAGCAGCGGCGGTTCGAGCAAGAGATCTCGTTCGATCGCTTCGCGGCCGGCGTCGAGCGGGCCGCGCGCGGCACGGCCCCACGGCCGGTCCGGCGCTCGCCCGCGCGGGTCTGGCTCTACCCGATGGTGGCGATGGCCGCCGGGGTCGCGCTGGTCGTCACCTTCTATCCGAAGGTGCCAAACGTGCGCTCGACCCGGGCGCTCGGCCCGGCCGCGAACCGGATCAAGGGCGGCGCCGGCGTGACGGTCCGGGTGGCGGGCGCCACCGGGCAACGGACCGCGCGCATCGACGCGGCCGAGCCGCTGGCGCCGGGTGAACGCCTGCGCATCGGCTATCAGTCGGGCGGCCACCGATATCTCCTGTCGCTGTCGATCGATCAGCACGGCGAGGTCACGCCGCTCTATCCGGAGCGGGGGACGAGCCTGCCGGTCCCCGAGGCGGCCGAGCGCGCGACGAGCTATCTGCCCGACAGCCTCGAGCTGACCGGTTCCGGGATCGAGCGGATCATCGTGGTCCTCTCCGATCAGCCGATCGACGTCGAGGCCGCGCGGCGGTCGGCGCGCGCCGCCTACGACAAGGCGGGCGGCGATCTCTCCCGCCTGCCGCCGCTGGCGCTGCCGGGCGAGGAATTCGAAAGGACGTTCGCCAAGCCCTGATGCGCGCCAGGACCAAAACGGCGGTCGCTTTGGCCGCGCTTCTGGCCGCGGCGTCGGCCCCGGTGCGCGCGGAGACGCTGCATCGGTTCGCGGTCATCGCCGGCAACGATCGGGGCGGCGGCGACACGCGCGCGCTGCTCTACGCTGGCGCCGACGCGCGCAAGGTCTACGAGATTCTCACCCGTCTCGGCGGCGTGCGCGCCGAAGACGCCAACCTCCTCGTCGACGGCAGCGCCGCCGACCTTCAGGGCGCGCTGGCCAAGGTGGAACGACAGGCCGCCGAGGCCGCCCGCCGCGGCGAGAAGACGGCGCTCTTCTTCTACTACTCCGGCCACGCCAAGGACGGCGCGCTGCGCCTCGGCGACACGCGGTTGCCGATCGATGCGCTCAAGGCGCTGGTCGCCGCGGCGCCGGTCGACATCCGGATCGCCATCCTGGATTCTTGCCGCTCGGGGGAGATGACGCGCAGCAAAGGGGCCCGCAAGGCGCCCGCCTTCCAGATCGAGTCCGAGAGCCCGCGTGACGCCAAGGGCCTCGTCATCCTCACCTCGAGCGCCTCCGACGAGGATTCGCAGGAATCCGATCTCATCGGGGGCAGCTATTTTTCGCATCACCTGGCCAGTGGTCTCCTGGGCGGGGCCGATCGTTCGGGCGACGGCCGGGTGACGCTGTTCGAGGCCTACGCCTACGCCTACGATCGCACGGTCGCCGACACCGCCGACAGCGCCGCGGGCGCGCAGCACCCGACCTTCAGCTACGACCTGGCCGGCAACGGGGACCTGGTCCTGACGGATGTCGCCTCGCGGCACGAGGGGATCTATCTTCCACGCGAGGCGCCCAGCGGGGTCTATTTCATGGTGGATAAGCAAGGCTTCGTGGCCGCCGAGATCAACAAGGGCGAGGGTGTCGATCGCCGGGTGGCCCTCGCCCCGGGGCGGTATCGGGTCAAGCGGCGCCTGGGTGACCGCCTGCGCGTGGGCGAGCTCGACGTGACGCGGGGTGAGCTGGTTACGCTCGAAGAGAGCCATCTTCGCGACGCGCCCTTCACCGACGATCCGGTCAAGGGCGCCGGGCGGGTCGACCTCACCTCGCGCTGGTCGCTGGGGGCGGGCGTCGGCTATCAGGCGGTGTTCGAGGCGCCCGACGGCGCCAGCCTGTTTCCGCCCACCGGGCTCCTCGGGATCGATCTGGCGCTGCGCAACTTCTTCCGGCGAGATTGGGTGCTCGGCTTCGACGTGGCGGTCGGCAGCGCCGACGGCGTCGCGTCGCTGCCGACGGTGACCGCGCCGTTCCGCTTCAGCGAGCTGTCGCTGGCGTCCTCCTTGACGGTCGAATGGCCGCGGCGATACTTCACGCCGTTCGTCGGCGGGCGAATGGCGCTGCTGGTGATGAGCCGGCGCTTCCAGAACGACGAATTTCCCGCGCAGTTCTTCTCGACGCTCTCGCCGGGGTTGGTGGGCGGCGTCTCCTACCGGATGACCCGCAACACCAGCGTCGTCGCCCGCGCGCGCTTGCACTATCTTCTCTACAACGTCGACGGCAACCGATCCCTCGGCTACTGGGAGCTGGCCACCATGGTGAACTATGATTTTTGAGGTTCATTTTACGGGGAGCGGCCCGCTGCCGCTCGCCCCCCCCGGCCCCCCCTCGCGCGCCGCGGCGGAGCCGCGCCGCGCTCGCCTTCTCATTGGGGCGTTGGTTATGGGATCGGTCGTTCTCTCGGCGTGCGGCAACTATTCGAACGACGATCTGGCGTACATGAACGCGGTGCCGGCGGGGAGCCAGCTGGTGGCGACCTTGCCCGCGTATTCGTCGGCGCTGCCGCTCTCCAGGGAGGCCGAGCTGGCTCAGACCGTCCACAACGTCACCGACCAGTTCAATCAGATGCTCGATAGCGCGCTGGGGGGCGTCGACGCGGTTCGCTCCTACGAGCCGACCAGCCGCACCGCCACCAGCCGCACCTGGGGTCCCTTCGCTTCGGACAAGCAGGCGGGCTGGGATTGGAAGCTCACGGTGACGCACGCCGATCCGCAGTCGACGGTGTTCGGCTACGAGCTGGACGTCGAGAACACCGCCGATCTGGCCAAGGGGTGGCTGACCTTCCTCTCCGGCAGCTTCGACGCGACCGAAGGCGTGCGCCAAGGAACTGGGATGATGATGATGACTACCCAGGCACTCAGTGATGCCGGCTTTCCGTTCGATCAGGGGACGGCGCCGTTCACGTCGCTGGTCGTGAGCTACCAGACGCTGAGCTACCCGATTGCCGTCACCATGACGATAGATCGGGTGGCCGACGCGACCAACGCGGCCACCTCGGTCGTCTACACCTACGCGGGTCAAGCCGACGGCAGCGGGCAGATGAGCTTCACGCTGACCGGGAACTTCATCGCCGGCCCCGCGATCGAGACGGTGGGCGTCATCGGCGCGTGGCTTCCGACCGGCGCCGGGAAGGCCACCGAGATGGTAGAGGCGGGCGATGGCGCCGGTTCCACCCAGACCGAATGCTGGGACGCCACCTTCGCCGCGACGTATAACGAAAAGCCCTGGTCGCCGACGGAAGACGTGGGCGCGGCCTCCGACTGCCCCAGCCTGCCGAGTTTCTAGCCCAATATCGGTTTGTTATCCGGCTGTTACGTCGGGCTGGATCCGAGGTGCGATGTTGTCGTACCATGGACTTCCACCAACGCGGAAGGGCAACTACCTTGGCAGAGCATTTTCGAAGAATCGATCCGCGCTACGAACGGCAGATCGCGGTCGAGGTGCTTTGCGAAGGCAAGAGGCAGACCTCGCAAACGCGGAACATTTCGCTCGGCGGCCTGCACCTGGACTCGCCGACGGCGCTCCCGATCGGGACCACCGTGCAGCTCCGGTTCGAGCTGCCGACGCAGCCCGAGCCGATCGAGGTCGCGGGAGACGTGCGCTGGGTGGTGAAGAGCGGGGCGGGAGACCAGTCCGGGATCGGGATTCGCTTCCAGGGTCTGCGGGCGCGCGACGTCTGGGCGCTGAACCGGTTTTTCCAGAGCGAGAGTTAGCGCAGCGGTTCTGGCAGCAGCGGCGAAGGGGCGCCGGTGTGCGTGACCCAAAGCTGGTGCGCGGCGCGGGTCATGGCGACGTGGAGCAGCCGGCGCGCGTCGTCCGAGGCTGGATAGGACGCGTCGGTCACCTCCAGCAGGATGACGATGTCGAACTCGAGCCCCTTCGACTGGCGCACGTCGGTCACGTCGATTCCCGAGGTGAACGTGAAGTCCTGGTTGTCGACCAGGCGTAGCGTCGGGACCTCGGCGCGGGCCAGCGCCTCGTAGTAGACCCGGGCCTGCTCCGGGTGGCGGGCGAGCAGCGCGACCGACGCCTCCGGCTCGGCGCGCACCAGCTCCTTGAGGGCGTGTGAGAGGAACTCGGCGCATTCGCCGGCCGAGGCGAATCCGAACGACTCGACCGGTGCGCCGGCGCGCGGCGCGACGGGACGGACGTCGCCTATGAGCGGTCCCAGGACGTGCTCGGCGCAGTCGACGATCTCCCGCGTCGATCGGTAGCTGACGCGCAGAGGCTCGACCCGCTCGTGCGCGATCTCCAGGAAGTCCAGCAGCTCGGCCCAGTTCGAAAAGCCATGCTCGGGCGCGATGGCCTGCGCGGTGTCGCCGGCCAACGTCACCGAGCGCTGCGCCGAGGTGGCGTCGAGCAGCACCGCCAGCTCCAGCGGTGAAAAGTCCTGCACCTCGTCGACCATCAGATGCTCGTAGGCGAGGACGCCCTTGCCGGTGAAATCGGGGAGCCGCCCGCGCTGCTGCTGGTAGACGCGGAGGAGCAAGGCCTCGTCCTCGGCGTCGAGGGCGAAAGGCTCGCCGTCGTCTTCGCCGGTGCCGCCGGTGCGCCGGCGCTCGCGCTCGACGCACCAGCGGTGGACGTCGTCGAGCTGGCCCGGAGAGAAGACGCCGGGGGCGTGGCGAGCGAACCCGTCGCCCAGCGCTTGCCGGTCGGTGAAGAGCCCGGCCCACTCCGCGACCACGTCGCGGGTTCTAGCCCGCAGCGCGCGTCCCGCGTTTTCGACCGCGTTGCGCAGGGCCGGATCGAGCGGGGTGTCGCGCACCCACTGCGCGAGCGCGGTGACCCGCCCGTCGACCGGACCGCGCGTGCCGTCCCAGAAGGCGAGCGCCGTGGCGCCTGCGGGCTTATCCGCCAGATCGCTGTCGAGCCGGGCCCGGCACCAGACGGCGAGCGCGGCCTGGCGATCGTCGATCAGGCGCAGCAGCGCGCCGTGTGCCTTGAGGCGCATCACCACCGACGGCGTCTCGTCGGTGTGGCCCGCCTCCAGCTTGGGCAGCGCGGCGCGAAGCGCGGCCGAGGCCCAACCGGCGAAGGTCATCACCGGGACCCCGTCGACGTCGAGCGAGGGCAATACCCGCGACACGTAGGCCGCCAGCGCGCGCTGGTAGACGATCACCAGCATCTTCTCGGGGCGGAAACGGCGCGGCTCCGCAAAGGCCAGGTAGGCAATTCGATGCAGGCCGATGGTGGTCTTGCCGCTGCCGGCCGATCCCTGCACGGCGATGAGCCCCGACGAGGGCTGCGTGATGAGCTCGAACTGGCGCGGGTCGATCAGCGCCGCGATGGCCGGCAGGTGCCGGTCGGGACGCCGGGTGCCGGTCTCGTCGACGCCGAGCTTGCCGCGGACCGCCGGTGGCAGCTGCGGCGCCGGCGGCAGCCGCGGATCGTGCGCCGCGCCTTCCGGCTCGGCGCGCGGCACGATGGTGGCGGCGCTGCCGTCGCGCGCGATCTGGAGGCGCGCCTTGCGCGCCGCGACCTCGCGCCAGACGCCGGTGCGAAAGTCTCGCGCGTAGGTCGCCAGCGGGGTCGCGACCCGTCGCAGATCCGCGTCGACGATGGCCACCGTCCGCCGGGCCAGGATCTCGCCTTCGACCAGCCGATCGCCCAGGCGCTCCTCGTACAGATCGCCCTCTTCGTAGCGGTAGAAGAGCCGCGACACCGGCGCGTTCCGCCAGTCGACGATCTGCACGCCACCGCCCGGTTCGACGAAGCTGCGCGCGCCGATGAGGACGTCGCGCCGCTTGCCGCCCTCTTCGAGGCGCAGGTGTCCGAAGTAGGGAGACTTGCGGTCGACCGGCGGCGTATCCCCCTTTCCGCGCTGGCGCGACAGCGCCTCGATCCGGTGCATCTGCTCGAGGATCGACCCCTGATCCTCGGGTTTGGCCTCGGCCAGCGCGTCGCGCAGCTCGATGAGCGCGCTGGCATCGTCAACCTGCAGCCGCGGCTTGCGGACCGTCCCACCGTCGAGCTTGCGCAGCACGATCTCGAGGAGGCGTCGCTCCTCGCCCACCACGGGGGGCACGTCGGCATCGACCGGCCCGGCCCCCGCCGTTTCGGGCGTGGCCGTCTCCTCAGAGGCCGGTTCGGTGGTTGGGTCCTGCACGCGACCGGTCAGCATAATGGCGCCGCCGCCGGCTGTCACCCGTGCTGCGCGCCGGGTGGTCGAAAGCGGTCGATCAGGGGGCGCCGAACAACGTGGCGGGGGTGGCCCGCACGATCGTGACGTCGACCAGCGCGCCCGGCGCCCGACCCGGCGCCGCCGGGATGATCACCGACCGAAAGGTGTCGGTGCGGCCCATCAGCTCGGTCTCGGCGCGCTTGGAGGGATGTTCGACCAGGACCCGCTCGGGCAGGCCGATCTGGGCGGCCATGATCTCGCCGGTGATCCGCTGCTGGACCGCGATCACCTCGGCCAGGCGCCGCTGCTTCACCTCGGGGGGCACGTCGTCGGGCAGCTTCCGCGCCGCCTGCGTTCCGCCGCGCTCGGAGTAGGCGAAGGTGAACGCCCCGTCGAAGCGCAATTCTTCTTGCGCCCGGATCGTCGCGGCATGGTCCTCCTCCGTTTCGCCGGAGAAGCCGATCAGCAGATCGGTCGTGATCGCGATGGCGGGCATGGCCGCGCGCAGGCGGTCGTGGAGCGCGCGGAAGGTGCCGTAGTCGTAGCCGCGGCGCATGCGTTCGAGAACGGCGTCCGACGCGCTCTGCAGCGGCAGGTGCACGTGCTTGCAGATCTTGGGCGTCTCGGCCATCGCCGCGATGACCTGGTCGGAGAAATCGAGCGGATAGGGCGAGGTGAAGCGGACCCGTTCGATGCCCTCGACGGCGGCCACCGCCCGCAGCAGCTCGGCGAAGCCGATCTCTTCGTAGCGGTACGAATTGACCGTCTGTCCCAGCAGCTGGATTTCTTTCACGCCCGCCGCGGCCAGCGCGCGAACCTGGCGCAGGATCTCGCGCGGCGCCGCGCCCCGCTCGCGGCCACGCGTGTAGGGGACGACGCAAAAGGCGCAGAACTTGTCGCAGCCGCGCTGGATCGTGACGTGTCCAACCACGCCGCGCGCCTCGGCCTCGGCGTAGATCCCGTCGATACCCTCGTAGGTCTCGTCGCGATCGAGACGCGTGTCGACGATGGCCCGACCACCCCGCGCCTCCTCGACGTGCTCGAGTAGGCGGCGGTATCCGTCGGGCCCGATCACCAGATCGACGTGCGGCGCGCGCTCGCGGATCTGGTCCTTGAGGTGCTCCGCCATGCAGCCGGTGATGCCGAGAACGACGTCCGGGCCCGCCCGCCGGTGGAACAGCATGCTGGCCCGCTGGAACACCCGCTCCTCCGCCTTTTCGCGGACCGCGCAGGTGTTGATCAAGATCAGATCCGCGCGCTCGGGCTCCTGGGTTTGCTGGTACCCGCCCCGCTGGAGGAGCCCCAGAACCATGTCCGTGTCCGCCACGTTCATCTGGCAGCCGTAGGTCTCCACGTAAGCGAATTTGTCGCCAGCGAATTTGTCGCCAGCAAACTTGTTGCCGGCAAGGTTGTCGCCGCCAAACTTGGTACCTGCGAGCTTGGCGCCGGCCGGAGCCGCTCCCGCGACCGCCGCATGGTCGGCCCGGGGAGCGACCTTCGGCCCAACCTGTCGACGTAGCTGAACGAGATCGCCCACGGGTGGATGTATAACCCGCTCATGGTTCGGAAGGCAGCCACCGCCACCGCCGCGTCCGTTCTGGCCGGTCTCGTCTCGCTGGTCTGGGCCGGCCCCGCCCGCGCAGATGCCCCCTGGGTCTACCGCAGCATCGTGCTGCCACGCGGCGAGATCGCGGTGGACGTTGGGCTCGGGCTCGGCCACGAGCCAGAGCCCGACAACAATTCGATCACCGGCTTCGGGATGAACCTGGAGATCTCCGGCAGCATCACGCACGAGCTGGAGATCGGCCTGCGCACCGGGTTTCGGCTGGACGACAGCGGGCAGACCACCCGGGCCGACGGCTACGGCCGCCCGTTCGAGACCGAGACCTATGGCACCGATTTCGACCGGGTCGCCAATCCGGAGCTGCACCTGCGCTGGGCCGTCGCGCGCGGCGCCGCGGCGGAGCTCGGGCTCGAGCTGCGCGCCTATCTGCCGATCGAAACGGGGTCGTCGTTCGGCCTGATGTTCGGATTGCCGGTGGTCTTGCGCGCCGGCGCGATCCGGATCGACACGGGACTCTACGTCCCCGTGATCTTCTCGAACCCCACCACGCAGACCGTGGTCAGCGTTCCGATCCATCTTTGGATCCAGGCGACGCGCACGCTCTGGCTGGGCCCGCTCTTCGGCGTGCGGGTGGTGAGCGGCGACGGCAACCGCGACGAATATCCCCTGGGATTTGGAATCGGCTCGTCGCTGACCCACGCGCTCGACCTGCGCACCTGGATCCTGTTCCCGGACATCAGTCAGACCGAGGCGGCCCGCACCTTCGGCGCCGGCGTAGCCCTGCAGATCCGGTTCTAGCGTCCTCGGCCCGTACTGATCGCGTGAGCGAAGGCGGGCTTTGCCCGCCGCAGCTCATCGCGGGGGGCGCGGGACCCTCTCAGGGTCCCGGACTCAAATACAGGGCCGCGAGCGGGGGAAGCGTCAGGCGAAGCGACGATGGGCGCGCGTGGCAGGCGATGTCTTCCGCCCGCACGGCGCCGAAGTTCCCGAGGTCGCTGCCCCCGAAGGTCGCGGCGTCGGTGTTGAGGATCTCGCGCCAGGTCCCGCCCAGCGGGACGCCGATCCGGTAGTCGTGGCGCGGGACCGGCGTGCAGTTGAAGACCGCCAGCACGACGTCCTTGGCGGTCGCGCCCTTGCGCAGGAACGAAAAGACACTGTTGGCGTCGTCGTTGGCGTCCACCCACTCGAAGCCGGAGAGGCCGACGTCGTAGAAATGCAGCGCGTTTTCGGACTTGTAGAGCCGATTGAGCTCCATGATGAGCGTCATGAGCTGGACGTGCTGCGCCGACTCTCCCAGGAGGTGCCAGTCGACGCTCTGGTCGTGCGCCCACTCGCGGAACTGCCCGATCTCGCCGCCCTGAAAGAGCAGCTTCTTCCCCGGCTGGGCCCACATGCTCGCGTAGAGCAGGCGCAGGTTGGCGAACCGCTGCCACAGATCGCCGTGCATCTTGCCGACCAGCGACTTTTTGCCGTGCACGACCTCGTCGTGCGACAGCGGCAGCAGGTAGTTCTCGCTCCAGAAGTACATGCTGCGGAAGGTGAGCTGGTGGTGGTGGTAACGCCGGCCGATCGGATCGCCCGAAAAATACGCCAGCGCGTCGTGCATCCAGCCCATGTCCCACTTCATGCCGAACCCGAGACCGCCCGTGTAAGTGGGGCGCGACACGCCGGGCCAGGAGGTCGACTCCTCGGCGATGGTCTGGGTGTCGGGGTGCTCGCGGTAGACCGAGGTGTTGAACACCCGCAGGAAATCGATCGCCTCCAGGTTCTCCCGGCCGCCGTACTGGTTGGGGATCCAGTCGCCGCCGCGCCGCGCGTAGTCGAGGTAGAGCATCGAGGCCACCGCGTCGACCCGCAGGCCGTCGATGTGGTAGCGGTCGAGCCAGAAGTTGGCGTTCGAGACCAGGAAGCTGCGCACTTCATTGCGCCCGTAGTTGAAAATCGCGCTCCCCCACTCGGCGTGCATCCCCTTTCGCGGGTCGGCGTGCTCGTACAGGTGCGTCCCGTCGAAGTACATGAGCCCGTGCTCGTCGGTGGGGAAGTGCGCCGGTGTCCAGTCGAGAATCACGCCGATCCCCTCCTGATGCAGGTGATCGATCATCCACATGAAGTCCTGCGGCGTCCCGTAGCGCGCCGTCGGCGCGTAGAAGCCGGTCACCTGATAGCCCCACGACGGATAGAACGGGTGCTCGGCGATCGGCAAGAGCTCGACGTGCGTGAAACCGCAGCGCCGGACGTGCGCCGCCAGCTTGGGGGCAATTTCCCGGTACGAGAGCCAGCGATTTTTTTCCTCCGGTACGCGCATCCAAGAGCCCAGGTGGACCTCGTAGATCGACTGGGGCGCGTCGAGCGCGTTGCGCGCGCGGCGGACCCCCATCCAGTCGGCGTCTTTCCAGTCGTAGTCGAGGTCCCAGACGATTGACGCAGTGGCCGGCGGCAGCTCCGATCGGACGCCGTAGGGGTCGGCCTTGTCGACCTGGTAGCCGTCTTTCTGGGACTTGATTCGGTACTTGTAGTGGGCCCCTTTGGGCACGCCGGCGACGAATCCCTCCCAGATTCCGGACCCTTGGTGCAGGACCAGCGGCGCCGGCGCCTTTCCCCATCCTTCGAAGTCCCCGATCACGGCGACCGCGGCCGCGTTGGGCGCCCAGACCGCGAATTCGACCCCGGACTTCCCCTGGCGCGTCTTGAGGTGGGCGCCCAGACGCTCGTAGGCGCGCCCGTGCGTCCCCTCCGCGAACAGGTGCAGATCGACGTTCCCGAGGTCGCTCATCGCGCTCATGGTAACCAGGATCTGACCCAGCGTCTGTACGCGCGGTGGTCTTTGACTCCGACCACGCCCTAGCCGTACTGTTTTGTCTCCATGAATGGTTCGATCAGACGGGCGGGGACGGTGCGCGGCGCCGTTCTCGTCGTGGTGTTGGCTTTCTCGGCGATGATGGGCGTGGCGCATGCCGATCACGCCGGGGAGATGAAGGCGCGCGAGTCGTTCGCCGCCGGGCGGTTCGACGAGGCGCTGGAGCTGTTCGCCAAGCTCTACGCCGAGACCTTGAACCCCATCTATCTGCGCAACATCGGTCGCTGCCATCAAAAGCTGCGCGAGCCGCAAAAGGCGATCGACGCCTTCCACGACTACCTGGCCAAGGGCAAGAAGATCAGCGCCGACGAGCGCGCCGAGATCGACGGCTACGTCAAAGAGATGGAAGCGCTCCGCGACGAGCAGGCCAAGCAGGCGGCGCCCCCGGCGCCGGTGCAGCCGATCGCCGCACCGCTGCCGAGCGCCCCGCCGCCCGGCTACGCCGCGCCGCCACCGGGCGGGTATCCGGCCGAGCCGCCCCAGGCCTCCGGTGCGCTGGTCGCCCAGCCC
>OCTA010003206.1_pt1 | contig 14556 bp, 12 predicted proteins | sample 1538991 | NCBI WGS metagenome assembly OCTA01 (sample SAMEA3539302, study PRJEB22396) | soil metagenome | biome: tundra; feature: field; material: soil | place: USA | collected 2010-05 | depth 0.15 m | reverse complement strand
GGTGCCATCGACGTCGTACTCGTTCTGCTCCTGCCGCTGGCCCGCCGCGTTGATCTGGAATCCCGGCTCATTCTGGAAACTGTCCTGGTAATTCGCCGAGCCGCTACCGAATAATTGGCCGCTGCCGGTCACCCCCGGAGCGAGCCATACCACCGAGGCGTAGGCGTTACGGCCCACGCTGGGCACTTCCTCGATGGTCTTCTGCTCGATCGAGCGCGTGACATTCGTCTTGGCGGTCTCGATGGCGTTCGCCGCCGCCGTCACTTCCACCGTGGATACCTGGTCGCCCACCGCCAACAGCGGATATACCGTGCGGGCCTCACCGCCGGCAAGGACGAGATTCGTCTGAACCCAGGTCTTGAATCCGCCGCGGCTGACTTCCAGGCGGTACGGGCCAGGAGGCAGTTGCGCCATCCGGAAGAAGCCGTTTTCGGATGTGGTGGCCCGCTGGGTCACCTGCGTGGACTCCTGCACCAGGGTTACCTGCGCATCCGGCACACCGGCCTGGCTTGCGTCCGTAACGGTTCCTTGTATACTGCCGTTGAACTGGGCGCTGGCCTGAAACGCGAAACACAATGCCAGTACCGGAGCCCAGAGACTTCGTTTTTGCATGAAACTCCTCCCACATGGATGCAAATCTCTAACCTCTATGTCCGTTCCTTACCGAGGGACCATCGGATCGGCCGGATCCCAAATGCCGCAGGTCGAAAGGGCCGTTTCGGCGTCCCGAATCAATCCGAGTGAAATGTCGTGCCGCCCGCGCTCGTAGGGCGTCACCAGCCAAGCCTCCAAAATATCTAGTGCCTCGAGCGACCCCGTGATCTTGCCCCCGAGACAAAGCACGTTCGAATCGTTGTGCGCGCGAGTCATCTTGCCCATGTAGGTGCTGGTGCATACCGACGCGCGCACCCCGCGGTACCGGTTCGCGATTATGCTCATCCCAATCCCGGTGGAGCAAATCAAGATGCCGCGCCCCGCCTCACCCCGGACAATCGCTTCGGCCACCTGGGCGGCTAAGTAGGGGTAGCGGACAATCTCGGTGGAGTGACAGCCCACATCGTGGAACGCGAGAGATCGGCTCTCCAAGAACTGGAGGACTTGCAGTTTCAACTCGTAGCCGCCGTGATCGCAGCCAATCCAGATGACGTCGTTGGCGTTCGGCATAATGATCGTTCCGATTTTAGGCGGCATCCAAACATAATGTCAAGAAGTGTTTTTTAAAATATTGACTACAAAGCATTTATTTATTGGTCTTACCTCGTACCTCATACCAATCTTGACTTGGCTGGGCAGGTGGCATACAATCAAAACCGCTGCATGCGTACCCAACGGGTCCCCACCGCCGAGAGAACAGTGATCGCACCGAACACGACCGGAATGGGGCGACGGAACAGGGCTGGCAGCCGATGAGGAAACGCTGGTGGATCGCCGCGCTGCTGGTCACGGCGACCGCCATCAACTACCTCGACCGCCAGAATCTCCCCGTCGCCATCGGCGAGATTCAGAAGGTCATTCCCATCTCCGACGCGCAGTACTCGCAACTTCAGTTTCTCTTCCTGCTGGCGTATGGCACGATGTATGCCGTGGGCGGGCGGTTGCTGGACCTGTTGGGAGTGCGTTGGGGCTACGCCCTGATGATGGTCTGGTGGTCCGCGGCGAATGCTTTGCATGGGCTGGTTGGGACGGTGACTCAACTGGGCGCTGTCCGTTTCACATTGGGACTGGGCGAGGGCGGCGGATTTCCGGGCTCGGCAAAAGCGGTTGCGGAGTGGTTCCCGGTGGAGGAACGGGCATTTGCGTTCGGCCTGTTCAACGCCGGGTCGAGTGTGGGCGCCGTGATTGCGCCTCCGCTGATTGCAGCGATCGTGACGTCGCTTGGATGGCGGTGGGTGTTTCTGCTCACCGGAGGGCTGGGGTTCGCATGGGCGGCGCTGTGGGCGATCTTCTACCGCACCCCAGCGCGGAGTTTCGCGGCCAAGGCCGCGCCACAACCGAAATGGAGCGCGTTGCTCAGTGACCGGCGGGTGCGCGGCATGTGCGCCGCCAAGTTTCTGGGCGACTCGGCGTGGTACTTCTTCATCTTCTGGCTGCCAAAGTACCTGGCCGATGTGCGGCACCTAAACATCAAGCAAATCGGGTACTACGCGTGGATCCCGTATGCCTTGGCGGGCGCGGGCAGCCTTTTCGGCGGCTGGTTCAGCGGCTACTTGATCCGCCGGGGCTGGAGTGTGGCTTCCTCGCGCAAGTTCTGCCTGGGGATCGCCGCCAGTCTGCTGCCAGCTTCACTCCTCATTACCGCATCGCCGGTGGCCATGGCGATCTTATTCTTCAGCATGGCGATGTTCGGGCATCAGTTCTGGTCGACCATCATGCAGACGCTGGCGGCGGATCTGTTTCCGCCCGAGGCCGTGGGCTCCGTGACAGGACTGGTGGGCGCTGCGGGATCGTTCGGCGGGATGCTGTTTAACCTCGCGGTGGGAGCGATGCTAACGGCGTTCGGCAGCTATGGTCCCGTGTTCCTGGTCGCCGGATTGCTGCATCCGGCTTCGGTCGTCGTGATTTTGCTCGCGAGGGTGGCGCCGCGCGCACCTCAAACCGAGGTAGCGTAAAGCTCCGTTTGCGCACCGCACTCGCTGGTTCAATTTCCGGATTGAGCCGTAAACCGCCCGGCAAAACTGGTGCGAAGGAACCCCACTGCCTGCCGCGCCGCCGAGTCCGGGTCCGGTTTAGGCAGAATTTCCGCGGTGATCCAACCGTCGTAACCGATATCTTCGAGGATGCCGAAGATCTCGCCGAACGGCATGTGCCCCCATCCGGGCGCGAGGCGGTTCGAATCGGCCACATGCACATAGCCGATGAAATCGCGCGCGGCCGTGAGCGCATCGCGAAACGAGGCGTCTTCAATGTTCATGTGGAATACGTCCGGCATCAGCCGAACACACCGGCGCCCAGTCTCGCGAACAATTTCGAGGCCCTCCGTGCAGTTGTTGATGAAGTTCACTTCGTACCGGTTCACAGGCTCGACGATCAGTTCCACGCCCAGCGGTTCGGCGATATCGGCGCAGCGGTCAATGCAATCGAGATAGCGGCGGCGCGCCGTGTCCGGGGCCTCGCCGTCGTGGATCACGCCGCGGACGCGGCCGGTGTTGACCATTGCGCCGAATTCCGCAGCCAGGCGAATCATATCGATGATTCGTTCTACAGCTTGATCGCGAACGGCTGCGTCAGGGTGAGTGAAATACAAATGGTCTGCCGCGAAAACCTGCCCGCTTGATATGCACGGCACTTGGAGTCCGGTGGCCGTGAGTCTCTGCTTAATTCGCCGCACATCCACTTGGGACGGATGGCGCAGTGCGAACTCAACGCCATCGTAACCGAGATCGGCACAGCGATCAATGCAGCGGTCAAGATCGTCCCGCATCGCGACGAACGCGCTCGCCAGCGCATCCGCGGTGGAAACAGCCAGCCCGATCTTCACGGCCGGCCTCCGATCTTGGGGCGTGATCCGACGACGATTCGATCCAACAAGATCCCGTGTTTCACTGTTGTGCGTTTCATATGCTCACCATCCATCCCGCAGGCTGAGCGCAACTCCCTCAGCATGCGAATCGATTCCTGACGAACTCGATTGTAGAAGCGCTGGCCTCGAATGTCAATCGAATCAAGGTCAGATGTACGAGGTCATACCATATTTATTTATCTTTATTTTTAATCACTTACAAAATATTACATTGACTACTACCAACATTTCGCACTAGAATCGATTTGAGCGGCGAGGCCTATGGGCGGAACATACGTAGTGGTAATTTCGCCAACGGAAGCATCGTGGCTGACGGATTGCCGCGTCGAGCCTGGCCTTCCCTGGCCTTCTAGGAGTCGTCATTGGATCCGGCGACCAGGAAGCCGATCCGACGGTTAGGACGACGGCAGAGCGATGCGGTTTGAAGCTTATGCTCTGAACCGATCATTATCCGGGGAGGGCTCCCTCAGGACTGCCCAGCCCCAAAGGAACGCAAAATGCCCCGATTTGCAGCGAATCTCTCGATGATGTTTAACGAGGCGCCCTTCCTCGAACGCTTCGCCGCCGCTGCTGCGGCTGGTTTCGCTGGTGTGGAATACCTGTTCCCGTACGAATACCCAGTCGAAGTCCTCGCGGAACAGCTCCAGAAGCACCATTTGGAGAACGTGTTGTTCAACTTGCCTCCCGGCAACTGGACCGCCGGCGAACGTGGCGTTACCTGCCTCCCGGGCCGCGAGGATGAATTCCGCGCTGGAGTCGCCACGGCTATCGCCTACGCCACTGGCTTGAACACCACGCGACTTCACGCCATGGCGGGCATCGTTTCCCCAGACGCCAGCCCTGCAGCCGTCCATGCCACCTATGTCGCTAATCTTCATTACGCCGCCGCCGAGTGCGCCAAGAAGGGCATTACGCTTTTGATCGAAGCCATCAACACGCGCGATATGCCGGGCTTCTACCTCAATACCCAGGCTCAGGCCTACGCTTTCTTAGAGGAAGTGGGCGCGCCGAACCTGAAAATGCAGATGGATCTTTACCATATGCAGATCATGGAGGGCGACCTGGCGATGAAGCTCCGTAAGTATGCTCCGCAATGCGGCCACGTGCAGGTAGCGGGCGTACCCGCGCGTCACGAGCCGGACACCGGAGAAGTTCGCTATTCCTATGTGTTCGATCTGCTGGATGAGATCGGCTATGGCGGGGGGGTGGGATGCGAGTACCGGCCAGCCGGCAAGACAGTCGACGGGCTGGGGTGGTTTCACCAGGGCTCGGCCGGCAAAGCCACGTATTAAGAACGACTATCGAGGAGAAAAGCATCGTGTCGAACATCGGATTTATCGGCCTGGGGATCATGGGGAACCCCATGTGCCGGAACTTGCTCAAGGCCGGCCACAAGGTGGTGGTTTATGACGTCGTTCCAGCTCTTATCGATCGAGTGACGGAGTATGGCGCGTCCCGCGGCGGGTCGTCTCGCGAGGTCGCTGAACAATCGGACATCGTCATCACGATGCTCCCCGACGGGCCCGAAGTGGAGCAGGCCATACACGGCCCCGGAGGAGTTCTCGAAGGCGCCCGGCCAGGGTCGACCGTGATCGATATGAGTTCCATCAGCCCGCTCGTGGCGCAAAATGTGGGTGCGGCGTGCGCAGCCAAGGGCTTGCGCTTTTTGGACGCCCCGGTGAGCGGTGGCGAGCCGAAAGCCATCGAAGGAAGTCTGGCCATTATGGTCGGGGGCGACGAGGCCGTCTTTCACGAAATGGCGCCGGTGCTACAGGCCATGGGATCAAGCGTCACGCTCACTGGCCCGGTTGGCGCCGGAAACGTCACCAAGTTGGCAAATCAGATCGTTGTGGCCTGCAACATCGCGGCCATGGGAGAAGCCCTTGTGTTGGCCACGCGCGCCGGGCTCGACCCCAACGTGGTCTTCAACGCCATCAAGGGCGGGCTGGCCGGAAGCACCGTTCTGAATGCCAAGGCTCCCATGGTGATCGCCCGGAACTTCAAACCGGGGTTCCGGATTCGCCTGCATCAGAAGGACCTGCGCAATGCGCTACTGGCGGCGGATTCCATGAAGGTCGGCCTGCCGCTCACCAGCACCGTGCAGCAGATGCTGATGACGCTCATGAACCAGGGGAAAGGCGATCTCGACCACTCCGCCATCGTGATGTTCATCGAGGAAATGGCCGGCATTGAAGTCAAGGCGCCGCCGGCGGCGACGGAAAAGCCCTAGACCGCGAAACGGAGAGCTGGAGGAACGAACTTGGAAAGAACAATTGGATACGCAGAGCCATCCCGAGCCAGCCTGGTGCATCCTTACGGCACGAGACACACACCGGAAATGATCGCCGATTTATCCCGGCGGGCTTATGAATATCGGGCCCAGGTGCTTCGAATGGTGTACGAACGCAAGTCCGGCCACATCGGCGGAGCGTTCTCCATCGCGGAGGTACTGACGGCTCTGTATTTTCACCATCTGCGAGTTGATCCGGAAAATCCGGGGTGGCCGGATCGCGACCGGCTGGTCTTCTCCAAGGGCCATGCGTGCGCGATGCTTTACACGGTGCTGGCGCATCGGGGCTTCTTCCCGGTGGATGAACTGCGCACGTTTCGCAGTTTGAACAGCCGCCTGCAAGGACATCCCGAACCCGCGAAAACTCCCGGCGTGGAAGTTGCGGCGGGCCCTCTGGGCCATGGAGTCGCAATCGGCGCGGGCATGGCGTTGGGCGCCCGCCTGGAACGTTCGCGCCGGAAGGTCTACGTCATCCTGGGAGATGGCGAACTCAACGCCGGAGTGATTTGGGAAGGCCTTTTGGTGGCAGCCAAGTTCGGATTGAGCAACCTGACAGTCATCGTCGACTACAACGGAGTGCAGCAGACCGGCGCCACCTATTCCGTGATGCCTACTGAACCGATCGCGGATAAGTGGGCTGCATTCAACTGGCATGTCATCGAGATCCATGGCCACAACGTAGGTGAGATTCTGGATGCGCTCGATTGCGCCAATGAGATCCACGGGCGGCCGGTAGTCATCATCGCCCGTACCACCAAAGGCAAAGGAGTCAGCTTCATGGAGAACGCGCCGCAGTGGCACGGCGGCATTCCCAATGACAACGAATACCGAATGGCGCTGGACGAGTTGCAGGAAGGAGCACGGCAATGGCAAGTCTGATTCAGAAGGCATTTGGCGATCCCGTCCTCATGCGGCGGGCTTATGGAGAAGCCCTGGTAGAACTGGGCCGTGCAAGGCGCGATGTGGTGGTGTTGAGCGCGGACGTATCCAACTCCGACTTCAGTTACCTGTTCGAATCCGCGTTTCCGGAGCGGTTCTTCAATGTAGGAATCGCCGAACCGGCCTTGGTGGATACCGCCGTCGGACTGGCGAACAGCGGGTTCGTTCCGGTCGCCAACACGTTCGCGTTTCTCTTCGCGACGCGCGCTCTGGAAATGGTGCGCACGCACCTGTGCTACGGCAGGGTCAATGTAAAACTGGCGGGCGCCTACGCCGGAGTGTCCGATTCCTTCGATGGGCCGACCCACCATTCCATTACGGATCTCGCCATCCTGCGCAGCCTACCCAACATGACCATCGTGGTTCCAGCGGACCCGCTCGCCGTGGCCCGTTTGTTGCCGCAGGTTGCGGCTTGGGAGGGTCCGGTCTATTTTCGGCTCTGCCGCAACGAAGTCCCTCAAATCTTCGCGGACGATTACCAACCGGAAATCGGCAAAGGAATCACGCTGGTGGACGGCACCGACGCTACGATCATCGCGTGCGGGGTGATGGTTTCGCGGTCCATTGAAGCGGCGCGGGTCCTCGCCGAGGAAGGGCTCTCGGTGCGGGTCGTGGAAATGCATACGATCAAACCCTTGGACAACGCGCTGGTGGAGCATTGCGCCCGTGAGACCGGAGCGATCGTGACTGCGGAGGAGCACTCCGTAATCGGGGGGCTCGGCGGGGCCGTTGCCGAACGTCTGGTTCAAACGCTGCCGGTTCCCATGGAACGGGTCGGGCTTGCGGACACCTTTGCGGAGAGCGGTCCCTACATCGACCTTCTCCAAAAGTACGGGATGAGTGCCGAGAGCATCGTGGCCGCCGTCCATCGCGTGCAGGAGCGTAAATCCGCGCGCGTTTCAGAAGTGCGCGTTTGACTCGAACACAATCAGAGCGTCGCCGCGCCGATTAGGGCGAGCCCGGCGGCGTAGCAGGAGAACATGAGCGCAATCAACGGGGAAGTCCCGGGCGGGGCATTACGAAATTCTTTCCAGATGAACACGCCCCAAATGGACGCAATCAGCGTCGCACCCTGACCCAACGCGTACGATACGGCCGGTCCCGCCGGTCCCGAAGCGATTACGTTCAAGCCGAGCGCCACCATCCAGATCACTCCGCCGAATATTCCGAGCAGGTGCAGCCGCCCGCTGCCTTTCGCGTAGTCGCCATACGTTACGCCGCCTGCCCGCATGAAGATGGTATTCACCACGAGGTTGCTCAGAAGCAGTCCAATCCCGAAGAACAGGAGCGCCGTGTAGGGCGTCAGATAGCCCGGTTGTATGCTTCCGTTCTGATATCCGGGCGAGATCGCCGCGATCAGGCGCGGGTAGAAAAGTCCCATCAGACTGCCCGCCAGCACGGCGAACAGCAGTCCCCGTCCGGGGCGGCCGGCTTTTGCGGCCGCCACGCGGCGGTTCGCGACCGCGGAAAGAATGATCGCGAGCACGACCAGAGCGACGCCCGCGGCGAGCAACCGGACGTCGCCCTTCGGCGCCTGCCGATAGCTGGCCACAGTGCCGATCACCAGGGCAAGCCCAACGCCGACCGGAAACGCAACGGACATTCCCGCCGCATCGATCGCCACGACGAGGAGGATGTTCGAGACGTTGAAAATTGCGCCGCTCGCCACCGCCGCCAAGGCGGCTGAGGTTGAGACGTTCGAGAGATTCTCCAGCGCGGACACGCCGTGCGAGCCGAAGCTGCCCAGCGTCGCCGCGAACACCACGGCGCACAGCAGCACGCCGATCGCGTAATCCCAGTAGTAGAGCTCGAACGGCCATCGCTCCCGTCCAGCGAGCTTCTGCGTATTGGCCCACGATCCCCAGCCGAGCATCGTGATGACGCAGAAGAGTATGGCAAGTGGCAGGCTTTGAACGATAAACATATCTTCCTTGAGAACCGCGGACCTAATCGTTTTGCGCGGCCTGTCCGGCCGCGGATAGAAACTCATCAACTTCGGATCTGGTAGGCATTGACGGTTGCGCTCCGGGCCGAGTGACGGAGATCCCCGCCACCGCGTTTGCGAACAGCAGCGCGTCGCCAATCTGCTTACCCTCGGCCAGCGCGACAGCGAACGCGCCATTGAACGCATCTCCCGCGGCCGTCGTGTCGACCGCCTGCACCCGGAATGCTCCGGCCTCGACCGAATGGCGCCCGTCCCAAACCAACGCGCCGATCTCGCCGAGCTTCATGACCACCGCCGACGGACCGAGTTGGATCAGACGAGCAGCGGCATCTCGCGCTCGATCGAAGCCGTCAATCTCCAGATCCCTGTCGTCCAGAAGAACGCCGGCCTCGGTCTGGTTTGGAGTCACGAAGTCGATTTTGCGAAGAACCTGCGCCGGCAGCATGCGGGCGGGCGCAGGATCCAGGATCGTGACTGCGCCGCGCGCTTTCGCATGCGCCAGCACCGCTTCGACCGTGTCCAGGGGAGTTTCGAGCTGGCACAGCACGATGTCGCCCTCCCCGACGTCGAGCCGTTGCACCGCGGTTTCCGGATCGAGCGTGGCGTTTGCGCCGGGCGAGATGACGATCGAGTTCTCCCCGTCAGGCATGACGTAAATGGAAGCGCATCCGGTGGGCCGGTTCGATCTGCCGATGCCGGCGACATCGATATTGGCGGCTGACAAGCTATCGATCAACGCGGAGCCGAAGGCATCGTCACCGACCTGGCCAATCATACTCACCCTTCGGCCCAACCTGCCCGCGCAACAGGCCTGATTCGCGCCCTTCCCTCCCGGAAACAGACGCAGGTCGGTGCCGGTGATCGTCTCGCCCTCGCGCGGGAGCCGTTCCACTCCGATGACCATGTCCATGTTGGCGCTGCCGACTACAACGATCTTTCCGGTTGTGTGCATCCACTGTCCTGTTTTGCGATTCCCGATTCGATGCCGCCATCCCGCGGATATGCTTCCGCAGGGTCAGACCCCGTCCACGACGCAAGGGAAGCCGACAGTCCCGGAACGATCCTTGCTGGGCGCGACCATCAAATACTTGCCATGCTCGTTCACCTTGTACGCCTGCGGGAAATACCTAATTCGACGCCTGATCTTGTATCAGTTCCCTCTGGATTGTCAACGCAATATCAAGATGCTCGCGCATGGCTGCACGCGCACCGTCCGGATCCTGCGCGACAACGCGTTCCAGGATTTGCACATGCGTTGGCGTCACGCGTTCGTACAGGTGGGGCTGCTTGCCAACCAACGCCCGCACTTCACCGGTCATCGTTTGAATGGAATCGAGTAGCAGACTCATCAGCGGATTGTGGGTCGTCTGGATCAGCCGGCGATGAAACTCCGAATCCTTGACGGCAAACTGCTCCGGGTCGTCAACTGCCGATTTCATCTCTTCACAGATCCGGGTCAGGTCCGCGATGTCTTCCTCGCTTCGATGTCCGGCGGCCAAACCGGCGTTCGCGACTTCCAGAATCGAGCGGACCTGATGCAGATGCTCGATATTCAACTCCACGCCGGAGGCCCGCAGAAACAGCGTCAGCGGCCCCGTGACCTCTTCGTGAGTGATTGCCCGGACCGTCGTGCCAATGCCGTGGCGTGTCTCCAGCAGCCCTTTTGTCACGAGGATCCCGACGGCTTCCCGAACCACCGGACGGCTTACCGCGAGGCTTTCGGCAAGCTCCCGTTCGGGCGGTAGCCGGGTGCCGACGGCGAGGCGTCCGTCGAGGATCTGGCGCTCGAGCGATTGAACCACCCTTGACACGAGACTGTCTTTGCTCCCGATAGTCTGAAAGTGAGGTTTTCGAGGTCTGGAGTGTTTCGGAGCAAGCAACGGCATATGGGGAATCCGACCTAGATTGTAGAACTCGGGTCGGCTGATGTCAAGCCGCACACAGGCAAGAAGTCAGAGGTAATACCAACATTATCTCTTTATTTTTTATCTACTTACGGTTCCGCATATTGCATTGCTATTGACGGAAACGCTCGCGCGAGTTAATATCATGACGCACATTGGCCGCGGGGGCCGCGAAAGCAGCTTACCCGCGGCGATTGCCTGCTGAGACCTGGGTTATCAAGTCACCTGTTCTGGAGGTTTGTTATGAAGCGCCGCTCGTTCTTGACACTTGCCGCCGCTCTGCCCGCATTGGCGGCGAAGAAGCCGGGCCATTCGATGGAAATCCCGGCTGAGGTTCTGGAGGACAAGATCCGCGGCGGCTTCCTCGGCCAGATCGTTGGCGACCTGAACGGCCTGAAACACGAGATGAAGTACATCCTGGAACCAGGCAACGTTCAGGAATACACGCCCGCGCTGCCGGATGGAGGATGGACCGATGACGACACCGATGTCGAGTGGCCGTACATCATCGAAATTCAGCAGAGCAAGACTGCCTTAATACCGTACCCCCGCATCCCCGCGATTTGGCAGAAGCACATCAATCGCCGGATCTGGTGCTCTCATCTCTACTTGCGGCAGATCATGGACCTCGGTATCGAGCCCCCGCTGACTGGCCGGATCGAATTCAATCCATGGGCGGATTTCAACCTCTCCGGGCAGTTCGTCAGCGAAACCTGGGGCCTGATCTCGCCGGGCATGCCGCAAACGGCGGCTCGCATCGGACTTCATTACACCCACGTCAGCGTCGATGGGGAGGCCGTCCAGTCTACCCAAATGATCGATGCGATGATCGCTACGGCGTTCCTGACGAATGACATGGATAAGATTCTCGATGCGGGGGTCGCGGCGCTCGATCCCAAGAGCGTGATGAGCCAGATCATGTCGGACGTCCGCGGCTGGCACAAGGAGAATCCTCGCGACTGGCGCACGACTCGCCGACTAACGAAGGAGAAGTACTGCAAGTACGGCGGAGAGGACCTGCGTGACCGAAACGGCGTGTGGCTTAACGGCGCCTCAACCGTGTCAGCGTTACTCTATGGCGACGGCGACTGGGTCCAAACCGTACGGAGCGCTTTCAACTTCGGCTGGGATGCGGATAACAACGCAGCCGCATCCGGAACAATCCTGGGCGTGATCAAAGGGAATAAAGTGCTTCTGGCTCAGGGCTGGAACATCAAGGACCTCTACCGGAACACAAGCCGGGACGACATGCCGGAAAATGAGACGCTGACGAGCTACTCCGACCGGCTGGTCGAGATCGCGAAGCGCAATATCATCGAGCAGGGCGGGTCTAAGTTGGCAGTCAACGGCAAATCCGTCTACCGCATCAACTCGGAAGAGCCCCGGAACGTCGAGCGGCTTCCCGATCTCAAGAAGCAATACGGTACGATGCGGTCCCAGTTGAAGGGCGAGATCGAGAAAGGAGTGCTCAGCGGCGCCTCGGCGCAGGATAAGGCACGCGCGGCGTACATGGCGATTTGCCTCGATTTCGCACCGGAACTTAAAGAAAGGTACCCACGGCCATGGACGGCAGCGGCGGCCGCATTGCAGGAGTATCCACGAGTCCTGCAAGCGATCTTCTACGAAGCGCCATTCCCGGCAGGCGACACGATCCGGCAGAAGACGCTCGCGGCCGGCATTGAGAGACCCGCACCGAAAAAGCTCTGGTAACGTCGCGCACGGATTATCGGTTGACGCAGCACAATGTGTGCAGCTTTCCGTCTTTCTCCGGCGATTCGGAGTGCAGGCGTTCCCCCTGGAATTATCCGTGATTCTGCGATGTGAATTGTGATCGTTACGACGGCCTGCCGTCGCACCTCGTCGAAAGGGCCATGCTCCTGGGCGTCGTTACGCCACCGGATTCCTCCGGGCGTCTGCCCTACTTCCGACCCATGATCGACGAACGCCGCACCCACTCTGCGCCGGCGAACCTTTGCCTCAAAATGCGCGATGCCTACGGCCGTGCCGGGCGACCGGCTGACAGCCTGCGACGGGCATGGCGAAGTTCTCGGCCCGTTTCGTCACCTCTGAGGTCAAGATCAACCAACCCAGGTGTATGCAAAACGGACAGTCGGCCTTGACGGTCTGGGGCCTGGATCTGTTAAAGTCCCAGCACGCGGTTAAAGTCCCAGCACGCGCTCGGAGCCGTCCTGACCCGCCTTCAGGATCGCGTAGTACTTCTGATCCGATTCCGTCCTCAATCGAGATCGCGAAGCCGTCAAATGCAACGGCGGTTTCATCTGCTTTCTCTAAAGATTCCGCTTTCCTCCGCACCGAGGTTGGCCTTTGGTCCGTTCCCACCGATCGGGTCCCCGGTCCGCGAGAGACCGCATATTCCAGGTGCCTCTCCACCGGAACGGTTGCGGTAGCTTTCGCTTCGTGCCCAGACTATCGCGACGCGGCGCGTGGAGAATCACCTACCGTACATAACCGCGCGCCCGCCGGTGCTCACTGGCGGCGGAACATAAGGCAAGCCCCTCCGGAAGAAGAAAGTAGGGCACCAAGCAATGGCCGTGGCTGCGGATCGGCATAGAGCCGGCGGCTTGCGTCGGTTCCACTCGCCAGTTCCCCGGGGCAGTTCGGCGCGACGCGTAAAGATGCATGGGAATTGGACGCGCCTGTTCGCTTCGGCTGCTGTGAACACCGACAGCTGGCGTCCGGCCTCGTCCTAGACCTAGACCGTGGTGTCCGACTCGCGAATGATCACTGTGATTTCAAGCCTCATGTTCGGCGCGATCGGGAAGCTGTTTTCGAATGGAATCCGTTCGATGCTGGCTGCTCGCACGGATGGCCCTGGCCTTGAGCGCCGAGTCGTTGCCAAAGCTTCGTGCGCGGGCACCGGATCTATTCCGCAGGCAAGCCACCCGTCTTCGATGATCCGGCCGTCTTTAGGCGAGTGTGCGCACCCGCTGTCAATGCTTCCTCGAACCGCACGTTATTCCGCGTCAATCACACAGCGGAACCCCAGCGTCCCCGCGCGGTCCTTTCCGGGAGCCATCATCAGCAGTTTCCCGTACTCGCCGAGCCGGTAAGCCTGCGGGAAATACCAGCGCGACCCCTGCGGCTGATAGTAACTTCCGCCCTTGAGAATGCCGCCCCGCGTGTGCTCGTGGAGATATTCGTCCGTCCACTGCCAGACATTGCCGACCAAGTCCTCCACGCCGAACGGACTCGCCCCGCGTCGGTGCGCATTCACATCGTCCGGGCCGCGTATAGTGCGCCCCTTATCCGGCATCGGAACCGCGCTCGGATCCCACCGATTGCCCCACGGGTAAATTCGCCCGTCGTCTCCCTGAGCCGCATACTGCCATTCCCATTCACTGCGGCAGCCGCTTTCCCGCCCACGCGGCGTACGCGCGCGCATCGTCGAACGAGACCCAGGTGACCGGCCTGTTCTCCCACCCCGCCGGCGGGGCTCCGTTCTTCGAATCCTTCAGGAAGTTGTGATCGTCTCTCGGGTGGTAGTGGGAGCTATCCACGAACTTCTTGAACTCCAAGTTCGTGACCGGGTACTTGTCGATATAGAAGGATTTAACCTGGATGATCGACTGGTGATTTCGGCGCGGCGAGTTCTCCCAAGGATATTGCACGTCGACGCCCGCCTGGTTTGAGCCTTCGATCTCGATTCCGGACACGTCGAAATGATACGAAGCAGCCGGGATCTTGACCATGTTGGCCGGCGGCGTTGTTGGGGGACGAGTCGCTGGGATCTGCACGATGGATTGCGGCAGCGCCTGCCAGTCCTTCGAAAAGCTATCCAGCCGCCGCGAGCTGAGCCGGCTCATTTCTGAGAGAAAGCCGCGGAATTTGTCGTCTAAGAAGCCCTCATCGACGGTGGCCAGCGCGCCGTATCCGTTCCCTTCAACGGTGAAACTCAGCGTGGCGTAGTCGCCGTGAACCTCTGGCTTCAATTCCACGC
>OCTA010003202.1_pt1 | contig 14574 bp, 10 predicted proteins | sample 1538991 | NCBI WGS metagenome assembly OCTA01 (sample SAMEA3539302, study PRJEB22396) | soil metagenome | biome: tundra; feature: field; material: soil | place: USA | collected 2010-05 | depth 0.15 m | reverse complement strand
CCGCGGCGAGGAAGGACGCCTCGCCTTCATCCTGATCGGCCAGAATCAGGATCTTGTCTTCGAACAGGACCGGCGAGACGCCAGTCCCCACACCCAGCGTGGCGATTCCGCCCAGCGACATCTTCCACACCAGGTTGCCGTCGAAATCGTATTTATACAGACCTTGCGATTCGAAGTAAGCATACACGTACTTGCCGTCGGTGACCGGGGTGGGCGAGGCATAGGTGTTGAATTTGTGGATGTCGTCGAAAACAACGCCTTCGTACGCGGTGCGCTCCCAAAGCTGCCGGCCGGCGCCGGCGTCGAAGCAAAGGATCTTGAGCGTATGCTTGTGTGTTCCGCCGACGCTATCGGGGTGGCGGAATGGCTGGCCCTCCAGCTTATGCTTGACGGGAGCGGCGCCGGGTAACACGTCCCCTTCGATGTCCGTAGTGAGGAACACGCGATTGCCCCACACGACCGGCGAGGCGTGGCCGCGTCCGGGCACGGCCGTCTTCCAGGCGACATTGTGGTCATGACTCCAGGAGGACGGGAGGTCCTTCAGCGTGGAGACGCCGTTGGAGGAAGGGCCGCGCCATCCCGGCCAATCGTCGGGACCGGCGATGGAACAGGTGACGGCGGCGAGCGTCAGGAGCGAAAGCAGTACGGAGCGCAGACAGAACCTCATGGCAAGTGTAACAGGTGAGCATAGCTCACGGTGGCTGGTGGTTGGTGGCTGGTGGTTGGAGAGGGCCGGCCAGGAGGCCCGCCCCACTTACTCCCAATGGCCGGGAATGCCCCACTTCTTCGTCACGTTACTGCCGAACTGTAAGCCTGGGCCGATCGAGAAGCGGACCGTGTTGCGGCCGTCCTTGAGCAGATCGGGGAATAGGTGATCGTGCACCAGGTCGGCTTGCACGACCAAGCTGAAATGTTTGGTCACGTTGAAGCCGATGCCGCCGCCGAATCCGTAGAATGCGGTCCATTCTTCCTCCCTGCCGGAAGGCGCGATGGCGCCCACCACGAGCTGGGTGATGTGATCGGCGGGATGCGCCGTGACGACTTCGTTGATGATTCCGCAGGAAGGCCGGATATAAGGCGTAAAGCGCTTGAAGCGGCGATAGGGAAACTCGGGACCCGCGGTGAAGGTCTGGGTCACCGAGCTGAACGGCAGGGCCGCTACATAATTGGCAGGGAGTTGACCGATGGCTATGAGTCCCGAAACAATCGGACCGAACCGGTTCTGCAGCGCGGTGGTCGCCTGGTTCAGCCCGATGGCGGTATTCCCAGTTCCGCGGCTGTAGTCGAAGCCCACACTAATATGTCGCGACCAGCGCATCCCGGCCTGGACGTGAATGCCGGGTTCAGCGAGACTGATCTTCGGGCTATCCAGATACATGTATCCGGTGTAGACGAGGAACTGGCCGACATATGGTTGCTCGGCTGGTTGCTCCGCGGGCGGTGGTTGCTGGGCGATGAGGCACGCAGCCATGAGGAGCAGCGACGCCGTGAACAGTATCAGACGGGTTATGGGGCGATGAGAGCTAGTGGCGGACTTCTGCGGCATTTGACCTCGCTTCACACATGGGCTTCCGACACTGGGTTTCAGACGCCGGGTTTCAGACAGCGGATGGATAACAGGGTAGCATTTTCGGGAGGTTTGGCGGCGGGGACCGGTACTAGGCAATGCGAAGCGAATATAGTACTAAAAATGCGCTTTAGACAAATAGGATAACAAGAGTCTCTTTTATCTATTTAAAGCCCCATGCAGTTGACTCGCGCCGCCGATTACGCCGTCCGCGTCATGATCCACTTGGCCACACTGCCCCCCGAGATCGTGCCAAAGGTGATTTCGGCCGGCAAACCAAGGTTGGCGCCGGTCGCCAGGTTCAGGGCGTTCAGGTACCAATGCTTTTTTCCATTAGGGTCGGCGCACAGGTTCGTCACGTAGATAGCGGCAGCGGCGCCTTTCGGGTCGATGACTGGCGTCGAAATCACTCCCGCAAAATTCAAGAAATTGGGGATGGCTTTGCCGACGACTGAGATGCCGAATTTCGGCGCGATGTCGCAGTTATGCTTGAGGCCTTGCATTCCGGCGGAGTTGGTCTCGTCCCGATACCACATGCAACCGGATGTGCCACGCCGCCGGAACACGTGGAGGTTGCGCCCGACGAAGCGCGATCCGCATCGTAGGCGTACACTTCTCCGTTCAGCGCCGCTATGCAGAGGACGTTGTAGGCGGGGCCGCCGAGGGTCAAACCCGCCTCGTGCAGCGGCTCGGCGTGCACCGGGTTAGTAGGAAACGGCGGGTTGCCGCCAACGGACTTTGGCAGCCCGCTCTGATCGACGAGGAACACCGGCTTGGTGGCGCCTGCGGTCACCTTGGCCACGGTCGGTACGTTCTCCAGCAGATTGGCGTCCTGCCGCGCGGCGCCGCCGCATCCGGGTAGCCCGCGGCTGGCGCGTAATTCAGCAGCGGGTCGCGGTGGTGACGCCCTTAGCAGGGCAAATATATACTTGACAAACCAGACAGCAGAGCGGTAGACTTGGCCTGACGTGACAGGCCGGGGCGCTATCGTTCAACACCGTAAGGATGGAGGGTTTCCAGGTCGCTTTTCAAGCGGTCGCCAAGCGCCATGTATTGATCTAGCAGGTTGATAAGCGCGGCAAGGCCAGCCTCAGGCTCGATGGATTGAAGTTCTTTTTTTACAGCCGCTATCCCCTGGTCGTATTTGTCGGAGGAAATGGACGCCATCGTACCCCCTGCTTGGTTCATAACCGTTCCGATGCGACGCAGTTTGGCCGTGAGCGTTCCGTACTCCTGTCGCCGCCTGAAATGCGAAATTAGCAGGTTTCCTATTTCGTGCGCCTGATCTTCATCGCTCATGTTTTCTTCGCTTCCTGTCTCGCGCACGTTTCAGTCGTGCCTCTTCCATGAGGTACGCTTCCTTCGGTACGCTGAACATCATGCGAAGCGCGTTCTTCATCCGCTCCGCTTCCGTCTCGCCGGGTACTGTCGGGGCTGGTTTCATCTTGCTTCTATAATGCGCCCGACCGGGGCGGTTGTCAAATGGAAGCGTTGTATAATCTGGTATGAAATGGAACGCAAGCATGGATGCGCGGGATGCCTAGCGATCCTTGTGGCCGCGGCTGTGATTGGCCTGTTAATCCGATCATCTGACAAGTCTAAGAACAATCCGGTCCCTGCCCCAACCCCGGCCCCAGCAGCAGTCGATCCGCATGAACAGCATGAAAAACGTTTAGCTGAACTGAAGCTAGAACGACAGAGTCTGGCTGATTTTTTAGCGATTGAGCTTGGACACGAAGCAAGGATTCGTCGCGATCTTGCTATTGTCCGCGATCCCACACTGAGAAGTGCGGACCCGTTCCCGGACCCCAACCAAGAACAACACCTGCTGACCGACTTGGACGCAGCGGTAAAAGACAATACTGAAAAGAAAGCGCATCTTGATGTGATTGACGCCGAAATAGTGAAAGAAGAAGCAGCAATTGCGGCAATCCCCCCGCAGATCGCACCGACGCCAGCCGCACAATCCTCACCATCCACGCCCCAAGCGGAGGGGGCGAAGCCAACGTCCGGGGTGCTGTGCAATGGACCAGTCGAAGTACGGCAGAATTGGGAATTCGTGTTCAGGAACCTTCCCGGAGACCAATTAAAGCTCACGTTCGATCACGATGCGTGGTTGCCAATCCTTAGCCGAGAACCAGACGGCACGCAAACGCTCATCATGCGGTCCATCAAGCCGGGCATTCAGACCAAGTGCGATATCCAGTGGGAGGTCGTGAGAGACGCTGCTAGATGGGTGTCCGAAAAGACCGAGCACGGCTGGGTGGACCGCAAAGAACTGGTTACGAAAGACAATGGCATAAGCCTAAGCGCAGAACAACGCCAACAGGTGACCGATATCCGTCAACATGCCTTGGATACGATTGAGGCTTTCAGCGGCATCCTGAACGCATCCTCTTTCGCTGCCCGTGCAGAGCTGTACTGCCGTTTCTACGTTGACCAATCCCCGTCTATGGTCCCCGGCATCCGTTCCGAGAAGCAGGCCGAACAACGCTATGCGGAGTTGATGCGATCCGAACCGACCACGCGGGAATGGGAATTGAATCGACAGTATCAACTGCGGGAGATTCGTGACCGCATGGCGGCTTTCAATCAGGAAGTGAGCACCTGTCGCGGACTGGTTACGGCGGGCGCGCAGACTATTCTAGGGCCAGATGAACTACGCAAACAACTTGCCGACGAACGCCTCGCGGTATCCAAAGCTGATGATCTACTCGCGCACCACTGAACACCAAGCGCGATATCCCGTGGGGAGATCGCACAGTAGCGAAATGGTATAATTCTAAAGGCATAGGGGCGACCGAAGTCGCCCAGACCATTTGAAAACCGAGCGGGCGCTGGTGGCGTCCGATGAAGGCGGAAACCCGGCATAGCTTCCGGCTTTTGTGGTGTGCAAGACCGCAAAAACCCAAAAGGCTATGGGAGGGGCAATGTGTGCCCAATCCTCAAGGCCAGTGTAGCATACACTTGGCCGGAAAGGGGTGCACATGACAGCGGCCATTTCTCCAGATCGCAAGAAGAAAGGATTTCGCCACCGCACGTTTGTGCCGTGGCCCGAAGAGAAAATGCGCGTCCCTGAAGCCTTTCTGAACTGCGTCGGATTCCTGGTTGAGCCGATTCCACTGCAAGGCATAGGCGTCACTTACGAATTGGAGGGCACGGCTTTTCTGGTTTCGATTGAATCGACGACTGCGCCATTTCACTTGCATGAGTATTGGGTAACCGCAAAGCATTTGATCGACCGACTACGGGGCCGAGACATCGATATCCTTGTGAACTGGAAAGGTGGTATATCGAAGAACGTTCCGCGATTCACTTCCAAGAAGTGGTTTTTCCACCCGACAGATGATTCGGTAGACGTGGCAGTCTCTCACTTCCTGCGAACAGACGAAGACATTCTGTCCATCCCACGAGAGATGTTTATTGACCGTGAGGAGATGAAGGCCAAAGATATCGGAGAGGGAGACGAAGTTTTTATGGTTGGCATGTTCGAGCTGGCATCGGGATCCAAGCGAAATAGCCCATTGGTACGCCACGGAAATATCGCGATGTTACCTGATGAACAAGTTCAGGTTGATGGCAAGTTTCGTGACGTATATCTGACAGAGGCACGGTCTATCGGCGGTATCAGCGGATCTCCAGTTCTGGTAAGAAGGACCGTCAGTATCCCTGTTGCAGCAGAGATTGGTAAGCCGCCAGTGATGCTACATGGATTAGATGGAGAGTTTCACTTGCTAGGAATGGTTTACGGACATTGGGACATCAAGGAGTCTGAACTTAATAGTCCCAGGATTATCCAAGATCGACAGCGCGGCGTGAATCTTGGCATCAGCACAATTACCCCGTCCAGCAAGATCTTAGAAGTGCTCAATCAGCCTTTCCTGGCAGAACAACGGCTAATAGTTGATGAGAATTGGCGCAAAGCATTGTCTGGAGAAACAGTTCAGGTTATCCGCTGCGACGCTTCCCCCGACCCTGCCGTTTCCTAGGCCGAAGCCTCTGCTGTTTTACCCGTCAGTTGATCCCACGTCAACCGCTTGCCAACGATCTCGCGTACCACGATGTTGAAGCGGTCGCCGTCGTTCATCTTGCGGTTGTTGTAGCGAAATACCTGTTCATCGAGATACCGGAAAAGGTGGAACGGCTCAACCGAAATGTAGGTCCCTTTCAGGCCGCGCTTTACTAGACTCCAGAAGTTTTCCAGACCGTTAGTGTGAACCTCACCGCGCACGTACTCAACCGCGTGGTCCACCACTTCATGCTGGAACTCATCGAGTCCTTCATACGACTGAAGCGCATCTGTGAAAAGCGCGGACCCGGCAAGAACGTGCTGCCGTATCTCAGCCTGAAGCGTTTTCTTTTTGGTATTGTCGATAACCTTGGTGCGAACCTTGCTGCCGATGGTCTTAGGGCCGCGCTCCAGGATGCCCATGACGGCTACTTTATCCTTGCCGCCGGTGCCAGTGATCTTTTCGGCCCGCTTGTCCGCGTGCATGTTCCGTGCTTTGCCGCCGATGAAGGTTTCATCCGCTTCGACTTGGCCGGACAGCTTGTTACCGGGCGCGAGTCCCAGAGCGAACCGGATGCGATGGTCCAGGAACCATGCAGACTTCTGGGTGATCCCGATGGCGCGGTGGACTTCGCAACTGCTGATACCGTTTTTGGAATTCACCACCTGCCACATGGCCATTAACCACTTGTCCAGACCGATGGGGGAATCTTCCATGATGGTCCCGGTCTTCAGGGTGAACTGCGGTGAATCGTGGCCCTCCCGGCATTTCCAGCGGTTGTACGCTTCTAGGAAGACCACGTTCTTTGAACCGCACTTGGGGCAGGTGACGCCATCGGGCCACCGCTGGGCTACCAGATAGTCCCGGCAGTTGGCAGGGCTGGCAAAGAATATGATTGCCTCTTGAAGGGTGGTTGGTTCGTAGACGCTTTCCATACTTCAATCGTAGCGCAAAACGTCTGGTTTGTCAAGTATATATTTGCCCTTAGCAGGGGTGGCGGGGTTGGGAAAGAGTTTAGCAATCCGGTATCCAAGGTCCGCGTTCGCTCCGGGGCTATCGGGGGGGTTGGGCTTTGCGCAAGGCCGCAGCGGCCAGCGTCAGGAGAAGGGTGAAGATCTTCGTTCGCATCCATTCCTCCGAACAGGTGGTTGCCTGTTTTGGTAATAGTAAGTCTTACGGGCGCCGAGTCAATCGTTTTCTTTGCCAGGTTCGCCGGGTGGTTTTAATGCTCACGGGCGATGTTACAAATCGATGTTACAAATGGTGGGACGGCTAGTCCTGGTACGCAGTCATTGTTGGGCGTGCGCGGCGGGTAACTCGATGCCTTCTCCGATTTTCGCGACACCGGGGATGGTGACAGGCAAGCGCCCGCGAATGGGAGACTCGCCGAACAGGGCCTGGACCGCTGCCGTCTCCGACGGGGGCGTGGTGCTGAAGGTCAGCAGGAAAGCGGCTGCCTTCGGAAAGCTGCGCACCAGGTACGGATTGCCCAACGCGATCAGGGCCACGGGTTTGCCCGTCGCAAACAGCGCGTCGAGCATGCGCGGGAAATCGCCGCCTAGCGCCACGTCGCCGCGGTAGGCCGCCACCGAGGCGAATGCCGCGACGGCCACGCTCTCGCATCCCGCCGTCTTCTCGACGGCCGCATCGAGCGAGGCGCCCGCGAGCGATGCGTCCAGTTGAATCACCGTGGCGTTCTTCTCGCGGCGGCGCACCTCTTGCGCGAACTCCAGACCCTCATTCGAATAATGACTTTCCGCCAGCGCGAGGAAACAGGTCTTGGCCGGCGCGCGCAGCGGAACCAGGCTGCCTTCGTTCTTGACGAGCGTGACGGCGCGGTTGGCGATGTCCTGCGCGCGCTCCTGATCTTCGGGCATGTAGATCTGGTCGCCGATGGCTTCCAGATCCACCGTGGCGCGGCGATCCAGCCCCACGCGCTCCTTGGCCGCCAGCAGGCGAGCGACGCTTTCGTCGATGCGCGCGCGCGTGAGGCGTCCGCTCTGGACCGCGGCCAAAACCGCCTTGACGGCGGCTTCCGGATCGGGCGGCATCACCAGCGCGTCGGCGCCGGCTTCGAGCGCCAGCACGGCCGCGTCGCCGCTGGAATAGCCTTGCGCGATGCCGCCCATCTCCAGCGCGTCGGTGACGATGATTCCCTTAAATCCCATTTCGCCGCGCAGGAGGCCGGTGAGGATGGCGGGCGACAGAGTGGCGGGCACATTGGCGGCGGCCAGCGCGGGCACCGCGATGTGCGCGGTCATGATGGCATCCACGCCCGCCTGGATGGCCGCGCGGAAGGGCGGCAGTTCGACGTTCTCCAGGTGCTCGCGGGTGGCGTTGATCACGGCCAGGTTCATGTGGGTATCGACGGCCGTATCGCCGTGTCCGGGGAAATGTTTGGCGGTGGTGAGCACGCGATAGCGGGGGTCCGCGCGCGTGCCCTCGATGAAGGCGGCCAGCAGCGCCGACACCTGCTTGGGGTCCTCGCCATAGGAACGGATGTTGATGATGGGATTATCCGGGTTGTTGTTGACGTCGGCCACCGGAAAGAAGAGCCAGTGGACACCCAGGGCGCGTGCCTCGCGGGCCGTGACTTGGCCCTCGAAGCGCGCCAGCGCCGGGTCGCCGGCCGCGCCGAAGGCCATGGCCTGCGGAAACACGGTAGTGCCATCCACCCGCATGGAGGCGCCCCGCTCGAAGTCGCCGGCCACCAGCAGCGGCACGCGCGACAGTCTCTGCATGCGGTTGAGGAAAGCGCCCAACGCGTAGGGCTGCGCCTTCTGCGTGAGGCGGCCGTTGTTCCAGTTGACCAGCACCATGCCGCCTACGCGCGTCTCGCGGACCAGCTTCATGAATTGCCGGTATTCGCGCGAGCGGGTGTTGGGCGCCGCGCCGTGAAACGGGATGAAGATCAACTGCGCCACTTTCTCGCGCAGGGTGAGGGTCTTCATCCAGCGGCGCACGAAGCCCGACTGCCGGGCAGGCTTGGGCGGCGGCGATTTGCGCGACGTGGCGGCGGGCAGGGCCAGCGCCAGAGCGAGTAGAATGGGAAGACCGCGGGAGCGGAGCACAACTCCAGTGTACCCGGGCTGGCGCTGGCAGCTCGTGGAAGCCCTGGCAGGCTGAATGCTTGCCGCACTTTCTATGAGGGGATTTGGCGCCGGATTACGCCTTATGGACAGTGAGGATTCATGACGAGAGGTTTGCAGACCGTATTCGCCGGCGCCATAGCGCTGGGTCTTGCGCATCCGCTATTGCCGCAGATGCAAAAACTGCCGCAGATGCACACTGGGGGAGGGACGATCATCGTGCCGGAGTCGAGTATCGCGCGGCCCGAAGACGTGGGCAAGCGTGCGCGGACGTTCGTGCGCATATTCATTCCGGATGGCGGGCTGCCCATCAACGCGGCCAATACGCCGGGCGGGTTTTTCGAAACTCCGGCCTCGCTGGCCTGCGTGTACCAACTGGTGACGGCCGCGAAGACCTGTAATCCGTCGACCGCGACGACGGTATCGCACGGCGGCGCGCACGCCATCGCGCTCGTGGACGCCTACGACGATCCGAATGCGGCCAGCGATCTGGCGGTCTTCTCCACAGAGTTCGGGCTTCCCGCGGCGAACTTCCAGGTGGTGTACGCGGCCCCTGGCAGTTCGACGGCAACCAATACGCCGCCTCCGCAGGATTCCAGCGGCGGGTGGGAATTCGAGGAATCGGTGGATATCCAGATGGCGCACGCCATGGCGCCGCACGCCAAGATTTTCCTGGTGGAAGCAAACTCCAGCGGGAGCGGAGATCTGCTGCCGGCGGTGACGCTGGCCAGCAATCTGGTGTCGGCGGCCGGTGGAGGGGAAGTCAGCATGAGCTGGGGCTTCGGCGATTTCGCGGGCGAGAATGGCTTTGACGGCTACTTCACTACGACGGGCGTGGTTTACTTTTCGTCTTCGGGCGATTCGGCGGGGATCAGCTATCCGTGCACTTCTCCCGACGTGGTGTGCGTGGGGGGAACGACCATCAGCCGCAATGCCACGACTGGCAATTTCGAATATGAGAGCGCCTGGCCCGATACCGGCGGCGGTCCCTCGCCGAATGAACCCATACCGAGCTACCAGAGCGGCATCGCCAGCATTGTGGGCACCCAGCGCGGCACTCCCGACCTGGCGTTCGTCGCCGACGGCCGCACGCCGGTTTGGGTCTACGACACGTTTCCGATAAGCGGGACATCGGGCACGTGGTGGCTGGCCAGTGGCACCAGCGTATCGGCGCCAGGGATGGCCGGAATCGTCAATACGGCGGGACATTTCTATACATCGACCAATGCCGAGTTGTCGGAAGTATACAGCCAGATTGGCGTGACTACGGAATTTAAGGACATCGTGTCCGGTAACTGCGGCGCTTATGCCGGCTATCTGGCCAAGAAGGGCTGGGATTTTTGTTCGGGTGTGGGAGTGAATGTGGGGAAGACTGGGAAGTGAGTTATTCATCCCATGGGCACCGGCGTGTCCACCGCGGCGCACGGTATCCTTCTCGCGAAGAGAAGAGAGAGCAGCCCAGTAACCAGCGCTAGCGGAGCAATAGTGAACGCTACGGGCGTCTCGCAGAGCATCGGGATGGATCCAACGGCCGTCGTTGCGCAGCCACACCGATCATTGCCAGCACAATGCTTGCGAGCACGACTCCAGGAATCATGACAGTTCCCGATTCGGCACGGGCCATGCGGTCCAAGGCCGGCGCCACTCCCTTGTGAAGTTTTGCTGTTATCCGATTGTGAACCCTTGCTGTCATCCCATCGGACGCACGGATCGAACAACTGCGAAAAAGTGTGAGCGACAGACCAAGCAGCTATAGCCGTCGTAGGAGCTGAAACATTACGGCAAGCAGTACCGTCGTTAGCGAAGCCCGAGGCCGCATCGATTCGCCTCCTTCCCAGTTTACTCGGGGCAAAAGGAGGCGAACAGCTCGGAGTTTTGTACGGGCGTGGGAGTGAATGGGCGAAGAATGGAAGTGAGCTGATGTAGTTCTTTCTGATCTAATGAGTGACCCTTGTAAGTTGCGCCGACTAAAGCTTGCGTGTTCGGCGAACTGACGCAGTCGAGATCTTTGGGCGGAACCGAACGAGTCTCCGCACTCGGCGAGCGCCGGCTAAAAGTCGGCAGTTCACAGGCTGAAGCCTGTGCCACCATGACTTTCTCTGCTAATCTTGTCAGCGAGGGGACATGTCCGCGCAGAGAGCGATTGTCGTCATGGGAGTGCTGTCGATGGGCGCTTGGGCTCAGTCCGCGCCCTCGATCAACCCCGGCGGCGCGATCAACGCGGCGAGTTCCGCGCCGGGAGCGCCTTTGGCTCCGGGCAGCATCGCGTCGGTCTACGGCAGCTTCCTGCTGACCTCGCCCTCCGGAGCCGCCGGCGCTCCGCTCCCCACCAGCCTCTCCGGACTTTCGCTGCAGTTCAACGGCAGCGTACCGGCGCCGCTCTTCTACGCCTCCAGCGGCCAGGTCAACCTTCAGGTGCCGTGGGAGACTGCCGGACAGTCACAGACATCTCTCACTGCCACATTCAGCGGCCAGACCAGCAGCCCACAGACCGTAGCTCTGGCGCCGTTCGCGCCCGGCATCTTTAGTATGAACTCGCAAGGCACGGGTCAAGGCGCCATCCTGAACACTTCTTACCAGTTGGTTGACGCGTCGCATCCGGCCACGCCGGGCACCACTTATATCCAGATTTATTGCACGGGCCTGGGCGCGGTCACCAATCAGCCGCCGAGCGGCGCCGCATCGCCAGCCAGTCCGCCGGCTGAAACCACCACCACTCCCGAGGTGACCATCGGCGGCGTGGCGGCGACCGTGACTTTCTCGGGTTTGGCGCCCGGCTTCGTGGGCGAGTATCAGGTGAATGCGCTGGTGCCGGCGGCGGCGCCCGCGGGCGATTCCGTGCCGGTCGCGATCTCCATCGGCGGAGCCACTTCCAACACCGTCACGATGGCTGTGGCGCCGCCGGCCGCGTCGCAATCGAACATCACGCCCGCTGGCGGCGTCACGTTGAATAACGTTTTCCAGCCGCTCCTTTACAGTTGGAGCACGCCGGTCCCGATCCAGGGGAGTGGCTGGCAGCCCGGCGAAACCGTCACGGTCAGCTTGCATGGACCGCTCAACTGGCCGGCGGCGCCGCCTGCCGATCTCGCGCTGGGATCGCTCGCTGCCGATGCTTCCGGAGTGCTTTCCGGCAGCCTGACCATTCCATACGACAACGGCGCGACCGGGCCAACCGCGCGCATTCCCAGGCCTGGCGTTTACCAGGTGAACGCCAGCGGATCGGCGTCGGGGACAGTGGCCGCCAGCGCCACCATCACCATCACCGTGGCGACTGAACTGGGCGCCGGTTTCCAGATCAATTGGGGCTCCGAGCGGGGAGGCCGGCTGGGCGTGTTTCCGGGCATCCTGGCGGATTACTCGCCCGAGAGGGTAGATCCCGAATGGGTAACTGTGTGGAGGCGGGCGCCGGTCGAGGCGTATGGAACCATCGTGTCGAATGGATCGGCCGGCCCGGACCAGCCCGCGCGTATTTCGGACAGCGATTATCCAGGCACACACTACGGCCACGACGCCAACTTCTTCTTCACGCCGGACCCGCCATACCAATGGCTGGTGGGGACCCATAACTACTACGCTAACGGGCCCGGCATCATTGAGATCGAATGGGAGACGCTCAACGCCGGTAACACGACCACTTACGGACAAGGTAACATCGGCCTGCCGGTCTGGGCTAACCCTACCGTGGGTGACAGGGTGTACGTGGTAGGCCGCTGGATCCTCGACGCGGGCCACCCGGACACCGGAGACAACACCGAAATCCACCCGCCGCGTTTGATCGCGACTATGCGCACACGGCCGGCGGCGCTGCCCATGAGCGGCTCCCGCGCCGCGCGGGTAGACATCTACGTGAGCGGCCATGGCGGCGGCGCCAACCAGATCGACCCGCCGGGTCTGAGCGATGAACTCGACCAACAAGGGTACGGCGGCGGACGCATCGAAGACGCTTTGGACCAGGCCGATCGACAGGTCTACTATCAGGCAGGACCGGCGCCTGCGCTGGTCGCCAGCCTCGCCAACACGCTGGCGCAGCAAATGACCGGCATGCCTGTGACGGGGCCGATCTTCACCACGGCCGGTCCCAGCGCATTCCCGTGGGGCGCTTCCGGTATGGAAGAGCTTCCGGTCAATGACATGGATTACGATTTTGACGTGCCGCTGCCGCCTCCCCCGCCAGGCGCTACTTCGGTTCAGATGCAGACCGTCACTTATCCGCAACACAGCACGGCGGTGAACGAGGCGGTCACCTATGAGAACCCGGTGAACGGCCTGCCCACCGTTGCCCATGTGCATCTGCCTTACCTGGGCGCAGACAACGGCATCTATGCGCGCACGCTCGAGTTCGCGTGGAACCAGTTCAGCGCGCCGGGGAATCGCTTTCAGATACAGATCTCCAGCGTGCAAGTGAACGATACTTCGGGAACGTGGCACTTATGGTCGGACGTGAGCGGTCAATGGGCCTACCTGTCGGGTCTGGCGCCGGCCCTGCTAAGCAACCAGGATGGCCAGGTCATCGACATCCCTGGCGCGAGTTATGACGTCTATGTGGAGAGCACCGACCAGATACGGGTGTTCGTGCAGGGATACAAAGCGGAATGCATCGATAGTCAGTTCGGGCAGTTATTTGGCCAGTCAGCCTACCTCGGTGGTCTCAGTTTTATAACAACGTGCGGCTTGACCGATAATACGAATCTTGGCGGGGCATTGCTGACACTGCCCCCGGTGCCGGCGTCGGCCGGCCAATACACGGTCTCGGCAGGCCACTTTCAGACGCAGGTCAACGTGGTGTACGTGTCAAGTCCGTAGTGGGGCAGACCTCCAGGTCGGGGTGCCCTCTGGGCCGGGTCCTACAGGACACGCTGTCTTCGCGCTACTGTGCCGGCAGAATCAGACCTGGAGGGCTCAGTGTGCCGCCTAATCCCAGGCGGATCTCGGGATTGGCCGGAAGTTGACCGGGCAGGCGCACGTTGACCTGGTAGAGGCCCGCATAGCCGGGGGCCACGCCGGCATAGAGGATCGCGCTGGGATCAAGGGCGGCGCCGTTGATCTGGACGTCGAATTGGCTCAGTTGGCTGAGCCATTCCAGGGGGGCGGGGGCGAGGGGCGCCAGGACGCCGTCTTCGAGTTCGGGATTGGTGTTTCCCAAGCCGGTCGCCCATAATGTGACAATCTCGCCGGAGGTGGCCGGTGCGTCGCTGGACACCAGCGATCCGTCGACGTGGGTGGCTATCACGGCGCCGGACGAAGTCTGGAATATGGCCGGCCCCGCGCTTTGCAGGGTGACGGTGACGATGGGGCCGCGGGTGCCCTGCCGGTCCACCCAGAACTGAAAGGTGCCGGGGAGCAGGCTGCTGGGGACCAGAAAATTGATTTGCTGGGGAGAGACGTAATAGAGATATGCCGGCCAGCCTTCGAAGTAGACCTCTACATTCCCAAGGCTGGTGGGCATAACGCCTCCGGCCATGTCGTTGGCTTGCAGGGCGCGGGTACCCCAGGAGAGATTCGTGCCGAAGATGGAGACGATGGTATTGGGGGCCAGGCCGGGGGCGAAACTGGCGCCGTTCACGATCCCGGCGGCGGTGTAGTTCGGTGCGTTGGCGTCCTGGGCGCACAGGCAGGCGGCCAGGGCAAGAGCGGCAAGCAAAGATTTCACGACAATACAGTAGTGGGCTTGGGGCGGGGGAATATCAGAGTTTTTTGGCTGGAATTGGGCGCGCTCCGCGCGGGGTGGGCAGCGCATGGCTCGCCGTGACAGGCCAGGAGGCCTGTCCCACTTTGATAGAATCCGTGGTCATGCGTAACACTCGATGGCTGGTTGGGTTTCTCCTGGCGGTTTGGGCGGTTTGCGGATGGGGTCAGGGATTGCAAGTGGGCGCGGGCCGGCGGGACATCACGCCGCGCGATCCCGTGC
>OCTA010003198.1_pt1 | contig 14578 bp, 15 predicted proteins | sample 1538991 | NCBI WGS metagenome assembly OCTA01 (sample SAMEA3539302, study PRJEB22396) | soil metagenome | biome: tundra; feature: field; material: soil | place: USA | collected 2010-05 | depth 0.15 m | reverse complement strand
CTGAAGACGATGCCGCTGACGAACCCGCCGCCGCCGATGGCGACGTTCTTCCAGGCGTACGGCCCGGAGGGCGGCGATCCGCCAGTGCCGGTCGTTCCCACGCTGCCCACGCTGCCCGCGTTGCCCGTGCTGCCGCCGCTTCCGGTGGTGCCCCCGGCGCCGGTCGTGCCCGACCAGCCGCCGCTTCCCGTTGCCGCTCCGCCAGCGGCCCCGGTCGCGCCGGCGCCGCCACTGCCGCCACCACCTGTCTCTCCACCGACGCCGGCAGAGGCCATGCCCTTGGGGTTGCTCGAACAGGCGAGCAGCAGCGCGCCCAGCCCACAGGCGAAAGCCAAGCGAAAACCGTTCATGTCTATTCCTTAAGGGGAGGCAGGGTCCAAACTACTTCAACGACAGTGCCGGCAGGGGCGGTAATCGGTTCAGCGGTATTCCGCTTGGGGCCGGCCTAAAGATAGGCGCAAAATGTGGCGAGGCTGTGGCGTGATCTCAACTACTGCTTCTAGGTTCGCGCGGGCCAAGAAATAAAACACCGGGCGCCCGGCCCTTCGGCGTAGCGTCGGCGGGCGTGGAATGGCTGAACTACCACCACTTCTTCTACTTCTGGGTCGTGGCCAAGGAGGGGAGCATCGTCGCGGCGGGCAAGCAGCTGCGGCTGGCGCACCCCACCATCAGCGGCCAGATCCATCGACTGGAAGAGGTGCTGGGAGAAAAGCTCTTCGTGCGCAGCGGCCGCCACCTGGCGCTGACCGACGCCGGTCGGGTCGCGTTCCGCTACGCCGAGGAGATCTTCTCGCTGGGCCGCGAGTTCCTCGACACGCTCAAGGGGCGGGCGGCCGGCGGGCGGCCGTTGCGGCTGGTGGTGGGGGTGGCGGATGTCCTGCCTGCGTCGCTGGTGCGGCGGTTTCTGGAGCCGGCCTTTCGGATCGACCAGCCGGTGCGGGTGATCTGCCGGGCCGACAAGTCGGTGGCGGAGTTCATCGCCGAGCTGGCCCTGCACACCGTCGACGTGGTCATCGCCGACAGGCCGGCGGGGCGCACGCCGCCGATCCGCGCGTTCAGTCACCTGCTGGGCGAATGCGGCACGACCTTCTTTGCCGAGGCCAAGCTGGCCGCCACGACCCGCCGGACGTTCCCGCGCTCGCTGGACGGCAAGCCATTCCTGCTGCCCGGCGCGCCCTCGGCGGTGCGGCGCGCCCTCGAGCAATGGTTCGATGGACAGGAGATCCGGCCGAAGATCGTCGCCGAGTTCGACGACAGCGCGCTGGCCAAGGACTTCGGGCGGCAGGGGATGGGGCTCTTCGCGGCGCCGACCGTCATCGAGGCCGAGGTCGTCCACGACTACGGCGTGCGGGTAGTGGGGCGCGCGAAGGCCGTCCGGCAGCAGTTCTATGCGATCTCCGTCGAACGGCGGATCCGCCACCCGGCGGTGGCCGCCATCTGCCAGGCCGCTCGCCAGGAGATCTTCGCCGGTAGGTGACGGCGGTCCAAGGGGCGCGGGGCCGCCGTGCGACCTACGGGGCCGGCTGGACCACCGTGCTGGAGTCCAGGGTGACCGCCGATTGGGCCATGAGCCTGCCCGCGATCGACGAGCCCGTCAGCATATTGATCATCGTCTTGCAGAGGATGATCCCCTCGATGTGGGCGGTGGTGCCGATCTCCACGCTGCCGGCGACCTGCCAGAAGACGTTCTTGGGCAAGGCGCCGCCGGTCAGATGCACGCGGGTCGCGCTGCTGACGGTCAGGGTCTGAGCGATCTGGAAGATCCAGACCGCGGTCGCGGTGCCGCTCAGCGTGATGTCGGTCGGAATCAGCAGGCCGGTGCCCCACTGGTAGACGCCCGCGGGGAGCGTCGCCCCGCCAATGTTCCCGGCGCCGAGCTCGGTCACATCGGGAGCGCGTCCGGCCGCGTCCGTGAACGCCAGCCCCATGTCGCTGATGGCGGCGGTCAGATTAGCCGGCGTGGGGACGGCGTAGTCGGACGCGTAGATCTTGCCGGTGACCTGCGCGGAGGTGGAGAATACGTTGGTCGAATCCGCGATCAACGAGAACATGGTGATGGAGGCGGCCGCGTAAGGGCTGATTCCCAGATCTCCGGTGATGACCGCGGGGGGCACCGTGGAGATCCCGGTCTGGGCCAGGATCACGTAGTTGCCGGCGGTCGCCAGAGCGACCGGAAGCGCGGTGTGCGGGGTGAGGTTGGAGGCATCGAGTGAGTTGTTGCCACCGTCCGTCGCGCCCGTTCCGCCATTCCCGCCCGCGCCGCCCGTTCCGCCGGTCGCGCCCGTCCCGCCCCCGCCGTCGTGCGAGGGCCCTCCGTCCGTCGAGGCGCTCGAAGAGCCGCAGCCGGCGGCCAGCGAGAGCATCAGGAGTGTCGCTCCAGCTTTGGATAGGCTTCGGTTCAGGTTCTTATTCACGGGTACGCTCCTCGAGTGACCAACGACGGTAACGATGTACCGTAGATAGGTCTCCCCGGCGTCCTCCGGAATAACGGAACTTCCTGTCTAAAGTGACGGTTTATTCGACGTATCGTCTCGGGCGGCGCGCCGCGCTAGTTGCAGGTGACGGTCGAGAGATCGAGCGCGTAGAGGTGGACGTCGTTGGCGGCGAAGTCGTCGGCGAACTTGCCGCTCGCCAGGTCGATGGTGCGGTTCTCGCCCACCACGGTCACCGAACCGTCGGCGGCGAGATTGCTCACGGTGAACGACGCCCGCGTCGTTCCGGCGCGCGAGGCGGCCGCGAACACATAGACCGTCTGGCCGTGGGCCTTGACCATCATGTCGATGGGAACCGCCGCGTTCGAGCTGTTCACGGCCACGACGTTGGAGAGGCTCGCGCTGTTGAGCTCGGGCGCCAGCGACGCGATCTGGTGATTGAGCGCGGTGACGGCGCCGACCATGGTCGCGTCGGCGAAGATGCCGTCTTCTCTGAAGGAGGGGTTCCAGGTGTCGATGAAATAGGTGATCCCGTTCGCGCCGTGGATGAGCGCCAACCAGACCTCCGACCTCGTCTGCGCCGGCGTCGGACCGTCGGTGCTGCCCGCATTGATGGCGGTCGTCTCGATGTCGGTCCAGGCCGCCTGATGGCGGGTCGACCACTGGTGCAGCCGGTCGACGCCAAAGGCGTTCAACCAGAACTGGCCGCAGGTCATCTGCTCGTTCGGGTCGCCGCCGCAGTTGTTGTAGGGGTAGATGTCGAAGTCGACGATGTCGGCGGCCGGAACATAGCCGGACTCCGCCGGCGCGTTGCTGCCGCGTCCCTCCCAGCCGTCGAAGGCGACGCCCTGACCGAGCCCGAGGTAGATCGGTCGGGTGGCGTCGGCCGCTTTGTACGCGTCGTACTGGGCGACCAGCGTGGCCGGCGCGACCGGTGGGCCGTAGCCGCCCTTGCCGTCGGACTGCGCGTTGTCCGGCTCGTCGGGCGTCATCCACCAGCCCACGATGGTGGGATCGTCGACGTTGGCGAGGCCAACCGAGTCCTGGCCGATGATGGCGTACATTCCCAGCTTCTCGAGGATCGCGAGATCGCTGGCGGCCAAGGCGTCGGTGCCCGCGTTGTTCCCGACGTAGATGTTGATTCCGAGCTGCGCCATCTCGGTGGCGTGCCAGGAGCCCTGCAGCCAGACCGAAATCGGGAAGAAGGCCGGATCGGTCGGGATTCCGCGCGACCAACCCGCGTAGGGACTGGTCCAGGCGACGGCGGGAATCGCGGGAACGCACGAAGGCGCGCCATCCGGCGCGGGCGTCGACCCCGCGTCGGAGATTCGGTCGCGCGCACCGTCGCCGGTTCCGTCAGGGCCGTCGCGTGGCGTCGATGCGTCCGACGCGGAGCCGTGCGAGGCGCGACAACCCAAGCCGAGCATGAGGCCCATCGCGGCGAGTCTCGACGTGCGGTTCATGGTTCCCTCGGTTCTAGAATACGCCTTTCGACAGCCCGCCGGCGCGGCCGAATCTGGTTGGTCGGCGCGTTCAGCGGTGCCACTATCGTGACTGTGCTGGCGGCGGCTCGATTTCTCTGGGCGATCGCGGTGGCGGCGTCGGTGGCGTATCCGGGGGCGCGGTCCGGTCGGGTCTTGCCCATCTATGTGGGCGGCGGCGACGCCCTCGCCAATGCGTCGGGGCTCCGAGCGTTCGAGAGCGCCGTGTCGGCGTTCGGTCTGCAAGCGCCTCAGGTCGCCGAGGTCGCGCCGGGCACCGCGCCGTTCGACGATCGCGGCGCCGCCGAACGGGCTCGCCAGGCGGGTGCCGCTTTTGCCCTGGTTGCGACCCCGACCGAGGTGCCTGTACCGGGAGACGCGCCCGCGCTTGCGCTGCTCAAGCTGGCGCTGGTACGGAGCGACGACGGCAGCCGCTTCGACGTTGCGCTGGTTCGGGCCAACGACGGCGATGGGGTGCGGCACGCCGTGAGCGGCATGCTGGCCGAAGCGGCGCCGCTGGCGCTCGCACCGAGCCCCGAGACGCCGCCGCCGTCGGTCGAGCGCCCCAAGACCGGATGGGGGCAGATCGCCGCGGCCCTGGCCGTGGTGGCCGCTTCTTCTCTCGTCGTGGTCACGATCATGCGCAACAGCTTTAGAGCGCAGGGGACCGAGGAAGGTCTCATGCCGGCTCTGGATTCCCGGCGATTCGGCCGCTGAGGCGCCGCGCCGGGCGGGGCAGGGGGCCATCGCCGACCCTTTGGGGCTGGCGTACCGGTTGAGGTGTGCCTAGCTTGACGGTCATGAAAGCTCCGATCGGCATCGCCGGGATTTCCCTGCTCCTCGCGCTGGGTGGCTGTGCGCACCGGACGGCGGGGGCGCAGCCCTCGAACGGCGGCAACCCTTCGGCCGACGGCGACGTGCCGAGCAAGAAACGCGGGGTCATCGTGCCGAGCGATCCCAACCTGAACATGTCGGGAGGGCAGCCGACCTCGGCGACCGGCACGGGAGGCGGCCGCATCGACGACTCGATAGGCAAAGGCGTCGGCGCCGGCAGTCCGCCCTAGCGCCCGGACCCGAAGCCACTCCGCGAGCGATTCGAACCGAAACGCTTGACAGCTCCACCCGCTTGCTGGCAGTTTAGTCGTATGACTAAGTCAAATGACTAAGTCGATCGACCAACTGGCCCGGCGGGCCTCGGAAAAGGAGCGAGCGATGGCAATCGACGAAGCGAAGCTGAATGCATTCATGGGGAAGATCGTGGGTGACCTGGGCGTGACGATGAGCAGCGCGCTGCTGGTCCTGGGGGATCGCCTGGGGCTCTACAAGGCGATGGCGGCACTCGGGCCAGTGACGCCGGGCGAGCTGGCCAAGCGCACCCAGACCGCCGAGCGGTACGTCCGCGAATGGCTCGACGGGCAAGCTGCCGCCGGTTACGTGACCTACGATGCGAAGGCGGGGCGCTACACCTTGCCGCCCGAACAGGCCTTCGCCTTCGCCGACGAGGAGAGCCCGGCGGCGGTGGTCGGCGCGTTTCACGTCGCACGCGCCATGTGGAGCGGCCTCGACCAGATGGAGGCGAACTTCCGCAGCGGCGGCGGCCTCGAGTGGGGGAACCAGCACCCCTGCCTGTTCGAAGGGACGGAGCGGTTCTTCCGGGCCGGCTACATCGGCAACCTGGTGAGCTCCTGGATCCCCGCGCTCGATGGGGTCAAGGCGAAGCTCGAGGCGGGTGCCAAGGTGGCGGACGTCGGGTGCGGGTGCGGCGCTTCGACCATCCTGATGGCCAAGGCGTTCCCCAAGTCGACCTTCCAGGGGTTCGACTACCACCAGGGATCGATCGACATCGCCACCAAACGGGCCAAGGAGGCGGGGGTGGGGGACCGCGTGACCTTCGGCGTCGCGAAGTCGACCGACTATCCGGGCAGCGGGTACGATCTGGTCGCCCACTTCGATTGTCTCCACGACATGGAAGATCCGGCCGGCGCCGCCAAGCACGCCCGCAAGACGCTCGCCAAGGACGGCACCTGGCTGATCGTCGAGCCCATTGCCGGCGACAAGCCGGAGGACAACCACAACCCCGTGGGGCGGGTGTTCTACTCGGCGTCCGCGCTGCTGTGCGTGCCGCACTCGCTCTCGCACGAGGGGCCGGCACTGGGCGCGCAGGCGGGCGAGGCGCGGTTGCGCGACATCGTCGTCGCCAAGGGGGGCTTTTCGCGCTTGCGCCGCGCGACCGAGACGCCGTTCAACATGATCCTCGAGGCCCGTCCGTAACGTGGTCGCTGCGACCGGGCCGGCGCGCCTTGACGGCGTGACCGGCCCGGGAGTATCGAGCGAGATCGGATGGCCCCCAAACCGACCGAACCGGCGCTGCCCGAACCGGTGCCCTCGCCGGCGGAGCGGCTCCTCGACGCGGCAGAGCGGCTGCTCATCGACGTCGGCCACGGCGCCGTCACCACCCGGCTCGTCAGCAAGGAGGCCGGTCTCAACCACGGCCTCGTTCACTACTACTACGGCTCGATGGAGGAGCTTTTCCTGGCCGTGCTGGAGCGCTTCACGGCGCGCCTCATCGTCCGCCAGCGCGCCATGTACGCGGCGCCGACCAGCTTTCTGGTCAAGTGGCGCAAGGCGATGGGGTTCCTCGAAGAGGACCTGGCCGCCGGGTACCCGAAGATCTGGCTGGAGCTGCAGGCCATGGGCTGGAACAAGCCTGAGCTGCGGTCGCGCCTGGCCGCGGTGCACGGGCAATGGTGCGACGTGCTGACCGAGGCGTTCACGCCGGCGATGAAGCGGTACGGGATCGCCGACGGGCCGCTGCGTGTCGAGGCGATGGTCGCGCTGGTGGCGACGTTCAACCAGGGAATCATGCTGGAACGACTTTCGGGCGTCGATCGCGGCCACGCCGCGTTGTTGAGGTCGATCGATCGCTGGATCGAGTCACTGGAAAGGGGGGCGCGATGAGAGCACGGGAGCCGGACAAACAGGGGTTCGTGGATCGAGACGGCGTCAAGATCGGCTACGAGGTGTTCGGGACCGGGGCGCGCACGCTGCTGTTCTTGCCGACCTGGTCGATCGTCCACTCTCGTCTGTGGAAATCACAGGTGCCGTACCTGGCGCGACACCTGCGGGTGGTCACCTTCGACGGCCGGGGGAACGGCCGCTCCGATCGTCCGGCGGAGGCCGCCGCCTACGACGACCGGCTCTACGCCGGCGACGCGCTGGCCGTGCTCGACGCGCTGGACATCCCGCGCGCCACGCTGGTCTCCACGTCGTCGGGCGCCTACTGGCATCTGATCCTGGCGGCGGAGCATCCGGAGCGCGTCGACGGATCGATCTTTCTGGCCCCGGCGCTGCCGCTGGCGCCTCGCCACACCGGGCGCGACATCAACTTCAATGCCCACCACGCCGACGACGAGGGCTGGCACAAATTCAACCGGCACTACTGGATGAAGGACTTTCGCGGCTTCCTCGAGTTCTTCTTCGGCTTCATGTTCACCGAGCCGCATTCCACCAAGCAGATCGAGGACGGCGTCGGCTGGGGCCTGCAGACCACGCCCGAGACGCTGATCGCGACCCTGGAGGCGCCGGCGCTGTCGGCCGACAAGGTGCGCGAGCTCTGTCCGAAGGTGAAGGGCCCCGTGCTGGTGATCCACGGCGACGAGGACGGCCTGGTGCCCCACGGGCGGGGCGCCGCGCTGGCCGAGGTGACCGGCGGCCGCCTGGTGACCTTCGAGGGCGGCGGACATTTCCCGCCCGCGCGCGATCCCGTCAAGGTGAACCTGCTCCTGCGCGACTTTGCGGCGCCGCGTCCGCCCGCCGCCCGGGTTGTCCGGGCGCCGGCCCGACGGAAACGCGCGCTCTTCATCTCGTCGCCGATCGGCCTCGGTCATGCCCAGCGCGACGTGGCGCTGGCCGACGAGCTGCGCAAGCTCCACCCCGGCCTCGAGATCGACTGGCTGGCGCAGAACCCGGTCACCCAGGTGCTGGAGGCGCGCGGCGAGCGCGTTCACCCGGCCAGCGCGTTTTTGGCCAGCGACTCGGCCCACATCGAGAGCGAATCGTCGGAGCACGATCTGCACTGCTTCCAGGCCTGGCGCCGGATGGACGAGATCATGGTCGCCAACTTCATGGTGTTCCACGACGTCGTGCAGGACGACCGCTACGATCTGTGGGTCGGCGACGAGGCCTGGGAGATCGACTACTTCCTGCACGAGAACCCGGAGGAAAAACGCGCCCCCTACGTCTGGCTGACGGACTTCGTGGGCTGGCTCCCCATGGCCGACGGCGGCGCGCGCGAGCGGGCGCTCACGGCGGACTACAACGCCGAGATGATTGGCCAGATCGAACGCTTCCCGCGGGTGCGCGATCGCGCGCTCTTCGTGGGCGAGCCGGCCGACATCGTCCCCGACCGATTTGGCCCCGGGCTGCCCGAGATCCGGGCCTGGACCGAGGAGCACTTTCGCTTCCCCGGCTACGTGACCGGCTTCGATCCGGCGGCCTTCGCCGATCGCGACGGGCTGCGCGCGGAGCTCGGCTATCACAAAGGCGAGCAGATCTGCATCGTCACCGTGGGCGGCTCGGGGGTTGGCCGCTCGCTGCTCGAACGGGTGATCGCCGCTTTTCCGGAGGCCAAGCGGCAGCTCCCGGCGCTGCGCATGATCGTCGTGGCCGGGCCACGCATCGATCCCGCCTCGCTGGTCGCGACGCCGCGGCCGGGCCTCGAGTTGCGGCCGTACGTCGACCGGCTCTACCGCCACCTGGCGGCCTGCGATCTGGCGGTGGTGCAGGGGGGCCTGACGACCACCATGGAGCTGGCGGCCAATCGCCGCCCCTTCCTCTATTTTCCGCTGCGCCACCACTTCGAACAGAATTTTCACGTACGCCACCGGCTGGAGCGCTTCGGCGCCGGCCGCTGCATGGACTTCCTGACCGCCGGCCCGCCCGAGATCGCGGCCGCCATCGTCGAGGAGATCGCGCGCCCCGCGTCCAACCGGGCGGTCGACGCGGGCGGCGCCGCGCGGGCGGCGGCGGAGATCGCGACGTTGCTCTAGGTATTTCGCGCGGGCCTCCTATCGTTTTGGCTGATCGTGGCCAGAGTCCGCCGGTGGGGCGGCGATCGTGACGACCGGAGGCGACCAGCAGGCGTCGGGAGATCCGCTCTCGCAACACGTCGCGCACACCGTCGAGACCGTCGCGTCGGTGCACTCGCGCGTGGCCGGGCAGGTCACGCGGCACCAGCGGGCGATCGACGTTTTCACCTCGGGTCTCGGCCGGCCGAGGACGCTCTACCTCGTCCTCGGGATCGTCGTCGGCTGGTGCACCGGGAACGCGCTGCTCGCTCACCCCATCGATCCGCCCCCGTTCTTCTGGCTCCAGGGGAGCATGGGTCTGTCGGCGATCCTGATGGCGACGGTCATTCTCATCACCCAGAACCGCCAGACCCGCGAGGCGGAGCAGCGCGCTCAGCTCGACCTGCAGGTCAATCTGCTGGTCGAGAAGAAGGTGGCCAAGCTCATCGACCTGATCGAGGAGCTGCGCCGCGATCTCCCCAACGTCAAGAATCGGGTCGACGAGGCGGCCAACGCCATGACCGAGACCGTTGACGCCGTGGCGGTCCTCTCCGCGCTCGAACAGACGATCGACGATCCGGCTAGCCCGAAGCAGAACCCGAATCCGCACGAGCCCAAGTAGCCGTCAGGTCGGTCCGGGGGCCTTGAAGGCAAAGGCGAAGAACGCGGCGACGCCGAGGAAGGCGAACGCCACGACGTAGTTCCAGGCGAGCTTTTCCTTCAACACCGTGAGGGCGAATCCGCAAAAGACGATGAGCGTGACGATCTCTTGAATGACCTTGAGCTGGAATCCAGAAAATTGGCCGTAGCCGAGACGGTTGGCCGGCACCGCCAGGCAGTATTCGACCAGCGCGATGGACCAGGAGACGAGGATGGCTTTCCACAGCGGCCAGCCATGGCCGTATTTCAAGTGCCCATACCAGGCGACGGTCATGAAGATGTTCGAGGAAAACAGAAGCAGGATGGTGCTCATGGCGTTGGCTCCAGAAATCGTTGGTCGCGGGTCTCCGGCATGAAGAAATAGAGGATGGCGAAGGCGGACGCGGCGATGGCGGCCAGGAAGAGAAAGCCGGCGCTCGAGCCAAAATGGTGGACGATCGAGCCGGCGATGACCTGGCTGAGCGAGGCGCCGATCCCGACGGCCGTGGCGATGGCGCCCAGGGCCCGATCCCCGTCTGCACGTCGGCGAGAAAGAAGTTCAACCAATCCAGGCTACGGAGTGTTCGAGCGGAAGGCGGCTCGGCAACCCCCGTTCCCGATCCCGTCGCGACCGTCATGGCGGTGCAGGTCAGGCCGACTCGATCACTTCGTGGACGAAGCGGAGCTTCGCGACGGCCGGCGTCGACAGCACGAACGGATAGAGGTCGGGCAGGCCCATGCTGCGGTTCAGGCTGTTCATCGCCACCGTGAGCGGGACCCAGGCGCCCATCAGATCGTCGAAGTCATCGAAGTCGAGCCGCCGGGTCTGGCTCTCGGGCCGGCGCGCGCCCCCCTCGGGCTTGGGCGGCAGCGCGAGGCCGAAGCTGCGCGCCGTCTCGAGCGTGTCGACCATGTGCAGGTAGTGGGCCCAGCTCTCCGCCCAGTCTTCCCAGGGGTGCATCGAGGCGTAGGAGCTGACGAAGCGGGTCGGCCAGTCGCCGGGGGCGCCCCGCTGGTAGTGCGCCTGCACCGCTTCGGCGTAGTCGGCGCTCTCGTCGCCGAAGAGCTCACGAAAGCCGGCCTGGTGGTCGCCGCGCTTGATCAAGCGATCCCAGTAGTAGTGGCCGATCTCGTGACGGAAGTGCCCCAGCAGGGTCCGGTAGGTCTCCCCCAGCTCGAGCCGGGTCTTCTCGCGAAAGGGCGCGTCCGCTTCGGCGACGTTGATCGTGATGAGGCCGTCGTTGTGCCCGGTGAACACCTTTTCGGTGGCCAGCTCGTCCTGCAAGAAGCAGAACGCCAGCCCGCCCTCGGGCAGTTGCTCCCGCGATTCGAGCGGCAGCCCCAGGCCGATGAGCGTGTAGATCAGTCGGCGCTTGGCGCTCTCCAGCTTCTCCCAGGCCGCGCGCGCCCCCGGATTGGCGAGGTTGGGGATGAGCTGGTTGAGCCGGCAAGCGCGGCAGTATCGCTGCGGGTCGCCCTCCGGCACCGCCCAGTTGCAGGCCGCGTGGTCGATCTGGTTCCCGCACTGTCGATAGCGGATCCCCTTGCCAACGACGGGCGCGAGCGCCACGAAGAGCCCGGCGGACTCCGGACCGTTCGCCGGCTCGATCGCCGACAGCAGCGCCCGGTCCGGCAGGAACGCCAGCGCGTGCCCGCACTTGGTGCACTGCGAGTTCTCGAAAAACAGGGTCTGCCCACAGGCCGCGCAGGAGAAGATCTTCATCCGTGAGAGTGACCGTACCGGACATCTGGAAGCGTGTCGCTGATCTCCGGTTCGGGCAGGTATTCGGTCGCGGTGAGCGCCTCGCCGGTGCGGGCTCTCTGTTCGAAGAGCTGGCGCTCGCCGCGCATGGTGCGGCCCAGTTGCAGCATCTGCCGATACAGGACCTGCCAGTCGTCGAACTCGACATTGAGCTCTCCCAGCTCGCGGACGATCGTCTGAACGCTCTCCGCGGCCTCCGCCGTGCCCCGATTCGAAATCGTCTGGAACGCTTTCCAGAGGCGCCGGATCTCTTTCTCGATCGCCTGTGCCTTGGGATCGGCGCTCTGCAGCGCGTCGGTTCGGAGCAGCGCCTCCGTGATGAGGCCGTGGGCCCAGGTGGTCCTCTGCGGTTTGCCGCGCAGGAGCACGCCGCTCGGATAAAACGACACCGACAGGCTGGCCGATTCGAAGTGCTCCATCTTGGCCGGCACGAACGCGGCGAAAGCGTCGCCGCCGAACCATCCCAGGATTTGGGTCGGCGCGAGGACCCACCATCCGGGCTGCGCCGGGTGGAGATCGAAGTGGGCGCGGTTCAGGATCTCGATCGCGACCGCCGCCATCTGGTGATAGGCGCGCGCCGTGGTGGTCGCCGGGATGCTGGCGCTGCGTTCCTTTCGGATGAGGGCCGCGAGGCGCATCACCGGCACCGAGACGAACATGATCAGAAAGGCGAGGCTCAACCCCAGCGTGATGGGGAACCCGCGCAGCACGCGTTTGACGAACGATTCGGAAGCCGTGCCGGGGAGAGCCTTGGCGCCGATGGCCAAGCCCAGCGCCAGCGGCACGATCACCACCAGCGCCAACCAGACGATCCGGATCGCCCACGACGGAATTCCGTGCGGGATGGGGACGAAGGCCAGCAGCAGCGCCGCGATTCGCGGGAAGGCTACCCCCACCAGGAGAAGTGGCCAGGCGACCGCCGCGGCGACCAGGGCCGAAAGGAAGGTCTGCTGTCGGGCCGCGGTCTGGCCAAACAGGGCGCGCACGGCCCAGCCGAAGATGGCGTTGAGGATCTTCCCGGCCGACTTGCCGACTAGGGCCAGGATTGCTTGTAGGATTGCCATGATTCAGCTGAGCTCGTGCGGCCTGGCAGTTCGGATAGTTCGCTTAAGCGAGCCGGCGGCGAGTCACCGCCCGGTAAATCACCAGCAGCATCACCGCACCGATCACGGAGGCGATGATCCCCGGGCCGGCGTCGCCCGCCCGGTAGACGCCCAGCGCCCGCCCGAAGAATCCGGCCACCAGCGATCCGGTGATGCCGATCAGCATCGTGACGATGATGCCGCCCGGATCCTTGCCCGGATGAAGTGCCTTGGCGATGGCGCCGACGACCAGACCAACAATGAGAGACCAGAAGAGATGCATGGGAGTTCCTTTCGTGTGGGGGTGGAACGGTTAGGTGAGGGGGGCCGCCAGTTCGACGGCGTTCATGGGGCTCCTGCTGGTGTGGCGGTGGAATACTGGTGGTCCCATATGCGACCGCCGTGCCGAAGACTGGCGGGCGCACCGATCCGGGACTTTTGTCGGCCGTCGTCCGGCTGGGGTTACCGGCGGGTAGCGAACGCTACCGAGCGGTAACGCTCGACCAGCCGACGATCCGCCAGGGGCCGTGCGCTGTAGTTCGGGGCTCCGGACACTGTTCCGGCATGACGGGCCCCCGTAGGTCTCTGGCTTCGGTCTATTTGGCTGCCGCTCTCCCGCTCTTCGCCTGTGCGGCGCAGGTAGGTGGGGGCATGACGGGCTCCGCCGGCAGCGGCGGCGCCGGTGCCGGCACGAGCGGCCAGGCTGGCACGGGCGGTGGGCAGGCGGCGGGAACGACGGGCGCTGCGGGGACCACCGGGGCCGCTGGCACCACGGGCGCCGCGGGGACGACCGGCGGGGCGGGAACCACCGGCACCAGCGGTACCGCCGGCACGACCGGTGCCGCGGGACACGCGGGAACGACGGGCGCGGCCGGGACGACCGGCGTCGCGGGGACGACCGGCGTCGCCGGTACCACCGGCGCGGCCGGGACGACGGGAAGCGGTGGCGCGGGCGGAGGGCCGATCGATCTGACCGGGCGCAAGGCGCTGTTGCTGGTCGATTCGCCCAGCAGTCCGAGCGACGGCGAGGTGATCCTTCAAGAAACACTTCAAGAACGCGGGATGGTCGTCACCATCGGTGCGTCGACCGGACCGGCGTCGCTGGCCACTGGAATGAACGTCATCGTCGTCTCCGATTCGTCGGGGGCGGGCGACTTCGTGCCGATCTTCGGGACGGCCGCGGTTCCGATGATCGTGTTCGGCAATTCGGCCTATCAGACCTTGGGGTGGACGGCATCGTCGTCGGCCAAGGGGACCGTCGACAGCACGACCAGTGTGACCCTGGTCGGCACCGGCACGCCGCTGACGTCCGACGTGGCGGCCGGGTCGAGCTTCACGATGATCCTGGCGACCCAGAGCACCTCACTCTACTGGGGGACACCGGGCGGCAAGCCGATCGCGGTGGCGTCGATCATCGGCTCGGCCACCGAGCTCATCGACTTCGCCTACGAAGCCGGCACCGCCACCGCCACCGGGACCGCGCCGGCGCGCCGGGTCGGCCTGGGGTGGAAGACCAACGCGATCCAGAACCTCACCATCAGCGGCTTCAAGCTGCTGAGCGCGGCTCTCGACTGGACAGCGGGGAGCAATTGAGCTCTTCGAGCGGCAAGAGCTCACGGGCGCTGGCCGTCGCCGGCCTCGGCCTGCAGCTGGCCCTCGGGCTGGTTTTGCTGGCTTCGATCGGCTGCGCCGGCGTGAAGAACAACGTGTCGTCGGGCGGAGGCGGCAAAGGCGGCAATGGCGGCAATGGCGGATCGGGTACATCGGGCGGAGCCGCGGCCGTCGACGGCGGCAACGACCATCCGGTGACCGGCTCCGCGAGAACGACCGGCGCGTGAACCCCGGGGCGCAACGCTGGATCTACACGACCACGCCGTCGACCGTTCAGTATCTGACCTTCAACACGCCGGTCGAGGCGGCGGCGGCCAACCAGTGCGGCCGGGTCACCTTCACCGACGTCCACGTGGCGAACGGCGACAGCTCGCACCCGGACGTGCCGTTCCCCATGGGGTGCCAGAGCACGACCGCCATGACGCCGCAGGAGCTGGCGCTGGAGTTCATGTTCTTCGACCTCTCCTCGTGCGTGCAGATCGACACCGGAACGCCCATGGTGCCG
>OCTA010003196.1_pt1 | contig 14582 bp, 8 predicted proteins | sample 1538991 | NCBI WGS metagenome assembly OCTA01 (sample SAMEA3539302, study PRJEB22396) | soil metagenome | biome: tundra; feature: field; material: soil | place: USA | collected 2010-05 | depth 0.15 m | reverse complement strand
GGCGGGGTCGGCCGCCGGGTGGCGGTCGCGCGCCTCGGGAATCTTGCCGGTTTCGTTCTCCACCTGCACCATGATCACCGTGTTTTGCATTCCATCGACTTCGCGCAGATGCCGCATCAGGGCGGCGAAGGCGCGTGCATCGGTGTCGCGGTTGTTGGCGTCGAACGGCGTCAGGATTTCGAGCGGCCGGCCAGCCGAGTCGCGGGCGCGCGGGAAGCGCGCGGGGTCGGTCTTCACCCAGGACGGCACATAGCAGGACATGCTGTTCTTCCACGAGCCGAACCACAGCAGCACGAGGCGCATGCCGTTGGCCCGGGCGTCGGCCAACAGGCCGTCCACGGTGGCCCAGGCAAACCGACCCTCGACAGGTTCGATGATGTCCCAATAGACAGGCGCAACGACAGTATTGAGGTTGAGCGCCTTGAGCTTCGGCCAGGATGGCCGCAAGAAGTCGGGCTCGCCGTGGGAATTGCTGAGCTCGCCGCCGCGGACAAGAAACGGCTGGTCATCCACGATCAGCTGCATGGCGCTGCCCTGCTGGCGCAGCTGAGGCAAGGCGGGACCGGTGGCGCCCACGGGAATCGCCAGGGCGGCCAGGACCGCGATTGGAATGATGCAGCGAAATCGCCTGAGAAACGGCATGGCTTGGAGGGGTTGAGTTGACGAGATGAGCCGACGCCCACCGAGCGGAGCCGCAGTCATGGAGCCGCTCCGGCGCGCGCCATCGGCTCTGCGAATAGCGCCGGATCAACCGACTCGGCCATCACTTTGTACCCGGCAATGGAGGGGTGGAGATGATCGCCACAGTCCAAGGCGGCGGCGAGCCGCGTCGGATCCTTCGGGTCACGTAGCGCAGCGTCGAAATCGATAACTGCGTCGAATTGTCCGCTGGTCCGGATCCATTCGTTGACGGTCCGCCGATCGGCGTCGCCATCCGCGCTCCAGTAGAATCCCGCCCCCGCGTACGGCGTGATGGTCGCGCCGATGACGCGGATGCCGTGGGCCTTTGCCCGCGCGATGATCTGTTCATCGGCGGCGATGATATCGGCAGCCGAGGCGTAGTTGGCGCCCTGCTCGCGGGCCTTGAGGCGGGTGCCGATGTCGTTGATGCCTTCGAACACGACCAGCCAGCGAACGCCCGGCGGCGCGAGCACGTCGCGGTCAAAGCGAGCGAGTGCGTTCGGGCCGAGACCATCGCGCAGCAGCCGGTTGCCCCCGATGCCCAGATTGAGCACCGCACATTGAGCCGTGGCCACCCGGGCCTCGAGGCGGCGGGCCAGTTCATCGGGCCAGCGGTCGTTCTTGTCGGGCCTGCAACCGTAGCCGTCGGTGATCGAATCGCCCAGGATCGCGATGGCCGCGGCCTGCGGGTCGGCTACGAGGACGTCGATGCCATTGATGAAAAGCCAACGAGTGAATTTGGTCGCCGCGGGCAACGCGGGCGCGGCGAGGGCATCGCCGGCTTGCAGGTAGGAGGTGGCGCGCGATCCGGGATGCGTCGTGAGCGCAGCCGGAACCTGGTTGAAATGAATCGAAATGGCGACGTCGGCCTGCGGGGCGAGCCCGAAGTCGATCGGGTCCGACAGGAAGGAAGCACCCGGCGGGATCGTGACTGCGGCCCGCCCGGCGAAGCGCAGTGCGCGGTCGGTGCCAGCCTGGAGGGCACCGTCGGGTGCGGCCAGGGCGACGTGCGCGCCATGAAACGACAGCGGTCCGCTGCCGAAAGCGTTGGAGAAGCGCACCCGGAGCTGACTGCCGCCGAGCGACACGTGCACGACCTGACGCAAGGTGGCGCCAGCCAGCGGCGTCTGGTCCTGGGCTGCAGGCTCGGGAAGCGGCGCGGTGACCCAGGTGCCGACCCAATGGGCAAGCGGCATCTCTCCGGCCAACGGCCTGGAGCTGGCCAACGTGACGAATACGAGGCTGCACCAAATCGTCTGACGCGCACCGCGAAGAAAAGCGATCATTGGGAGGCGAAAGAGTCGGCAGGTCTTGAGGGTGAAGTCCAGATCGAGGGCAATGCGGGAGCCCGCCAGAAATCGATGACGATGGGCTGAGGTTGAGCGGTGAGAACCAAGGACGCCATGATGCAAGAACAGGCGCCACGCCGGGCAGGCCCGGCGTGGCGGTCATTCTTGCCAGAATCTTGGATAGGGCCCGCCGGCAGGCAAGAGCGGCCCGAAAACGGAAACCCGGCTCCCCCTTCGAGAGGAGCCGGGTTCCTGTGCCGCTAGAACGAGAACGTGTTCGTCACCTGCCACTCCTGGACGGGCGCGATACGAGCCGCTGCCCAGGTATGGCCATCGGGTTCGACGGAGATCGGGATGAGCCGATCCTTCTGCCCGACATTGTAGACGTTAAGCTGGATTCTCCAGTCGATCTTCTTCGTGATCTTCCGCTCATAGCTGACCCAGAGGTCGACCGCGTCTTCCGACGGGCCGTAATAAGGCTTCGTGAGGTCGAAGCTGCCCAGGGTCGGATTGGTCGGGTTCGGGATCACCGGATAGCCGATAACGACCTTATCCTGCCAGCGATAGCCGGCGCCAACACCGGCACCCTTGAGGACGCCGTGGTCGAAGGAATAATTGGTGATGACGTTGTAGCGCCACTTGCGCAGCTCGGGGGCGGCCGAGCCTTCCTGGAGCTTGAGGAGCGTGTATTGGCCGCGCCAGTTGGTCCAGTCCTGGCGCAGCTCATTCCCAGCAGAATAGTCGGAGTTGAACCGAACCAAGTCGCCGGCGGGCCCGGCCATCAGTGTATCCATGTAGCTCACGAGTCCATCGAGCGCGGCGCCACCGACGTTCGTGCGGATCGCGGTGGTTTGGGCGGCGTTGAACTCGAGGCGCCAGTTCGGCAGCGGATTGGCCGTGAGTTCGAACTCATAGCCCTTCGACCGGGTATCGGCGGTCACGAAGAAGTTCTGCAAATCCGGGTTGCCGCGATAATCATACACGCTCGCCGTACTGGCAGGCTGGTGGGAGGCGGGATCGGCCTGATAAGCCCCGGGAGTGGTAAGGGTAGACAGCGACGCGGGCCCAACACCATAGTTCCACGCCGCCAAGTAGCCATTGCCGGTAAGGAACGTCTGGAAGCCATTAAGAGCAGTGATCGCTGCATCCCGGCGGGTATCGGCTTGCTCCTGTGTTTCCAAATGGGAATTGGCGGGAACGGGGGACCCCGGAGCGCCCGGACCGACCGGCCTCCCAGTCGTATTATCCACATAGACCGCGTCCCACATATACCGTACGCCGGAGTAATGCCGGACGTCCGTCTGGTTCGCCGTCGACCAGGCATAGGCCGACATATAGTAGGTCTTGATATTCTTCCAATTCATGGCATCTTTAATGGTGCCGGTGAGGCCGCTGTTACTGAGCTGCGTGTTGACGCCGGTCGACTTGGTGTCATATTTTACCACGCGGAGGGAATACTTGTCGTCCTTCGTGGAAAGCAGGATGCCGTACTCCTTGGTGGTGCCGGTCGGGTTGGGGATCGGACTGCCATAGATGTCGTGGCGAATGTCCGTGACCTGGAAGTTGTTCGACTTGTCATACGTCAGGCTGATGTTGATCGGCAGGAAGTCGTGCTTGTCGAGCAGCTTGTTCAGGTGCACCACCACGCCGCCCGCGGTGGAATGATCCTTGAAGATCTGGTTCGCCGGAAAGGCGTTGGGCAGCTTGTAGACATCGGGGCTCAGGTTAAACGCACCGCGGTTGGCGCTTACCGGCAGGGCGGTCACGCTCTTGCTTTTGACCTCATCGTAGCGCCAGCCGAGAGTGGGCACGATGGCGTCATTCCATATGAAGCCCTGCCACGAACCAGCATAGGACTTCGTCTCCCGCAGGCTCTTGGCCGCTGCCGTGAGCAGGCTCTGGTCGGCGCCATTATCATAGCGCAGCAGGGTATCATTGAAGTTACTGTTCCAGCCGACATAGTTGGCGGGATTCGAAACCTGCGTGAGTTGGGCATAGGGGACATTGGGAGTGACGGTGGTGTTGATCACCGGGGCACCATTGAAGAACGGCTGCAAATTGGCCGGCACGTTCCACGGGTCGCTGAAGTTGACGCCCGTCGGACTCCTCCAGGTCGAATCGAATTGATAGATATTCCCGTTCTGCAGGGTCACATTGGAGGTGATGCCCGAGACGCCGGCTCCCGACGCCGAATTGGCATTCTTCAAGGTCGAGCCGAGGTAAACGACCGCCACTGGCGGGAGATTCTGGAAGCCGTCTGGATTCCCCTGGAGCTTGTAGGACGCGTAGGCCGTGGAGTTGGCATACATCTGCCAAGCCAGGTTTTCGGTGTAGTATTTCTCGTCGCTCCCGACAGCGTTGAAACGGTGCTTGCCGAGCAACTTCGCGAGGAAACTGTTTGGGGCGAAGAAATCCGAGGCCCGAACCTCACCGAAGAGCGATCCGCGGAGATACTTGCGATCGCTTTCGTAGGAACTGCCGTAGCCCGGACCAGCGGGGACGAAGGGGCGGCCGAAGTTGGGATTGGCGACGTTGCCATTGCTGGCGTTGGCCGGCCCGACAACGTAGTCCTGGAAGTTTTGCAGGATGTCAATGTTGAGCGTCGGGGTGAATCCGAGCAACGCCTGGCCCCCACGCTTGTATTTCTGGCGGTCGTAGCTGAGCTCGACGCCGAGGCGATCATCCCAAAACGTCTGGGTGAGGTCGATGTTATAGGCGTTCCATTTTTCGAATTGCGACGCGGTCGGACCGTCGATCAGGTTGTCGTAGAAATCGAAAACCGTCGGGTCGGTCAACACGCGGTCCCGGTATTGGCCGTATTGGTAATTGGGCAGTTTCGCGTTGAGGGCATACGTATGAAAGTTGGTGAGATCGGAGAATGTGTCCGCATACTTCATGCCGACGAGATTGACGCCGGCGCCTTGGGGAGCTCCGGCGGCATTGAGCGCACCGGTGTTAACGAAACCACCGTAGATCCGGTAAAGGTCATTGGTCGTACCATCGACGAACCAGATGGGTTGCTGCTGGTTGGCATAGCCGCCCAACCAAGGAAAGTAGGCCGCAGCGTTTGAACCGAGCACGTATCCATTGGGGACCGCCAGCTTGCCCAAGCCGCTGTTCTGGTCCCTCTGAGCCGGGGTAGCTGCATCTGCCTGGAACCACGGGGTAATGCTATCGTAGGGGGGAAGGGAGCGCGGACGGTCGGCCTTGATGTCGCCGTTCTCGAACTTTACCTTGATGCTGGTGTGAAAGTCGGAGCGGTGGAAAAGATTCGGATCGAACCGGAGCGCAGCGGAGCCGCGTTTGTCGTTTTGCCCGGCCTGCTTCTGCTCGTATTTGTGATCGTCCCACAGGCCGTCCACGCGGATGGCCAGCACGTTATCAAAAAGCTCCTGGTTCAAGTCGAGGCTGCTGCGGAAGGTGCCGTAGGAGCCGGTGCTTGCCTCGACCGAGCCGAAATTGTGAAACTCGGCGTTGTGTATCGAGGCGTTGACGATGCCGGCCGGGCTGCCGAGGCCGAACAGGATCGCATTCGGGCCGCGCTGGATGTCGATGCGGTCGACATTATAGCTGTCCCACGGGATGTCGGTGACGAAGAAATCGCGGGTGTTGTCGGCGGCGGCCAGGCCGCGCACGCGGTTCGCGGACGCGGGATTGCGAAGATTGTTGGTCTCATCGACGGTAGTGGCATTGCCCTGGCCCAGGTAGGTGCCGCGCGTGCCGGCCACCTCGGCGTTGGTGGTGTACTGGAGGAGCGTGCCGTTGTCGGTGGCGCCGACGTCCTGCATGAATTCCTTCGTCACGACCTGGATCGCGGAGCCGACGTCGGCAAGGTTCGTCCGGATGCGGGTGCCGGCAAGCGTTTCGGTGGCTTGATAACCGACATCGCGGGTCGAGGACACCTCGAACGGCGACAACTTGACGATCTGATCGTCGGCGGATTGTGCCGGAACGACCGCTGGAGTAAACGAAACCGGTTTGGCGGCCGGAGTGGCCGGAGTCGGAGCCGGCAGGGTCTGGGCGGACAGAGGGCCGGCGAGGGCGCCGCTGAGGAGCAGCAGCCCGAAGGTGAGGGGTTGGTTACGTCTTTTCATGGGTCTTGGGTTTTGCTGGGCGGTTGGGTTGGGAAGAAAACCGGAGTGGAGCAAACGCGAGCCATCTCACCTCCGATTGGTCTCCTGGTCGGTCGAAGCGCTGCCCGCGTCAGTCGGGACGGAGGAAGGCACGGCAGACGGAGGACGGGGAACAAGCATGCGGGTCACATCATCGAGTGGCAGGGATAGCAAGGCCGGCCGCAGGACAAGTGGGGAACAGACGGATGGGCAGCGGATGGCTGGCGGGGAACCGACGGCGTTAGGGTAGATGAGGTCAAACAGCCGCTGCCGTTTGGGCGCGACGATGAACCGCACGATTGCGCAAAAGGGACAGTGAAGCAAAAAGCACTCTGTGCTAACTTTAGACTTGCGGGAGCGCGCGGGGTGACCATTGCTCGGGACACCCTATGAACGAGCGTCGGGTTACCCTTGCCGACATCGCACGCGAAGCGGGCGTGCACGTCACCACTGTCTCCCTCGCCCTGCGTAACCATCCCCGCCTGCCCGAGGCCACGCGACGCCGCTTGCAGGAACTCGCCCAACGCCGCGGTTACGTCCCCGACCCCTGGTTGCGCGCGCTCGTCGCGTATCGTGCCCAAATCGTCCCGCGTCGCAATCCCCCCACGCTGGCCTATGTCACTAATTGGAACACCCGCTGGGGCTGGAAGGATGTGATCGCCCATCCGGATTTCTTCGCGGGGGCGCTCGCCGAAGCGAAGGAGCTGGGATACAATCTGGAGCATTTCTGGCTGCGGGAGCCGGGACTGACGCACGGCCGGTTGAGCCGGATCCTCTACACGCGCGGCATCAACGGCGTCATCATCGCCTCGCACATGCGCGAAATCGACGTCGAGCTGCAGTTCGACTGGCAACATCTCAGCGGGGTCAAGATCGACTACTTTCCGCACAAGCCGGAATTGCACAACGTCACGAACAACCAGTGCGACATCGTCCGTCTGGCGATGCAGAAGGTCATTGCTGCCGGCTACCGGCGCATCGGGTTTGTGATGCACCGGGGCTGGGATCACTCCGTGGATCATCTCTGGACGGCCGGCTTTCTCTGCGAACAACAGAATCTCACCCCGCGGGAGCGGATTCCCGCGCACATCTTTCCGGGCCCGGTGCCGGTCGAACGCTGGTTCAAGGAGAGCCGGGCCGACGTGACCCCCGATCCGAAGCCGTTTGAAGACTGGCTGAAGAAACACCAGCCGGAGGTCGTCATCAGCAAGGGCTCGTTTGTCCTGCCGCAGTTGCAGCGGATGGGGCGGCGCATCCCCGGCGATGTCGCCTTCGTCGATGTCTTTCTCAACGATTTCAGCGGGCAGACCGCCGGTGTGCGTCAAAATCACCAGACGGTCGGCGCCCTCGCGGTCGAAATCCTCGCCGGCCAGTTGCAGCACAACAAATTCGGCGTGCCCGAGATTCCCACCACGACCTTTGTCGAGGGCACGTGGTTCGATGGGGCCTCCTGCCCGATGCCGCTCCGACCGGTGGAGGCCCACCTCGTCGGGGACAGCCGATGAAGCCCGATGTCCTCCGCCCTCGCCCGCCAGCCGGGTGCGGCACGGAGCAACCGGGAGCGGCGCGGGCTAACCTTTCAGCGCGCCGGCGGTGATGCCCTTGACCAGATGTTGCTGGAGGGCAACGTAGACGATCAGGATCGGGATCGTTACGAGCACCAGGCCGGCAAACAGCATCCCGTAGTCGGTGCGGTATTGCGAGGTGATGGCGAGATTTGCCAACCCGAGGGGCAAGGTGCGCGCGTGGCCGTCGCCGCCGTTCATGAGCAGAAAGGCAAAGAAGTATTCCTTCCAGATGCCGATGAACTGGAAGATCGCGACGGTGACGAGTCCGGGCTTCGCCAGCGGAAGCAGCACCCGCCAGAACGCCGAAAACTCGTTGCAGCCGTCGACCACCGCCGCCTCATACAGTGAACGCGGCAGGGACTTGAAGAAGCCGGAGAGGATGAAGACCGCGAACGGCAGGCCGTTGGCGGTATAGACGACAATCAATCCGCTGCGCGAATTGAGCAGGCCGAGTCCGCGCAGTTCAAAGAACAGCGGCACCATCGCCAGTTGCGCGGGAATGGTCAGGCCGGCCAGGAACAGCCAGAAGACCGCGCGGCCGGCTGGATGGTAAAACCGGCTCAGCGCATATCCCGCCATGGCGCCGAGCAGCACGATCGCCGCGACGGACACCGTGGTGACCAGCGCGCTGTTCAAAAAATAGTCGCCGAACCGCGCCTCGCGCCAGGCCCGGCCGTAGTTCTCAAATTGCAGATGACCGGCCGCCGGCAACGCGAACGGCTCGCGGAAGATCGCGGCATCGGGCTTCAGGGACGAATAAGCCATCCAGACCATCGGGAAAACGACCCAGGCCGCGTAGCCGGCGAGCACCGCACCAACCAGGGCGCGGCTCACGCGGAATCGACGATGGGGGGGCACGGCGGTCATTCCGGGCTCTCCCGTTTCAGACCGCGCATCACCCCCGCGCTGGCCGTGAGCACCAGCAGGAACATGATCACCGCGATCGCCGCGGCGCGACCGATCTGGAATTCCTTGAACATCGACGTGATCATCAGCGTGCCGAGCGTGTGGCTGGCGCTGGCCGGATCCTGCGAAGTCAGCAGCCAGATCATCTCGAAGGCGTTGAGGCCGCTGATCACGAGGAAGACGGCGGAGATGATGATCACCTCCCAGATCAAAGGCAGGGTAATGGCGAGGAATTGGCGCCACGCCGAGGCCCCGTCGAGTTCCGCCGCTTCATACAGTTGCGGGTCGATCCCTTCCATGGCCGCCAGGTAAAGCACCAGGTTGAACCCGCAGGCCATCCAGAGATAGATGGGGATCAGGGCCGGATAGAGATGGTTCTGCGCCAGCCAGGGAAAACCGTCGAAGCCGCGCAGCCAGTCGATGTCCAACATCCGTCCCGCCGCCACCAGGCTGGCGTTGACGAGGCCGCCATGCGGCTCGTACGCGTTAAGCCAAAGCAACGTGGCGGCGATTCCTCCCAGCATGTTGGGAAACAGAAACACGACCCGGAACAGACCCGCGCCCCAGACGCCACGGTGGATCAGCACGGCGAACAGCAAGGCCAGCGGCACGACCACGGCCGCGGGCACCAGCATGAGGAAAAGGTTGTTCCGCAGCGCCAGCCAGAATACATCGCTTTCGAAAAGCAGCGATTTGAAATTGAACCATCCGGCCCACGTGCGCGGTCCGATGCCGTCCCACCGCAGAAAGGCCCAACTGAACGCCGCCAGGCCCGGCACCAGGACAAATCCGCCATAAAGCAGAAGCGCCGGCCCGACAAACCCCAGTCCGACCGAAGTACGCAACCGGGCGAATGCCGAACCTCCGTCACCTGCCGGCTGCGCGCTGAGGTGCGGGCCCGGGTCCACGCGGCGCCGCCGGCTGACCGCCAGCCATACCGCCGTGCCTCCGACCAACAGCAGCAGCAGCGTGCCGGCGAACCGATGCCGATATTCCAGCCGGTCGGGATTGACCGCGCGGGCGCGGTCCTGTCCGGCGGCGGCTTCCATCCGTTCGGCGAATTGTTGCGGCGTGATCCGTCCCGTCATCAGGGCCATCCGCCCGTCGGTCAACGCCTGCCGGACGGCCGGCGGCTCGAGCATCACCTGAGGCATGTTGTAGGCCTCTTTCGCCCGCGCGATCAACGCCGCAGTGGCCTGCATCCGGGCGGAAAACGCCGCCAGCGGAACGCCGCGCACCGCCACCGGGCCGTCGACCTGGCGCACGAAAGCCTCCGCGCGTTCGCGTGAAGTCAGGAAGCGCAGGAAATTCACGGTCGCGCGTTCGCGTTGCGGGTCCCCGGTGGCGAAGACAAAGAAGCTGTCGCTTCCGGTCTGGATGGTGGTCGGATCGGCGACGCCTTCGGGGAACACCGGGAAATTCATCACGCCGAGTTCAAAATCATCCGGAATTTTCCCGGCCATTTCCTGGATCATCCACGAGCCGGACACGGTCATCGCCGCGCGCCCCTCGAGGAACGCCAGTTGCGCCGCGGTATGCGTGGCGCCTTCCCATCCGCGCAGGGTATATTGCTGCGCGATCTTCTGGAGCAGCGCCGCGCTGCGGAGGTAACGGGGATTGAGCCTTGCGCCCGGCCGGAGATCGTTGAGCTGCTTCCATCCTTCCGGCCCGCCAAGGTCATAGTAGGCCGCGCGGAGAAAAGCGTCCGGATAATTTCCGTAGATGCCCGTCAGGCTCAGGGGCGCGAGGCGGGCGGCGCGGATCCGATCGCAGAGGGCGAAGAATTCGTCCCAGGTGCGGGCCGGCGTCCAGCCGTGTTCCCGGAACAGCCGTTGATTATAGAAAATCGTCCAGCACGCATAGCTCAGCGGCACGCCGTAGACCCGCCCGTTGACGCGCCAGGAATCAAGCGCCCCCGGAAGGAAGGTGTCGCCCCACCGGGCATCGGCCTCCCAATTGGGACCCGTCAGATCCGCGGTGAGGTCCCGCACCTTGCCGGCATGGATGAGGACGGGCCAGAGCAAGTAAGGGGCGAAGGCGGCGTCCGGGTAATCGCCGCCCATGATGCGCACACGCACTTTGTCCTCGATCCGCGGATCCCCGTACAGGTTCACCCTGATCCCGGGCCGGAGCTGCTCGAACTGCCGGGCCGTCTCCTCGTAGAAGGCGGTGCCATAACCCCCCGAACGTATCGGAATCTCGATCTCGACGGGCGCGACGCCCCGGGCGGCAGGTATGGCACCACCGGCGGCGGACAGGCATGCCAGCGCGGCAAAAATAGCCCCGATTTTTTTCAAACCGTTCGATCTATGGAGCATTTTCGCGGTCTGGCGCGATTCATTTCGGTCGCCGGGCGAAAGTGCCGCGGGCAGCCTGCCCGCCGTCTCGTCGGCCATTGCCTTGGCGGCGGACGTCTCCGGCGAAGGCCGCGTCTCGCCCGTGACGGGAGGAAATCCCTGATCGGGCCAAACTCCCGCGATGGGCAAAAGGTGCCTGCCACCGTGGACGACCGACAACTTGGAGACGCGGGCCATCCGTCGTCGCGGTGATTTGCGGTCTTGCTGAACCAATGGAGAAGGGAGTATACGTCAGCGACACTGGCTGTTATCCGTGGTCGCCACGACCAGTCCCGGTGTCATCCGAGACCATGTACCAAGTGACTTTTTCCGAGCAGAGCATGCGCGAGCTGAACAGACTGGACAAGCGCGCGCAGATGGCGGTGATTGACCCCATCAGCCGCCTGACGCCGGAGGATCTCGCCAATCCGCGCGAGCCTCTCGGGCATTTCTCCCGCGGCGGCAAAATGTTCTACCGGCTCCGCTCCGGTGACTTCCGGTTCTATTTCGAAATGACCGGGGACAAGCTGCATACGCATTACATCCTGCACAAAGACTCCCTGGAGGACTTCCTCTTCCGCACGAAGCTCCCGGTATCAGAACAGCAGTTGTTCGAACAGCACTCCAAGTTCTGGAAATATCTGGAGAGTCTAACCGCAGGAAAAAAATAACCCTGCTGGCAATGGCCGCGATTGTTCGCCCGGATCCGCTTCTTCCCATGCCCGACCTCGAATCGCGCGAGAATCCTTATAACGTCACTCAGGCGAGCCGGATCTATTTCCTGCCCAATCTGATGACTGCGGGAAACCTGTTTTGTGGGTTTGTCGCGGTGATCAAGTGCATCCAGGCCCGCCTGGAGGCGATCGCGCCGGGGACGTACGCGTATTCGCCGGCCCAGCTCTATACTGACGCCGTCTGGTTTATTCTGGCGGCGGTGATTTTCGACTCGCTTGACGGCCGGCTCGCGCGCCTGGGCGGGCGGGAGTCGTTGTTTGGCGCGGAATTTGACTCCCTCGCGGATGTCGTGTCCTTCGGCATCGCGCCGGCCTTGATGATGTTTTTCCTGATCCTTTCGCCGACCCAGGGCTATCCGGTGTTTCGCCAGATCGGTTGGTTCATCGGCTTCATCTACCTGCTCTGCGCCGCCGTACGCCTTGCCCGATTCAACGTCATTACCAACCCGCTTCTTCACAAGCCCAAGGACAGCAGCAAGGACTTTGTCGGTCTCCCAGTTCCCGCCGCGGCAGGAACCGTGGTTTCGCTGGTCCTGCTGCTTTTGCACTTGTCCGAAGACAATCTGGTGTTTCACAAGCTCGCGCTCGCTTTGCCGGTGCTGCTTCTCATGATCGCCGTGCTCATGGTCAGCACGATTCGTTATCCGAGCTTCAAACAAGTCGACTGGCAGACCAAGACGCGCTTTCGCACGTTTGTGGTGATCATCATCATCGCCGGCTCCATTTTCTGGCTGCAAGAGGTGGCGTTCATCTCGCTTTTTCTCGCCTACATCTTCTATGGCGTCATCCGCCATATCCGCCGGGTCCAGCTTATTTCCCGCCTCCGACTCCAGCGGAAACAACTCGTGAGGAAGCCCCCTACTGCGAACCAATAACCTTGGCTTACGACCCGACCTGTGAATAAGCCCCCTGTTAACGTTCTCTTATTGGACGCTTGTCCACCACCGACCGTCTTTTCCGCCATCAAGTGAGAATTCCCGTCTTTTCCCCAGTTATTGGGCAAATTCACCGCACATAATAAGATGGAATAATTCCTTATTGAACCCAGCTCCGAATATCCTTTGTTAGTAACGCAACATTCCGCCCCTCTCCCCTCATGAAGTTCAAAATCAACCGCGACCATTTCAGCAACGGTTTGCAGCAGGTCCTCAACGTTGTCGGTTCCAAGGCGACGATGCCGATTCTCAGCAATGTTTTGATCGAGGCTGAGAAAGACAACATCTCGCTGACGACAACGAACCTGGACCTGGGCACACGGTGCAAAATCAAGGCGGAAGTGAAAGAGCCGGGTTCGGTGACGCTTCCGGTCAAGCGACTGGCCACGATCATCCGCGAGCTGCCGAACATTGATGTCTTGATCGAGGCAGCTCCCAATCATCAGGTTAAACTGACTTCAGGCGGTTCACAATTTCGTATCATGGGCATCGGCAAGGAGGAATTTCCTCCGCTGCCGGATTTCACGGAAGACAAATCCTTTTCGTTGGAGCAATCAGAGTTGGGCAACATGCTGAGGAGCGTGGCGTATGCCCAGTCGGCGGACGAAACCCGCTACATCCTCAATGGTGTTTATTTCAACTTTCGGGATGGCAAACTCTCCCTGGTTGCCACCGACGGCCGCCGGCTGGCGCTGGTCAGCAAAGAGCTTGAATTCCCGGCGGCAAACGCAGGCAGCATTATTCTGCCAGCCAAGACAGTTGCCGAATTGTTGCGACTGCTGGACAAAGGCGCCAAGCTGAAGATCTCGTTCAACGAACGGCGCGCGTCTTTCCAGATTGCCACGGAGAAGGATACCAGCGGCCTGATCGAAAACATCTACCTGTTCTCCAAGGTCGTTGAGGGCAACTATCCCAATTATCAGCAGGTGATTCCAAAGGAAACGCACCAACGCATCAGGTTGGAGCGCGAACTCTTCCTCCAGTGCGTTCACCGGGCCGCGCTCGTTTGCAGCGAGAAATCCAACTCCGTCAAGATCAAGCTCAGCAGCAATCTGTTGGAGATCACCGCCTCGAGCCCCGACTTTGGGGAAGCGCACGAAGCGATGGCAATTTCTTACAGTGGTCCGGATCTGCAGGTGGCGTTCAACCCCCAGTTCATGCTCGACCCGTTGCGGGCGCTCACAAAGGACGAGGTCTTCTTCGAGGTGAAGGATGAAGTCAGTCCGGGTGTCTTCAAGACCCTCGAAAGCTTCATTTGCGTGATCATGCCGGTGCGCCTAAGCTAAACGCGGCTGATCGGAGCCGCCGGGCGATAAGGCCCGACATCTGCCGGTCGCCCCGCCTGCCTTCGTGGAATTCGATCCTATTTATCTGCTTCTGGTCACGGCAATTGCCTCGCTGGTGTTGTTTTCGCTCAACCAGCGGCTAGCTTCGCCCGTGATCGCGATTTTCGTACGGTGGCTGCGCTGGCTGTTGTTCGCTTTCGGCGGCGCGTTCCTGGTGATCGAGTGGGACTGGAGCACGCGGCCTTTCTGGGTGCTCGCGATCGTCCTGTTCCTGGTCTGGTTCTTGTTGGAAACCGCCTACAACTGGGTGGCGATCACCGCGCTGAGCGAGAGCCCCCTGCCGTTGTTTCCGCGGTATATCGCCAACGCCAGCGGCGAAGAGTGGCCGACGCACGCACGCCTGCTGAAGGTCCGGGAATGGCTGCGGGCGCAACACTACACCCAGGTGCAGTCGCTCAAGGCGGAAATCGGCGGCGGCATCTATTTGCGGCTGTCCGTCTATCAAGACCCTGAGGCGCACACGCGCATCCAGGTCACGTTCGTGCCCCAGGCCAACGGCGCCATCTCCGTGTGCAGCACGCTCAGCTCCCGGACCGTCGACGGCATGCGCTATATCACCGATAATCTCTACCTGCCGTTCGGCGGATTCTATCCCGAGAACTGGCTGGTGGAGCGAAGCCCGTGGCGGCGGAGTCTTCCCAGCCTGCGCGCGCGACATGAAAAACGCCTGGCGGT
>OCTA010003194.1_pt1 | contig 14586 bp, 16 predicted proteins | sample 1538991 | NCBI WGS metagenome assembly OCTA01 (sample SAMEA3539302, study PRJEB22396) | soil metagenome | biome: tundra; feature: field; material: soil | place: USA | collected 2010-05 | depth 0.15 m | reverse complement strand
CCGGCTGTTAACCGGAGGGTTGTAGGTTCGAGTCCTACCTGAGGAGCCATTCTTTCAATCACTTGGCTCCCCTCCAATTCCGCCCGATAGCTCGACTGTCCGTGAATTGTCCGTGTTCTGCAAATTGCTTGTTACTGAGGCCTGGCTGGCTGCTGAACGATGACCACTTTTTCGCGCTGCTGCTCGATAGCTTCCCGCAGGTAGCCCTGTGTTCGCTCAAGTGTGTCGCGCTTCTGATCTTCGGCGACAATGTTGTAGCGTGAGAAAATCGAAGCCGTCTTGTGGCCTGAGATCGACCTGGCAACATCGGTCGGCACACCAGCGCGTATCATGTTCCGAACCGCACAACGACGGAGATCGTGAAAGAGGCGTCCCGGTACATTCGCGAACTTGCACGCTGTAGCCCAAGCCTTCCGAATGGAACCGATACGGTTCCCGTTGCCATGGAAAACGAAATCGGACAACACTACGGGCCGGTTCTTCTGCTCTACTCGACGTGCAGCTTTGCGCCGTTCCATCAGCTCCGCCAGTTCGCCCACGAGTGGCACAGTTCTGCACTGGCGGTTCTTGCTGTTTTCGGAACGCAGACGGATGACGTCGCCATCCACATCTTCCCAGCGCAACGAAGCCGTTTCGCCTTTGCGCCATCCTGTCAGATAGGCGAACAGGGCAAAGTCCTTCAGGTAATCCGGCAGGTGCTCCAATAGGGTACGAAATTCTGTCTCCGTGAAGAAGCCTTGCCTCGCATTGCCCGCCTCGGAGAGATGACGAATCGACGGAGCGGTCACCAACCGACTGCGCCGAATCGCCAGCTTGTATGCTTGCGCGAGCAGTTGCGTGCTGCGGTTCACCGTAGCCGGTGCTCTCGCGGGGATCTTTTGCACGAGATCGCCACGCAGAAGCTCAGAGATGAAATTATCAACCGCCTCGCCGGTGACCTGTATAGCGCGCCAGAGGCCGAAGTGGTCGCGAACGGGCTTCATGCTCGAAGCAATCCTGTTGCTCCATTTGCCCCGCAGTTTGTAATCATCCTTAAGGGCGTCCAGCAACTCCGCGACAGTGATGCGTTCCTGCTGTGGTCCGACGAATGGCCTTCCTCCGTGTTTCTCGGCTGCCATTTCTCCGAGCCGATGGTTGAGGAACTTCTCCGCTTCGCGCTGCCCTTTCTCGGCTGTTGCCTCGATCTTCTTTCCGGTCCGAACGTTTCGTGCAACTTCGCGGTGCTCTTTACCACCGTGGTAGTACGCAATCCAAAGATAGCTGCTCCCCTTCCTAATAAAGACCCGGCCGTTGCCTCTGGTTGTCATCTCCGCCCACCCTTCTGCTTGCCCAGGTACTGCTCAAGCGCTCGGACAATGACTTCTTGCAAACTCTGTCCGTCATCAATTCCGCGATGCTTAGCGGCGTTCAAAAGGGATTGGGGCAATCGCAGTGTTGTCTTTACAATACGGTCATCTTCCCCGAGTGGTTTTGTCATACCGTGGACGTCCTCTCCACTATAGGGCGAGTATAGCTATTGGCCTTTTTGCTGTCAAGAGGGCAACGCTGTCTTATATACTTCTCGATTCCCAGAGCTGAAAACCGTAGGCTCCTTCCCATCCGACGGGTGAATGGCAAGCGGGCATGATGACGGTACAGATAGTCTTTCGAAGTGCCAAGGCGACGTGCCGTCTCGTCTATGTCCAGCAGCTCATCTGACTGTGGGGAGGCGAAAGTGGGCGCAGTCAGCCGCGCCATTGCCGTGCAACGGATCTCCTCCAGCTCACCGAGCAGACGGGGCAGATCCTCGGCTGGGAGTTCCTTTGCCGCCGTCAGTACGTGTTGTAGCTCGGCTCGCATCCGTTCAGTTATCCGTGAGTTCATTCCCGCCCGTTCGGGACATCTTCGGGACATCTGCTGTTTCTGGCGTCATAGTTCGAGTTACTTAGAATCGCGTTCCTCAAGTTCATCAATCTCCTCTTGGACTTTCTTGCGCTGTTCGGCAGTGCCATGCAGAAAGATTTCCCAGTATCTTGGGTTCGCGTGTTTCCCACGTTCTTCGAGGACTTCTGCCACAACTTTGTCGACGTCTGCACCTAGAAGTTCTTTGATTCTGCCGATACGCATCAATGCAAAATCATGCCGACGTATGTCGCTGCCGCCAAACCATCGCTTAATGAACCAAAAATATTGCAGGTTCACCACAAGGTCAGCCCAATGGCCTGCCAGTGCGAGGAGCTCATATCGGGTAGAAATAAATCCTGCGAACAGTTCGGGGTCGTCGTCCGGATCGCGATTCTGCGCCCAATATCTTTCCAGTTTGAGTAGGTCATCTCGGGTAGGAATAAATCTTGCGACTTCTGCTTCCGTAGTCTGTGTGACAGCATCCAGCTTGGAGTCTTCTTGCTGGCCGCTGATTGGTGTGTCGGCGGTACATGAGGCACGGAGCGCGTGCGCGCTCGGCCAATACCGGTGCGTGCTCTGTGATACCAAATCGCCGCCAAAACGACGGGCCAGCTCGACAAGCTCGTTCTCGTGGCAGTATTCGTTCCACGCCATCGTGACCTTAACGACAACCTCACGAGAACACGAGAAGACTTGCGGAGAGTCCAGCACAAAAGGGTAAGGGTCGATGGCCCTCGGAGGATAGGTGCGGGACAGTTCTTGGCAAAACCGGTGTGTCTGATGGCTATTGGGAAATTTCTCAAAAACCAGCGTTCTTTCGATTACCATTGCACGATGCTCCTTCTTAGCGTCTCCGGCGATTTTCCGGATCACAACGTCCGTGAAACTCGGTTGCTCTGGCATGTTCCACTCGGGCAAGCACGAGGCCGTCGAATGGATCGTGCGAGACATTCCCCAAGCCTTTGCGGAGTTCCACATAATGCGGAGCGTTGCGATCAGGTTCCTCACCGTTTTGGGGTTCAGTTTGCAATCAGAGACGAACGACTGCATCAGTTCCTCGGTAAGGTTTTTCATTCGATGTTTCTCGTTTAGCCGCATACTTCTGGGCCATTAGGCCTTGCATCGGATCTTCGGGAACCATTTCGAGTCTCGGTTCCACTCTCGTATTGCCAGCTTCCGATCGCCCTGGCTGTGGATGTGGGGAAAGTCCCACTTCCCGCAGCGGCAGGCCGGTTCCACTTCGCGCTCTGCTAGAAGCCGGCAAACCTCCTCCCGATGTGCGCGAAGTTCCGGCAGTACATGCTCTACCTTTCGGGGTATCTTGTAGCGACAGGATTCACCTTCCAGCCAGATCCGGCCGCCCACGGACTCGACGGCATCGATGACCTTCGCGGCGGTCATAGAGTGCCCTCCAATTCGTCATCGTTGTTCCCCATCCCTTCTGGGAGGTTTTCAGCCGGAACATCCGGAACACCCCGCGTATCTATTGGGGATTTCTCATTTTTTGCAACCGGAACATGGGGTTCTTGTTCCGGTCGCGAAAACAGCGTTTCACCCGCGTCGTTATTGGGTTGTTCCGACTGTTCCGGTTGAAAATCGCCAGAAAGGAGTGGAGACACCAGATACCGCTCCCATGCCTCCTTGAACGACTCCCAGTGGTAGCCTTGAAGGGACTGTTCGCCTATGCGAACCTTCCGAGGTCGAATGTCGAAGTCTTTCAGTTTCTGTGCAAGCGCGTTTTGGGACAGGCCCTTGCCGCTGTTCCAGTCGGCCCAAGGGGATGTCTCAATTGCTTTCAGGCGCGAAACTAGGTCGGTAGAAAATATCTTGTCCGCATTTCCTGCCGATTTCATGACGTCCCTGGTGTCACGCAGAAGCTGGGCGCCAATGTCATCATCCTCGGCAGACTCTGATCCAAACACCGCCAGCAGTGCCACCCGGAGCTTTTCGTCCCAGCCCTGGCCGATGCGTTCGGCAATCGCCATCAGTGGTTCACAAACATCCCAGGCCCGATCGTTGAGTTCTTCAATGACCTGCGGCTGGTGGAAGCCTATTTCTGCACGCACCCCTGCCGCCCAAATTTCGGCCTGCTTCTTGATGACCGCGCCCTCTGGCTTGTACTTTCGGGACCGGAAGCGTTCAACTTGCTCTCTGCGTTTACGCTGGATTCGAAGGGGAATCGATCGATCCGTGACTGTGTCAGGTAGCCGTTTGATGCCGGCTATTACCTTCGGGCAGAAGGTCGAGAAGTCCTTGGACTCCATCGATGTTCCCTCTCCAACGCAACGGGAATAGACTCCGCCTTGCTCGAATCCCGAGTTGAGTACTCCTTGCAGGGCGCTTGTGTATTCGGCAGGACCCTTGAATGCCTGGTCGGCTTCATCAAGGATCATCGTGCAGCGTTCCTTCTCAACCTTGCGAGCCAGGGCGGCCACCGACACTGACTGGGTCTTCCAAGGTCGTGCCACCAGCACTCCCAGTGCTGAGCACAGGTTTGACTTTGCACAACGCTTGGTCGGCGAAGTGATACTCAGATAAGGGGTGTAGTCGAAGGCTTCAAAGACGTGCGTGTGCAGCGTCCAGATTGCCAGGATTACGAAGTAGGCTTCGGCCAGGACAAAGAACTGCCGGAAAAATGTTGCAATCGTTTCGGCGACCTGTGCGCCATCGACTGGCCCCGCAGCCGCGTATTCCAGTCGCTGGGCGCAGTCGGCTCTTTCCCGTTGGGTTTCCCGCAATCGTTCAGCGATTCCGTCTGTTATCGTTTTCTTGGAAAAGGATCCGCGCGTAGCAGCAGCGAGGCGTGCCACAAGGAATTCCCGCCGCAGATCATGGGACACGTCCGCGACAGCGTCCATGGCCCGGACTGTCTCCCCCACCTTGCAATCCCCACTGGCCTTGCAAACCGCTTCAATGGCAGCCTCGGCATCGGCAACGGCAACATCCAGCGCCGGCTTCGCCATCTCTAATACCTGCCGAATTGCCGAGTCGCCGGCGACGGCCAGCAAGTCATCTGGTCCATTTACGTCCTTGATGGCCGTGACGGTGGCGATGCGGACGCGAGCACCATACCCGCAGAGTGTTCGCACCAGCGCCGCCCGCGCTTGGCGGACATGCGGATTGGCGGACGCGTTCGAATCCAGCATTACGATTACTTCCCGCTCACTCGGGCAGATGGCGGCGAGTTCGGGCAGGGGGCCTGTTTCTTCCAGCCGTTCGCCGTTGGGTCCATCCTTTATGCCGATGCGACCTCTCCAGCTCCAGGCGCCACCCGTGCCGACTGGCAGAATCTTCTGGCCCGTGCGTTCAGACCACGCAGTCAGCGCCAGGACCGACTTCTCAGCTTCCACCAACACCACGGGCACAACGGTGTCCTTGACGAGATCGGCGCAGCCAGGGACAAAATACAAATGTCTGCGGTCCTTGCTCGGACATAGGTACTTGTGCTTCGGCTTGCCGCCTTCCAGCTCTGGATGGTCACGACGCAGACGCGCCGTGGCTCGATGATCACCGTTCAGTGGATCGAAGTGTGGGAAGAAGATTCCGGACAGGTCAGCAGTGCTGCTGAACTGGATGCCGAACTTACGGGCTTCATCGTCGGTGACGCGTACCACATGAGCCCGTTCCAGCAGCTCGGGCGGGATGGCGAAGCGGGCAAACATTTTCAAGTCTGCCTGGCTAAGAGAGCCATTGGCCCCATCAGATTGTGGTAATGTAGTCATGTCCAACCTCGGTCGGTCGTTTCTTTTTGGCCCGCTTTGCCCAGCGGGCCTTAAGTTTTCATGCACAGTCAGCGGACAGCTACACTTTCAAGAATCCTGCCCGGGCTGCCTACCGGTTTCTTGGCTCAATCTCTTCGCTCCCGCGCCACGCTTGTAGCCTGAAATTGAGAAGCGATGCGCACAGCCCTCTCCATTTCAGGTTTTAGGGCTTGATAGATCGATTCGATTTCATCTGGGCGCAACTCAAGGGAATCCGACTCCGCCATACAAAGTCGGAATCGGGAAACGTTTGCTCTTTGGGAAAGCTGCACCTGAGTAAGGCCAGCCGCTTTTCGGATTGATCTGAGTTTGCTCATCCCGCTGCTCCTGCGGAAATATTTCCGCATTGCATGGAGCAGTTATACAAATCGAAAGGGGGAGGAAGGTGAGCGTTATCGGTGTATTTCGAGGGACACGGTGTATTTCGAGGGAATCCTATCCCTGAGCGGAGAGATTGAGCCGGTACGTCCCCCTGCGCTTTCCACTAACTACGAGCGTCTGCCATAGCGGGGAGCGCTTGAAGGAATCTTGTATTCGGACGTTTTTGGACTCAATCGCAGCAAGCAATTCGGACTTGCCAACGCTCGGCGTTCCTCGCTGGAACGCTTCATGAAGAATCTTGATAATCGCTGCTTGGTTGCGAGTCAGGGTGTGGGCCGCCCCGTTGTAGCGGATACTTCGATAGTCCGCAGATGCGCTGAAGGTCGAGGCTGTAGGTTGGTCCACGGTCGTCGCTGGTATTTCGGGGTTTGATTCCTCGGCCGTGGATATCGACGCTGCGGATGCTTCAGGTTCTCGGACAAAACGCCAAGGATCATCGTTCAGGTGTTCTATTCGCTTTCGTTCCTCTTCTCTCAGCCGGACAAACGTCCGTGTTGACTGCACAACATCCCTAAGGTCTCGTTCACGTCTTGCGCCGTCGGCATCCAAGTCGTCCCATTGAGTGCCGCAGCTACCACACCGCCACTCGTTGCAGCTACGCAACCTGCGCGGAAGTTGTGCGACTGGCCCCTTCCCGCAGTCTGGGTTTGGGCATGTTGGCATTTGAGCAGCAGGTTCGGCCTGCGTCGGCTCGTCCGTTGGCATTGTCACCCTTCCGTGACCTTCCCAGTGCGCAAGAAGTAACAGGAAAGCGGGGCGGGAAGGCCCCCCGCTTTATCGCCGCCGATGATCAGTCAGCGGCTATCCGGTTCTCAGTCCGATTCTACCGCAGGCGTGTGGATCATCAGCATGAAGAGTAGATGATAGATTCGGTTCTTGGGGGAGTTTGTACAATGCCATGAAGGCAAAGCAGACCGTGAGTGTCCAGACAGTTGCTCCTGTCTCGAATTGAGACGTGCACCTGAACCGTAAGATGTAGCAAGTTCATGGGACGTGCTAATGGACTTCTGCTGGGAGAAAATCGTGACCCCAAAGGTTCTTATGGTGGCGGGGCTTCCAGGCTGTGGAAAGACGACCTTCTTGGATGAGCTGCGGCGGAAAGGTTGGTTGGCTTTCGACGACTTAAAGGCGGGGGCTATCGACGATTCCTCGTCGTTCGATAAGTCGCGTCAGTTTGAAGCCCTACTCTCGGGCTTGCGCGACGGGCTTAGATGTGTTGTTGCCGATATTGATTTTTGCAAGTGCGAGTCTCGCGCAGAAGCGGAGAACGTTCTCCGGGCAGCGGTGCCGAATGTGGAAATCTGCTGGTGTTTCTTCGCACATGATGAGCGCGCTTGCGAGGAAAACATCAAACGGCGGAACCGTGGCTCACTCGAAGCGGACATCAGAGAATTACGCAGATATTCCCGCGTGTACTCAATCCCAAGAGGAGCAGACGTGCGCCCTGTCACAGGCGAGAAGCCATGAGTTCAAGGTGCCGTTGCGTGTTTCGGGCCGATTCTCCGCCCCTTGCTCAAGATCATGCTGGAAAACTTGTGCGAGTTGAAGACTGACGAGTGCCATCGCTCGCGCGTGCACCACATGGCGCATGTTTCGCACAACCCAGAACTCTCAGCAGGCTGCGCGGCCAACGTGCAGCTGTACGAGACGTTCATGCGCGAGTTCCTTGACGCTTGAATATGCTCGTATCACTCCAGGTTGAACGCCGACGCCCTAACGATAAATTGGTCTCTGTGTTGCACCATAGGGAGAATATGGCTACCCCTTTGACCCAAATTCTGCGTGTAGAACATTCGCAGGCTTTCCAAAGACAAATGGGCGTAGTGAAGCAGCGCTGCTGCCGCAGTTGAATAGACGTACAGTTGTGCTCCCTCTGCAAGATAGACGTGAATGTCAGCTCCCTCACGCTCGATAAGAAAATGAGCAATGGCATCTCGCAAATCACGGAGCTTGTGATATAAGTCCTGCGCTGTCTGAACTCCGGCTGCAAACTCCTGTTCAAGTCCAAATTTCCTTAATTCCTCCTCGCCAACTTGGATTTCTGGCGGCAGCTTGGTTTGAATGCCACGTTCTTCGCACTGTTGCCTTAGCCACTTGCGGATTGTGCCGGTCCCTTCAAAAATGCGCGCCGCACACAGCAGGCGATAGAACGGACTGTTCGCGGTTAGCGCCTCTCTATAAATTGCGTCATAAGGTGCAAAAGGGACCGCCTGCATGATTCCGCCCAACGGTCCGGCTGCAATGCCTCGATTGTGCGGTAGAAGCATTTGATACACGAGGGGCTTCCCATCCGATGGAGAAATCAACTCAACACGCTGAAGAGTCAGCGGCATATTGTGAGTTCGGGTCAGTACATCTAGTAGAGCATTGAGGGGCCTTCTGGCCAACATTAATGCGTTACTTGGCAGCTTCGACTCCACACGGACTTCGATATAGCTCAGCTTGTGTTGCTCGTCTCCAACCAAGTCATAATAGATGGCCTGCCTGCCACCAGAATGAAGATAAATCGACAGTGGGTCTTCATTCAGATAAAGCAGATTGTAGGCAGGGCGCTGAACCGCATCCTGAGGATCGCCGCACAAAGGGACGGAGTCGGAAATAATTCCTCTAACGTTCCATACCCGAGGAACTTTGGACTCCTCGTATTGCTTGATCTCCCCCATTCGGCTCTGGCGCGCTAAAGCAGCGAGTATGCCTGGTGCAGGTTCTGAAGGGTGCAGCAAGAAGAAGGGATCGGAGATTATTGTTTCGTTTGGAGTTCGGTTCTGCCCATCCATGATGCTCAATGTAGCATCACCGGATATACAGCGGCTAATGATCGAATACTGCTGATATGGCACCCAGCACTGCCCGGCGATCTGAGCCTGCTGACTGCGTTATGTCAGCGCGTTAGACGCCAGCAACTCGCGGAAAGGACTTGGCGACCCACCGCTGAATCTCGGCAGACCCACTGCCTGAGAACAAGGAGCACTACGTGGAACCCACTGAGTAGGTTGCGCGCCTGCCGCAACTGCAGCGAGCACCAACTGCCTCATTCGAAGGCCTCGCGCAGGCGGAACAACCACGTTCCTCGGCTACCGGGTCGGTATAGAAGCGCCTGCGGAACCCGCTGGTCGGGTTTGAAAGGGTTGCCGTGTTACAGGCCCGGTTTTGTAGAGAAAAAATTTCGGGAGGCAGTGCCGCGCCAGAAGAGTAGCTACAATATCCGGTTATTTGATGGCGGCCTGCTCTGGTCGCGTGCGCGATGCGGACCGCGTTAGACTGCCCTCGACGGAGAGAGTCCAGAAGAAATTTACGCGGCAGCCTCGATTAAGTGTTTGCCGCCGCGCCCACCTGAATGGTGCGATGCTCAGTGGGCCATCTCTTAACACCTGCCAAGCCCACCAATAACGTGCGCCCCTCGGATGGAGAGTAGGTCACATGGCGGGTGACCACCGCACTGCAAAATCTGAACTGCATCGGCGAACTCTGTCCACGGACGATCTGTGCATTGTTATGAGAACTCGTGGGTATCATCACCGTGACGCGCTCACGTGCCTAAACCACCTCTGCAATGCACAGTTTTCGTTGAGTTTGAACCCAAGACCAAGGCCAAGTTCAATAGCTTGATGTAGGGTCATTGACTTCCCCCACCAATTCTCGATGAAATCCGAGAATTCTTGGTCACTAATCGTGCTGTCGGTTTGTGCCAGTGCATCACGAAGCTCCGCTACACGGCTTTCCTTCGTAATATGCGGGTAGCCCAGTTGCTGCAGGTGACCGTCAATCCAAAGGTGGCGCAAGAAATCGATCCACGCGCCGTCGCCCGGCTCCCCGAGTGGGTACAGGGCGGGAGATCGACCCTCCACGGTGTCTTTGATATGCATCAATTCGTGAGGAATAATGCTTTTACAATTCTCATCGCTTGGAAGACACAGGGAGCCGCTTCTCCACGGAAGAAACTCAAGTATCAGCAAGCCTCTTTTCCTCCGTCCTGTGACACCACGGCCCATGAATCCGCCGCCGCCAAATTCCTGCTCAGGAACCAACTGAATACAGAATTCATTTAGTTTTATACGTAGTCTGGAGATCCAGCGCCGCGAATCTGTGACTAGCTGATGCACATCCGGTTTTGGACAGAAAGCTTCGACAAACTGCTCGCATGATCCCGAGAAATTCTTGTCCTTCAGATCATCTTCATCTACGTCGTACCCGACCTGAACGCCAGCGATCCTCTCGTGAGTCAGAAAAGGGAACGCGTTGATTCCCGTTGGGCCGGGGATGTTGAAAGAGAGCGAGTGTCGGGTTGCTTGTGCTAATCTGCGCACTTTCCTGCTTTGCGTCTTCATAACGGCCTCTCGCCTCCCAGTTCTGGTTTTGCGAATTGCATCTCGCACAGAGCATTGAAAGCCACTGAGGTAATACGCTATTCAGCGCCCCCTTGTATCTCAGCTTTCTATGCAGAGGGCCGTCACAGCTCGCGGCCCGTGCAACCCAGCGTCATGCCAACGCGGTACACGTCCATTGTGCTGCGGCCTAACTCCTCAGCTATCTCCCGATAGCTCTGGCCTTCGTCGCGCATCTGCCGGATGCGTTTGGCGTCCTTGTCCCGCTCACGCTTGACCTTGGGGCGACCCCCGACGCGACCTTGAGCTTTGGCACGCTCCAAACCGGTGCCGTCCGCAACCTCGACACGGCTCACCAACCTGGATGCGTAACCAGCTATCGGAATTTCATTAGTATCCATGCGAACCTCCATGCCTTTCAGTTAATACCGGCTCTTAGTATTACGGTAGCCCGCCATTCCTGCGCTTGCAGACCGTCACTTCATCCCCGCGAACGTTGCGAGTAGTGAACAGCAGAACGCAGCTGGCGATGCTCAGAATCAGGCTTCCGTTCATCAGCCAACTTCGCCTCCTTGCCCTCGCCCTTGCGTGCCATCTTGGCCTCGGGATCGGTCTGCGACGCGTGCGTCCGGTTGGACCGCTTTTCGCCGTGAAAGTTCACCGTGGGATTGCCGGGATCGTCGGGAGACGGCGGATTCTTGCCATCCTTGCGTTGAAAACTCTTTGCTCCCGCCCAAGCCGCATCCGGGGATGGGTGGCTGTTCTGCGCTGAGGCAGAGACAAAAATGGGGAGCCCGAAGGCTCCCCCAGTCTTGCCACTTCAATCTGCGGATTAGAACATCAGCCTCAGAGCGAACTGAATGTTGCGGCGCTCGTCGCTCGGCTGACCGGCGTAACCAAAGATTCCACCCTTTTCGGCTTGGATAAACGGAGTTGCGAGCGAGGATGCATCAAGGTTAAGCGTCGAGACGTACAGGTTGTGGTGATTGAAGATGTTGTACATCTCGCCACGGAACTGCATCGTGAACCGCTCCGTGAGCTTGAAGTTCTTGTAGAAGTTCATGTCCATGTTCCAGAAGCCCGGCCCGACGTAGGCATTGCGGCCGGGGTACGGCAACCCGCTGGTGGTGTAAGTGCAACCGACGTGGTACAGACCGGTGCAGTTGGGGATCCCAAGCGAGTCGCCCAAGTTGACCACCGAACCGCCAGAGCTCGGCAATGGCAGGTAGTTAAATAGGTTGTTGCCTACACTGCCTAGGTTCGTGCCGCTATTAGGAGTCGGTTCACTGGGCACCCACAGAGGACATGAGGTACCGTTGAAGTTAGTGCAATCATAGATGGAGTAATTCATCCCCGAATGGGCTATGAAGGAGGAGCCGATGCCCCAGCCCCCAACGACCGTGCGAGCGACTGCATTGCTGCTGTTCTTCAGCCACGGAAGCTCCCATACCCCGCTAAGGATAAAGCGATTTGGAGTGTTGTAATCCGAGTTGCCGTAGTTCAACTTGGCGTTGAAGGCGTCCAGGTAACCTAATTGATAAGCGCCGGACAATCCACCGAACTGTTCGGTAAACGTCGACGACAGGTTATCCATGGAATGTGACCAGGTATAGTTCGCCGTGAAGTTCAGCCCCTTGTTCCACAGGTTGGTGGTGTTCCACCCTACGTTGAGAGCGTTGTAGTGACTGTAACCTTCGTCACTACGGAAGTTCATGTTGCTGTACTGGTAATTGAGGCGGTTGCCGAAGCGGGCATCGCCCAGGTATTCACCGCCGCCGGTGGCAGGGTTGATGTTGGCAATGTCGTAGAGGTGGACGCCATGCGCTCCCGTGTAGTCCAACGACAGCACCGAGTTTTTCATGATTTGGCGTTGGACGGAGAAGTTCCAAGTCTCAGCGTAAGCGGTCGCAATGTTCTGGTTGATGGCACGCTGACTCACCGCCGGCAGGAACTTGGTTCCGGTACCCGCCAATGGTCCGGCGAGGTCGGTAAAGACAGGCAGGTTGCCGGGGACATCTACCCCGGATGTAAGACTAATTACAGCATAGTTCGGTGGGTTCTGGATAGCGTTGAAGGTCACGTTGCCGAAGTTCCGCTCATAGCTGATTCCGTAACCACCGCGAAGACTGGTGGTGCCGTCGCCGAACAGGTCATAGGCAAAACCAACACGCGGCCCAAAGTTCTTGTAGTCAGGTTTCCAGAACGCGCCGCCCTGGGAGGCCAGCTTAACCGAGCCATTGCGAATCTGGTCGAATTCGGTCGCCCCCGGACCGAAAACGAAGTTGGAGTCAAGGGCCTGGTTGGCGTTGTGCTGCACGCCGAAGTACTCCCAGCGCAGACCGAGGGTCAACGTCAGGCGGGAAGTGACTTTCCACGAATCCGAGGCATAGACTGCGCCGTCGTTGTATTGGTAGTTGCGGTTGAACGCCGGAAAGCCCACGGGCAGGGTCAGCGTGCAAGCCGGAGTGATCTGGTACTGCCCAGATGCATTCTTTATGCAAGGGAACTCACCTTGCGGATAAATAGCTCCCTGGTACTGGTAGATCGTGCCGGCGGTCAGATTGGCAAGTGCCGAAGACATATCGGTGCCCAGGGCCTGGACCGGGTTCTCGTAGGCGCCGAATATGCGGTTGTCGCGAAGCAGAATGACGCTGCCCCCGATCTTGATCTGGTGCTTACCCTTGGACCAAGAGAGGTCATCGATGGCCTGATACACGTTCTGCGGGCCGCCGAACGGTATTCCGCTGCCGGGGCTGGTCTCGCTGTATCCCGGGAAGACCAACTGCAGCCCATTGGCAGGCAGGGAAGGAACTGCGGTGGTAGTGTACAGCGTGGGACCAGGGGGATTGGTGCCAAGCGGCTGCACCGGTCCATTGAGGCGGTTGTAGATGATCTTCGCCGAATTGACCACGCTGGGAGTAAAGACGTGCGTCCAGTTGATGGTAATGTTCTGGTCGTAAGTTGTTTGACCCGTGCTGTAGCCGGCGTATGGGCTGCTATTGACTACGCCAGGGAAGTCCAACTCTTTGTAGGAGGCATAGCGTCCAAAGATGGTGTTCTTGTCCGACATGTTGTAGTCAACACGGGCCACTTCCATCCAGGTATTCTCCGGCGAGCCGCCGCCGGCATCGGTAGGCACGTTGAAAGAGACTGCATCGCAGGTCAGGGTGGAACCTTCCCCGCAAGGAAAGACGCTCGTAGTTTTGAGATTTGACGCAGGTGCGCCGTACTTGCTGAAGAACGCCTGGCTGGCGGGTGCCAACAGGGCATAGGACGACGGGTCAATGATGTCATATTGGATCGGTGAAGCGCTGCGCACCCGGATCCACTCCGTATTGTTGAAGAAGAACAACTTGTTCTTGACCACGGGACCGCCGACGGCAAACCCGAACTGATTGCGGGTGAAGACGCCTTTCTTGGTGTCAGTGGCATTATTCTGTTCGGTGTTGCTGGACAGGTCCGAAACACGGTTGTATTCGTAAGCTGAACCGTGAAAAGCGTTGGTACCGGATTTAGTGGCGACATTGACGACGCCGCCGCTGGCACGCCCGTACTCAGCGCCAAAGTTATTGGTCAGCACGCTGAACTCTTGCACGGAATCCAGGGGAATCGCCTGTCCAACAGAAGCGGTGAACAGATCCACGTTTTGGCCGCCATCGAGCAGGATATCGGTGGAGGACGCGCGCTGACCGTTAATGTCGTAACCGGCGCCGCGCATGCTATTCGAGTCCGCGGTCACGTTGCCCGAAGCGCCCACCAGATCGTAGGGATTTCGGGTCAACGTCGGGAGTTCGTTAACATACTGTGAGGTGATGGTGGTCGACAGCGTCGCGTTCTCGGTGTTGACAGCGGCAGTTTCGCCACTTCCCGTCACTTCCACCGTGGTGGCCGAAGTGCCCACCTTCAGTTGCGTGGACACGTCGGTGAGCGCGCCGATGGTCACCGTAACTTGCTGGGCGATCTTCTGAAAGCCCGAGGCCTCGATGGTAACTTCATACGGGGCAGGCGGTAGGCTGGAAATAGTGAAGATACCCGAAGAGTTACTCGTCGTGTCGCGCGCCAAGCCGGTACTTAGTGACTTCACCGAGACCTTGGCGCCAGAAACGACGGCTCCACTGGCATCTCTGATTGTACCCGTGATCTGCCCGGTTTCGGCTTGGCCAAAGGCCCAGACCGAGAGCAGGGTCAAAATCGCAAGCAGGGAAAGCAACTTTAATGTGTTTCGTTTCATCGCA
>OCTA010003190.1_pt1 | contig 14592 bp, 18 predicted proteins | sample 1538991 | NCBI WGS metagenome assembly OCTA01 (sample SAMEA3539302, study PRJEB22396) | soil metagenome | biome: tundra; feature: field; material: soil | place: USA | collected 2010-05 | depth 0.15 m | reverse complement strand
AAAAGCCAAGGATATTCGGGTGATCATTGTTGCCGAACGAAGGCGATCCAACTAGCCCGATTCATTACTTATTGTCCACTCAACATTTCAGGGATTCAGTCGCTTATTGGTAAAGGCTTGAGCGAGACATCTGCAATTAGGAATTATCACTGCTGTCCGGTTAAAAGTCGAACAGAATCAATTGGTTGCTGGGATCGGGTAAGTCGGGACAGGAGTCGGATGCGCGAAGTGCCCGTAAAATGGGCGTTTTCTCGGAAAGAGTAAGACTGGGAATCTGTAGAATCTGGTAAAGACTGGCTTCCAGCCCCAACCGCTTGCGGACGATCCCGGTCGGAAGGAATTTCATTCATGCAGTACATAGCAGCCGTTCTGTTGCTGGTGGCGGCGATGTCGGCACAGAACGTACCGAGCACGAACAAGGGGGGCCATTTAGATATCCCGGCGATATCGCGAGAAGCAAAGGGCTCCGTTGTCTCAATAGTCATGTCGGACAAGAAAGGGCACCCTATCGTCCAAGGCAGCGGCTTCTTCATAAGCAAAGATGGCCAAGTCGTGACCAACTACCACGTCATCAAGAACGGCAGCTCTGCTGTCATTAAATTCCCTGACGGTGCTTTCTTTGCTGTAGATGGTGTGCTTGCGTCCGATAAAACTCGCGACGTTGCTATCATCAAGGCGCGTGGGAACAACTTTCGGACTTTAACTCTCGGGGATTCTGATCGGCTTCAGGTCGGACAGGAAGTTGTGGCGATAGGCAATCCAGTTTCGCTCGAATCGACAGTTTCAAACGGCATTGTCAGCGCGATCCGAACTATCGAGGACGAAGGGGGCAGATTTGTGCAGATCACAGCGCCGATCTCTCCAGGTACCTGCCCGACTACGAACGAGATAGAGTACGCCAACGTGATAGAGTACACCATTTCGGGCGATGACCTAGCGTTCTTTAAGTGGATTAACAGTACTATCGACAGCTTTGAATTCCTGAAAATCGTATGACGGCACTCCTGTAAAGATCCCTGTAGAAGAGACTCACTACTTTGAATCAATCGGGAACTGCTGGCGAAGGTGGACTCCAGCGTGGTCAGCAGAAAGACTGATCTGCATCTGGTATTGCTGGAGTTCCAACACGCTTGAGCCGTGGGTCTGTTGAAGAAATGGTCACGCAAGATGCCGCCTGAACTGCGTCAAGAACTTTGGATCCGGGTGTGCTGCCCAACTCCTGCGCGGGCTTCCTAGGGGCAAGAAATGGCATTATCCGCTTGACTGTAGGGCAGGGCGGCGATAAAATGTAGTCAGTATCAAGAGCGCTGGTTCGAACGAGCCAGACACCAACCGTGCCGAAAAGCGGCAGCCGGTGGTCAGCCCGACGAGGGCGATGCGGCGAGGAATCGCAAATGAACTCAGAAATGGAAAAGCTAATCAAACCGTCTGATCTGAGAGCAGAGGCTCAACGCCTGATTTCGACGGGTCGTATGCCGTCGCTAGAGGCATTGCTCGGAGCGGTAGCTGATGTTCGGCAAAAGTATCAGCCATTGATTGTGCAGGCACGGATTGCAGATATCACGTATAAAGCCGACGTAATCCGTGCCAGAGGGTTATCTGTGAAATATCGGAGGTAACGCGCCTTGCCAGCACTGCTCGTGGGAATAAGGTAAGTGTGAGCGTGCACATAAGGCGCATTTTCTATACTCGTTATACGGATTCCCAGCGGCAGCAAAAGAATGTTCACAGTAATTGCTGCGGGACCACCCGATAGGTTCGTACAAGCAATGTACAGAGATGAAGTCTGTGGCGAATTTGAATTCGCACCGATTCGGTTCTGCCAATTCCACACATAGGGTGCGGTATGGAGATCGGTGATACCTGGGGCACCCCCCAAAATGCCAAGGACTGACGGGGATTGCTTTTCGATTTTGGCGGACCAAACCGTACCCGCCGACTAATAGGGCGGAACGAAGATGAGCACGAGGACAATCGTCGCACAAAACACGAAGATGATATCGGGAAGCATGCGTAAGCGTAAGCATTCCCCCCAAGGCGGGTGGAGAAAGAAGGAATGAAGAGAGCCCGCCTAACTTGTGCCCTGCACTAACTGGTCAGCAGCAGCCAGATGAGCAGCAACCCTATGGCGGCGAAGATAACAGACTCGTACACTAAAACTTCCCTGTAGGCAGACCAGATTGCAGACGCTCGTGTTCCGCTTTGGCGGCATCGAAACGCTGGCGTTGCTCGATTCGCATCTCTGCGATGTTCGCGGCGTCCTGCATATCTTTCCCGGTCATCGGGGCAGCCGCTTTCTCAGCGAGAAGCCGCATAGATTCGTCGTACCTTTTCTTGGCCTCCTCCTGTGCGGTAAGGATGGGCGTTGGATTCGAAGCCGCCTCTTCCTTCTTTGCCGCGATAGCGTCAGTGATTTGCTTGCTCTCGGCGGCCTGTCTTACACGGCCCGCCTCTTCCTCTCTGGCTCTGAAGTTCGCCGCATCCTGCGAACGTTCGGCAGCGAGAATCGCAGGGGCGTCAGGCCCCATCGCAGCGAGGCGAGCACGCTCGGCGTTATTCAGTCGAGCGATGTCGTCCTTCAAAGACTGCACCGTTGCGGGTGGGTTACGCAATGCCTCTTCTCTCATCGCTTTGTAATCTGGTTGGTTGTTCATTATTGCTCCTTTTCTTTCATGCTTTCATTGAACCGCCGCTTGATTTCGGCGAGAGACAATGTCGTCGGGTCTTCACCTTCCGTCTGCGACACAGACATCGATGATATCCGTGTAGACAGACCGCTCCCGCTGCGAACCTTCGACGGCGTAGACGTTCCGCCAGGAGCAGACGTTCCGCTAGGAACAAGCGTAGATGTAGATGGGGGTGCAGGTGGTGGGGGCGGGTCTCGGTAGATGTCATCGAGTCTTGCGTCCGTTGTGTTGGATGTTTCCATTAGAAATCCCAACCCGTGTTGGGCACGTCGGCCTTCGGTGCGCCGCCAGCGGCCTTACGCAAATCTTCGAGAGGCATCTTGTACAAATCGGCCTCGCTGACTTCAGCGGCGGGTTTTGATAGCAACAGCCCCTGAGACCGCAACTCTTCCACGCAACGGGAGATGTTTTTTGCATCGCAGGATAAACCGTAGGTACGCATCAGAGCCTGAACCCGCTGGCCATTGACAGGGGTCGGCCAGTAGAAGTCAGGTTTGGATTCATCGCTGTGGGCTGCGACGTATTCCTCAGCCTGCTGATTGGCCGAAGCCTCGCCTTCAGACTGTCGTAATTTTGCGAGCGCCGCCCTTGCCGATGCGATGTCGGAAAAGCCAAGGGCCTCTGCCGTCGCCTGGGAGGGATTCGACATAAACTTTTGAGCAAGCACAAATTCCGAATCCGCTGTGGCTTGCTCAGCGGCGCGTCTTTCCGCTTCAGTCTGTGCAGTTTTCACAGCGGCGACTTCCGTGGTCTCTACGTGACTTGCCAGCGCTGCGACGTTGTCAAGTAACTCTTCCATAGAGTCCCCCTCGACCGTAACAGGGCCTGCGCTTGTGTCAACCACCCTGCGGAAGGTCGTCGGCTCATCTGCAGGCGGTGGAGTGTTCACCTGAGCAAGATAGGCTGCCTTTACTGCCTCGGCGCTGCCGAGAGTTTCTGGATCGATGACTGCCATAATTAGTTCTCCTTGGTCGGCGTTGCCGACACCTCGTGCACGTGACTATCTTTCGATTCACCTTGCTTCATCTGCTCGATGGCATTGAGCCACTGCGAGAGAAATCTTTTCGCTCCTCTACATTCGCCCATCAACCGTACTGTCTCTTTCTCGTCTTCGCATTCGAGCGCCTGACGTTCGGTCTCTTGCAGAATCTCGCGGGCGATGGCGACGATCTCTTTCCAGGTGGTGTCGCCAGTAAGATTGTTCACAGCCAAATTCATGATTTCAGTTTTCATGTTGTCCTCTCTTGTAAATCTAAAATCTAAAATCTCCGCTGCCACAGACTCGGATTCGGCCCGCCTTCAAAGTGACCCTCTGCCGAAGCCTCATGTAGAGAGGTGATCGAGCAGACGCGGTCGGTGTTGTAATCGCAATCGCCTGCGTTCAAATCTTCCTTCAGCCTCGCCTGTACTCGGTCGATGATCGCCTGACTACGCTCATCCAGAATGTCCTTCCCGTTGAAGTTATGTGTTGGGTGTGTCTCCGACACTGGGTTCAAGGGGGTGTAGATTTTGGACTCTTGTGCACGTTCGGCGTCACGCTCGGCGTCACGTTCGGCGTCACGCTCGGCGATCTTCGCTCGCATCGCCTTTAGTTCATCCGTAAGGATGTCGGTTTTTGCATCGGCCTTTGCATCGGCCTTTGCATCGGCTTTTGCATCAGCGCGAGCGTTTTGCATAAGACCAAATTCATCGACAGATGGCGCGTCCGTACGCATCTGCTGAAGTGCTGCAGAGGAGGGGCATGGGGGCACCACAGGAACTTCGACTATAGGGATCGGCAAGGGGCGGCTGTACGCGAACGGCGTACGGGCGGCCTTCCGTTTCTCCAGGTCGGCCTTCTCCCTGGCGGCACGATCTCGATCCCGCTGGCTTCCCACGACTCGGGGAACAACGTCCAACTTCTCAAGGGCGGCATTCGCCTTGAAAAAGGCTTTGTCATCGCCTGCGGCGTTGGCCTGCTCCATCTTTTTAACCAGGAGGGCGCGACGGATTACTTTGGCTTGTGCGGCGGCTTTGGCGGCCTTCTGCGCGGCTTCCTGCGCCCGTACCTCAACCGACTTGTACTTGCGCATAGGGCTCCTATCGGGGGATCATTTGGGGCTACTCGGGGGCTCCGCTTACGTGTACGCTTACGTTTCCCAGAAAACTGACCTTGGCCAGAGCGCGCTGGCTCCACGCGGGGGCATCCCGCCCGTATCAAAAGTGTGCTGAATCTAAAGCACTTATCTACGTTATCGAGGGAGCGAAAACATCCTGCTGACCGCCGTACACTTTCGCTTAACTTTCGCCTAAGACCGACGCGGTCAGCCTGGGGGCCACGAATGGTTACGGAGGGTAAACTTAGGGTACACCAATCTCTATATCATTCATTCTATTGTAGATAAAGTTGGACTGAAGATGCCGCATCTTACGCCCCATCTGACTGCAATCGGAACTGCGGCTCGAAGTGCGGCCTGGATATCACTCATGAGTCACCTTCACTTCGGTCGGCGTCAACGAATACTCGCCGTCGCGGAACTGAACTTCACCGCGCTTGATGAGATGCCCCAGTACGTATTCGAAATCGTCATATCGCAGCGGCACGTCGGGAAAACTCCACAGCACGCGTGCAAGCAAAGTTTCCTCGAAGTGACTCTGTTCCTGCAGCGCAGTGCGAACGACATGGGCTATCACCCGATGCAAGAATCGATTGTGAAGTCCCGAGTCCAGAGGAGGCTCGTTGTGGGCTAACCCAAACAGCGCCGCGAACGCGCTCGCTACAAGTTCAGATTTCGTGTTGGTCGATTCTGTCATGACTTGCTCCTATATAGACTCCGCCAGAAGTTTTGGTTCGTGCGTAACTTTCTTGAACCTCTTCCGTGGCGCACCCTTGATTCTGCCGAAGACACCAGGGTTTTTCTTCGCCATCCGCAGGCGGATGTCGCGCATCCGATAACGCTCGGCAGGCGTCGGCCCCAGACGGGCGTTTGCCTTTAGCGCGGTCTTGATGAGAAAACCGTAGTCATTGGGGTGGTCTTCCTTAAGGTCTTCGAGGGCGACGGCTCTCTCGTCGTCGATGCACCCGTCGATGAGTTGTTCGATGTTCCTGTCCCCGCTGTCGTCGATGATCGTGTTCTCGAACGGTTCGTCGCTAATCTCACCGTTAGGGAGTTTCAACAGCGGGAACTGTTGGGTCTTTGCGCGATCTCGCACGTAGTCCCGCGCTGCGGATTGGCCGAAGCCACAGGCTTGTCGTGTATTAAGACAACCGTCGGGCAAACGGATTACGGGAAGCAGGCGCACCCACACGTCCTGGCGCAAATCGTTTACGACTTCCCAATTGACAAAAGTTTCACCCACGTCGTTCTGCTCTGGCGGCAGATGTTTCAGAATGCCCTTGTCGACCCACGAATTGATGCGATCAACTTCTGCGGGTGTCAGTTCGGTTTGGGCGATCATGGCTTCACCCGCACCTTATGCACGCCGTCTTCAAGATAAAACTCGTCCGAATTTTGAATCTTCACTCCGAGTTGTTTACTCCACGTCTTCTGACACTCTTCGCGCTGGGCGAGGTTCAACACCGCTTGATGTTCGGATGGAGGTAGATTTACGAAAGCCTTCCTATCGAGGGTGCCGTTATTGAGAAGTTCGACGCGGTCGTTCTGAATCGACGCAGTCTGCAAGCGGAAACGGACGGCGAGATCGATATCGTCTGCCGCTGTGGGTCGTTTGCGCGACGGCGTGCTCTGCACAGGTAAATCGCCGCCAGTAACAGGGTCTGGTTGCGGCAGTCCCTGGGCTACTCGGATTTCGGTCAACTTCTCTATCCCGAGTCCTTCTAGCGCTTCCTTGTCTCAGAGTTTCCCGTTCTCACTGCGGGGATATCGCTCCTTTCGTCGGCGGACATATAACTGATCGCGTGCCTCTTGTGTGATCGTCTTGTAAATGTCCACTGGCGCACGCTTCGCAAACCGTACGGCGACCGCTGCCATCGCCCGTTCAACAATGCTCGTGTCGAACAGACTCCAGCGTAGAAGAGATTCACGTGAAGGCTCGGAATATTCTGGGAACACCGTCACGAATACCTTTTTCAGATAGTCAAGACGTAAAAGTAAACCACGCTCTTTGCTTTGGGTGTACGCAGTCCTATCCATTGGCGGCCTCACCTTCAGGCGTATGCGAATCCTTCGGCAAGTACAGCGCACCCTGCTTGGTGAAAAGGTTCTTCGACCTCTGGAGAAACTTCTTGGCAGTGTCCTGTTCCATCTTGAGGGCTTTCGCAATATCCTGCGATAACGAACCCTCAGGATGGTCTTTCAAGAAGGCGATGAAGTCCTGCTGCTTTTGGGTAAGGACTATGCTGACTGGTTGCAACGTCCCGTGTTCCCACTTCAAGAATAGAGTTACGGGACTCCCCCATCTCGGATCAACGGTCACAGTCACGCCCGAACCTAAGCGTTTCATGACGAACTGTGTATCTCGCCAACCTTTTATGCCCGTGTGTCCTCGACCACCCTTGCTCTCATCCTGGCCCGTGTGTTGAGTCAAAAACGCTGTACAGGCGTAGCCATCTAACACCTTGTCGATGAACTTACGGGCGAGCGAGGTGTCTTTACCACTATTCTCGTCGTAACCGAAAATGAGATCAGCCCATGGGTCGAGACAGAGTATGTCAGGCATGTACTTGTTCATCTCGTCGATGATGATCTGTTGGCCTTCGGCGTCGATTAGGTGAACTCCGATATCGCGAGTGTTGATGAACTTCCCGTTGGTGGTGATGTCGGCAATGCTGGCTGTTACGCGCTGCTTAATCTCAGGTGGATTCAGTTCGGCGTGAATGTACAAGACCTTCAGACCCTCTTCACGGAAGGTCGGCAGTTCGGGGAATATCGTCTCGCCCGATGCAAGGCCCGCCATCTCGCGCATGAGAAACGAAGTCTTGAAACTCTTATCGGGACCGACGATTAGGTTCTTGGTATGTGGGCGTTCGCGGGCGTCCCAATCAGGGGTTCGGACTCTTCCTTTGAGAAGTCGTACACAGCCCAATCTTCCGCAGGCATGCTGTAGTGCCCAGAGGGAATGATCTTAGTTGGCTCAGGCGTAGGCTCGGGTTGGGGTTGGTCAGTCGGAGTTGGCGTCGGAGTCGGGTCAATCTGTACTTTAGCCTTCTGTTCAGGTTTCGACGCAACCTTCGGCGGCCCGATTACAAGCGTCGGTGGATTCAACGGTATCGCGTCGAACTTCTTGATAGCGTCCTTCGCCATCGTTTGAACTTTGTCTTCAGGATAGTTCTCGCCGTCTTCGCAGTTGTTCTTGAGGAAGTTCTTGAGCGCGGCATAGATGCCGTCGTAGTCAAGTCCTGCGTTGCGGAACTTTCCTGCGGCGGACTGCATGTGAATCCAGCGTTGACCCGCAGGGATCAGTGTGCCGCCCTCAGCCGTTGGCTTGAACTCGACGGGGACCTTATTCTTTGCGAGCAACTTCAATCCCTCGGGAAGAGGCACGAGATCGATATCGCTGTACTCGACGTATCGCTTGCCGCTCGGATGGATGCTCCCAGCGCCGACGACGTAGCCACCCGCGCTCTTTAGTTCTCCAGAGACGCCGCCGAAACTGAATCCCGTCGTTGGAATGACGCCTGTGTAATAGAGATGGAATCCAAGTTCCTCGCCGTCCCGACCCGAGAGTACGGTGTACGTGTCGGGCAGGTTGTGCGTTTTCTTCCACAACTCGAACTCTTCAACCGAATGAATCCCGTGGTCGCAGTCTACGACCGTAAGCCCGCTCAGACCGCAGGACACGCCGTAGTTCGCCTCTTCACCGTTGAGCCACGGACGGAGCGCGATCTTCGGGTCATTAGTACCCGAGTTGCATGCATGTGGGCTGTACTTCGCGTCTTTCTTGTGTGGGAGACAGGCGATGATCTTGAAGCCACGGGCGAGCGCGGCCTCGGCGCATACGCGTATGCTGTCTACGATCTGTTGGTGGGTTGGAGCGGAAGTTGGAGCGGATTGAACCTCTGGGAGAACTTCTGGTTGTACATGAAGAACTTCTGGTACTTCTGGTGCGGTCTGTTCGGCATACATTTGAACCCACTTTCTCACCCCAAACTACGGGGGGGAATTGTCGTGTCGTACGGTACTAATACACTTTCTTATTTCGACAATTGTCGAAATAAACGGGACATTTGCCCCATGTCCCGTCAATGTCCCGTTGTCCCGTTTGCTCTTAAACCCCTACGGAATATAGGGTTCTGGGTTTGTTCTCTCATGTCCCGTCGATGTTTTGACAAACGGGACATTCATCCCTCTCTCTCTATAGAGAGGGTGATGACCGTGTCCCGCGTAAAAGACAGATCATCCAGGGCTTTAGAGTCTTCTCTGCCGCCGCTGGCCGCGCTGTCTGGCCGCGATCTTCCCGTACACCTATAACTGCCAGGATGGGCGCGTTCGTGCGCAACCTTTTCATGCCGCTGTGGCTCGGGAGTCACTGGCAGTTACACCCCCGTCCCTGCACAAGCCGACAGCCATTGATCGAGGTCACTGCGCCGTCTGGCCGCCGCGAACCGATCGATCTGGGCTCAATATAGATATTCGCCAATGAAACGCCGTTCGTGCGAAACTATTTCCTGAGTTGCGGTGTTATCGCCTTCGTTGTCGGTAGGTCGAAACTTTTTATCTTCATTGTTGTCCTCCTAGTTGACCGTCGCCTGTAGGTGATTCGGCCCGATGATTCTTTCGTCCAGTTCGTCAAAAGATGGATTGTCTTCGAACAGCGTGGGCTCGTTCTGAATCAGAACGGCCAGTTTCGCGCCCACTTCGTTGACCGTGTCGTAGAAGTCATGATGAAGATGGTCATTGGATTCGACTACGTCGTGCGCCAGTTCATGCAAGAGCAGTGAGTAGTTAGCACAGGCGGCGCTGGGTCGTGATAGGCGAGATTTACCGTCATGACTCCGAAGTCGCGGATGAATCCTTTCTTCGCCCGTTCACCACGGTATCCCTTTACGAAACAGCCCTCGATGTGGACGTTCTCGTTGTCGATATACTGCACGACAACAGGCTTGCCGATGAGCTTCGGACTGGTCATCGCGACCAGGGCGGCGTAGTCCTGCATCGCAGGCGTCCATCTCTCTCGTGGAATAATCAGATGCACCGCCAGCGGGCCTACAGTATCGGTCGGCGCAACCTGAGCCGAGGTCTTGAGCACGGGCTTGCCTTTTTCGTCCTTGACCTCTTTGTATCTCGTCCACTCCCCAGAGGTTAACGCACCACCCTCAACAATCCTGTTGCCCTGCGATACGGCTTCGTTGGCGCTTCCCTTGTCTCGTACGTCGCGGGAAACATGCTTGTCGCCGAAGCGGGTATTCATGACATCGCGTACGGCGCCATCCGACGACTTCGGCGAACTGACGGCTTCACGTACCCACACCGCCGATACGTCGTCAACCGTTTTCAACTCTTCGAACTTCGCGTTGAGTGTAGCTTGTCGAATCCTGCGGAGATACGAGGGATTGACATTATCGCGGTCGCGGGACAGCGGAACTTTCTGCTGGACGTTGACGTGCCACCTATCGTCGTCAAGTTCAACGATGGGGATGCCCATTTCGTAAATCATCGCGGTCTCGCCAGGGAGCCGTTCGTATAGATGGACGGTTGCCTTACGCTCTACGTTCCGTAGTACACCCTCTTTGTCGGCCAGCGGAGTCTGTAACAATTCGACGAAACTTCCGCACGACTTGCGGTGCTGGATGGGCTCACCGTTGAACAAGGTGGTAATCCCCTTCGGCGGGATGAGTAATCGCGCCTGACTGCAGACGTGTGCATACTCCGCGAGCGTCAACTGAAACTTGGCGACGAACTCGCTACCTACCTCTCTGGTTACGGAGCCTTCAGTCCTCGTGCCGTCCTCGTTGAATAGCACCTGACCCTTGACCGTTGTTAGCTTGGCTTCGAGTGCGAGCGCGAGAACGTCCTTCCCGCCAGCGTTAAAACGGCCACGCTTGTTCGAGTTGTCTTTCTTCGAGGACTCGGCGAACATCGTGTGGGCGTGACTTAAATCGGCCCATCCCGTAGGCGAGTTGTCTACAACCTTCAGCCACGAGTGACCGTTCGCGTCAGGACAGGTCAGTGTGACCTCGACCTGGGTGACAGCTTCATCCCATGCATTACTGACCATCTCGGTAAGCAGAAAGACCTTGTCCTTCTGTTCAAGCAGTTTGCGAAGACCGTTCTTGTCGATTTCAAGCCACTGGTTGTTCATCGTCATGTTGCCTCCTGCCCTTACGGGCTTCATCATCTTGCAGAGTTCCGTTGCCGCTCGATTGGCAATTCGGCCTTCATCCTTACGATAACTTGTCTCCTATTACCCAGAGCCCGAGTCCCCCGACTATGAGTGCGAGTAGCCACGGTACTGGTAACAGCGGCGCGTGAAGCGCGGCCAACACAGCCCGTGGCTGTGTTGCTGGGATGTCAGACGACCTGTAGCATCCCCCTCACCGCGCCGCCGTCTTCCGCTGCTCGACAAACGCATCCAGGTCGCGGCGGTCGAATAGCAAGCGGTTGCCGATCTTCAAAAAAGGAATGTGGTGCTCCCACACCAGGGAGCGGATCGCCCAGACGTGGGCGGAAAGATATCGCGCTGCATCTTTTATTGTGAGCAGGCGGGCATCGACTGTTGGCGCTGGTTTTGATTTTGGCATTCTCCCCCTTACACAGCAACGGCGGCCACCTGATTAAAGGCAGCCGCCGCAGAGAGAGCCAACACTCGGCTGGACGGACGAGTCGTTTGGCAAGGTCAATCGAAATGTCTGGTTTGCCGTCCAGCAAAACCATTCTCTCTGCAGTGTTGTTTGGATTGTTGCGGGTATACGGGCAATCAGTTCAGGAGAACTGCGGGGCACCCAGGTTACTCAACCCCTTGCCACTTTCTAATTCTGTACAAAGGCTCTCTAACTCTCGCTGAATGCGAACAGTCTCAAGCCTGACTGAATCTTATTCGCCTTTTCTTCATTTGTCAAGCACTATCTTTTGTGGGCGAACGGAAGGCGAACAACAAGCCGTTTGACATCGGTATACCCTAAGACGTAAGATTGTCCTAGTAAACAGGAGGCGGTATGCGGCGCTCAAAAGGCCAGGGGTCACTCATCAAATTATCCAACAGTCCGAATTGGCACGCGAGATTTTACGACGGCAACGGTCGCAAGATTTCAATGACCACAGGCACCGCATCGAAGATGGAAGCCGAAGCGTTCCTGCGGCGGCAACTGTCTTCCGTCCGTGACAACAACCAAACTCCAATTAGTGAAGTTCGCAAGATTCGATACGCCGATCTGCGGGCTGGATTGTTGGGGAGTTACACGGAGCGCGGCAACAAGTCGCTGCTTACCCGAGCAGACGGCGAAGAGTCTGTCATGGGGCTGCCGCAACTCGATGCCTTCTTCGGCTTCAGTGCAGACAACCCAGGGCCGTCAGTTCTAAAGATTGGCACCGACACCGCTCGCGCATTCGTCCGCAAGCGCCAGGGTGAGGGCGTGGGCAATGCCGTCATCAATCGGTCTCTCGCATGTCTGCGGCGGATGTTGCGTGTCGCCTTCGATGAAAACAAAATCCCCACGATGCCGAAGATCAATCTCCTGAAGGAACCGCCCGCCAGGAAGGGCTTCGTCGAACTGAATAAGTTCGAGTGTCTAGTCCGCATGCTGCCCACACACCTGCGGGCGTACGTAACCTTCCTGTATCACTGCGGCGGGCGCAGCGGTGAGGCAAAGCTAATCGAATGGTCGCAGGTGGACTTGCAGAAGCGGCTGATTCGCCTGGAGGACGACCAGACCAAGGGCGGTGTCGCCCGCGAAGTGCCGCTGCCCGCACGACTGGTCATGATGCTCCAAGAAGTCGAACCTAAGAAAGGGTTGGTGTTCGACACAACGAATCTACGGAAGGAATGGATGAAGGCTTGCACATCCTGTAAACTAGGTTCGCTTGAATCGGTAAACGGTAAGCCTTATGATCCCCAGTACGCGGGACTTAATCTCCACGACCTGCGGCGGAGCGCGGCACGCAACCTGCTGCAGGCGGGCGTGCCCGAAACGGTCATCATGAAAATCGGCGGCTGGAAAACGCGCAGCGTATTCGACAGGTACGCGGTCGCGTCAACCGCCGATCTGACTGCGGCGATGCAGACGTGGGAGACCGCAAGCCTCGGTTTGGGTAAAGATAGGGTAAACTCGATCCCAGCGTTGGTTGGCAAAAGCGTAAATCTCCAGTAGACATGCTGGTGTGGCGCTATCGTCTAGGGGTTAGGACGGAAGATTCTCAATCTTCAAACCCGGGTTCGATTCCCGGTAGCGCTACCAATTCTGTTTCAACTACTTACGCCATCTCCTGACACAGTTCGTTGATGGGACTGTGGCCACTTTTGTGGCCACCTACTGTACCGCTGCGGACAACTGCTGATTCCGACGCTCGATCGCTTCCCGAATCTGCATCACGTTTGAGTGGCTGTAGATGCGCGTGGTATTGACTGATTGATGTCCCATCGCATCCATGACCGCCATCACGTTTCCTGTTCCCTCCATCGCGTCGGTTGAGAAGCGATGACGAGCACAATACAGAACGACCGATTCTGGAACACCCGCCAACCGTTTGGCTTCCAGCCACTGCTTGGAAACCTCGCGGTCCGTAATGTGCCCGGAGCAGGCCTTCTTTGATGGGAAGACCCATCCTTCGTTGGCGACTTCCTTATGTGCCAGCAGTGCCGCCTTGACACGCTCGGTCAGCGGAACATAACGTCGGGACTTGCGGGACTTCCCGCGTGGATTGAAGATCACCCCTTTGTCCCAATGTATGTTTTCCCACCGCATTCGGAAGATCTCACCCGGTCGAAGACCGGAATCCAGCATGATCAATAGAATCGTTCGGAACGGTTCCCAGCCCACCCGCGACTCTTTGCCTTTCGGTGTAAACCGCGGGCCTGCTGTGACTGTTAGCAGCTGCTGCTCCATACACGGGTCGATAAGCTCTTCCCGTCCGTGTTCCTCGACGAGTTTCACAACTGGCACTGAGGATAGAAGTTGCCATTCGTGAGCCTTTTTCAGCAGACGCCGAAGGGTACGGAGAGCGTTGTTCGTGTTCGCGGCTGAAGATCCCTCGATGGTTGAAGCGTGATCTGTCGTTATATGATCCAGTTTCATACAAGCGAGGGGTGTGGACTCCAGAATCCGCCAGCCGACCTGGTAATACCTACGGGTTGGCGCCCTTGGCGGACGGTCCGCCGGCAAAGTCTCCAACCAGTTAAAGAAACGGTTCGAGAAGTCAGCCAGCGTTGGGATTCTCTTGCTTCCCGGAGCACGACCGCCTTCCAGTAACCGCGCGAGCACCAGCGACTCCACTTTCCTAGCTTCTTGCGCCCTTGAGGTTTTGCAAGTCCCCCGGTAGCGCTTGCCATTCCAGCGAAACGCGAAGTGCCATGTATTCCCCCGTTTAGAGAGCGACATGTTTTTCCTCCATGGTCGCTCTCGCTTTTGAGACACGCAGGTTGCGGAAGATGAACTTCTCTAGCGCAACAGCATCATATCTCACCAGGCGTCCGAGTTTTACATAATTTGGGCCATCACCTGACACGCGCCAGTACCGCAGCGTATTAACGCTCACGCTCAAGCGCCTCGACACCTCCTGCTCATCTAAAAGCTGTATGTCTGTCATTTCCCTTGGCCCTCGTCCTCGCGCCTCTTGGCTACGGCTACGACTGCGGATCTCCAAAGAAATCACCCGGAGCAGAAAACCCTTGCAATCGCGGTTGCATTGAGAACCAAGTTGTCCCACCTCCATCCGCGACGATACTGACATATCCATTGTCAAAACCGGCCACACCGGTTCCGAACCGACCAATGCCGTTTTCGGCCGGTCGAGTTCCTGCGGGACCGACA
>OCTA010003189.1_pt1 | contig 14592 bp, 8 predicted proteins | sample 1538991 | NCBI WGS metagenome assembly OCTA01 (sample SAMEA3539302, study PRJEB22396) | soil metagenome | biome: tundra; feature: field; material: soil | place: USA | collected 2010-05 | depth 0.15 m | reverse complement strand
CCTGCTCTCCGTAAACCGGGATCTCGGTGCTGTCCATGTCCAGCACCGCCCGCCATGTCCACTCCTGTCGCTCGGCCTTGGCAATCAGTTCCCGGTTCATCAACGCCAGACCGCGCAGGTTCACAGCTTGCGTCAGCACCTCGGTCTCGAACCAGTGCAGCCGGGAGGGAAGCGCCGCGCCGCGATCCCGGATCTTCTCCGAGCCAATCAAGCGGAAGGTCGGGTCCTGGGAAAGGCGCTCCGCGTCGTTGAGATCTTCATAACCGGCCAGGCGGCTGTAGATCGACTGGCGCAACAGATCCGGCAGAGGCAGTTGCGTATTCCTGCCACGACGGGCATCGGTTAGATTGTCGGAGATCAACTTGCTCAGCCCGAGACGTTCATCCAGCTCTCGAACCACCAACAAGCCAGCGTCGGACGTGACTCGTGACCCCTGGAAATCAACCTTCAGGGAGGAGTTGAAGGAAAGCTGAAAAGGCCGGTTTTGTATCTCACCTATTAGGTACGGACCTCCGGAACGTCTTTACCACGTTCGCACCCTCATAAACATTGACGATTATGACGCTTCGAGGTTTCAGAGTGATGAATCAAAAAGGAAATGCGGGTTAAAACAGTCTCCCGCGAATCAGTCGTGCCGGTACAGCTTCACCTTCTGGATGGTCGGCGTGCTTCCGCGGAAGATCAGATAGTTGTTGCCGTTGGTCTCATCGCCGTTCAGCAGCCGGCCCGGTACCCAGACCCCGTCGTGGAATGTCCCCTCCTCGACCCTCAGGATGTCTGCCTGCCGCGGCCCGCTGGAGTTGGGCGCAAAGGACAGCGTGAGCCCTTCGGCCGCAAGAATGAACTCATCCGGGCCTGTATTGAGAATCAACGCTGCGCCTGGAGGCACAGTCGACTGTGCCAGCGTGGGACCCGCCAGCGCAGCCTGCGGGCCTTGTCCCTGCTGATACTGAATGCGCAGCAGATATCCTCCAAGTTCCACCGCGGCCTTGCTGTCTCCCGCCTGTCGCACCGCGCTGGTCATCTTTGACTTGTCGATGCTGGTCAACAGCGGCGTGAGCTGATTCAAAACGGCGTAAGAAGCGCTCAACGGCCCATTGTCGACACTTTGATCGACGGCAAACGGCGAAAAACCGAAGACCCCCTGGCCGAAGGCAAACAGCGCGTTCGCACCGCCCGCCTCGCCGCCGCGCGTCTCCGGAATGAACAGCGGATTGCCTAGATGGTCGTAGGCAGCCAACACTCCGCGCAGATCGGGAAGGTATATATCCGGCGCAAGCACATCGATATGCGAAATCCCTGCCAGCCACACATCCAGCACGCGCGAGACCGCCCCGCCGCTCGGATGCTCACCGCCGGGCTCGCCGGTGTATTGCGTCAGCCAGGTGTTCACGTACATCGGGATTGGATACTCGGCCTTGCCTCCCGCTGCCACCGCGTCGATGTACTGCGAGTACTGCCATGCCTCGAATATCTCCTGCGCCCGTTGCGAATCGCCGAAGACCTCGCCCCACGTACCCCTCGGGCGGAACCCCGTTCTGCCCCACACATCCAGAAAATCGGGCTGCAGGCGCTCCTTATTCTTCGTCAGGAACGAAAGCAGCGCGTCGGGCACCGGCCTCTTCCACGCCACTTCTGCTTCTACGGAGTAGTCGCGCGCCGGGCCCAGCACGCCCGATTCGTTCTCGACCTGCATCATCAGCACCGTGTGCGTGGTTCCATCCACCTGCTTGATGTGCTTCATCAACGCCGCGAACGCCCTCGCATCCGCGTCGCGGTTCGCGTTGCTGAAGGCCGAGAGAGTTTCCAGATTCGTCCCTTGCTGGTCCTGTACCCGCGGAAACCGCTTCATATCCGCCTTAACCCACGCGGGCGGATAGGTAGACGTCCCATTTTTCCAGCTTCCGAACCACAGGATCACCAGGTGCAGGTGATTCTCCTGCGCGTCGGCGATCGCCGCATCCACGTAGGAGAAGTCGAATTTACCCTCCTGCGGCTCGATCTGCTGCCATGTCGCGACCGCCAGCAGCGTGTTGAAATGTTCGGCAGCCATCCTGGACCATATCGGCTTCATATAGTCCAGGCTGGAGGTACTTGAGTTGCGCAGCTCGCCGCCCAGGATAAGGAACGGCTTTCCGTCCACCATAAGATGGGGAAGCGGGCCTGACTTATCCAGATAAGGGGTGCCGTCGGAGGGCGGCGCTGCACTGGCATACCCGGTCAGAGCAGCCAGCAGGATGGCGAGGGAAATTCCGCGTGTCGACATACGCCGAGGATTATAAGCTAGCCGTGTTGCTTTGCAAGTTGAACGGTATGGCTTCCTGATTAGCGAGCACGTGCCCCTTGTGCTATCGCTACTGCAAGGAAGTCGGGGAGCACGGCTTCCCGCGATTGCCACTCTGGGAGTCAGAGTCACGGAACTGCGAAGGCGGTCCTTTACGCGGATAGCAATCACGCGCCTGCGGGCATACTCGGGCAATTATTGCATACTGCAAGTGGACCCGCGGCATGATCACAGAAAACACCACGCCCACCGATCACACGAATTTCAACGAGTTTCTAGTCTAAAGTGCAAAGAAGCATAGTTGGATGGTCACATTCCGGAGCACGGCAGAGGCTTGCCACCGAGAATGAGTGGAAATGCGATTTGCCCCATGGAGGTGCAACACCATGAAATCAGAGAGTTTTATTGCAGCAACCGGCTTCAACGTTCTTCTTCTTTCACTCTCGTTATCCGCCGCGTCGCTGGTTGCTCAACAGATGCCACGGCTGGTTCACCAAAATGGCCGTTACGCCCTGATGGTTGATGACAAACCGTACCTGATGTTGGGAGCGCAGGTATCGAACTCCAGCGGCTGGCCCGAGAAACTGGATGCCCTCTGGCCCATGGTCGCGCTGATGCACGTGAACACGCTGGAGGTGCCGGTGTACTGGGAGCAGTTGGAGCCGCGTGAAGGCCAGTTCGACGACAGCGTTGTTGACATTGTCGTTCAGCAGGCGCGCGCACACCACGTGCGGTTGATCTTGCTCTGGTTTGCCACCCGAAAGAATGGCAAGATGCACTATGCGCCAGAGTGGGTGAAGAACGACCCCGCGCGCTTTCCGCGTGTTATTGCGCCGGACGGCAAGCCAATCGACGTCCTCTCACCGAATTCGCCGGCTAATTACAACGCCGACGCGGCGGCCTTTGCGCATCTGATGGCGCATCTGCGCGCAATCGACGGAACGCAACAAACCGTAATCATGATGTAGCTCGAGAATGAGCCGGGCGCGCTGGGCTCAGTGCGCGATTTTTCCGCCATGGCGCAGAAGCAGTTTGAGGACAATGTCCCGCCGCAACTCGCCCAGGCGCTGCGCAAGCCCAATGGCAACTGGCAAAAGCTGTTTGGCGACGACGCCGACGAAGCCATTGCAGCGTATGCAACCGCCAACTACATTGACAAGGTTGCGGAAGCCGGCAAGCAGCAGATGGCGCTGCCCATGTATGTGAACAACTGGCTGAAGAGTCCCCGCGCGTATCCCATCAGCACGGTTCCCGGCGTGGACTACCCCAGCGGCGGCCCCACCTCGAACATGCTCGACATGTGGAAGACTGCCGGCCCGCACATCGATGTGATCGCGCCCGACATCCATGTGCCAGGCATTCAGGGTTACAAGAGCGTGATGCAGCAGTTCACTCGTCCGGACAATCCTCTCTTCATTCCTGAGACGGATGGCTACGGCTCCACCCGCGGCAACGACGGCACGGCGCGCTTCGAGTTCATGGCTTTGGGGGCGGGCTCTTTCGGCTTTTCGCCCTTTGGTATCGATCGCGTCACGCTCGGCACCGACGGTAAACTCGATGTGGAACGACAGGGCCTGGCCGAGAACAATCGTCTCATTGTCCCTTCTGAGGAGGTCCTCGCGCAGCTTCAATTTGAAGGCAAGCTGCAGACCGCCGTTGAGGAACCGGGGCTGGCGCCGATCGAACTGACCTTCGGCGATTGGACAACGCTGGTCAGCTTCCCCCCGGAGTATGATCCAGCGGTTCCGACTGACAGCGGCTCTCCCTCCGCACGCCTGCGGATGGGTCGCGTTCTGATCGCGCAGATCGCGCCAGACGAGTTTCTCGTCATCGGCGTCGACAGCTCTGTCAGGTTCCACCGCACGGGCCACGCGCAGACTGTGCAAACGCAGTTTCTGCGTATCCAGGAGGGTCACTATGATGGCTCTGACTGGAAGCCCGGCCGTCTTTGGAACGGCGACGAGGCGGACAGCGGGATCTTCTTCAGTTCGCCCGGCGCAATCCTTCACGTCAAGTTAGGAACATATTGAACCGTCGTGCCAGAGCAGGCATTTGAAAGATGAAAATGCAATGAAGCGCATGGTTTCCAAGCGCTAGCGGAATTCTGCACGGTCGGGCCATATAATGTTTTCCTACCAGGATTCGAGTAAACGTTTCACCTCAACCAACCCGCAAAGCCTGTGTGCTTAGGCGAGAATCGAGAACGACGCTGGAAACCGTTGAGCCGCTCCCACCCCAGCCCTACGTACAAATTCCCCACCGCTTAAGAGATAAGAGGGTGGGACTGGGATTTGCCGCTCTCGCGCTACTTCTTCTTGGATTCGGGCGCACGGCATCGGGGCAGGCAGACCAGGGCACAATTACGGGAATCGTCCAGGACCCGTCCGGCGCTGTAATCAGCGACGCCAGCGTAACCCTGGCCAACCAGGACACGGGCCAGGTGCTGAAGACCAGGACGAATGGCTACGGCGTCTACTTCTTTTCGCCAATCAAGATCGGCAACTACAGCGTAACCGCTAGTTTACCGGGCTTCGGGACCATCACGCTGACCGGCTTGAAACTTAGCATGCAGCAAGTGCTTAACGCCGGGATCACTCTCAAACCAGGCAGTGCTGCCGAGACAATTGCAGCGACCGCGACCGCTTCGCTGATCCAATCGCAGGAGAGTTCAACCAGTCAGACGACGGGCGCGCAATCCATCAACAAGGTTCCGCTCAGCGGCGGAAACTGGGTCTATATCGCTCAGTTGGCGGCGGGCGCGGCCCCTCCGCAGGGATCGCATGGCGCGGGCACGGGCGACTTCAATTCCAACGGACAGCGCGCGGAACAGAACAACTACATGCTGAACGGGGTGGACAACAACAATCATCTGGTTGATTTCCCCACCGGCGCCAGCTTTGTGGCCCAGCCTCCGTCGGAAGGCCTTGCGGAGTTTAAGGTGCAGAGCGGCGATTATTCGGCCGAGTTCGGACACTCCGCGGGCGCAGTCATCAACACCAGCCTGAAGTCGGGCACGAACGATATACACGGCACTTTGTGGGAGTTCGTGCGCAACACGGCCTTCGACGCCAAAGACTGGAACGCGTCGTCCGTGCCTGCGTACCATGAGAACCAGTTTGGTGCGACCGCAGGCATGCCTCTTCTGCGCAACAAGCTGTTCTTGTTTGCGGACGTGCAGGCCAATCGCATTGCCTACACCGGCGTAACCATCACGACAGTTCCATCGCTACTGGAACGAAGCGGCAACTTCTCGGAGTTGTACAACCCAACGCTGACCGGGGCATCCGGGCCGATACAGTTGTATCACCAGACTAGCAATGCGGCGCCCCAGCCATTCGCAAACAACAATCTTGTCACAGGGATTCCTGGAGTCGCACCGAACGCGACCGCGCTGTCGATCCTTAACAGGCTTCCGCAACCGAACATCAACAACGGGCTGCTGTACAACAACTACCGCTTCAACGGCCCGTCGCGTGACGACACCACGCAGTGGGACACGCGTTTGGATTGGAACATCAACGCGAAGGACACCGCGTACTCCAGCTTCAGCTACTGGAATGAGCCGTCGTATCAGCCTCCGACGTTTGGCATTCTGGCCGGCGGCGGCAACCTCAGCGCGAACCTCAGCGGAAGTTTCATGTTCAGCGAGACCCACATCTTTACCCACACACTGACCAACGAATTTCGCGTGGGTTTCAACGACATTCGAGCGCAGAGGCTACAGTTCAATGCAGCCAACACAGGGTTCGCTGCCAGTATAGGGTTCGGTGGTATCCCGGTCGGCTATCTGAACGGCGGAATACCGGCGATTTCGTTCAGCGGCGGGGCATTCAACATCGCCAACTTCGGCAGCGGCGGCTACTCTCCCGGCAAAGAAAAAGAGAATGTATACCAGATCATTGACAATGTCACAAAGATCATCGGCAACCACGCCCTGAAGGCCGGAGTTAATTTTCTGAGCATGCGTTTCTCCACTTTGGAGCCACCGTCCTCCCGAGGAAACTACAGCTACACCGGCGAGTACACCAGCAACCTGAACGCACCCAACACTGGATTTGCCGCGGCCGATTTTCTGCTGGACAGCCAGAACAGCGCGGTCCTCTCCAGCGAATTTGTCAGCGGTCAGGCCCGCTGGTATGACGGCGCCTATGTTCAGGATGACTGGCGTGCCACCAAGCAGATCACCCTCAACGCGGGCCTGCGATGGGAGTACTTCCAGCCGTATCAGGATGTGGGCGGCTACCAGGCCTCCTACAGCATGGATGGTCCCTTCTCGCTGAATACGGCCACGGGATATGGCAGCGGTTCGGCTGTCTTGCAGTTTCCCGCAGAGACCCAGAGCTACGTGCAGTCCATCTTTGCCCAGACCTCCAATGCTTTTCCCAACCTGCTGGCCAAGAACAACATCGCGTTACAGTTCAACAACGATCCGCACCTGATTCAGGCGCAGAAGACTAACTTCGGGCCACGTCTGGGCATTGCGTACTCGCCGGATAACAAGATCTCCATCCGTGCCGGCTATGGGTTGTTTTACGGCGGATTGGAGAACGCCGGATACATGCCCAATCTGGGGCAGAACTATCCCTTCCAGTTCGATTCGAACTTCCCTTCCGGCAACTGTTCCGCAACCTCCTGCCCCACCGACGGAATTACCATTGGCAACGGCTTCTCCACTATCCTGGCCCACGGGCTGACCGGAAACGTAACCGATCTGTCCTTGCGCGGCACCCCTCCTGCGCTTAACACGCCTTACACCGAGGACTACAACCTCTCCATTCAGCGAAGCCTGATCGATGGAATGCTTGCCACCGTCAGTTATGTGGGCGATGCCTCGCACCATCTGGGCTCTATCACCGATCCGAATAGCCCACTGGCACTGGAGAATCCCAGCAACAGCACGCAGAACGCCCGTCCGCTGCCGGACTTCGGCAGCACGGATTTTATCGACCATGTTGGCAACAGTAACTACAACGGGATACAGGCCAAGCTGGAGAGGCGGTACACCAACGGGAAGAGCCTGCTGGCCACTTATACGTGGTCGCACTCCCTGGACGACGCGCCTGCGCTGATGATTTCGAGTGCGGACGCAGGATTCCGGCAGACGAACCTGATTCCCGCCAAGGCGGAGTATTCCAACTCCACATTCGACACACGCCAACGCTTCACCTTCAACGCCTTGTTCGATCTTCCCTTCGGTGCGGGGCACAAGTTTCTCAGTAACACTGGCTTGCTGAACAATGCGGTAGATGGCTGGTCCATCAACCTGACGTTCGCGGTGCAAACAGGCAATCCCTTCTCGGTGATGCCAACCGCCATCAGCACGGCGAGTGGCGGCAAGGCGGAGGCGGTCAAAATCAAGGACCAGTCGGCCACCGGCGGCACATTCAGCAGCCCCGATCCATCGATCCAGGTGGAATGCGCTGCAAAAACTCGCACACGCCAGAACTGGTACAACCCCTGCTCGTTTCAGAACCCGTGGAACCCCAACGACTGGGCGTACGAACCACAGCACTACATTCCGACCGGGACCTCCGATTCACACTATGCAGCGGCGTCGCAGCCTGTCTATGTGACCAACCCCGCATCGGCCCTGGGCTATCTGGGCGGCAGGCGCAACGATGTGTACGGCCCCGGCTATGAGCGCATCAGTATGTCCGTCTTCAAGGTCTTCCCCGTCTTCCGAGAGCAGACCATGCTGTTCCGCGCCGATATCTTCAACCTACTCAATACGCCATCCCTCGGCCAACCGAGCGACATGACGATCGACAGCACCGGCGGAGTTATCACCGGCCCGCGCAGTTTCCAGAAGCTAACCCCCGATGCACGCTTTATCCAACTATCGCTGAAGTACGCGTTCTAGCCACTCCCGAACAATCCTCAGCGCGGGGACCGTGAGGGCCAGCCGGCCCACTGCGGCTCAGCGTGAGGAGCAGTCCCCTAGACCTTGTAGTCCCACTCCTTTCGGTAGGGTATGTCAACGTAGCTGTTTGCCACGTCGTCGTTGTTGAACCGCATGGCGTTCGCGTCCCACAGAAGTACCTTGGAACTGCGCCAGTAGCGGGGCGCATTCGCTGCCGTTGGCGCGGGCGGAGGCGCGTCCGGGACATGCACATGACCGTCGCTGGACGCGGGAATCCATACCACTGCGGAATCTGACCTGCTGTTCTGCCCATAACCCGCCGCGGTGCGCACTCCGGGCGTGCTGTATCTGCGCTCCGCAAGGGTTCCGAGCAAAGCGAATTCGGTCAGCCCGCAGGCATATTCGACTGGCGTAATCGACTTCTTGCCGGCTTTGCAGTTTGCTATCCACTCCGCGTAGTGGTTTACTCTCTCGCACCGGGGCAGATATGGTTCGGGTTGCTTGAAGTTCTCGAACCGGCTCTCCGGCAGGAGTTGGCCGCCCGGGAGTCCACGCAGGGGCTGGCCTGGCTGCGGCAGCGTGTGATCCGGCAGCCACGGACTTCCTCCGTAAAACGCAGAAATAAGGACGCCGTCCTCACCTACGAACATAATGCCTCTTCCGGGCATGCCCATGTCAGTCGGCATGGTCAATGGCCGGGGCGGCTGCAGGCCACCATCATAGAAGTAGGCCATCATCTCCGGGTGTTTGCTGCGGGGAGGAAAGTGCCACTGAATGTAGTTCGCAACGCTCGAGCACTCGCTATTCTCAATCACGCCGGTCAGCGAAAATGACTGAGAGGCATCGGCAGCCACCCAATCGGGTGCCGCCATTTCGAGTTCGTCGTGGAAGATATGCTGGGAATGACAGGCCACGTCACCTAGGTTACCCGTGCCGAAATCCCACCAAGGCCGCCAATTTCCGTAATGGTAGATCTTGTGGTACGGCCGCGCGGGAGATGGCCCGCACCACTGGTCCCAGTCCATCCCCGGGGGCGGCGTCTGGCCTTCCATCGGCCGTGCCAATCCGCTGGGGCTATGTGTGCCGGTCCAGAAATGCACCTCGCGAACCGGGCCGATGGCCCCACTCAACAGCAACTCTGTAGTGGCTCGGGCAGGCGAAGTGCATGAATCCTGAATGCTCGCTTTAGTGGTGACGTTCGAGGCAAGGCACGCAGCCTTCACCCGTCTCGCCTCTGCGATCGTGCGCGTAATCGGCTTGGCGCAATAGATGTGCTTGTTCATTGCCAGGCCCGCCAGTACCAAGTGAGAGTGCCAGTGGTCCGGTGTGGCAACGATCAGCGCATCGAAGTTCTTTTCCTCCTTGTCGAACATCTGCCGGAAGTCTTTATAGAGCCTGGCCTGGGGATAGAGCTTGAACGCCGGTGCGGAGAATTCATGGTCGAGGTCGCAAAGTGCGACGATCTCTTCGTCCTTGCATCCGGCTACATAGTCCTGGCCGACGCCGCCGACACCGATGCAGGCGATTCGGAGTTTCTGACTTGATTGCGTGGAGACATCGGCTCCTGACGCGTAAGGCGGGGCCACTAGCGCGGCAAACCCGGTGGCAATCGCGGTTCGCCGCGAAAACGCCCCCTTGGCTGATGCGTTCGAATTCATAGAATGAGCTCCTGGCTCGACTCTGACCCAATATAGTCCCTAGGCTTATCAGACACGGCGCGGAGGCCAGCATTGCCGATAAGCCACCACCCTCAATGGTCAGCTTTAGATGGGAAGCCGTTCAGAAAGGCGCTTGTCCCGAATGGCGCCTCCTGAATCTGGAACCTCTTATGAGGGGCCTCCAGTCCGCCAATTCACGAACAGCGGAGCGGTGGCGGACTAGAAGCCGTGCGAGGTTGACGGAACTGTTCTCAACCCACACCTTTTGAAACAGTGCTACGGATCATTTTCGATCATCTCTTTTCAGCAGATTGCGAGGACCCCACCAGTCGGCCTTTTGGAACAATCTTGAGCGGGTCTGGACCTCAACCCCGGAAGCTGGTGTCAATTGGCAAGAACAGCCAATGCGCTCATCCACCAGGCTTTCAGCCGCATCAATTATGGGTTCTGCCGGATTAGTCCTCTGAAACGCCGATTGCGCCAGCCATCCTCAACCCCAGCTTGATCGTGAGATTCCAGTCGCAATGCCGACTTACGAGGACTGATCCGTCTTCTATGAGTGAATCGGCGATTCCTCGACACTTAGATCGTGCGCGAGAATATCCACCGACGGCGCGACGGGGCGCCAGATGTCGTGCACCTTCGGCAGGGGCCCTCCGCTGGGATACGTTCCCGGCCCCGCGTGATTGGGCTGCTGCAACCACGCGTTTACATACATCGGGATGTCATAGCCGGCGTTGCCCGCTTCGACCACCTTCTCGACGTAACCCGCATAGTTCCATGCCATGAAGAACTCATCTGAGTTTTGTATGTGGTTGCGACCTGCGGGTCACTTTTCTTCTCGGGGTATGGTCCGCTGGTGGAACTCGGATGGATCAACCTGGTGGGACTGCTGGTGGTGGCGCTGGTGAGGCGGTACGCGTTCACGTCAGTATGGTGCGCCTATGCCGCGGTGGTCAGCGTGATTATCTACTTCTTCTTTCGCCGGACGCGCAAGCGCAGGCTGGCACGATATGCGCTTGCCGGTTGATGCAATCGGCTTCAGGGCTGGTGTGGGCGGCGGGCTGGGACCAAAAGGTCAGGCCACGGGAACTGTACCGCAAATGGTGCGTCCGATAACCGCCCAACTTGTGCGAACATTGTCAATTTCTCTTGACACCCGACATCAACGAAGCATAACTTTCGGGCCACTATGAATTCCCTATCGAAAATGTTTCTGCGCGGGCGCACGGGTCTATGTGCCTGCATGCTGGTGACCCTTCTTGCGGTGCTCAATTCCGGGCGCCTGATGGCACAAGGATACGGCTCGATTGTGGGGACGGTGATCGATCCGACGGGCGCGGCGATTGCCGGGGCGACGGTCACGGCGACGCAGACCAGCACCGGGCGGCAGACGGTGGTGAAGTCCGGGCAGACGGGCGCGTTTGTGTTTCCGACGCTGGCTCCGACGGCGTATTCGGTGTCGATTGGCTCGCCGGGATTTGAGACGTACGATCAAGCGGGCATCGTGCTGCAGGCTGACCAAACGGTGACCGTGAATGCGAAGCTGGCGGTTGGCGCGGCTACCCAGACGGTAGAGGTGACCAGCGCGGTTCCGCAGGTGGACACGACGACGGGCACATTGTCGCAGGTTATCGACCAGGAACGCGTGGTGGATCTGCCGCTGAACGGAAGAAATGCGGCGGCGCTCATCACGCTGGTCGCAGGGGTATCGGACGCAACCAACGAGGGCAACGGGGTCAACCAGGGCAATGGGAAGACCTTCCCGGCTGCGGTTGTGACGAGCGCGAACGGAACCCTGCCCAACCAGTCAAATTATCTTCTGGACGGCGGCAACAATGTGGACGAGATGACCAACGTCAACGGGCCGTTCCCGTTCCCCGACGCGCTGCAGGAGTTCAGCGTGCAGACCAGCAACTACAACGCGGAGTTCGGACAAAGCGCAGGCGCGGTGGTGAACATCGTCACCAAGTCCGGGGGACGCCAGTTCCATGGCGATGCATTTGAGTTTCTGCGCAACGGATATTTTGACGCAAAGCCTTACTTTGCAACCGTAGCCGATAGCCTTCACCGTCACCAGTTTGGGGGCACGATCGGCGGGCCGGTGATCATCCCGCATATCTCGACCGGAGCGCGCACCCAGTTTTTCTTTGGGTATCAGCACACGTTGTATCACTTGAATTCGAACGCCACGACGACAACTGTCCCGACCCTCGCGGAAGAAGGGCGCGCTCCAGGCATAAGCTATGCAGATTTTGGCAACCTGTGTAACACCGCCTCCGGCAACTCCTTCAATGGAAGTGGCTTATGCGTGAATTCGTCGGGGGTTGCCGTTCCCAGCCAACAGGTTGTAAATCCGTTCACGAACGTGGCATATCCCTTGAACCGAATTCCCGCCGGGAACTTCGACCCGGCTTCTGTCGCCTACGAGCAGGATTTTCCCACCTACTCCGGCACGGAAAAACCCGGAACGATTGGAGGCCAGGTCAGCTTCTTCCAGCCCACGGTCCAGTTCTACGACGAATACCTCGGCCGCGTAGACCATGCCTTCAGTGATAAGGACCACCTGTTTGGCCACTATTATTCGGACTACTTCAACCAGGACGCCGTATACAACCCTGCGATGTTGTCCAGCTACAGGTCGTACTTCAACACGCGCTACCAGAATGCGCTGCTCTCCGAGCAGCACACCTTTTCGAGCAGCGTGCTGAACAACCTGATCCTGAATTATCAGCGCGAAGTGGCCCTGCGCGGCGGGCCTCCGGGAAGTCCGGACATCACCGCATTTGGAGTGAAGAACATCTGGCAGCCGGCGACCGGCCCCTATCTGCAAGCGACCGTCACCGGTTATTTCGGGGCGACGTCCTCGGCGTTTGCGTCCTGGTACCGCAACAACTACACGTTCAACGACGACCTGCACTGGGTGAAAGGCACGCACAACTTCGCCTTCGGCGGGCACTTTGAGTTGAGCAAGTTCGACGTGATCAACGTCTACACCTCGTATGGCAGCTTCGGTTTCAGTACGTTCGGCAGCTACGTCAATGCGGCGGCGAACTTCCAGCAGGGCTTTATGACTGGATTCGGCCAAGGGAACTATGAGTTGGTCAACGACCGCAACCACTTCCCAGGGATTTACGCCCAGGATAGCTGGAAGGCGACTCCCCGCTTCACCTTGAACTACGGCATCCGCTGGGAAGACTTCGCCCCCTGGGCGAACCGGGTCGGATCTCAGACTGCATTCAATCCCGCCAACTACGCGGCGAACAAGAGTACGTCCCAGTTCAGCACGCTGCCGGCCGGCATGATGCTCTCCGGCGATCCCGGCATGGCGAAGAATGGCGTGTACAACAAGTACGCGCAATTCATGCCCCGCGTCGGCTTTGCTCTCGACATCACCGGCGACGGCAAAACCGTAATACGCGGCGGCTCGGGCATCTTCTTCCAGGACCGCTTGCCTGGTTTCTTCAACCTCAGTCAACCCAGCTTTGTGCCAAATACCATCTCTGTCTCGCTGACTAATCCGGGCATGTACAGCACTACGCCTGGCGCCAACCCGGGTGGGCCGTTCAGCAATCCATATTGCACGGGATGTGCTGTGGGAGCGTACGCCAATCCATTCCCGTTCACTCTGCCGTTCCCGTCCACCAAGGTCTTCCCGAATGCGTTCCAACTCGGGGAGTATGATCCATCCGGCAACTTCCAAGTGCCGGTCACCTATGACTACAACCTGACGGTGGAACGCCAGATCGCTTCCAGTTGGGCGGTGCGCCTGGCGTATGTCGGTTCCGGTTCGCGCCACCAGTTCGTCAACCTGGAACTGAACCCAGCCGTGAACACCGGTTCCGGCCTGAGCACGAATCAGCGGCGGGTCTATAACACGGCTCCCACGGTCGGACCATGCACAACCGCGACGGGATGCGCCACAAGCTATTCCAACATCCTGCTGGCCAGTATGAGTGGCAATGCGCATTTCAACTCTTTCCAGGCCACGCTGGACAAGAAGATGCAGCATGGCTTGTCGCTCCTGGCCAACTACACTTGGTCGAAGTCTTACGACGACATGCCGCAAGCAACCAGGGTCTCGAACACCGAGGACCTGAACGCCGGCGATTCGTATGTGTATCCTCTCTATCCGGCGAACGCCGTAGGTGTGCCCTCGGCTGCAATCGTACCGGACATCAAAGCGCTCGACCGCGGCCTGTCGGACATCGACCACCCCCATGTAATCTCGGTTTCTTATGTATATGAACTGCCGAAGCTGCATGAAGGATTCCGCGCGGTGCGGGCGTTGACGAACGGCTGGCGCACCAGCGGGCTGATCCAGCACCACTCCGGAGACGCCCTGACCGCATACATGGGAACGGACAACTCGCTGACTGGCCTGTCCCAGGATCGCGCGCAACGCGACTTCACCAAGCCGGCTTACCTGAGGCAGGCCGGCGCAGGCCATTGCGTTCCGCCGAAATCATGCGTCAACTGGCTGAACAATGCCGCTTTCTCGATTCCCGTCCAAAGCGGCGCCGGCACCGGCTTTGGCAACGTGATGAAGGGGTCGCTCCGCGGTCCCGGATACACAAACTGGGACGCCGCGGTCGTTCGTACCTTCCCCATATTCCGCGAGACGAACCTTGACTTCCGTGCGGAATACTTCGACGTGCTCAATCACACTGAACTCAGTAACCCGGGCGTCTCCAATCCCGTCGCCAGCAGCACTTCCTTCGGAACCATCACGGCCACACAGGGGGGGCCGCGCATCGCCCAGTTCTCGCTGAAGTACGTGTTCTAAGCGA
>OCTA010003188.1_pt1 | contig 14594 bp, 9 predicted proteins | sample 1538991 | NCBI WGS metagenome assembly OCTA01 (sample SAMEA3539302, study PRJEB22396) | soil metagenome | biome: tundra; feature: field; material: soil | place: USA | collected 2010-05 | depth 0.15 m | reverse complement strand
TCCATACGTCACCGCGGCCGCTCGTTAGCGGATATTGCCCGCACCGAAATCAGTCCCTTTGCCGGCCTCGTCGCGATGATTTCCGTGCTCTTTATTCTTCTGGTCACGCTAGCCGGCCTCGGCCTCGTTGTGGTCAATGCGCTTTCGAATAGCCCCTGGGGCGTCTTCACCATCGGCATGACCATCCCCATCGCGGTCATCATGGGATTGTGGATGTTCAAAAGCCATGCCGGAAAAATTACCGTCACCGGCCCCAGTATTTTTGGCGTCGTTCTGCTCCTCGCCAGCGTGATTGCCGGGCACTGGGTGGCGCAGAGCGGAGCTGCAGCCGCGCTTACTTTCACGCCTCATCAGATCACCATCTTTATGGCGATCTATGGCCTGGTGGCTTCGGTTCTTCCCGTCTGGCTGGTGCTGGAACCGCGCGATTATCTTTCCACCTACGTGAAGCTGGGCACCATTGCCGTTCTCGTTGTCGGCGTCTTTATAGTTCACCCCAACATCCAGTTTCCAAACTTCACGCCGTTTGTTCATGGCGGCGGCCCGATCATCAAAGGAACGCTGTTCCCATTTCTCTTTGTCACCATTGCCTGCGGCGCGATCTCGGGTTTTCACTCGCTCGTGTCCTCCGGCACAACCCCGAAGATGCTGGATAAGGAGAGCGACGCTCGCTTCATCGGATATGGTGCCATGATCGCTGAGTCGCTGGTGGGTGTGCTGGCCTTGATAGCAGCCTGCTCCTTAAATCCCGGCGATTACTTTGCTATTAACACGGCGCCCGCAGTCTTCAGCCATCTGGGGTTGACCACGGTCAATCTGGATATGTTCTCCCGCGAAGTCGGGGAGAAACTCGCGGGCCGCACGGGAGGAGCAGTCTCGCTGGCGGTCGGCATGGCACAGATCTTCCGCGGCATGCCTGGCATGGCTCGTCTAATGGGCTACTGGTATCACTACGCCATCATGTTTGAGGCCCTGTTCATCCTGACCACGGTGGATACGGGAACCCGCGTGGCCCGCTACGTCCTGCAGGAGCTCATGGGCAAAGTGCACAAGCCCTTTGGCAACAATGCCTGGCTGCCAGGAAATCTGATCACCAGTGCTGTGGTGGTTCTGGGCTGGGGATACCTGATCTACACCGGAAATATTTCCACGATATGGCCGTTGTTCGGAACCGGGAACCAGTTGCTGGCGACCATCGCGCTCGCGGTTACGACTACCTTCCTTATTAACATGGGCAAGCAAAAGTACGCCTGGATTACGGTCATTCCGATGTGCTTCGTGGGCGTCACTACGATTACGGCGGGAGTGCTGGCGATCAAGAACATTTTCTGGCCACTAACCTCCAAGCCCGGTCAGGTATTTACCGGCTACCTGGACTCAGTCCTGATGACCATCTTTATCGTGGGCGTAATTGTCGTTGTATTCGAGGCGGTCCGGCGTTGGATCGCGGTACTGAACGGTGCGCCGGCTCCGGTGGAGGCCTTCGGCCCTCCCCTCACCGCTACCGGCGAAGTAAAGATGGGTTGCTGCTAGGCGAAGATCTTCACTCGGGAACAGGGATGCCTTAGCCCTGGCTAAGACCGCGCTTCGGATCCGGCTTGTGACCGCGATCACAGCCAACGGTGAGCCACGTCGCATCTTGTGCTGAAAGATGATATGAAAATTCCACATTCTAACGGCTCTGTGTCCAGGAGAACGCCGGCTTTGAGCATTTCTCAATTCCTGGAAATTACGCCGACTCGACGACCCTTCGATGTCGGTGCAGTCCAGCTAGTCCGATTTCCTGGGTGCGCCGCTGCTGGCGGCAAGTACAAACGAGGTGCTTATGACCGTTGCAACTAAACCTTCCTCCGCCCCTGCTGCCTCCAACAAGCCACAGGTCAAGAGCCCAATACCTGCCATTCTGATGGCGTTGGTTTTGCTAGCGCTGGTTGTGCTGGCATGGTCCGGCGTGACGCCTAAAGCGCCTTGGGCGCAAGGTTACGATCCCCTCGGGCACTGGTGGCTTTCTACGATTTTCGCCGCCATCCCGATCGTCGTTCTTCTGGGGACCCTGGCGTTCTTCCGCATGAAGGCGCACTACTCGGCGATGCTGGGCCTGGTCACCGCCCTGCTCATCGCAGTCGGCATTTTCCATATGCCGGTCAAGATGGCTAGCATCACCGCCATCTACGGTGCCTGCTATGGACTGTTCCCCATCGGCTGGATCATCCTGAACGTCATCTTTCTCTACCGCATGACGCTCGAGACCGGCCGCTTCAAAGTCTTGCAGGAGAGCATGACGGGCATCACCCAGGACACGCGCCTGCAGCTGCTGCTGATCGCCTTTTCCTTCGGCGCGTTCTTTGAGGGCGCATCCGGGTTCGGAACGCCGGTCGCAGTCACCGCAGCGCTTCTGATCGGCCTGGGCTTCAAGCCGCTGCAGGCCTCGGGCTTGTCCCTCATCGCCAATACTGCACCTGTGGCCTATGGCGCGCTCGGCACGCCCATCATTGCCCTCGCCGCGGTCACCGGCTTTTCTGAGATCACTCTGGGCGCGCAGGTTGGCCGCATCCTGCCATTCTTCTCCGTGCTGGTGCCCTTCTGGCTGGTGTGGGCCTATGCAGGGTACAAAGGAATGAAGGAAATCTGGCCGGCTGTCGCGATCGCTGGTGTCACTTTCGCTGTCCCGCAATTTCTGGTTTCAAACTTCCACGGGCCCTGGCTGACGGACATTATTGCGGCCATCGTCTCGATGTTGTGCCTGATCGCGTTCCTCAAGGTATGGCAACCGAAAACGATTTGGGGGCACCAGGGCCACCAGGAGGGTGAGCAGCGCGAGGCTCGCGGTCATCACGGTTATAGCCGCGGCGAGGTCGTTCGTGCATGGCTGCCCTGGCTAGTACTCATGGTATGCGTCTTCTGCTGGGGCACGTTCACCGGCAAGAAGGTCATGAATACTCCGGAAAAGGTGTTCAGTTCCATGAGCACCTGGTCGACTCCGCCGAGCAAAATCACCAACCCGCAGATTCCCGTGACCGGCCTCAACAAGCTGTCCCAACGCATGCCGCCGGTGGTGGCGAAACCCACACCCGAGGCGGCAGTGTTTGGCTTCAACTGGCTCTCGGCCACGGGGTCGGGGATCCTGTTCGCGGCAGTCATCTCGGGCTTCATCATGGGCCTGTCTTTTACAAGAATTGTGGCCATGTGGTGGCAAACGCTGTGGCACGTGCGGTTCTCGCTCATGACCATCGCGGCCATGCTCTCGCTCGGCATCCTGACCCGGTACTCGGGTGTGGACGCCACCATGGGCCTGGCGTTTGCGCGAACGGGAGTGATGTATCCGTTCTTTGGAACCCTGCTCGGTTGGTTGGGCGTTGCGCTGACCGGTTCGGACACCTCGTCCAACGTGCTGTTCGGAAGCCTGCAGAAGATCTCGGCGCAGCAGATCGGGCTCTCTCCGATCCTCATGGGCGCCGCCAACAGTGCTGGCGGGGTCATGGGCAAGATGATCGACGCGCAGAGCATCGTCGTCGCCAGCACTGCCACGGAGTGGTACGGACACGAAGGCGACATCCTGCGGTATGTGTTCTTCCACAGCATTGCGCTGGCCGCATTGGTAGGAATACTGGTGACCTTCGAAGCCTATGTGTACCCGTTCACCCGTCTGGTGCTGCGGTAGAGGTTCGCCATGTGCTTTGATTTTTGAGTGGAGCAGCGGATCATACCAAGCGGTAACTGCTTTGGGTGGCGCAGCGGTTTACCGCTGCGATAAGTGAATCATTTTCGGCTCGGCTTTAGCCGCTGAGGTGGAAGTCGGCGCAGAAACTATGAAAGTTGGATTGTGCAACGCAAAGTATCCCTGTTTGTCCCGTGCTTCGTCGACCAACTGCAGCCCCAGGTAGCGGTCGACACCGTCAAAGTGCTCCGCCGGGTTGGATTCGAAGTGGAATACCCCGAAGATCAGACGTGTTGCGGCCAGCCCGCTTTCAACACCGGATACTGGGACGAGGCGCGCCCCTGCGCCGAGCGCTTCGTTCGCATTTTCAAGAATGCCGATGTGGTTGTGTGCCCGTCAGGTTCCTGCACGACCATGATTCGCACGTTTTACGCCGACCTGCTCGGTACCAGCTCGTTGCGTGACGATGCCGTCGCCTTGGCCGGCCGCACATTTGAGTTTTCGGAATTTCTGGTGAAGGTGGCCGCCGTCACCCAGGTGGGCGCCAGTTTCCCGCACTCGGTTACCTATCATGCTTCCTGCCACGGACTCCGAGAGCTCCACATTCACGACGAGCCTCTGGAGCTTTTGCGCCAGGTGAAGGGCCTGAAGCTGATCGAAATGATCCGCTCCGAGGAATGCTGCGGTTTTGGCGGGACCTTTGCCGCCAAGTTTTCCGATATCTCCGCCGCCATGGGAATTTCCAAAGCCGAGAGTATTGCCGCGACCGGCGCTGAATTTGTGACCGCGACTGATCCCAGTTGTCTGATGCACCTGCAAGGCATCCTGGGCAAACGCCAGGCGTCAACCCGCACCATTTATCTGGCCAGCATCCTCGCGCAGGAAAGCCAGACACAGGAAAGCCATACCGAGAAAAGCTTGGCGGAGGCTCAGCCGTGAGCGCAACCGCGGCCCAACGCTTCCTGCAGGATGCCGCCGTAAAGTCGGCGGACTTGATGCACCGCGAAGTCATCCGGCGCGGTATGGACAGCTACGATGCGGCACACCTTAAAGGTCGCGCGCGGATTAAAGACTGGGAAGCCGCTCGCGAAAAGTGCCAGGAGATCAAGCGCGAAGCCATCAATCATCTCGATCGCTACCTCCTCCAGTTCGAGGAAAAAGTAATTGCCCGTGGCGGACATGTTTTCTGGGCCGCCAGTAGCGAAGAGGCCTGCACCTACGTAAAGAATCTCGCGACCAGGCTCAAGGTGCGCACCGTGGTGAAATCGAAATCCATGGTGACGGAGGAAATCCACCTCGGCCCGGCCCTGGAGAAAGTTGGCATCAAAGTTTGGGAAACGGATTTTGGCGAGTTCATCGTGCAGTTGCGCGAAGAAGGCCCCTACCACATCGTTACCCCGGCCATGCATCTTTTGCGTGGCCAGATCGCCACCTTATTCCAGGAGAAACTGGGTCAGAAAATCGAGAGCGACGATCCGGCGTATTTGATGGCCGTAGCGCGCCGTGTATTGCGCGAAGCCTTTTTTTCCGCCGAAATGGGTATTTCCGGTGCGAATTTTCTGGTGGCGGACGCCGGCGTAATCGCCATCTCCACCAACGAAGGCAACGGCCGCCTGTGCACCAGCGTCCCTCGTATTCATGTTGTGGTCACCGGCATTGAGAAAGTCATTCCTCGTCTCGAGGACCTGGCAGTCCTGTGGCCAGTGCTGGCTACGTCCGGCACGGGGCAGGGGATCACGACTTACGGCACGCTGATCGGCGGTCCGCGCCAGGCGGGGGAAGCGGACGGACCCGAAGAATTCCACGTAGTGCTGGTCGATAACGGACGCAGCCAGTTGCTGGCCGACGCCGAACAACGCGAGGTGTTGCACTGCATTCGCTGTGGCGCGTGCTTGAACATCTGCCCCGTCTTCCGCCATGTCGGAGGACACACGTACGGCACGACCTATCCGGGGCCGATTGGCAGCGTGCTTACGCCTCATCTGAATGGCATCAAGGAGTTCAAGCACCTGTCCTATGCGTCGTCGCTGTGTGGCGCCTGCAGCAGCGTTTGTCCGGTGAAAATCAATCTGCATCACCATTTGCTGCAGAACCGGCACAACGCCACCGAGGCACGGGCCACAAAATCGAGTGAGCGGCTGATGTTCCGCGCCTGGAGCCATGCCATGCTTCATCCTCGGATTTACTCACTCGGTGGCTGGTCAATGCGTAAGGCCCTTCGGATTGTCTATGGGTTCGGACTCGCGGGATCGATCCTCGACCCCATGCGGGTGTGGAACCGTTATCGTTCGCCCGTGCCGCTGCCGGCCGAATCATTTCGTGCACGTTGGAGAAAAGACCGTGCCGCAAACTGAAAATTCAAGCCGCGACCAGATCCTGCAACGGATTCGCGCCGGCTTGCGCACGGTTGTCGCCCTCGAGGAGACGACTGCGACCGCCTCGGATCGGGTGATTTTCGAACCCATCAACAATCCTCTCGAGCGATTTCAGCAGGAATGCGTCGCCAACCTCATGGAATGCTCGCTGACCTCCGATTCTGCCATGAGTGCGCGACAGCTTGCTGAAGTTCTCCAGGTTCTTCCTGAAGGTGAAATTTTCGTGCAAAACGATCCATCGCTGCGCCGACTGGTCGACCTGGCCGTGCCCGGACGGCCAATCCGCTGGTCCAGTCAAGGCGCGCCGGCGGAAGCCTCGCAGGCAACCGTGACCCTCGCCGAAGCCCTCATCGCGCAAACGGGGTCGATTCTGGTGACCGCTTCCTGCGGCGGCCGAGGTGCATCGGTGATCGCCCCCTGCCACGTCGTTTATGCGAAAATCGAGCAGCTGGTTCCAGATCTGGCAACGGCCCTGAGCGGTGTCGCTCAACAACAAACCCTCGAGCATAACTCTTTCGCATGTGTCATCAGTGGCTCCAGCCGCACTGCCGACATCGAAAAAATCCTGGTTCAGGGCGCGCATGGACCAAGACGCCTGGTAGTCATCCTGCAAACCACCTAGCCCCGGAGGGGGGCCGAGTTCTCACACGGACTCGTAAGTACCGGGAAGGCCCGCGCTCCGGATGTTATCTTTAGGAGAGTAGCCAGTCGCTGGAATCTCTTTCATGGAAGTTCTCAATCGACTTTTTGAGCAGCATTTCCACTCGCCGGTTGAGCGCGCGGAGCCGCTGCAGGGTCAGCTCGGCGGTTCGGGCCGCAAGATCATCCGGCTTTCCAGCAAGGAAATCAGCGCGATCGGTATTCTCTACGATGTGCGCGAAGAAAACGTCGCCTTCCTGGAATTTTCGCGTCACTTTCGCCGCCATGGTCTGCCGGTTCCGCAAATTTATGCCGAAGATCTGGGCCACGGAGCCTATCTTGAAGAAGATCTTGGGGGCGCTACACTTTTCGAATTTCTGTCCGCCCATCGCAACGGTGCGGCCCTCGCTCCTGAGGCAGTCGAGGCCTATCGCAAAGTGGTCGCCACCCTGCCCCGCTTCCAGATCGAAGCGGGACGCGATTTGAATTACAAAGTGTGTTATCCGCGCGCCAGCTTCGATCGCCAGTCCATCGCGTGGGACTTGAATTATTTTAAGTATTATTTTCTTCGCCTGGCCGGCATTCCCTTCAACGAGCAGGCGCTGGAAGACGATTTCAGCCGTCTCACGAAATTCCTGCTGAGCGCCAGTCGCGACTACTTTCTCTATCGCGATTTCCAGTCGCGCAACATTATGTTGCGCAAAGTTCTGAACGACAACCAGCCGTTTTTTCTGGATTATCAAGGCGGGCGCAAAGGCGCGCTGCAATACGATATTGCGTCTCTTCTGTACGACGCCAAGGCCGACCTGCCGCCGGATCTGCGCCAGAAATTACTCGACCACTATCTGGATAGCCTCGCCGGTTTCCTCGATCTCGATCGGGCGGCGTTCATGCAGCACTACTACGCGTATGTTTACGTCCGCATCATGCAGGCGTTGGGCGCCTATGGTTTTCGCGGCTTCTACGAGCGCAAAGAGCATTTCCTGCAAAGCGTGCCCTATGCGTTGAAGAATCTGCGCTGGCTGCTGCACAATGTGGAACTGCCCATTGCGCTGCCCACACTGATCGAAGCCTTCAAGAGCATGGTCGCCTCAGATAAGTTGCAGGGCCTGACTTCGACATCGCACCCAGAGAAGTTGACAGTACGGGTTTTGAGTTTTTCATTTCACCGCGGCCTTCCACAGGACGAAACGGGCAACGGTGGCGGGTTTGTTTTCGATGGCCGCAGTCTCCCCAACCCCGGACGCGAAGAGCGCTTCAAGAGTCTCACTGGCAAAGACGCACCGGTGATCGACTATCTCAACCAGCAGGAAAGCGTGCATCAATTTCTCGTGCACGCAAAGTCGTTGGTGGACGCCAGCGTGAACTCGTATCAAAGCCGCGGCTTCAAGCACCTGATGGTGTCGTTCGGCTGCACCGGCGGACAGCATCGCTCAGTCTATCTGGCGGAGCAATTGGCGAAACATCTGCGCAGCAAGGATGGACTGGACGTAGTGGTGCGTCACCGCGAGCAGGCGCAACTGAATCAAGCGAGCGCTGTAGCAATGACCGCCGAATCAATAACCGCTGAATCCATGAAAGCGGAAGATCTGTGAAAGCCATGATTCTTGCCGCCGGCCTGGGCACGCGTCTGCGTCCGCTCACCGACGATCGTCCTAAAGCCCTGGTCGAAGTCAACGGCCGCACAATGCTCGAGATCACGCTCGCTCGCTTGCGCAGCTTTGGAGTGCGCGAGGTGATCATCAACGTCCATCACTTCGCCGACATGATTGTGGAGTACTTGCACGCGAACGACAACTTTGGCATGCGTATCGAAGTCTCGCGCGAGGAAGTCTTGCTGGACACTGGCGGAGGTCTGAAAAAGGCAGCGCCTTTCTTTGTGGATTCCGATCATCCTGAAGCACCCTTCATCCTGCACAATGTCGATGTTCTGAGTACGATCGACCTCGGGCGCATGGTGCAGTTCCACAACGAGAATCAGGCTTTGGCGACTCTCGCGGTGCGGGACCGCAAGACTACACGCTACCTGCTGTTCGACGAAGACCTGCAGTTTTGTGGCCGACGAGCCGGGGATGGCCGAGATTCAGAACTTGTTAGGCCCGCCCAGCAACTTCAAGCGCTGGCATTTTCGGGCATTCACATCGTTTCTTCGCGTCTGCTTGCGATGATGAGTGAGGAGGGCCCGTTCTCCATCGTCGCCGCCTACTTGCGCCTCGCTGGCCAGGGAGAAAAAATCCTCGCCTTCCGCTCTGACGAATATTATTGGCGCGATCTCGGCAGTCCGGAGAACGTGGCGCAGGCCGCCCAGGATTTGCGGGAAAAAGTAATCGCCCAGTAGGCTCAGCGTTTGCCAGCGTGGGCCTGAGAACGGAGCCGGCGGATGGTCTGGAGTTGAAGCGAATCGAAATCCAGTCCCGGAGTGACGGCCGCTTAGCCCGCACGCTCCGCGCCCCTAACTGATACTCTCAAAATACCGACATCAGAGGGGACCGAAATCATTGCCGCCCATTGTCAATGCCCAGGAGATCACGAAAGCCTTCGGAGCGAACCCACTCTTCGAGAATGTCTCCTTCACCATTTCGGACGGAGACCGCATCGGCCTGATTGGCCCGAACGGATCCGGCAAATCCACCCTGCTGAGAATTCTGGCGGGCGACGTCCCTCCCGACGAAGGAGAAATATCCTTCCGCAAGCGCACCCGTCTCGCCTCTGTAGAGCAAGACTCGCGCTTCAAGTCCGGAGCTACAGTACGCTCGGTGATTGAAAGCGCTCTCGATCTCGCCGGCATCTCCGGGACTGAACGCGGCGCCCGCTTTGCAGAGACCCTGGGCCGCGCTGGTTTCGAAGATCTCGAAGCTCCAGCAACCGAATTGTCCGGCGGTTGGCAAAAGCGTCTCGCCATTGTCGAAGCGCTGGTGCAGCATCCAGACATCGTCCTGCTCGACGAGCCCACCAACCACCTCGATCTCCCGGGAATTACCTGGCTCGAAGACTTGCTGGAGCGGGCGGCGTTCGCCAGCGTCATTGTCAGCCACGACCGCTATTTTCTGGAAAACGTCATCACCGACATGGTCGAACTGAATCGCATCTATCCGGATGGTTCGCTCCGGGTTCATGGCAACTACAGCACTTTTCTAGAGCAGAAAGAAGAGTTCCTGCACGCGCAATCGAAGCGTCACGAAGCGCTCGAGAATCTTGTGCATGGAGAAATCGAGTGGCTACGTCGCGGCGCGAAAGCCCGTACCCGCAAGTCCAAAGCCCGCATCAGCAAAGCCGGCGAACTCATGGGAGAACTTGCCGATCTGAATTCGCGGACCCGCAGCGCCACGGCGCAGATCGACTTTTCAGCCACCGATCGCAAGACAAAGAGACTGATCGAACTGCAGGACGTCACCTGCACCATGGGAAACCGTGCCTTATTCGAAGGCCTCAACTTCATCCTCACCGCCGGAATGCGCGTCGGCCTTGTCGGCCCAAATGGCAGCGGCAAAACGACCCTGCTCCGCTTGTTGCAGGGAGACCTGGCTCCAACCGGTGGTGAAATCCGCCGCGCCGATTGGTTGCGCATCGTCTACTTCGACCAGACTCGCACCCTTGATCCCGGCGTTACTTTGCGCCGCGCCCTTGCACCGGACGGCGATTCGGTCACTTATCGCGATCGCGTAATTCACGTGGCCGGATGGGCGGCGAGATTCCTCTTCACCGGCGAGCAGCTCAGTCAGCCGGTGGGCCGCCTCTCCGGAGGGGAGCGCGCCCGCGTCCTGATCGCGCAACTCATGCTGCAGCCGGCGGACATTCTCCTGCTCGACGAACCGACCAACGACCTCGACATTCCGACGCTCGAGATTCTGGAAGAAAGCCTACTCGATTTCCCCGGTTCGCTGGTGCTGGTAACGCATGACCGCTACATGCTCGACCGCGTTTCCAGCATCGTTCTCGGATTGAATGGAAAAGGCGGTGCCGATACCTTCGCCGACTACGGACAGTGGGAGGCTTGGCAGTCGCAACGGACAGAATTAGATTCGGTCGGTAGCCCCATTCATTCGCCTACTTTGCGAATGAGTGGGCGGGCGACCGCGCCAGCAAAAAAGAAGCTTTCATACCTGGAAGCGCGGGACTATGCCACCATCGAGCAGCGAGTGGACGAAGCGGAGCAGTTAGTGCAAGCCAAACGTGGGGAGCTGGAAGATCCGGCCAACGCGACGGACGCTCCACGTCTTGTAAGCGCGCAAGCCGCGCTGGAAGCGGCTCAGAAAGCGCTCGACGTCCTCTACGAACGCTGGGCCGAACTGGAGAAGAAGAACGGTTGAGATCTTCCAGCAGGCCCGAGCGTGGTGTCAATTGGAATCGACAGATGATCTATTTGGAATCGCGATCAGCAGTATGGAGCAGGAACCATGAAGTTCCTCCCCCGAACGGACTGTGGCTGGCAAAATCTGGAACGGGAGGCAAATGACAGCTGTGAATATCCGAGGTCTCTTGCATCCAACGCGGTCTGTATTGCACGTGCTGACCCACCTCAGACCAACGGCATGCGAGGTGTCCTGTCCCCGCTTGCCACACTCTCATTGCAGTCAACCTCCGGCGTTCTGCTCGACCCTCTAACACACATTCGTTCTGTTGTTTGGTTCCTGTTAAGCCGCACTAGGACATTGTTTCGGGGAACCCGCTTGGCTCTGCGCGGCGCTTTTCTCTTGGATCTTCTGATCAATGCGGTCCAGCAGTTTTTGAGCTTTGCGATCTTCATGACACCGGGGAGAGTTCGGGCTGATTTTCATGGAGTTAGTCAGACGAACTCTCAGAGCGCAAGGGCGTCGAACTTCTTCCCGGGTGAGATTTGTTAACGTTGTGTTACAACGCATTTCTTGCTGTCAGTTGCTGCAATCAGATATTACGACAACTGAGGCTGACCTCCGGCTACTTCACAGACCTCAAGTCTTCTGGGCGGGGGTAGCGTCGCCGCGGTGAAAAATCCACTTTCCGCCAAGGGAGCATTGCGTCGCCAGCCGTGCTAGGCCCTGACAAAATCGATAAACCCTCGCTGCACATCAGTCCGCGTGAGTTGCACCCGAATTTTATCGCCGACGTGCAGTCCCTGTGCTCCCTGCGTCAGCAATCCTTCCATGTGAGGTTGTAAGACGCGCACGAATGTTCCCTTGGGAGTGACACCCGTGACCATGGCGTCGAAAATTTCGCCCACGCGATGGCTCATGGCCAGAGCGGACAACCGCTTTGACATTTCCCGCTCCACTTTTCGCGCGGCATCGCCTTTTTGGGTGCAGTTCAGCGCAATGGCAGAGAGATCGTTATCGGAATACGGACCCGGTTTTTCGTCGAGCAAAGCTTTAATCAATCGCTGGGTCACGATATCGGCAAAGCGCCGGTTGGGCGCAGTCGAATGCGTGTAATCCTGCACCGCCAGTCCAAAGTGTCCCTGCGGAGAATCGCCCGGGCGTTCCAGAATATATTCTCCCGGCCCAACCAGTTTGATGACCGCCAGCGAGAGGTCGGCGAAGTGATCGGGATCAGCGGCTTTACGCTCCACAAGAAAGTCGTTGAGCGCCTTGGAATCAGGCGCAGCGGGCAGCTTTTCACCTTGCGCCGCGGCCAGCCTCACGATGCCGTCCCAATGCTCGGGAGTTCTCACGATGCGACGCAAAGAAGAAACTTTCTCCAACATTCGCGCGACCACGCCGTTGGCGGCAACCATGAAGTCCTCGATCAAGTCGGTGGCCCGGTTCTTGGTCGCTTTCACCACGTCGACAACCTCCTCGTTATAGAGCAGTGGAACGACTTCGCTGGTGTCAAGGTCCAGAGCGCCATGCTCGTAGCGCAGTTTCTTAAGTGCCTGGGCAACCTGGTCCTGCAGTCTGAGCTGCGCTTGCAGATCCGGCGACGCGGCCACTTTTGGCGGAGCAGGCGCGGCGCCTTCCAGCCAGGCTCCAACCGCGTTGTACGTAAGCTGAGCTTTGTTACGCACGATCGCTCGATACACGTTGCTGGAACCTGGCGACCCAGTGGGATTGATCACGAATTCCGTCACCACGGCCGGACGATCCACGTCCGGGAGCAGGGATGATGCGCCGGTCGAAAGTTCATTCGGCAGCATAGGGAAAACGGTAATTCCGGTATAAACGGAGGTCGTCTCCCGCTCTGCGTGCTGATCGATGGGAGAATCCTTGGAGACAAAAAAATCTACGTCGGCGATGCCGATCATCACTTTTATGTCACCATTGGGCAATTGTTCGGCAACCTCGATCTGGTCGAGATCCTTGGAGGTGTCGTTGTCGATCGAAGACCAAAGCAGGCCGCGCAAATCGCGCACTTTATCGGAAGGCGCCAACTGCGGAGGATTAGTCTTGATATCCACCAGTTGTTGCTGGGTAGCCGGCGGAAAATTCGGCTCGAACCCCTGAGCCAGCATGACCTGCCGAGCCATTGCCTGAAGATCGATGGGAGAAGGCCGAGAATCATTCATAAGCGTCTGAAAAGGCTAACATGAATTGTCTGATTTTCCCTGTCCCCCCTGGGTAGAGATCTTGATTTGGCAGCGAAAAGAACGCGACTGAGTGGGACACTCGCTCGTGATATTCTTATTACAGTAGCTGTGTCTCCTCCGATTGGATCGATTCCCGCAGTTCCCTGAATATCATGATTTCAGTCAGCAATGTGTCCATGCGCTACGGCGCTAAAGTCCTGTTCGACGAGGTTTCCACCGGGTTTATTCCGGGGAAGCGCTATGGCCTGACGGGTCCCAATGGCGCGGGCAAATCCACGTTCATGAAGCTTCTGACCGGCGAACTTGATCCGCAGAAGGGAACTGTCGTCCGCCCGCGGAAACTCGGCGTCCTGAGCCAGGATCAATTTGCTTTTGACAAGTATCGCGTGATCGACGCGGTCATTATGGGCAACCGGCGTCTGTGGGCCGCTCTCGAAGAGCGCGAAATTATCTATGCCAAACACGAGATAACGGACGCGGACGGCATGAAACTGGGCGAGCTCGAGGGCATCGTCGGTGAGGAAGATGGCTACACCGCCGAAACCGACGCCGCGATTTTGCTGCAGGGCCTCGACATTCCCGACGAAATGCATGAGCGGAAAATGTCGGAATTGCCGGGCGGACAGAAAATGCGGGTACTGCTGGCGCAGGCTTTGTTCGGTCATCCGCAGGCACTGTTGCTCGACGAGCCTACCAACCACCTTGATCTCGACTCGATCCACTGGCTGAAGAATTTTCTGAATCAGTATGAGGGCGTATTGATCGTGATCTCGCACGACCGTCACTTTCTTAACGGTATTTGTACGTACATTGCCGACATCGATTACGAGACCATCATCACTTACACCGGCACTTATGACGACATGGTGATCGCGAAGACGCAGGTTCGCTCGCAGATCGAAGGGCAAAACGCTCAGCGCGAAAAGAAGATTGCGCAGTTGAACGAGTTCATTGCCCGTTTCGCCGCCGGAACCCGCTCCAGCCAGGTGCAGTCGCGGCGCAAGGAGGTCGAGCGCCTGCAGGTCACCGAACTGGCGAAGTCTAACATCCAGCGTCCGTACCTTAAGTTCGAGCAGAAGCGGCCCTCCGGTAAACACATTCTCGAGATCGAAGGTATTACCAAAGGTTACGGCGACGCTAAAGTAATTTCTAATTTCACGGCAAGCGTAATTCGCGGCGAAAAGATCGCGCTGATGGGCCGCAACGGTTCCGGCAAGACTACCCTGGTGAATGCGCTGCTTGCGAACTCGCCGACGGTCTCGGAATCGGAACTGCGAAAGACGAGTGGCTACGACGGACCCTTTGTGGACGGTGGCAAAGTTATCTGGGGTCACGAAGCCGCGGTCGGATATTTCGCCCAGGATCACAAGGCGCTAATCGAGCCCGGCATCAAGGTTCTGGAGTGGCTCCATCAGTGGGATCC
>OCTA010003186.1_pt1 | contig 14600 bp, 9 predicted proteins | sample 1538991 | NCBI WGS metagenome assembly OCTA01 (sample SAMEA3539302, study PRJEB22396) | soil metagenome | biome: tundra; feature: field; material: soil | place: USA | collected 2010-05 | depth 0.15 m | reverse complement strand
AAACAGCGCGCGCGCCCCCTCGTAATGGCCGGCGTCGTATTCCGTGACGGCGTCGGTGATGAGCTGGGCGGCGGGCGCGTCGGCGTGCGAATCCGTCGCCTTGTCCGCCGCGCGCGCCACCGGCATCCAGCCGACCAGCAAGGCGCCCACGGCAAACGCGACCCGCCTAGAAGTCATCGACCGACAGCTTACCGGCGCGGGGCGGCCGTGGAGGGGGAGTCTTGACCTTGGGTGGTGCGCCGGCGGGAGGTGCGGCGGTCGCCGGCCCCCGCGGCCCCCCCACCGCGATACTTGCCCGCTCGCGCTCTCCGCGCAGCCGTGTCCCGCGCTCCTCCGGGGCGATCCCCAGCGGCGGCGCAACGGCCGCGCCTCCGGGTGGCGGCGCGGCCGCCCGGACGGAAGCGGCGGCGGTGGGCCCGACCGACGGCGTCGGGGTGGACGCCTGTCCGCTCACGGTTTCGGGCGGGCGAGAGGCCTCGAGCTTCACTTCGGCGTTTGTCCGGCGCGACAGATCGCGAGCGGCGGCCCCCGAACGCCACCACGCTGCCGCCGCCAGGCCGGCCAGGGCCAGGGTCAGAAAGGCGGCCGCCCCGATCGGCAGGCGGTTTCCGATTTTTTTCCGCGGTGCCTCCAGGGGCTGGGACGCCGACGCTGGGGTCGGACGTGGGAAACCGGCACGGGTGAGCACGCCTTCGGGCGGGGTCCCGACCAGCATCTTGAGATCGTCGCGCGCCACGCCCTCCAGGGCGGCGATGAACGCGGGGACGTCGGCGAAACGTCGATCCGCGTCCCGCGCCATCGCCCGCTGAATCACGCCCGCCAGACGTCGCGGCACATCGGGCCGAAAGCCCGAGAGCGGGGGCGGATCGTTCTGCATGATCTCCAGCATCAGGCCCGAAAAATGCTGGTTCGCGAAAGGGGTCCGTCCGGCCAGCATCTCGTAGAGGACCACGCCCAGGGAATAGATGTCGATCCGATGGTCGACGCCCTTGCCCGACCGGACCTGCTCGGGCGCCATGTACTCGGGCGTCCCCACGACGTTCCCGCTGAGGGTGATGTCCCCGGCGGTCGCGGCGTCCACCACGGCCAGCTTGGAGACGCCAAAGTCGAGGACCTTGACCTCGCAGATCGATCCGGCGCTGTCCAGGCAGAGAAAGATGTTGTGCGGTTTGAGATCGCGATGAATGACCTTTTGCGCGTGGGCGGCCGCGACCCCGCGCATGGCCGGCAGAATGATGGCCACTGCCTCGACGAACGGCATCGGCCCCAGGCGCACCAGCCGATCCGACAGCATCTCGCCGTCGAGCAGCTCCATCACCATGCAGGCCGAGCGCTGGTGCTCGACGACGTCGAAGATGGCCACCACGTTGGGGTGAACGATGCGGCCCGCCGCCAGCGCTTCGCGCCGGAACCGCAGCATCACCTCGCGGTTCTTCGCGAGAATGGGGAGGATCCACTTGAGCGCCACCCGCCGTTCCGTCCGCACGTTGACGGCCGCATACACCTCGGCCATCCCACCGCAGCCGATGAGACGCTCGATCCGGTATTTATCGGCGACGACCTCCCCGACCGTCAGCGTCTGCGCGTTCACCGCAGCCGCGTCGTCCCCCTCGTTCATGTCCAACCTCACGATTCAAGCCGATTCACTAGCACGCGGCAAGCGCGGAGGTGGCGTGGACATCGGCCCCGGACATTTCGGCCCGAGATCAGTGTCGCCACGCCACGGCGCACGAGCAGTCCGACCACGGTGGTCCCCCGAGATCACCGGCGTCCGTGCGGACCGGGCGGTGTCCCCGGACATAGGCTGGACCCGCGTATCCAGTAGTGGGTCAGCTCAGAGGATCAACCGCAGTCGACGACCCAGGTGCTTTTTCCGGTCTCCCGGTCCCGGCTGATCTCTTTGGGCCGGCAGGTCCGCGGCGGCGGTGGCTTCCAGTCCCCCGCCGACCCAACCGGCGCCCGGGAGCCGGCTCCCGGCGAGCTGGGCCCATCGCCCGTGCCGCCGTTCAGCGGCGCCCCGCGGAAACGAACGACCTCTGCCTTCGCGGCCGCGCGCAGATCGGGCGGCGAGCTGGGGTTGGAGCCGACCTTTTCGATCACGTCCTCGTCTTTGCTTCCGAAGAGCAGGCTCAGGGTCGAGACCGGCGTGCTCGGATTGGAGGCGACCTCACCCCGCACGTCGAGGTTGCCGTCGTGCGAGAGAAACGCCAGAACCCGCCCGGGCGTGGCGACGTTCCGGGCCACCTCTTCCCGCACGTGCGTGTCGTCATCGCCGGCCAGGTCGGACAGGACGTTGCGGAGCACCTCCGGCCTCACCTTCGGATTGCGCGTGACGGCCAGGCGCACGCTGTCGCGCCCGTCGCCCGCGAGCGTCAGGATCGCATTCGGGGGGCTGCTGGGATTCTCGGCCACCAGACGCCGCACGCCGACGCTGAGGTCGGCGGCCAGCTCGAACAGGACCGGCGCCGCCGTTTGGTGATCGCGGGCGGTCTGCAGGTGCATGGACGTCTGGACCAGACGGGCCTGCGCCTCACCGGTCTGAAGCTTCGGGTTCTTGAGCGCCGTCGCGCCGACCTCGTCGTTCTCCTCGGCCAGGTCGTACAAGATATCGAGGGGCGTGGCCGGGTTTGTGGCGAGGGCTGTGAGAATTGGGCCGGCGCTGTAGCTGCCTCCGTCGTGCGCCGAGTAGTACCCGCCGTCGATGTTCTCGATGAACACCCGGACCAGGAGCTCGGGCGAGATCCCCGGGTTCGCGGCAATGATCGGCCGCCACAAGGACGAGTCGTATGTTGCGGCCAGAACCGGCGCCGGCGTGCTGGGATTGCCGGCGACCGCCTTCCGAACCTCGGAATCGTGATCGTTGGCGAGCCGCCCAAGCTCGGCCGGAGAGGTGGCCGGATTCCCGGCCTGGGCCAGCGACCCCGCGCACCCGCCGACCCACAAAGAAACCGCCGCAAGCGCTAGGGCTTGCGTCATCGTTGCCCTGTCTCCCATGTCTGCTCCCACTGGGCTCGACCGCAGAGGTTCGGCGGGGGGCCCTGGGGGAACGTAGTGCGTCGGGCGGCATTGGCAATCTGAAGCACGGGCGAAGGCTCTCGAAGCAACCAAACCGCGGTGTCGGTCGAAGCCTGTCGGCCATGCATGAGGACGCGGAGCCCACCACCGAGACGTTGCTCGCCCGGACCGACTTCGCGGTCGGGCACCGCATCGATCGTTATGAGCTACGCGAGCTGATCGGCCGCGGCGGCATGGGCTCGGTCTACCGGGCCGTCGACACCAAGCTCGGGCGGACGGTCGCGCTCAAGACCGTGGCCGGCCGGCGCAGCGGCGCGCGCCTGACCGATCGGGTGCGCCAGCGGTTCCTGCGCGAGGCGATGGCGCTCTCCAAGGTGGAGCACCGCAACGTCGTCCAGGTGATGGACTTCGGGTTCGCCGACGACGGCACGCCCTTCCTGGTGATGGAGCACCTGCGCGGTCGGGATCTGGGGGCGCTGCTCGCCGAATCGGACGCGCCACCGACCGTCGAGCAGGTCGTCGACATCATGCTCGGCGTCTGTGCGGCGCTGCGCGCCTGCCACCGGGTCGGCATCGTTCACCGCGATCTCAAACCGGGAAACATCTTCCTGGTCGACACCGACACAGGTGCCGAGGTCAAGGTGCTCGACTTCGGCGTCTCGAAGGCGCCCAGCTCGGACGATCTCACCCGCGAGGGGCAAATCGTGGGGACGCCGCAGTACCTGGCGCCCGAGCAGGTCGACGGCAAGGTCGGCCCGGCCAGCGATCAATACGCGCTCGGCGTCCTGATCTACGCCTGCCTCACGCTGCGATTGCCCTACGAAGATCACCACAACTTCGGCCTTCTGCGCGCGATCGAGACCGGAAAGTTCGAGTCGCCGCGAATGTTCCGGCCGGACCTCCCCGAGGTGCTGGAGAGGATTGTGCTCCGGGCGATGCACGTCTGCCCCGCGGAGCGCTTCGAATCCGTCTATGCCCTGGGCCAGCAACTGTGGGAGCTCGCGAGCCCGCGCGGCCAAGAGGAATGGAAGAACTACTACTTTCCGCAGGCGCCGGCGAATCGCACCACCGGGCTGATCGATGTGTCCAAGACGCAGATCTTGAAAAGGCCGCGTACGGTGGAGCTGTCGACGGTCGGCGGCGCGTTGCTCTATCTGTCGACGAGACTGGCGCGGTCGCCCTCCCCCGACCCGGGGCTCGCAGCACCGGAAGACCGCGAACAGCCGTCTTGCGGCCAAGACGACATCGCCGCACGCGGGAGGCAGCTGCGTCTGCCAGGGGTGCTGGTCGCGGTGGGTCTCGTCGCCATCGGCATTTGCGTCGCACGCGGACGCGTGCACCGGGGCCGGACACTACCGACCCGACAAGCGGCGCACGGCCCGCTGCCCGCCCGACCAACGATCGGCCAACCGCCGCCGGCGCTGAAGAACGCGCCGCCTCGTGAGGAGGCGGTCCCCCCGGGCCTTCCGGCCGCGCCGGAGTCACCGCCGATCGGGATCGTTTTCCGGAGGACCACCCACCGGGCGGATCGCGAGCCGCACGCACCTTTTGCTCGGGTGTTGCCGAACATCGACCGCAACGGAATTGGAATCCCAACCGACTGAGAGGTGTTCGAATGACTCGCACGCGCATCATGATGTTACTGTCCGTTCTCCTGCTGGCCGGTTGTCCGACCAGACCCGGCCCCGATGAGGGCAAAACCGTGGGGACGACCCCCGCGCCCGACGCCGGCACGCCCGAAACGTCGCTGCCGACGCTCCGGATAGCATCGCCCGCCTCGAATACCTCGACGAACGGCGTCGTCGCTGTCACCGTCGATGTCACGGGGGGCGCGGCGCCGGCCACGATCCAACTCCTCGAGGACGGGACCGTTCTGGCCACCCTCGTCGGCCCGGCGCCCTACACCTACTCCTGGGATACCCAGGGAGTCGCCGATGGGACGCATACGCTGGTCGCCAAGGCTATCGCCGACGGCGAATCGATCGCCTCGGCTCCGGTCACGATCACCGTAGATCGCACCGCGCCGACGATCATTTCGACCACCCCCACGGCGGGGGCGCCCAACGTCGTCCTTCGCGCGCCGATCGTGTTGACGTTCTCGGAGCCGATCCTGGCGTCGTCGTTCACCGCGTCTGCCGTATCGTTGCAGGTCGGCGGCACGATCGTGCCCACCGTCGCGACGCTCAGCTCGGACGGCACGAGTGCCACGATCGCGATCAACGATCTCTCGTCGTTCGCGCTTCCGGCGACGTTCCTGGTGACCCTGTCGACGGCAATTACCGACCTGACGGGAAACGCCTTGAAGATCCCGGCCACGGCTTGGAACTGGATCGTCCCAGACTGGATCAAGTACGCGCCGCTCGCGAGCAGCACGGCTCCCGCTCTTGCCGTGGGGCCCAACTTTCAACCCACCGTCGCCTTCAGCGCCGCCTGCTTCGGAAATGCCAGCTCGGCCTGCGTCGACTATCTGTCCGTGGCGGCGAGCGATGGTCAGCAGTGGAACAGCCTCGGCCAGTTGCCCACGATGACCGGACCGGGGTCCATGGACCTCGATGCGCAGGGCCATCCGATTGTGGCGGGAATCGTCAACGCGGGTGGCGCCGAGTCGGTCACCGTGGCCACCTGGAACGGTTCGTCTTGGGACAGCTCGATCTCCCCACTGGGAATTGATTCCTCTTCCGTCCTCACCGCGAGCCCGATCGTCCGCCTCGATCCTTCGGGCAGGCCCGTCATCGCCTGGAAGGATGCCGTCACGGCCACCGCAGCCGACGTTGGCGTCGCGCGCTGGACAGGCGTGGCCTGGGACAAGTCGTTCGGCAGACTGGGTCTCACCGCGACGAGTAACCACTCTCTGATCCTGGACGGCAATGGCAATCCGATTGTCGGATTTTGCCTAGGCACGAATGGCATTGGCACGGTATCCCGGGGGGGCTTCGGCGCTTGGAACGGCACCTCCTGGACATTTTCGGGGACCTACCCTTCCGAGGTCCCGGTGGTCGTTCTCGACGGCGCACTCGAACCGACAATGTTGGTGGCCTACACCGTCGACCACTACTCGAACGGTAGTTGGCAACCGATCGTCAACACCGCAATTCCGGGTGGCAACACCAGTTCCGTCCCTCATCTCGCTCTGACGCCCGATCATCAGCCCGTGGTTGCGTGGATAAACGCTACCGCCCCGACCAAGATCGGTTTGGCCCGTTGGACCGGCAGTCAATGGAGCGCCCGCGCGGGACTGTTCAACGCCGGCGGCGTCGTCACCGCTGATGCGCCTGGCGTCCCCGCAGAAGTGCCGGGCCTCGTTGTCGATTCGCGGGGAAGCAGCTGGGTCTACTGGCGAGAGGGCTCGTCGGTAAACGTTTGGATGTCGAACTATTAGCCGCACCGAAGCCATTATCTACGGAGTCAAGCCATGACGCGCGCTGCTCTCGCCTCGGTTCTGCTGGTCACCGCAATCTCGGCGGGAGCGCGCGCCCATGACATCGCCCCTGACGCGCTGATCGTCAAGGGACTCGACTTGCGGCGTGCGGGAAGGTCGGTCGAAGCATTGGAATTCTTCCGCCGGGCTCATCGGGAGGCTCCATCGCCCCGGACGCTGGGACAGATGGGATTGGTCGAAGCTTCACTGGCGCATTGGACGGACGCCGATGCGCACCTTGCGGCAGCGCTGACGACGCCCGACGACTTCTGGGTGCACCGGAACCGACCGTTCCTGGAGCAGGCCCACGACCGAGCTAGGACTCACATCGGCGAGCTGGTCGTCGTCGGCCGACCCGGAACTACCGTCTCCTTCGCCGGAAGAGCCCTCGGGGTGCTACCCCTGGACGGTCCCGTGCGAGCCGTCGAAGGCGACTTCGCTCTCACAGCGAGTGCCGCCACGTTCAAGCCGTTCTCGGCAAGCGTGTCGATCAAGGGTGGCGCACGCACCGCCGTGACCATCGTCCTCGAGCCCCTCGACCTCGCGGCTCCGCCACGCTTGTCGGCGGACTTCTTCTCGGCCGCCGAGCCCTCGCGGACCTCGGCCAGAAGATGGACGGGCGTTGGTCTAGGCATTGTCGGCCTCGCCGCTTTAACCTGGGGCATCTCCTGGATCGAGCTCGACAATCACAACAGCTGCGGTTCGCCCCAATCGGGCGGCTGCGGGAGCGTCTACGACACCAGGACCGCGGGCTGGCTCCTGACCGCGGGTGGAGGCGCCCTGGCCCTCGCCGGAGGTGCCATGTTCCTCTCCACGCTTCACGCCCCGAGGTCGGATTTCGCCTTCGGAATCACCCCCCGCTCGCTCCTGCTTCAGGCGCGTTTTTGAGCCGGCATGCTTGAGCATCGCCGCCGATGGGGATATGAGAGCCATCGCGACAGGTGAACAATCGGAGATGGGCGTGACGGACGTCGAGAGTGAATTCAAACGCCTGGGACCTTATGTGCTCCTGCGGGCGTCGGGTGCCGGGGGGATGGCGCGCATCGATCTCGCGCTACGGGGCGGACCGGACGCCGCGGACGTCTGCGTGCTCAAACGTCTGCATGCCGACTATCGATCCCCCGAGCAGGAGGCGCGGTTTCGGCGCGAAGCCGCCATCGCGCGCCGCCTTTCGCACGACGCGATCGCGCGAACCTTGGGTATCGACGAGATCGACGGTGAGCTTCTGCTCTTACAAGAGCTGGTGATGGGCGTCGACCTGCGCCGCCTCACCGCGCGCGTGGTCGCCGTCGGAGAGCGCCTGCCGGTGCCGTTGGCCGTATACGTCGTCTCGGAAGTGGCGCGCGCGCTCCAGTATGCCCACACCTTCCGCAAGCTCGGCATCGTTCACCGAGACGTCACCCCCGACAACATCATGTTGGCGTTCTCCGGTAAGGTGAAGCTGGTCGATTTCGGCATCGCCCGATCGAACGCGGACGCGACGTTGACCCAGGCCGGCTTCGTCGTGGGCCGACCGACCTATACCGCGCCGGAGGTCTGGGCCGGCGCCCGGGCGGATCGCCGATCGGACATCTATTCGCTCGGCGTCGTCCTCTGGCAACTCTTGGCCGGGCGCCCCCTCGAGGCGGATGACATCGCCTCGGCTTCCTCGACGATCCATCCGGACGTCCCGGCCGAGCTGGCGGCAGTAAACCTGCGCGCGTTCGAGGCCGATCCCGCCCGCCGCTACCCATCGGCCGGCGATCTGCAGCAAGCGCTGGCGCCTTACCTTCCCGGCGGATTCGACGCACCGTCCAAGCTTTCCGAGTTGCTGGCCCGACACTTCGACGTCACGCGGGAACGGCAGATGCTGGCCGAAGACGTGGCCCACGCGAAGCCGTTGCTGGCAGCCCGCGAGCCAACGCGGGCCGCAAAGGATCTGTCGCCCGCCCGATCCCGAAACCGGCAGCTGCTGGTCGCGGCGGCGGTTCTCCTTCTTCTAGACGGCGCGCTCTGGGGCCTCAGCCACCGAATGAAGCGCGCGACGACGGTTTCGCGCACAGTCGTCACGCAGATCTCGGTCCCGCCATCTGTGGCGGCGCCTCCCGCCAAGCCGGTGCCTGCCGCCGCGATTCCCGCGGCGGCGACGCCCGTCGCGGCGACACCCGCCGCGGCGGCACCCGTCGCGGCGGCCCCTATACCGGTACCATCGGCACCGCCGGCCACGGGCGCATCGACGGCCGCCGGAGCCCTCGATCGTCCCTCGCAGCCAACGCCGCCACAACACACCCGGCCACCACGGCAAGCGCGAGATCGGGAACGCGGCACTGCCGAGCCCACACAACCGGCTTCCCCGTCCGCCGGTGTCGACAAGGTGCTCAGCGAGGCGCAGGACGATTTCGATCGCGGCGACCTAACGACCGCCCTTACTCTCGCCCGCGATGCCGCCCACGACGGGGCCGGTAGCCCGGCTTACATTCTCATTGGAACGATCATGATGAACGGACGCCGCTATGCGGAGGCCGAACGCGCCTTCGCGGAGGCTGCGCGGCGCAATCCCACCGACGACCGCGCGACCCGTCTACTGGCGATGGTGCGAGAAATACGCAAGATGGGGGACGGGCGACCATGACGTCCGAGAGCGAGGCCATCAAAGGGCGCCGGATCGATCGCTATGACCTGCACGAGCTGATCGGCGAAGGGGGAATGGGCGCCGTCTACCGCGCCGTCGACAGCCGCCTCGGCCGCACCGTGGCGCTCAAAACGGTGGTCCCCCAACGTTCCGGCGCCGGCCTCACCGACGAGCTGCGCCAGCGCTTCATGCGTGAGGCGCTGGCGGCCTCCAAGGTGGAGCATCGAAACGTGGTCCAGGTCCTAGACTTCGGCGTCACCGGCGACGGCACCCCTTATCTGGTCATGGAATATCTCCGCGGCCAGGACCTGGGTGTACTGCTCCGCAGGACCCGAGAGCCGCTGGCGATCGAATACGTCGCCGACGTGATGCTGGGCGTTTGCGCGGCGCTGCGGGCGTGCCATCAGCTGGGCATCGTTCACCGCGATCTCAAACCCAGCAATATCTTTCTCGCCGACACCGACACCGGCCACGAGATCAAGGTGCTGGACTTCGGCGTCTCGAAGGCGCCCATGGCCGCCGATCTCACGCAGGAGGGGCAGATCCTGGGAACGCCGCAGTACCTGTCGCCCGAGCAGGTCAACGGCAAGGTCGGTCCCGAGAGCGATCAGTATGCGCTCGGCGTGCTGCTCTACGTCTGCCTCACCAAGCGGCTGCCGTTCGAAGAACACCAGAATCTGAGCCTGCTGCGCGCGATCGAGGTCGGCAGATTTCGCGGACCGCGCGCGCACCGCGCCGATATCCCCGAGGCACTGGAGGCCATCATCCTCCGCGCGATGCACGCCGATCCCGCCGAGCGTTTCGAATCGGTCCACGTCCTGGGGCAACGGCTGTGGGAATTCGCCAGCTCCCGCGGCCAGGTCGAATGGAAGAACTACTATTTCCATTCCCCGCCGGTCGCGATGCCGGCCAAGGGAACACTGCGCGGCGTTCCGCTGGCGCCGGCGGTGCCGGAAAGCGGCGAGACAGCCGGAGACGGCGTACCGCTCGGGGCTACGGAGGTCCTCGCGAAATCGGAGAGCGGGCCGCCCGCGGTCGTGAGCCCCCAGCTCTTCATCTCGACCAAGCTGGCGCGGCCGGCCGCTGCGCAGGCGGTCGCGAACGAGATCGGGGTCGACGCCTCGCAGGGAGACGCCGAGAGCGACGAAGGTGCGCCCGCGGGCCTGTGGCGACGGCGAGCTACGATCGCGGTCATCGCGGGCCTGGCTGCAGTCGGTATCGGCATCGGGGTCGGGCACGGACGGTTTCGAAACCCGGCGCCGACGCCCGCTCCGCTCGCGGAGCCTTTGCCGACGCAGCCTGTTCCGCCACCGGCTGCGGTCGTCGACGGTCCGCGGCCGCAACCCATTCCGCGACCGGCGGCACCGCCCGCGACGTCGGTTTCAAAACCGTCACCCTCGTCCGAGCCGAGCCCACGCCCCACGCCGCTACCACCTTCTCAAAAACCGTTGCCTCCGGCGGCTCCGCAGAAAAAACCTGCGATCGCCCGAAAAAAATACGCACCTCCATCCGGCAAGTCTCCGAAGATGGGCCTGGACCAAAACGGTATAGGCATTCCCACCAACTGAGAGGCCCCGATGCGTTGCGCGCGTAGTGTGATCTTGTTGCCGTTGCTTTTACTGACCGGATGCCCGACCAAGGCAAAGCTGGATTTCGACGGCAGCACGCAGAGCGACGGTTCAGCGGATGAAACCCCGACAACTCCGACGTTACAGATCACTTCACCGATCGACGGAACCTACATAAAAGGAACGCTGACCGTCACCGTGACCGCGACCGGAGGCAAAGCCCCGGCCACCGTCTCGCTTCTAGTCGACGCGGCCACGAACCCGATCGCAACGGCGACGGCTCCGTCGCCCTACGGCTTCTCGTGGGACACGTCTGCGGTCGCCGAAGGAGCCCACACCCTCGTCGCCAAGGCGATTGTCGCGGGCCAAACGATCACGTCGGCGCCGATCACCGTGAATGTCGACCGTACGGCGCCTTCGGTGGTGGCAACGACGCCGACGACCGGCGCGACCGATATCGTCCTTCGCGCTCCCATCACGGTGACGTTTTCCGAGGCTATCGCGAAGAGCTCGCTCACGTCGTCCTCCGTGACGCTGAAAATTGCCGGCACCGCCGCCGCCACCACGGTGAACCTCAGCTCGGACGGAACGACTGCCACCATCGCGATCAACGACCTCACCTCCTTCGCGCTCCCCGCCGTGTTCGCTATTACGCTCGCCGCCACGATCACGGACCTCGCCGGGAACGCATTGGTACCGTTGACGGCGGCGTGGTCGTGGACCGTGCCCGACTTCATCGGGTACGGATCGGTCTCGGGCTTTGGGTTTAGCCTCTCGGACGTGAATCTGGCGGTCACGAGCAGCTTTCGTCCGGTCATCTCGTACGCCGACCTATACGTCAACAGCAGCGGGGGCGTTGAGTACCACATCCTGCACGTTCAAAGCTCGGACGGGCAGAGCTGGACCGATCTTGGGCCAGCACCCGTCGGAGACGGAGGTTTGAGTCCCTCCTTAGCTCTCGACACAAATGACCAGCCGGTTCTTGCTTGGTCAGTCAGCCCGTCGAGCGGTAGCAACTCTCAGATCTATGTCTCGACACGGACCGCGGCAGGATGGAACACCGCCTTGACCCCCACCGACAGCGCGGGAAATGCCGGCAACGCCACGTCGCCCATCGTTCGCCTGGACCCGACCGGCCTTCCCGTCGTTGGATGGCTGCAACAGGTGACCGGCCTAGGTGGATATGAAGACATCTTTCTCACCCGCTGGACGGGAAGCCAGTGGACCTCGTCACCCGGCGAGCTCGGCCTCAGCGGAATCACCTCCTTCGACCTGGTCGTGGACACTCAAGGGAATCCCAGCGTCGGCTGGCATTCGTCCAACATGACGGGAGTCGATACCTTCAAGGTGACGACCAAGCTGGTCGGCCCAAGTATGGCAGCAACAATCAATCCGACCTTGGGCCTGGATGGTATGTCTGAACCGCTCATTGTGGCGACCAGCGGTTCTACTGTTTTTGTCGACACGCTCGTCGGAGGGGTATGGCAACAACTGATTCCCAGCTCGATTCCGGCAAGTGGGACTGCCGCGAATTTCAAGCTCAGGGTGGGACCAGATCACAATCCAGTCGTCGGTTGGATCGACTCGGGACAGCTCGCCTTTGCGCGCTGGACGGGCGACGTCTGGGATACGCGCGCGGGCTTGTTCAGCCAGGGCGGAAGTGTTGGAGGCTTCGACCTGGTTGTAGATTCGCAAGGAACGGCGTGGTTCGCTGGGACCGACGGTGCGAGCAAGGTCTTTGCCCTGATGTCCAACTACTAGCCCAGTCTGCCGACCATGATCAGATTCGCAATTCTTGTTTTAGTTTTCGTTTCGCTCGTGATCCCGACTCTAGCGTCGGCCGCCGAGCCGAGTTCGGACACCTTGATCCAACAGGGGCTGGATCTGCGGCGTGACGGAAAACCGGACGAGGCCCTGAAGCTGTTCCAGCGCGCGCACGCGGCCGCCCCTTCGCCCAGAACGTTCGGCCAGATGGGCCTGGTCGAGGCGTCGGTCAAGCGCTGGGTCGACGCCGATATGCATCTGGCGGTGTCGCTCACCAGCCCCGACGACCCATGGGTCCGCAAGAATCGCCCATTCCTCGAGCAGGCTCTGGCCACCTGCAAGCAGCACATCGGGGACCTGATCGTCAGCGGACCTGCAGGCATCGAGGTCTTCGTCAGCGGGAAGTCTGTCGGCACGCTTCCAGCCGTTCCACCGGTGCACCTGGCCGAAGGGGCGGTTTCCGTCAGCGCGACGGCGGCCGGTTTCAAGCCGTTCGACCAGACTGTCGTGATCCAACCGGGGGTGCGCACGCCGCTCCAGGTCGCGCTCAGCCCCATCGCGGCCGCACCGGTGGCGATGGTCGCACCGATTGCTACGTCGGCTGCCGCACCATCTTTGTCCACCAACGCGACCCCGGCGCCTACGACCGGGCGAAGCAGTTGGCATACCTGGACCGGGGCTTCCCTCGCGGTGATCGGTGCCGGCCTCCTCACCTGGGGCATCGTCTGGATCGCGATCGACAACAATGACGCCTGCGGCTCCGCCCACGGCGCGGCCTGCGGAACGGCCTACAACACGAAGACGCCGGGGTGGATCCTGGCCGGTGTGGGCACGGCGGCGATCGCGGGGGGGGCCGTCGTGTTCTTCACCGGGCGCGCGGTCGGAAACTCCGGGGTGGCGATTGGTCTGGGGCCGAGTTCTCTCCTCCTCGCCGGGCGTTTCTAGTCACCTCGATCGGCTCATCTCTGGTCAGCCTTCCTGAGTGACACAGAGGTAGGCAGTCAGGCCCTAACCATCCGACCCATGGGTCGGTTCGGGTCATGGCGTGGGGACGTATTGATCCGCGCCACAATCGAGAGGCTTCGTACGCGGGTCGCCGTCGAAGTCGTCAGGTGGAAACGTGGAAGGATCGCCGTTCGGGCATCCCGCCTTACCTGTCAGGTGGTAAGCGGGCGTCGTCGCAAAAGCCGGGGCGGTCGTCAGTGAATTATCGATCGTGCAGTTCAGGTTGGTGCCAACGACGATCGAGGCTGTCAGAGGCAATTTCTGAGATGGATCGCAGCTCGCCGCTGCACCATTTCCGACGACCGTGTCAAAGGCAAAGCCCAAACCTCCGGCAGTAGGAGTGGCCGTCGCAGAAAACTGAACACCGTAGCTATTGTTGACGATGATGCTGTTGATGATTTCGTATTTGGCGCCGTTGACGAGGACACCGCCGGCGGAGTTGTTCTGGACAAGAACTCGATTCATGTCGAGCTCGGCCCCGCTCTCAGCGTCGATCCCAATCCCCGTCCCGAGCGATGTGGTAACGCGAAGCACTCTTAGCTTCGTACCCGATCCACTCACGACGATGCCCGTGCTGGTTGAAGTAGCTCCTAGCCCGATCGCCAGATCGCGAACCAGGACCGTCCCCGACGACACCGTAATAGCTGTCGCTGCAGTGGCCGAAATACTTCCAACATTGTTCGCAGCGTCCTTCCGCCCGATGATGACCGGCGAAACGCTCGTCGTGTTCAACGTCATCTGACTGTTGGCAGCACCGACGATGATGATAACGGATGCTGGACTACCGAGATGCGCTACCGCATCGTTCGGAGCGCAATACGGGTGCGCGGCGGACCCATCCGGTGAGGGGCACCCCCCGGCGTTGAACTGTACGTAAAGTACCTCGCCCGTCGCGGCGCAGTGTCCATCGGTCATGCAGACGCCGGGGCCGGACATGCACTCCGAATCCGCCCGACAGTTCCGGCACACGTTGGTATCGCAGATCGGTTTCGTCGCATCTGCAGTGCAGTCGGTGCTCACCACGCACTCGACGCACGAGCCGGCAGCGCAGACCGTCTTCCCTGTGTGCGTCGCGCACTGGTTCGGACTCGCCTTGCACGGGCCGCAACTATGGGTGGGACCGCAGATCGGATTCGCCGTGTCCTTGCAATCGGTGTCTCCGATGCACTCGACACATCTCGCCGCATCGACCTCGCAGACGGGTGCCGCCGCGTCGTGG